>ERZ1034573.665-NODE-665-length-10332-cov-25.418799_pt1 | contig 10332 bp, 14 predicted proteins | sample MGYA00520641_ERZ1034573 | MGnify/ENA primary metagenome ERZ1034573 (study PRJEB33760, sample SAMEA4777724) | hypersaline lake metagenome | biome: hypersaline environment; feature: brines | place: Spain | collected 2014-08 | depth 0 m ...
GATGTTGTTTGCTGCCCCGGCAAACCCAAACTGGGCGTCTTGAATCGCGTCGCCGGTCGAGAAAAGAATCTCATTGGCAGTGCCCCCGGTCGAGCTTACCTGCCTTTGAGCATCCGCCTGCTTCTCTGCAGCGCTGGCGGCCTCGCGTTGCGCATTTGCGGCTCGTTCGGCAGCCTGCTTCGTGTCGTTTTGCGCATCAGCACTCTGCTCCGACGCCGTGGCAAGGTCCTTTTGTGCATCTGCTCCCTGCTCTGCAGCGTTGGCGGCTTCCTTCTGCGCGTCCGCCTGTCTCTCCGCAGAGGCAGTGGCTTCGTCCTGGGCATCCTCCAGCTCCTCAAATGCGTCTCCTGCCGCCTCGACGCTCGTGATGGCGCCGTCGGCATCTGCGACGATTTTTACCTTGACCTCCTCAGCCATGTCGGGTCTCGTCCAGCTCGTCAAAAGAGTGCTGCACGCGCTTCTGCTCCAGGTAGGTCAGGGCGCGCTTGATTGGCCAGTCGCACACGACACGCTCGTAGTCGGCAGGGTCGAGGCGCGAAAGGGCGGCGTGTAAGCCCGCTGGCGTTCCTTCGGTATCCTCCGGCGTTGGATACCACTCTCCGAAATGCTCTGCCCAGAGCCCGATCAGGTGGTCGGCGCGCCGCCGGGCCAGCGACACGCCTTCATAAAATGGCTCACGACCACCGCAGCCAAGGCGCGGACGTGCCCCACAGGCATCTCCTCCCAGTTGTAATCATCGTAGTTCTCGACGGCAGACCGAAAAAACTCCAAGGTCTGCGGGAAGGGCGGGATGTCCGGGATCTCGACCTTTCCGCCATCGGAAAATACATCGTCCGGGTCCACACCCAGAAGCAGACACCCCTCGAACATCTGCTCCAAGGTGATCTCATCCTTGGGCACGAGGTCCAGATCGTATTCTTCCGAAATGTCGTGCTCTTCGTCGTCAGGCATCAGCTGTAGCTGGGCTCGTCACGGTAGTTCGCGGCCTCGGTGACGGACGTGGTGGTCACGGTGATCATCGTGCCTTTCAGTCCGTCCACTGTCGCCTCAGCGGTGTACACAACCGCACCGCTGTTTGGGGCACCGACAATCTTCGTCGGCTGCGAGCCGCCCTGCTCTTGGTAGGTCTCTTTGACCCACACCGGGTCTTCTTGGCCCTGCATAAATGAGATAAAGGCGTCCGACCCAGCGGTATCTTCGCGGATGAAATACGACTGCTCGAAGGCGCGGCCCACGTCTACAGGGCGCCCGAGGCTGTCCTCGGAGGTTTCTACCTCCTCCTCAAAGTCGTCTACCGCGCCCATGCGCAGAGCGGTCGTTTCGTTGGTCCCATCAAAGGGATCAGCAGAGCCCGATAGCGGCTCGGTCGTGGTGGCGTCGATCTTGACAAGTCTGCGGCTCAGGTCAGGCATTTTGCGTGATGTTGTTGTAGGAAGGCTCACTGAAGTAATTGTCTGCCTCGGTGACGCTGCTGGTTGTGGCAGTAATCATCGTGCCCTTCAGTCCGTCCACCGTTGCCTCGGCAGTGTAAATGCGCGCCCCCACCTCCGGCGCACCCACGATACGGTTTCGCTGGCTGCCTCCTTGCTCCTGGTATGTCTCGCGAATCCACGCTCGCTCTTTGCCCTTGAGGAACCCAACGATGGTCCCGTCTCCGGTGCTGGCGTCTTCACGTACGAAGTACGAGACCTCAAGCGTGCGGCCCACGTCCACAGGCCGCCCAAGGCTGTCCTCGGAGGTTTCCACTTCCTCCTCGAAGTCGTCTACCGCTCCCATACGGAGGGCCGCGGTCGCCTTCTCAAACGGGTCGCTGCTTTGCCCATCTGGGTCAAGGTCACTGGCGGCAAGCTTAACAATCCGGCGGCTCAAGTCAGGCATTTCAGGCAGGGGTGTCGGTAACGGTGATGGTGGCGGTCAGGCTGTGCACAACGTCTTGGAACGCTTCGTCCAGGGGCTGAATGTCAAGGGTCAGGTCGGTCGTCTCCACGTAGCGGCGGCCTGCGTTGTCGGTGTAGCTCCCCTCCGCGAGCGCCTCGATCATCGCTTGCGCAATCGGGTCCCACGTCGCTTGCGAGGAGGCCGCGTAGGTGTCTGCGTCTTCATACCGGAAGAAGAGTGTCGAAGTGTAGCTGTACTCCCGTTGGCGCAATCTGTCATCCGGTGCAGGGTCGGTCAAGGCAATCCCGGTGGGAAGCACCTCCAGGTAGTACAAGTCCTGACCCATCAAATCCAGACGCTGAGAACGACTTAGGCCGCGGATCTGACGGAAGCGTCGCTCGGTCTGCACGTTAGCCCGCACGGCTTGCACTTCCGCGGCCAGGTACGAGAGCAGCCCTTCCCGAATGTCCTCTTCTGTGGCCATTACTCTGTGAGGGCGATGCGTAAAGCCTTGATCACGCCGTCTGCGATAATCTGACGGATCGTGTCGGTCTCATCGTCAAGCGCCGGGCGTAGGTAACTGCGGCGCGGGATGTTGCGGCTCGGGTCTCCGTATTCGTGCGTAGCAGCGTACGGGACGCGGGTTCCAATGGTAATCAGTACTTTAGTCCCATCCGTCCGGACGCGAGAGATCCCTTCCTGGCGCCCTTGGGTCCCCTCCCGCGCTCCGGTTAACGAGCGCACAAGGCGATCTGTCTGAATCCTGAGCGGGCCGGTATCATCCGGGTCACGTGGCCCGATCCGGTCTCGCTGCATGTAGGTTTGGGCCGACCTCTGCGATATCGCAAGCTGAGAATCTGCCAGCAGCTGATCTTCTACCTCCTCAAGCTGGCTTTGAAACCGCTTAAGGCGAGCGCTGTACTGCCCTGGGCTTGCCATTACTACAGATGAATGCGTCGCTTGTAGGTGTCAAGACGTCCCATCTCACGCGCTACAAAGGCAGGGTCTCGGCCCCGCACCGTGAGCGCATTCCCGGTTCCGATCGCCTGTTCCTTCTGCCCGATGCCGAGCGTCGCGTCAGCCGTCTCGCCCACGTAGTACAGCACGAGCCGAATGGTCACATCTGCGATGTCCCTCGGCAAGGGTTCCGGCTCCACTGTTGCCGCTGGCACCTCCTGCTGCACGTCGCTCAGGGTCTGGTCTTCGCGGCGAAACCCAGCAATGTAATCAATCCGAACATCGTCAGCATCGCCATAAATCTTACGTGACTCTCCTTCATATCCGGTCGTCTGCACCTCCGTCACGGGCCACTGCTCCGCCCACGCGCTGTAGGTGTCATCAATACGCTCCTCCTGCCACTGCTCCAGGTACACCTCCTGGGTGTGAGACGTCGCGATGAGCCTCCTGTTCAGATAGCTCTCCACCGACGCAGACACGCTGCTGATCACATCCACAACTGCCGTCTGCTCCTCGTCGATGGATCGATCGGACTCCATCGCCCGGCTTTTGACCTCTTCGTATGTCACCAGGTCATTATAGCTCATTCGATCCGTAGCTCTTCAAGTCGCTCTTGCGCCGCCTCTTCACCGCGCACAGTGTCCAGCTGCTCTCCGTCCGGCCCCAGCACATGCCACCACCCAGACCCCTGGTGCCGGATCTCGTAGCCATCACTAAGCGCAGGCTCCACCACACGTGCAGTGTAGAGACGATCCGGGAGGTGTTTAAACTCGCCGTCAGGGCTTCTCACGGTCTCGCCTTCGCTCCATGTGTATCGCGAGCCCGACACGGCACCAGTCGTCGCGCCGCGCCGGGTAAAAGTGTACTCGACCATGATGATCGCTTAGCTGGCAGCGGTTGTGAACTTCATGAACGCAGAATTAAAGTTAGCGTCCATGTCAAAGAAGCTCCGAACCTTGAGGGCGCGGAGGTCCTGTGTGAAGAGGTTGATGTCACTCCCCGTATCGGCGTCCTCCACGGTGCCCGTGCGCGCTTCTTCCGTCGTCAAGCCCTGGCCGAGCGCCATGTGCCAGTAGTCGCCATTCACGAGCACTCCAAAATCTGTGCCGGTGTTTTCGCCGGTCGCCGGCAGCACCTCGGTGTACAGAACCGGAATCCCATTAATGGTATCCACATCCCCGTCATCGTTGTACATGAAGAGGTACTCCCCACTGTCATCTTTCTTGGTGCGGAAGACCGCCTCCATGTCGGGATGAAAGATCAAGGTCAAGTTCTGGCGCGCCCCAGGATCAATCTCGTTTCGGGCAACGATGATGTCGTCTGGGTCAATATCTTCCGGCGCGGTGGAGCCGGAGGCAAGTGTCAGTTGGCCGACACCGCTACGACTGCCAGAAAGAATACCGTCGATGCTGTTGTAGGTGGCACTTCCATCCCCATTCAGCATCGAGTCATCCTCCGCGTGCGCGAAGGCGCGAGCGATAGCGCGGTTCACATCTTGGAGGATGCGAGCGCCCATCTCCACCTCAGCCTCGTAGGTCCAAGGCACGACCGTTGCCCACTTCTGCGGGTTCAGTTCGACGGCTTCAAAAGCGCGCTTGGTGCTGGTAATCGTGCCGCCCTCGGCCACGGCAGACGCCGAAGTCTCGGCCCCGGAGGCGCCAGGGACCCGCAGCGTTCCCGTGATCTGGGAAAAGGTGTTCACTACCTGCCGGGCAACGCCCACCTGGTCGGCCAGCTCCTCAATCGTCTGGCGAACCTCAGTTGGCAAAAGGAACTGTCCGTCGGCGTTCACAACGGTGCTGTAGTAGTCGCCACTCGACCGCGCCTGCTCGGCGGCGTCGGTGCCGTAGTGCCCACCGCGGACTAGCTTCTCGGCGGCACTTTCGGCCTGGCGCTGGTTGCCACGAGCAAGCCCCCGCAGAAGTCGAAACGTCTGCGCGTCCCGCGTCTGCGGGCGCTCCAGCTTGTCGGTGGTGACCTGGGCTCCGCTGTCGGGCACCACATCAGTGGCGTCTTCCTGGTCCTTGGCAGCCTCCAGACGCTGATCAATAAGTCCTTCGAGTTTCTCTTCGAGAGAGTTAGACATTATGCTTTTCCGAGTTTGCGGTTGATGATACGATCGATGATCCGGACAAGCGTGTCCGCGTCGAGGTCTTCGTCGGGCGTATCATCGCGCTGCACCTCCGCAGAGCCGTCCGCCGTAGCGGGCCGCTCGGTCTCGGTGCGGGGCGTGGCCGCCGTAGCGGCAGTCCGAAAGGTCTTCATCTCCTCACGCACAGCAGAGCGCACCAGGGACTCAAGATCATCCCTGCTCCGCTGCACCACGAGCGCCCCGGCATCTGCCGGTACGCTCACAAAACTGAATTCCGTCATGTCGGCTTCCGTCACCACAGGCACTGAACGTCCTTCCACTTCCTGAACCTCGCTTTCCTCAGTGCGCCAGCCCAGCGAGACCGCAGACAAGAACCCGCGCTTGACCTTGCGCTTGATCTCCTGCGAGAAGGGGTCGTCATCCCACTCGACAGTGGCACGAATGCCTCCATCCACTCGCTGCATATCTACCGTGCGAGCAATCGGCACCGCGCCCCTTTGCGGGTCTGTGCCGTGGTTCCAGAGCACGACGGGGTTCCGCATGTAGTCCTCGGTGTCTACACCCTCGGCCCGGATCATCATTCCGTCACGGGCCAGGTCCTCCGTCATCACCTGCACTGTCGTACGCTCTCCGTCGCTGGCCATTCGGATCTCCGCGTCCGCCGTCCAACCTCGCTCTTCGTCCTCCATCATCCCGCCCGCTTCTTCGTCCGGGAAGGACTCGATCTTGGTGAGCGCCCCAGCCCGGTGGACGACCATCACGTCCGACGCTTCCCAGCCCTCCTCGCCTGGCTGATAGACGCGCACGCCAAAAGCAGGATCGTCCTCGGTACCCTCCATCGAAGGCCCTTCCGGCTCGGCGCTGATCGTGCCGTCCGTCTCTTTCATTTCGATCTCGCCGTAGGCATCCCCGCCGCTGGCGCTCCACTCAACGCGATCCCCTACCGAAAGGTCTTCAGGCTCAGCTCTCATTTCATCAGCTTCGTCAAGTGCAGTAGCTTTGCGATCGAACCAATCGATGCTGCGGCATCCGCCCCAAAGGAGTCGGCTCGTCACCTGTGCATCGCTGGCGCCTTCGTTGCAGTAGCTCTCGTTGCGCCCCCAGAAGGCATTGCCTTTGCGGACTTTCGCCTCAGTCAGCGGCTCGCCCTCGGCCATGCGCTGCGCCTCTCGCACCGTCGCCCCTTCAAGCCCGTCGCCGCCCTTCCCATCTTCGTGCATTTGCAGCCCTCGACGGGCAGCGTCCTGCATGTACTCTGGAGGCGTCGTGTCCACCTCCTCCGCCCGCTCAGCTTCGCTGGCTTCTATCGCTGCGATCTGCTGCTGGGCGTCGTACTGGGTTTCGTGACACCCCATGACCTCGCCGTCTGCATCTTTCACGACAGCGTACCCGTCACATCCCTCTATGTTTTGTTCGATGCTATACGGCATGGCGTGAGTAGTTGTTTGTAGATGTACTTTGCGGGCAAATACATGTTTCGAACCTACGGACCTTCAGTTTCAATCACACCCTCAATCGGACTAACATCAGCGTCTTGATCATCGCCGAAAGATGGGATCATCGAACAGCGACAGTTGACAACGTTCTCAACGCTTACGGTTGGGTCGCCGGGGTGCATCATGTCTTCAAAAGGGTGCTCAGTCGTGGCCCGCACCTCAAACGGCGCCCCGGTTTCTTTGCGCTGCCCATTGGCTTCGCCGTGCCCCTCTCGCTGCCGCCCGTCCCGCGTGGTGAGCCATTCCTTAGCCTGGATGTCATTCCTCCGGAAGGAGTGCAGCTGCCCGCGCTCAAAGGCCGCGGTTGATGTGGTCCGTGCGATCGTCTTTGCGCGCTGCCGTCCCATGCCGTCTTCATCATCGGTGCTGCCCTGGTACAAGTCCTGCACGCCGTCGATGACCGTATCCAAGTCCTTGCCCTCAGCGTAGCCGTCTGTTATGATTTCCGACAGGCGCGCTCGGCTCGTCTTCGGCACCTCTTCGAGCACGTCTTGCACTTGGCTCACCACCTCCTGCACGCCTGGCGCTTGTGGGTCGAAAGGCGGTCCGTCTGCATCGATGCGGAGCAAACCCGACTCAAAGCCTTCCTGGATTGCGTTGATCATCGGTTCATTTAGGCGATCAATAAGCTCCTGGGCGGCTCGCACCATGTTGAGCAGGTCCCCGACAGAGATATCGATCTCAAGCCGCCAGGCCCGGCGCTTCTTCTCCAAAGCCGTCAGCACCTGCTGTCGCTCCCAGTCGAAGTACTCCTCAGCGGCTTGGGTCAGCGGCGGCTCGGTCTTTTCCTTCTCTTCGTCGATCGCGCGCCACTCCGCATCGAGCATCTCTTCGGTCATCTCCCCCATGCTCCGAGCGTGGCCGGCAGCGCGAAGGACGTTGCTTGTGTTGCCCCGGTCGGGCGCAGACCCCGCCGGGGCTACAGAAAAGACCCTAATGGGGTTAGGTTGCCCGAGACCAGCGGGCGTGAAAGGGACTCGCTGTACTCATCCGGCACTTCTTCGCCCTCCTCCTCCATGATGGCCGCAGGCGGCACGCCCCTTGCGATGCGCTTTTCGTTAATGGCCTCTCGCTGCGATGGCGTCGGTTGCAGGGCGCGAGGCGGACGGATGCGCAGTGCCCCCGGTTCGGACTCAAAGGCTCGCTGGAAGCTGAGGGTAAGCTGCTGGGCGGCCTGGTTCAACAACGGCTGGACGGTGTCCCGGCGGATCTTGCGCTCGGCAGACTCGCTGTTGCTGCGGTTCGCGTTCTCACTGTCGAAATACGCTTCCGGGATTCCGGTGACGCGGTAAATGACCTTGTGCGTCAATCCCTGCGCCTCCAGCATCTGAAACGATTCAGGATCGATGCTCAAAGAGTCCGCCTCCATGCCGTGGCCCATCACCGCCACCTCGTTCCCCTCCATGAACCTGCGCCGGAAGGTGTCCCCAAACCGCTTCGCCGTCTCGGGATCGATCTCTTCATCCGTCGTGATTTGGAAGAGTGGCGGGCGCCCCTCCCCAAACGACTGCGCCAGGTACTGTTGTGCATCCAGGTCGGCGCTGATATACTCCGCCAGCGTCTCGATCAGCCCTTGCGACTCGTAGGGCGTGGATGGGTCGATGCGCCGCAGCTCCATCACCTCCTCGGCGGGGATTTCGAGGTCCACGCCGTCGGCACGGTGAAAGACATAGCCCCCGATGCCGCCGTCACTTTCGGGCTTAGGTTGCAGCCGCCCCCACGACGGATAGACCTCCTGGAGACGAGGCTCCAGAGGCACGCCCTCAAAAAGCGCATGCGCGTTCCCCATCAGGTCGCGAGCGAGGAGCAGCCAGTACCAAACGTCGTAGGCGGTCCGGTAGCTGGACGGCTTGCGTAGAAGCTGCGCCCACGGATGCGCCTCCTCAACCTGCTCGTACGTATCACCGACCAGGCGCTCCGCCACAAAGCCAGAGCCCTCCAGATCCGGCGTAGCGACCTGCGCAAAAAGTTGCGCGCGGGTGCGCAGACAGGCCTCAAAGGTCCCGCGCAGGCTCTCGCGGGCACTTCTCTGCGTCGGTCGTCCGCGGTCGAAGATTCCGAAGCTCTGCCCGGTTGCGACGGTTGTGGTCGGCACCACGTCCGCACGTGCATCCCAGTCAAACATAATGGAGGGTCAGCAAAATGAGCGTGCCAGTGCAATAGACAGCAACGTGCCCCTGATCCAGTCGTCCGACGTTGGTCTCCACCATGTGGACGCGAGCGGCCACGTCGGCGGCGGCCACGAGTGGGTAAAGCAAAAGCCAAACAAGGATGTGTGTCATGTGGATCATTAGGCAAATGTGAGGCTCGGGCGCGGGGTGTCAATCATCAGCTCGGTCAGCGCCCAGACGAGGGCGTCCATGCGATCAGGTGAGGCGGCGCTGCGGTCTTGCGGGTCGTACGTCGTCATCTGCCGTTCGAGATCAGCATAGACACCAACGTGATGCACGTCCCCTCGTTCATACGGAGCGGCCAGCGGCTCGGCGCGGATCACTTTGCCCCGCGTCGCGCTGACAGTCTCGACGCCCATCTCCCCACCGTAGGCTTGCAGCGTCGACTCCACCATGTCCCCGCCGTAGTTGCGTTCGGCAACGACCTTGTCCGCGCTGTAGGTATCCCGCAGGCGGCGCACAGCACGTGCCCATTCCGGTGGGCTGTAGCGCCCAGAGGCATCTTCGAGAACGTAGGCGGCGCCGTCACGGGCTTTGGCACAGACGACGATCCCCGTCTCGTCAGAATCCGGGCGATGCGTGCCTGCCGGGTCCACGCCGATCACGACTCTGGCCAACGATTCCGGTGCCTCTGGCACACGGCCTTCATCGATCCAGGAGGCACGGAAGATCGCACCTTGCAGCGTGACGAACTCGCCCTCCATCTCTTGGAGGCGCTGCTGCTCCGTATAGCGCTGCCGCAGGCTGTCGATGTAGTGCTGAGGCAAGTACGGGTTCTCCGTCGTTGCGGCACGTACGAGGTAGTGATCCTCCGTGCGGTTGTCAGGGCCGAACACGTCGTAGAGCCAATTTTCCCCGCGCGGCGTCGTTGTGACCCACACGCGACCGGGCTTGAGGCGAACGCGCCCCAGGAGCACGTCCCACGTCTCTTTCTTGCAGTACGCGCCCTCGTCGATCCAAACCCAGCCGAGGTTGGCGCCGCGCAAACGGTCCGGCTTGTCTGCACTGCGGAACAGAACCTCTGTGCCGTCGATGAGCCGCGCCGTCATCTCCGAGCGGTTGAGGTTCACAGTCACGGCGTCGCCCATCTCGCGCCAGACCTTAAGGCTCGCGTCTTTAAGCATTGGGTAGGTAGGGGCAACGACCATCCCCCGGCTTCCGGCGGGCATCCGAAGCGTTGCAAGGGCACCGGCGAAGGTCTTCCCCGAGCCAACGCCGCCGGTGAAGAGGCGGAAGCGGTGCGAAGCCTCCAGAAATGCGTTCTGTTTTAGCGTGGGGCGTGCCTTAATCTCGGCCATCGTCCTCGTTGTCTGGAATGAGGTTGACCACGATCTCCTCGCCGCCCGGCCCGCTGTGCTCCAGCCGCTTCTTGTCGCTCCATTCCAGGCCGTCGCTGATCTTGTCGCCGTAGGTCTTCAGCACCTGCTCAAGCGCCCATTTGTGATCCTTGTTGCCGGGATCGCGCATCATCTTCAGCAGGTACGCTTGAGCTTCGGCGTACGTGTTGGCCCGCGCTGCCTGTATCGCCTCCTTTACGGTCACGTAGCGATCAGCGTAGCGATAGATCGTTTTGGCAGAGCAGCCCAGTCGGCGAGCGGCGCCACGTACGACGCCCCCTGCGGCTTCCAGGGCGTCAATGACTTCTCCGGCGGTGTAGTGCTGTTTACTCATTGCGCGCGTACGCGTAGCGTGACAGTACGACAGGTTATGCTTTTCGGAAGCGCTCCGGGAGGATCTT
>ERZ1034573.668-NODE-668-length-10307-cov-7.233418_pt1 | contig 10307 bp, 12 predicted proteins | sample MGYA00520641_ERZ1034573 | MGnify/ENA primary metagenome ERZ1034573 (study PRJEB33760, sample SAMEA4777724) | hypersaline lake metagenome | biome: hypersaline environment; feature: brines | place: Spain | collected 2014-08 | depth 0 m ...
CGCGGTCGATCGCGTCGTCGGTGGCGTCGTCGAAACTCTCCTCGCTCCGGCCGATCAGGGTTACTTTCTTGAAGACCATCGTCGCGTCGAACCACGACGGCTCGTTACATAAGTCCCGGGGGCGACCCACCACACTGATACGGAGTCGCGTCGTTGGTAGCACACGATGGCCGACGTGCCGATCACGACGATAAGCGGGCCGCTGGGCGCGGGGAAGACGACGCTCGTGAACCGTCTCCTGTCAGCTCCCGGCGGCAGACGGATCGCGGTGTTGGTCAACGATATGGGTGAGGTCAACGTCGACGCGGAACTCCTGGCGGACGACGCCGACGACGGGATCGTGGACCTCTCGAACGGGTGTATCTGCTGTCGGCTCCAAGACGACCTGGTGACGGCGGTCGAGGAGGTGGCGAGACGACGGACGTTCGACGCACTGGTGGTCGAAGCGTCCGGGATCAGCGAGCCGATCCCGATCGCGCAGGCCCTGACGGTGGGGGCCGACGGCGACGACCCGCCGGAGGGGTTCCGTCTGGACACGACCGTTACGATGGTCGACGCCTACGGCTTCTGGAAGGCGTTCGACCCCGACGAGTCGCTGCCCGACTCGGCCCCGGATCCACAGCGTCCGCTTGCCGAGGTGATGGTCGACCAGATCGAGTTCTGCGACGTCCTGCTCCTGAACAAGTGCGACACCGTCCCAGACGACGCGCTCGACACGATCGAGGCGGAGATCCGACACCTCCAGCCGCGCGCGGAGGTTTATCGAACCACCGAGGCGGAGATCGACCCCGGTCTCGTGCTCGACACCGGCGCGTTCGACTTCGAGGCGGCGAGCAGACAGCAGGGCTGGAAACGGGCCCTCGCGGACGACGGCCACGGACACGACCACTCGGCCGCCGAGGAACACGGCGTCGAGTCGTTCGTCTACCGGGCTGGCCGGCCGTTCGACCCCGACGCCTTCGACGCCTGGCTCGACGACTGGAACGGGTCCATCGTCCGCGCGAAGGGGTTCGTGTGGGTCGCCAGCCGCCCGGACACCGTCATCGGGATGAGCCAGGCGGGGCCGGCGGTACGGGCCGGTCCCATCGGCGAGTGGGGCGACGACGAGCCCTCAACGCGGCTGGTGTTCATCGGGCGCGACCTCGACCGCGACGGGATCACGAACGCCCTCGACGGCTTTCTCGTCGATCCCGACGACGCGACGCCGACGGGTGACGACGATCCGTTCCCCCGAGAGTGAGTTCTGCCCGACGTGCACCCAGTCGACGGCGCTGACCGGTGCACGGCAGGATCTGCCGGTATCAGGCGTAACCGACCTCCTCGCGGAGTTCGTCCCACTCCTCGTGGAAGCCGTACGTGGACTCGGAACCGCCCACGACGGCGTCCTGGTAGACGTCGTCGTACTGGAGTAGCGCCGACCACGCCTCGCGGTCCCGCAGCGAACAGTACTGGCACATACCCGACTCTGCGTCTCGGGGTCACATAGCGCTGTCGGGAAAATTATAGAATACAAGGAGAATACCCGCGGCTTCAGGCGCGAGAAAAATGTCAAGATCGTGTCAAAAAATCGTGACCGTGTCCGGGTTAGGGTTCGAGCAGGACCTTGGTGAACGCCCCGCTCTCCTCCTGGCGCTCGTCGAAGCGCTCGTACATGTCCGGGGCCTCCTCCAGGGAGGCGCGGTGGGAGACGACCCAGCTGGGATCGGCCCGCCCCTCGATGATCATGTCCCGGAGCTGCCGGTTGTAGGATTTGACGTTGCACTGGCCGGTCCCCAGCGCCTGTCCCTTCTCGAACAGCAGCCCGAAGTCGATGCCCAGCCGGCCCTGTGCGGCCATCTCGTCCGGCGCGTTGGGATCTTCGGGCACGTACAGTCCGGGAATTCCGAGTTCCCCCGTCGGCCGAACGACGCGAATCAGGCTGTTGATGACGACCGCCGGGTTCTCCTTTGCGGGATTGTAGGCGTAGTCGTCTTCCTTGCTCGTCTCCGCGGGGTCCAGCGCCTGGTACCCGACGGCGTCGACGCCCTTGTCGACCTCGCCGCCGTGCTCCTCGATGATCTGGTCGACGGGGTCGCCCTCGTCGAAGTTGATCGGGTGCGCGTCGCAGTGTTCCGCTGCCAGTTCCAGCCGCGATGGGACGCGGTCGACCACGTAGATCTCGCTGGCACCCTTGAGTTTGGCGCTGTAGGCGGCCATCAGTCCGACCGGCCCGCCCCCGAAGACGGCGACCGAATCGCCGGCTTCGAGGTTGGCCAGCTCCGTGCCGTGCCACCCCGTCGGGAAGATGTCGGCCAGAAGCGAGAACGAGTCCTCGTGCTCGGTGCCCTCGGGCAGCTGGAGCGCGTTGAAGTCCGCATACGGGATGCGGAGCTTCTCCGCCTGGCCGCCCTTGTACGGTCCCATCGCGACGTACCCGTACGCCCCGCCGGCGAACCCGGGGTTGACGTTGGTGCAGAACCCGGTGTACCCGTTCTCGCAGTTCTCACAGAACCCACACGCGACGTTGAACGGCGCGACGACGCGGTCGCCCTCCTCGAGATTGCTGACCGCATCACCGACCTCGGTCACGATCCCCATGTTCTCGTGGCCGAACACGATGCCCGGTTCCGCCGCCGTCCGGCCCTCGTACATATGAAGATCTGAGCCGCAGATACACGTGGTTGTGATGTCGATGACGACGTCGTTCGGGTGCTCTATCCCCGGCTCGTCTACGTCTTCGACTGCCACTTGCTTCTCGCCTTTGTAAACGACAGCTCGCATTGACATTGTGGTATGACCCACCATCACATAGAGGAGTCTATCATATATTATTACTGGAATTAGAGGTGGTGAGTCGTGCGGTCCGGGCGGAGACTCGGTCGCCGGCGAGGAGGCGGCGGGCGTCGAGGGCGCACAGTGGTTCCGCTCGGCTCGTATCGGCGATCGCCGCCTCCGTCGATGTCTCTCGCCGCTAAGCGGGGGACCCGAGAGCAGGCCGCACGCCGGGCAGCTACGGGACCCGAACCTCGTGTTCGAGGGTCCCAACCCCTTCGAGTTCGACCTCGACGGTGTCGCCGTCCGAGAGCGGCCCCACGCCGCTCGGGGTGCCCGTCGAGATCACGTCGCCGGGTTCCAGGGTGAGGTACGTCGTGATCTCCTCGATCAGTTCCGGGATGGAGAAGATGAGTTTCTCGCGGGTGGAAGACTGCCGGATCTCGCCGTTCACGCGGAGTTGGATGTCGGCGTCGGCCGGCACGTCCTCTGGCGGCGCGATCGCCGGCCCGATGGGTGCCGCGTTGTCGAACGCCTTCCCGCGGATCCAGTTCTGTTCCTCCCGCTGGTCGTCGCGGTTCGAGAGGTCATTCAGACACGTGAACCCCGCGAGGTAGTGCATCGCATTTTCGGCCGTGACGTTGCGGGCAGACTCGCCGATCACGACCGCGATCTCGGCCTCGTGGTCGATCCGGTCTTTGCCCGCAGGGAGCGTCACGGTGTCGCCGTGCCCCGAGAGCGTGTTCGGGGGCTTCAGGAACAGCAGCGGTCGGTCCGGCACGTCGCTGCCGAGTTCGGCGGCGTGCTCCGCGTAGTTGCGCCCGATACAGACGATCTTGGTCGGGTCACACGGCGGTAACACGTCGACCGCGTCGAGGTCGTACGTCTCGCCGCCGAAGGAGACGGCGTCGTCGTGCCACTCGCCCTCCCGGATCGAGCCCGCGGGATCTCTGAATCTGACTGTCGACATACCGGAGTGTCGGCGGCACAGCGTTTCGGTTTTTCCATCGCGCCCCGATCAGAGGATCCCGTCGGTAGCGTGGCCGGCTCCGGCGCCGAGAGTCGTACTGCCGGCGATACTCACGTGAAGGCGTTCGATACCCCGTGGTGTCGAACTGTTTCACGCGACTATAGCCGACAGCATCAGTAGTAGCCGAGCGCGGTCAGCTGCTCCCGGGTGTCGTCGGTGACCTGTCGACCGTCGAGCGGGGCCCGAACCTGCGGACGGGGGTCTTCGAACGCGGCGTCGACGCGGTCGGGCGTGGTGCACCCGAGCACCGAGACGTCTCCGGGGGCGCGGATCCGACACTCCACTGCCTCGTCACCCCAGTAGTAGCGCTTCCGGACGGCGCGTGGGTCGGCGTCGTCAGCGAGGTAGACGGCGCGGCTCGGCGCCACGAACCGGTCGAGGTCGGTGCAGGCGTCCTCGAACCGCTCGCGCAACGTCGCGGTGACGGGCTGTTTCGTCGCGTGGACCCGATCCCGCGTGAACCCCTCAGCGACGGGGGCGCCGTCGGCGGCGTCCAGCGCCACGTCGGGGAACGCTGTCAGCCCTGCGGGGTTGTGGCAGGTCCGGCCGTCGTTTCCGCCCGGCGGCCGCACGACGAGCGGCACCCTGAGCAGCGTTTCGTGCATCGGGACGATGTGGGATACCGCGGGCGGCTCACCGTCGAGCACACCTGGCTCCCCGAACCCGTCGCCGTGGTCGCCACAGATCACGAGCAGCGTGTCGTCGAGGTCGTCCGAGGCGCGGAGCCGTTCGACCACCCGCTCCACGATGGCATCGGCTTGACGGATCCCCCCGTCGTAGAGGCGTTCGAGCTCCGAAAGTCGGTCGTAGGGCCGGTTGCCGCCGTGAAACTTCCACTCCCACCGGGTCGGGAGATCGGCCTGGAGGTCTCGCGCTCGCCCGTCGCCCCACCAGTCGAACCGGGCCCGCGGCTCGAACGGTCGGTGAGAGTCCATGAGATTCAGACACGCTGCCCACGGCTCAGTCCCGCCAACCCGCCACGTCTCGAACGCGTCGGCGTAGTAGAACCCATCGGGTCCGGGGTTGAGATCAGTCGTGTTGTACACCCGGTCGTAGTCGTCCGGGACGGTCCGAACCGTCTCGAACGCGCGGCTGAGCCCCGATTCGTGGCTGGCGAGAAAGCCGTTCTCAGTGAACAACCCCGTCCGGTACCCCCGGTCGTCGAGCGTGTCGAAGACGGTGTGTCCGGGCCGGAGCCGGTCGTGGGTCGTGATCTTGTGAGCGTGGGTCTCGATCCCGGTGAACAGGCTAACGTGGCTCGGGAGGCTCCAGTTCGACGGTGCCCGGGCCTGGGTGTACAGCGTCGCTTCCGCGGCGAGCGACATCAAGAACGGGGTCGTGTCGCGCCGGTACCCGTAGAGCGAGCAGTTCCTGGCGCGGACGGAATCCAGTACGACGAGCAGCACGTTGGGCCGGCCGTCGGGCATACTCACGGAATGCCCGCGGAGGACTTATGACTCGCTAAGTCCGAAAGTGTGCAGAACTGTCGACTACGGAGCGGTACGGAGGGGTACAGAACGGGAGACGATTTATTATCGGTCCGGACGAACCGCCTGACGACGTATGACGATGGAACTCACCTGGCACGGCCACTCCACGTGGCACGTCGACGTCGACGGCACAACCTTCCTGATCGACCCCTTCTTCGACAACCCCAACACCGACCTCGCGCCCGAAGATGTCGAGACGCCGGACTACCTCCTCCTCACACACGGTCACGCCGATCACATCGCCGACGTCGGCGCGTTCGCCGACGCAACTGCCGTGGGCGTCCCGGAGATGACGGCGTACCTCGAATCCGACGTCGGCTTCGACGGCACCATCGGGATGAACATCGGCGGCACCGTCGAGTGCGGCGACGCGTTCGTGACGATGCACCGCGCCGACCACACCAACGGGCTCAACACGGGCTACGAGACCAGCCTCGGTACCCCCACCGGGTTCATCATCAGCGACACGAGGCCGACCCGGGAGCCCGACCCCGATTCGACGGCGTTCTATCACGCCGGCGACACCGGGCTGATGTCGGAGATGAGAGACGTCATCGGGCCGTATCTGGAGCCCGACGCCGCCGCCCTCCCGGCCGGCGACCACTTCACGATGGGGCCGACGCAGGCGGCGATCGCGGCCGACTGGCTGGATGTCGACCACGTCTTCCCGATGCACTACGACTCCTTCCCCCCGATCGAGATCGACACCGACGATCTCGTCCGCGAGGTGAAGGCCACCGGCTCCAACGCCGAGGTCCACGTCCTCGACGGCGACGAGTCGTTCACGCTGGAGTAGGCTCCGGGCTCGCCCCCGCCGGCCGTGAGTTCGTGAGGAGTCCCGATACCGCGGGCGTCGACGTCCGTCGCGCGACGACAGTCGACAGTGTTAGGACGCGTCGGGCCGTCATCCGGAACGTAATGACCGACATCGAAACTTCGACAGTCAGCGAAGAGGGCTTTGCGAGCACCAGCCAGGTAGGGGAGTTCGAGCTCACCATCGACGCCACCGGAGAGGCGGGGCCGGGGCCGAACGCGGTCCTCGTCGCCGACTACGCGTCGTGTTTCCTCCCGGCGTTCCGCGTCGGCGGGCAACAGCGCGGCCACGACGACTTGGGGACGGTACAGATCGACGCCGACGCGGACCTCGACGACGACGACGACCTAGACGCCATCCGGTTCGACGTCTACGTCGAGGCCGACCTCGACGACGAGACCCTCGCGGAGATCGTCGAGCGCGCGGAGGGCATCTGCCACGTCCACTCGGCGCTCCGACAGGAGCTCCACGCGGAGATCACCGTCCACGGCGACGCGTTCTGAAGCGGGACGTCCGTCCCGAACGGACGCCCGCCGCCCGGCCGTCTGCCGTTCCCCGCCGTCCGGCTCAATGACCCTTGTACGCCCTGAAACTCATCGCCTCGCCGTCGGCGATGACGATGTCCCGACCTTCGGGGTCCGGGACGGGCCGCTCCTCCACCGCGTCGTGTGAAACGTAGTGGTCGGCCGGCTCGGGAACGTCGTCGGCGTAGACGTACGGGCTGTTCGGCTGGTGTGACATACCATCACAAACGAAGCCGGAGTATATAGTTCTTCGTGAAATGGTACCACACTCCGTAGCGGGGGCGGAACCGGGTGGCTTCGGCCGAACGGGACGCTACCGGAGCCGATCCGCGGTCAGTCGTCCGCGGCGGCGGGTTCTTCGGTCTCGGCGTTGGCGTCGAGGAGTTCCATGAACGCCGCGAGCCACTCGGGGTGATCGGGCCACGCCTGCCCGGTCACGAGGTTGTCGTCGGTGGTGACCCCGTCGACCCACGAGCAGCCGGCGGCCTCGACCTCGGGGCGGACGGCGGGGTACGCCGTCATCTCGTAGCCGTCGAGCACGCCAGCCGCGGCGAGGATCTGCGGGCCGTGACACACCGCGGCGACCGGCTTGTCCGCGTCGAAAAAGTGCGTCACGGTGTCGAGGACGATGTCGTGGGTGCGGAGGTACTCCGGCGCGCGCCCGCCGGGGACCACCAGGGCGTCGTAGTCGGCGGGATCGATCTCCGCGAAGGTGGTGTTCACCTCGAAGTCGTGACCGCGCTCCTCCAGGTAGGTCTGGTCCCCGCGGAAGTCGTGGATTGCGGTCTTGACCGTCGCGCCGGCCTCTTTGTCCGGGCACACGGTGTCGACGTCGTGGCCGACGGCTTCGAGCGCCTGGTACGGCACCATCAGTTCGTAGTCCTCGCCGAAGTCGCCGACGATCATCAGTATCTGTTGGCTCATTATCGTGGCCCGGGCGTAGTACGACGGCCGAGTCTATAACGGTTGTGCACGCCCCCGAGATCACTCCGGGAGGATCGACGGGAGCGACGCCAGCGAGTCGAGGACGTGGTCCGGGCGGGTCGGGGAGGCCGAGAGCGCCGCGTCGTCGGTCACGCCGGTCCGGACCAAGGCGGTCGTCATCCCCGTCGCCTCACCCAGCGCGACGTCGGTGTCGAGCCGGTCGCCCACGATCAGGATCTCCTCGGGATCGAGGCCGAGGCGTTCTAAGACGGCGTCCCGCATCGTCGTGCTGGGTTTGCCCAGCATCGTGTGCGGGTCGCGCCCGGCGACGTTCGCAATCGCGCCGATCACGGCGCCGGACCCGGGGACGTCGGCGTCGGGCGCGGGGATGACAACGTCCGGATCCGTCCCGAGGAAGGTCACCGACGAATCCGAAAGCAGCCACAGACACCGCCGCAGCGTGTCGTAGTGGAACTCCCTGTCGATCGACGCGACCAGGACGTCGGGCCGATCCGCCCCGCCGTCGGCCGACACTCCCCAGTCGTCGGGACCGTCACCGGTACCCACGGCCGTGGCCGAAACCCCCGCTGCCCGTATCAGATCGACGAGTCCGGGTTCGCCGACGACTGCGACCGCCTCGTGGGGGTGGTGAGTCGCGAGGTACCGTGCGGTCACGCTCCCGGCGGTGATCACCTCGTCGGCGTCGACCGGGATGCCCGCCCGTCCGAGCCGCGCCTCGTACGCCTCCGGAGGTTTCGTCGGGTTGTTCGAGACGAACAGCCGGCCGAGCCCGGCGTCGTCGACCGCCGCGATGCCCGCGGCCGCGCCCGGCAACGGGTCGTCGCCCCGGACCACGGTCCCATCGACATCGAAGATCACGCCGCGAATAGTCATCGCCGACGGTACGCGTGTGGCGGTGTTGAACGTGGCGGGTCGGTCCCGGAACACTCCCGACAACTCGGCGAGAGGGTCGGGGCGACCCCCTGACAGTTCGCCACGAGAAACGGGGCGAGGATCGACCGAGCGGGACGGGAGAACCGACCGACTGCGCCGGTTCGCGTTCCAGATCTGTGACGGAACCACGATCTGATACGGAAAGACGCATATACGCACGGTCCGTGCGGATCGATGTGACGAATTCCCAGCTCACACTCGTGCAGATCGACAACTACGGCCCCTGGACGGTGACGCCGAACCCGCGCCGGGAGATGGACCTCCAGACGCTCCAATCGCGGCTCTTCGCCGACCTCGCGCAGTTCGTCGGGAGCCGGGACGGCTACGTCTTCTTCACCCGGTTCGATAATATGGTCGCGATCACCAACGGACTCAACCGGGAGGATCACGACCTCCTGCAAGAGTCGATCGGAAACCGGTATCCCGTCACGATCAGCCTGGGGACGGGACTCGACGCCACCCCGATCACGGCGCTGGAGGCGGCCACGGCGGGGCTCCAACGTGCCGGCTCCGCACAGGACGGTGACCGACGCGAGGTGCTCGCCGGCGACTACCTTCCCGAAGGGCGGCGAACCGACGGGGACGTCAGGATCGCCCACTTCGACGTCAACGACGCCACCGGGAAGTACACCGACCGGCTCAACGAGTTCGACTCGTTCATCCGGATCGAGCAGGGCTACGCCACCCTGATGCGACACCTCCGCGAGGAACACGGCGCGCTCTCCTTTTTCGTCGGCGGCGACAACATCATCTCGGTCTGTCCGTCGATGGACGAGGCCGACTACCACGGCGCGATCGACCGCGTCGAGGCCGACGCCGGGGTCGAGCTCAAGGTCGGGGTCGGAACCGCCGCCAACCCCCACGTCGCGGGGATGGACGCAAAACACGCCCTAGAGGAGTGCCGCCACGAGGGCACCATCGTCGAGTTCGAGTCCCCGGCAGAGGAAGTCGATCTCGCGACGGACTGATCGACGGAACGCGTGCCCGTGTCGCTGACGCTGACTCTCGGGTGAATCGGTCCGTTTCGGCGCTAAGCGCCGGCCTGGACCCGGTAGCACCCGCCGGCGACTGACGATCCGGTTCGTCTTTGAGAAAAAGATTTTTTCAAAAGACCAAGTATTAAGTCGGTCCCGTACGTACGTATGGACGTGATGAGCACTCAAAAGACGGTCCGACAGCACGCCGGCGAAGTCGAGGGTAGCGAGGCCCTGCGCGTCGACGCGGAGCGCGCCGAACAGATCGTCGATGCCCTGAACACCGACCTGGCGTCGACCTACGTCCTGTACCACCAACTGAAGAAGCACCACTGGAACGTCGAAGGCGCGGAGTTCAACGATATCCACGTCCAGCTCGGCGAGATGGCCGAGGAGGCCGAGGCGTTCGCCGACGAACTCGCCGAACGCGCCCAGGCGCTCGGGGGCGTCCCGGTGGCCGGCACCGACGCCATCTCGGCGCACGCGGCGGTCGAGCCCGAAGACGAGGACGTCTACGACATCCGGACGTCGCTCCACAGCGATATCGAGCTGTACGGCGACATCATCGAGATGCTTCGCGACCATATCGAACTCGCGGAGAACCTCGGCGATCCCACCACCGCACACCTCCTGCGCGAGAACCTGATCAACGTCGAGGAGGCGGCCCACCACCTCGAACACTACCTCGAGGACGACACGCTCGTGCTCGAGTCGGCGACGAAGTAGCGGGTCCGGACCGCGTCCGACCGACACACCTCCCGTTCTCGACGACGACCGGCCCCGGCCGACGCCTACCGCTCGGCCTCGACGACCACGTCGCTCGCGATCCAGCCGTCGCTGTTGTCC
>ERZ1034573.671-NODE-671-length-10290-cov-43.353493_pt1 | contig 10290 bp, 4 predicted proteins | sample MGYA00520641_ERZ1034573 | MGnify/ENA primary metagenome ERZ1034573 (study PRJEB33760, sample SAMEA4777724) | hypersaline lake metagenome | biome: hypersaline environment; feature: brines | place: Spain | collected 2014-08 | depth 0 m ...
GCCGATCGGTGTGCCGCGGGACGGCGGGTCCGCTATCCACAGGGACCCCGAGAGGGGATTGGAAGCAGGGATGTATTATGCCGACCCGGCCCGCAGAACAACGGCATGCCGACCGCTGGGCTTGCAACCACAGGATACCAATTTTGGCCGTACAGGTCAACCCAAACGACCCGCGCCGGGTCGTGACGCAGAGGGGCCCGGTGAAACGGAGGTAAGGTCACGGGGGCGGCCCACGGTGGAGAGAAATGGGGCCTTTCTTGAGGCAGGGGCTACGCCATCTCAATGTCCCGCTCCCGGAGCAGGGCATGGAAGTCGTCCTCGTCCAGCACCGGCACGCCGAGGGCCTCGGCGTCGTCGCGCTTGCTGCCGGCCCCGGGCCCGGCCACCACGTAGTCGGTGTTGCCGCTGACGCTGGAGGTGGCGTTCGCGCCGTGCTGCTCCACGAACCGCTGCACCGCGCTGCGCGTCCAGTCCTCCAGGCTGCCGGTAAAGACGAACGTGAGGCCCGCCAGCGGCGCCGCGTCCTCGGCGTACGGGTTGGTCAGGGTCAGCCCCGCGTCCCGCATCTCGTCGATGACGCCCCGGTTGGCGTCGTCCGCGAAGAAGGTGGCGATGCTGTGGGCCACCTCCGGGCCGATGTCGTCGATCGTCGTGAGGGCGTCCTCGTCGGCGTCCACGAGGGCGTCGAGCGTGTCGAAGTGCTGCGCGAGGAGGCGGGCCGTGGCCGACCCCACCAGCGGGATGCCGAGGGCGTAGAGGAAGCGGTCGAGGTCCTGCTCCAGGCTCGCCTCGATTTCGTCGATCAGGTTCTGGGCCGACTTGTCGGCGTAGCGCTCCAGCTGCAGCAGGTCGGCCTTCTCCAGCTCGTAGAGGTCCGAGATGGTCTGAATCAGCCCCGCGTCGATGAGCTGCTCGGCGCGCTTGTCGCCCAGCCCCTCGATGTCGGTCGCCTCGCGGGAGGCGTAGTGCTTCAGCCGCTCGCGGAACTGGGCGGGGCACGTCATGCCGCCCGTGCAGAACGCCTGCTTCTTGTCGTCGCTCAGGACCACCTCGGACCCGCAGACCGGGCACGCGTCGGGGATGTGGTAGGGCGTTTCGGTGCCGTCGCGCTCGTCTTCGATCACCTTCACCACCTGCGGGATCACGTCGCCGGCCCGCTCGATGAGCACCGTGTCGCCGATGCGGATGTCCTTGCGGTCGATCTCGTTCTGGTTGTGGAGGGAGGCCCGCGTCACCTCCACGCCCCCCACCTCCACGGGCGCCAGCACGGCGACGGGCGTGATGCGGCCGGTGCGCCCCACCTGCACGAAGAGGTCCTCGATCGAGGTGGTGGCGCGGCGCGGCGGAAACTTGTAGGCCGCCGCCCAGCGCGGGTCCCGGTCGCGCACGCCGAGCGTCTCGTGCCCGTCGAAGTCGTTCACCTTGATGACGAGGCCGTCGATCTCGTAGGGGAGGTCGTCGCGCCGGTCCACGAGGGCGGCGTGGTGGGCCAGCGCCGCGTCGATCCCGTCGCAGCGGCGGATGTGGTCCTCACAGACGCGCAGGCCCCACTCCGGCAGGGCCTCCAGCACCTCGGCATGCGTCGCAAAGTCGCGCCCGTCGACGGGGGCAATCTCGTAGAAGTAGATGCGGAGGGGGCGACGCGCGGTGATATTGGAGTCGAGCTGCCGGAGCGAGCCGGCGGCGGCGTTGCGCGGGTTGGCGAACACCTTTTTGCCCTCCTCCTCGCGCCGCCGGTTGAACGCGTTGAACTCGTCCTTGCGCATGTACGCCTCGCCCCGCACCACGAGGCGGTCGGGGACGGGCCGGGCATCGTCCCGGAGGCGGAGGGGGACGCCTTTGATGGTCTTCACGTTGGCCGTAATCTCCTCGCCCGTCTCGCCGTCCCCGCGGGTGGCGCCCTGCACGAGGCGCCCGTCCTCGTAGATCAGCTCCACGGCCAGCCCGTCGAACTTGGGCTCGGCGGTGTAGGTGACCGTCTCGCGCCCCAGCTCCTCGCGGCACGTCTCGGCGAAGTTGCGCACCTCGTCCTCCTCGTAGACGGCCTTTAGGCTGAGCATGGGCGCGGGGTGGGTCACCGTGCCCAGCTCGTCGCGCACCGGGCCGCCCACCTGATGGGTGGGGGAGTCGGGCGTCTGCAGCCCGGGGTACTCGGCCTCCAGGGTCTGGAGCTGTTGGAAGAGCCGGTCGTACTCGGCGTCGGAGACGACCGGGGCGTCGAGGACGTAGTAGCGGTAGTTGTGGTGCCGGAGCGCGGCGCGAAGCTGCTCGGCCGCCTCCGCCGCGGCCGGCTCGGAGTCGATGGCCTCCAGGTCGAGGTCGGGCGTCGGGTCTACGTCGGGCATCCGTGGCGTTTCGGGGGTGAGAGAAAAGAGGGGCGAGGGCGTGGAAGAATGCGTGCCGGGGCAATCGGCGGCCCGTCTTCCGCCGGCCCCTTCTCAAATTCGATCCGGGGGCGGACGTTCGGGGCGGGCGCTGGAATTACGCGTCGTCACGAATTTGTTCGAAGCGGCGTTCGGGGCTGTCGTAACGCCGCAACGCGGTGCCCGGCGTGGGGGCGGCGCCTCCGCCCTGGCGCGCATGTTTTTGACGGGGCCCTAAATGTACCCAGGCCGGAGCGGGGCCACGTTGAAAAACGGTCGGATTATCGGAGGGCGAGCCATCGCGTGCGGGGCACGGAGCGGGACGACAAGGGACCGGCGTGGCGCAAGGGGTGGTGGGGATCCGTCGGGCAGGCGGCCGGTTTGGAGGGGCGGTTCGCGTTCTGTGGTACGAGTTGGGCCGCTTCGGGCCGATCCTTGCATGCGTTTTGTTGTTTGCGCGTTGGTTCTCATGGGGCTGCTCGCGGGGGGCACTGCGAGTCAGGCCCAGGACACCCGTCAGTACGGGTTCACGATCGGCGTCAACCGGGTGACCCTGCAGTCCCCGGCGTCCGACCTGGGCAGCTATTTTGCCGCGGTCGGCGGGGGCGTGGTGCGCCAGCCCCTGTACGGCCCCGTGTCGGCGCAGGCCGAACTCCTGATCAGCCAGAAGGGCACCCGGGTCGATCGCGAGGAGGGCGGGGCCATCGACTACGGCGCCGGGTACCTCAAACTGCCCCTCCTCCTGCACCTGGAGGCGCCGTCCGTCCAGTCGGTCGTGGTGCACGGGGAGGCCGGTGGGTTCGGGGCCGTCAAGCTGTTTGAGCGGCAGACGCCGGGGGGCGACGTGAACCTGCCCTTCGACACGGGCCGGTCGTTCTACCGCCGCCTCGACGCCGGGGTCGTGGCGGGCGTGGGGGCCGCCCTCCCGATTGGGGGACAGCGGCTCAACCTGACCGTACGCCGGGTGTGGGGGCTGCGGGACGCGGCGCGCGACGTGACGGACCAGCCGTTTCCCGAGGCCTCCTTTCCCGCGGAGGGGAAGACGCGGGCGTGGTCGCTGATGCTGCGCCTCGGCCTTTAGTGGAGGCGGGGGCCGCCCGTGAAAACGCGTCGTCGGGGAAGCGCTCCAGGTGGAATCAATAACAGAATCAACAGCCGAGGCAGGGCCCAATCGGCTCTCAGCCGACGCTGGGAGGGACAATCGGGGGCGGTGGGGCGTTTGCAAAACGGCGGTCGGCCTCTTTTCTTGAACCAATCTCCCCCACAGTTCCCCTTTGTCCCACGGCGGACCGCGCCCCAGGCGCCGCCCCGCCGTGCGGTCGATGTTTGTTTTTTGACGACGACCCCTCGGGCACATGTACCTCAGCAAACTCGAACTGCAGGGCTTCAAGAGCTTTGCGGATGAGACCACGCTCACGTTCGACCCCGGCGTGACCACCATCGTCGGGCCGAACGGGTGCGGCAAGTCGAACATCGTCGACGCCATCCGCTGGGTCATCGGCGAGCAGCGTCCCACCGTGCTCCGGTCGGAGAAGATGGAGAACCTCATCTTTAACGGCACGGCCGACCGGCGCCCGCTCGGCATGGCGGAGGTGGAGCTGACGATCGAAAACACCGACGGGGTGCTGCCCACGGAGTACGCCGAAGTCACGATCGGCCGCCGCCTCTTCCGCGACGGCACGTCCGAGTACCTGATGAACGGGACCACGTGCCGCCTCAAGGACATCACGGACCTGTTCATGGACACCGGCATGGCGGCCGATGCCTACTCGGTGATCGAGCTGAAGATGGTCGACGAGCTGGTGTCCGGCTCCACCGAGGACCGCCGGCGCATGTTTGAGGAGGCGGCCGGCATCACACGCTACAAGATGCGCCGGCGCCAGGCCCTCCGCAAGCTCGACGGCACGCAGTCGGACCTGGAGCGCATCCGCGACCTGACCGACGAGGTGAGCACGCAGGTGGAGCGCCTGGAGCGGCAGGCCGAGAAGGCGCAGCGGTACCAGGAGGCGGAGGCGGAGCTGCGGCGCCTGGAACTGCTGCTCGCGCAGGTGGAGTTCAACCGGCTTACGGAGCGCCAGGACGCGCTCCAGCAGAAGGAGACGGAGCACGCCGAGCGGGCCGCGGCGCGGGCCGAGGACGAGGAGGCGACCGAGGCCCGCCTTCAGGAGCTGCGGGAGACGCTCGCGACCCGGGAGGCCACCCTCCAGGAGCGTCGGGAGGCGCTCCAGGAGCACCGGGCGCGCGTCCGGGAGTTGGAGGCGGAGCAGCGGCTGCAGCGGGAGCGTCTCACCCGGGCCCGCAACGACCGCGACGAGGCGCAACAGGCCCAGGAGGAGGCCCGCGAGCGGCGTAGGGCCCTGACCGACGAGGTGGAGCGCCTGGAGAGCGCCCTGGAGCAGGCCCGTCCCGCCCTCGACGACGCCGAGGCCGCCCTCGATGACGCCCGCGAGGAGCGGGACGCGGCGAAGGCGGCCGCAACCGACCGCCGTGAAGACGTTCGGGAGCGCCGCGAGGCCGCCGAGGCGGCGGAGGCCGAGCACGCCGAGCAGCGCCGGGCGCTCGACCAGCGCACGAACCGGCAGGAGCTTCTGGAGGACGAGCGGACGCGTGCCCGCACCCAGTACGACGACCTGGCGGAGACCATCGATGGGCTCGACGCGCGCATCGACGAGGCGGAGGCGGACCGCGCCGCCGCCCAGGAGGCGCTCGAGGAGGCCCGCTCGGCCCGGGCGGAGGCCGCCACGGAGCGCGACGAGCGGCGGGCCGCCCTGGAAGCGGCGCAGGACGAGCTTCGGGAGCTGGAACGCCGCCGGGACGCCGCCGAGGCGGAGGTCGAACTCCTCGAGGGCCTCGTCGGCAGCTACGACGAGGTTTCGGACGCCGTGCAGTTCCTGGCCGCCGAGGAGCTGTTCGACGACCTCTACACCGTGGCCGACGTGCTCGGGTGCGACGACGACGTCCGCGTGGCGCTCGACGCAGCCCTGGGCGCCCTCGCGTCCTGCGTGGTCGTGCCCACCGTCGACGACGCCCGGGCCGCCGTGGCCCGGCTGCGCGACGCCGAGAAGGGACAGACCTCGTTCCTCGTGCTCGACCGCCTTCCCGACGCGCCGCCGTCCGTGTCGGCGCCCGAGGGCGCGGTGCCCCTCCGAGACGTCGTCCGCACGACGGACCCGGCGTACGCGCCCCTGGCCGACACGCTGCTGCGTGATTGCTTCCTCGTCGACACGCTGGCGGCGGCGGAGGCCCTCGCCGAGCAGACGCAGGACGCGGCCCGGTCGGTGCGGGTGTTTGCCCGCACGGGCGAGTGGGTCGACTCGACCGGTGTCCTTCGCGGGGGGAGCCGGCAGGAGGACGTGTCGCCGGCCGCGAGTCGCCTGGGGCGCCGCGAGCAGTTGGCCCGCGCCCGCGAGCAACTGGGCGACCTGCAGGCGGCCTGCGAGGAGCAGGACGAAGACGTGGCGGCGGCGGAGGCCGCCCTCAACGAGATCGACCTCGCGGGCCACGAGTCTGCGGTACAGGAGGCCGAGGCGACCCTCGCCGACGCCGAGCAGCGCCTGGAGCGGCTCCGCTACGAGCGAACGTCGACCGAGGAGCGGCGCGCCGAGCTGCAGGAGCGCCTCGACGAGATTGAGGAGGAGCTCACCGAGCACGAGGAGCGCGTCCACGAGCTGCGGGAGGCGGTGGAGGCCGCCGAGGAAGAGATGCAGCGCCGGCGCCAGGAGCGCGCCGAGGCGGAGGAGGCCCTCGCCGAGGCGGAGGAGCGCGAGCGGGCGGCCGTCGACGCCTTCAGCGAGGCGCAGGTGGCGGCCGTCGAGGCCCGGAACCGGGTGGACAACCTGGAGCAGGACCTGGAGCGGACCCGCGACCAGATCGACGAGATCGACCGACAGACCGGCGAGCGCACGGCCAAAATCGAGGACCTGGAGGCGACCATCGAGGCGGCCCTCGACGAGCAGACGGAGCTGGACGAACAGATCGAGGCCCTTCGCGAGGAGCGCGAGGACCGGGACGAGTCCGTGGAGGCGGCCGAAGCGGCGCTCCAGGAGACGAAGGCAGAGATCGAGGAAGTGGAGTCTCGCCTCCGGTCGATCCGGCAGGAGCGCGAGGCGGCCCTGGAGCAGAAAAACGAGGCCGCCGTGGCCCTGACGAAGGTGGAGACCCGCACCCAGGACCTGCTCGACAGCATGGCGGCGGACTTCGACCGGGACCTGGCGGACGACCCGGTGTCGGTGCCCGAGGCGTTCGACGAGAGCGAGGCGCAGTCCGAGGTCAAGAGCCTGCGCGGGACGATCAACGCCCTGGGCGACGTGAATCCCCTCGCGCTTGAGGAGTACGAGGACGAAAAGGAGCGCCTCGACTTTCTGCGGGAGCAGAAGACGGACCTGGAGGAGGCGGAGGACACGCTCCTCGACACCATTCAGGAGATCAACACGAAGGCCTCGGAGCGCTTCATGGAGACCTTCGACGAGATCAAGGAGAGCTTCGGCACCATCTTCACCGAGCTGTTCGGGGAGGGCGCCTCCGCGGAGCTGCAGCTCGAGGACCCGGACGACCCCATCGACTCGGCGATCGAGATCGTGGCCAAGCCGCGGGGCAAGCGGCCCGTTACGCTCGACCAGCTGTCCAGCGGCGAGAAGGCCCTGACGGCCACCGCGCTGCTCTTCTCCATCTACCTCGTGAAGCCGAGCCCCTTCTGCGTCCTCGACGAGGTGGACGCGCCGCTCGACGACGCCAACGTGGAGCGCTTCATGAACCTCGTCCGTCGCTTCGAGGACGACACCCAGTTCGTGCTCGTGACCCACAACCAGCGCACGATGGACCTCTCGGACCGCATGTACGGGGTGACGATGGAGGAGCAGGGCGTGTCGACGCTCGTGGGGGTGGAGTTCGACGAGGCCGCGGAGCTGACCGAGTAGGGCGGGAACACTGGGGCGCGTCGTGCACGCTGGAATGCCACAGGCCCGAATCGAATGGATGCGTTGCTTACGGAGGCGCTGAATGTGTTGCGCCGCACCGGTCTCGACGCCGTGCTGATCCTCGCGGGGGCCGCCGTGCTGGGAGGACTCGTCTACGGCGCGGTGCACCGCGGCCTCCGGGCCCTCACGCGGGGGCTGGAGGGGACGCTCCCCCTGCGCGGGGCGCTCCTCCGACGGACCCGCGGGCCGCTTCGCATGCTGGCGCCCGTGGCGTGCGTCTACCTGGCGCTTCCTGCCGTCCGCGCGTCCTTCTCCGACACGACCCAGGCGGTGCTCGACAACGGGCTGCAGGGCCTGTTCGTCGTGGGGGTGGCCTGGGCGCTAATCGCGGTGCTGTACGCCGTGGAGGAGGCGGTCTCGGAGCGGTACAAAACGGACGTGCCGGACAACCTGGAGGCCCGGAAGATCATCACGCAGACGCGCATCCTCCGCCGGATCGCCGCGACGGCCATCGTGGTCATTGCGGGTGGCATTGTGCTCATGCAGTACGATCCCCTCCGGGAACTGGGCACCGGCATCCTGGCGTCGGCGGGCATCGTGGGCATCGTCGTCGGCGTCGCGGCCCAGCGCACGCTCGGCGACCTCATTGCCGGCATTCAGATTGCACTCACCCAGCCCATCCGGGTCGAGGACGTGGTCATCGTGGAGGGCGAGTTTGGGTGGATCGAAGAAATCACGCTGACCTACGTCGTGGTGCGGGTGTGGGACCGGCGGCGCATCGTCCTCCCCATTACGCACTTTTTGGAGCAGCCCTTTCAGAATTGGACCCGCACCTCGGCGGACCTCATCGGGACGGTCTTTTTGTACCTCGACTACACGGTGCCGGTCGAGGAGCTGCGCGACGAGCTCCGGCGCATCGTGGAGGCGTCGGAGCACTGGGACGGGGACGTGGTGGGGCTGCAGATGACCGACGCCTCCGAGCGCACCGTCACGCTGCGGGCCACCGCAAGCGCCAAGGACGCGTCCACGCTGTGGAGCCTGCGCTGCGAGATCCGCGAGCGGCTCGTGGCCTACATCCGCGAGCACCATCCCGACGCCCTGCCGGCGCTGCGCACGCGGCTCGATGGGCCGGGGGAGGGCGAACGCCCGGCCAGGGGCGGAGATGCATAGGTTGCCCTCATCAAAACGGGCCGACGCTTCGGGGACGCTCTCCACTTCGTCGCCCGAAGTCTGATTTGCTTCGCTGGCGCCGCAAGGGGATGCCCTTTCCCGCGGCCCGATCGCGCCCGCTGGCCCCACCTCACGCTGAGGAGGAGCTGGACGGCGAGCCGTCCCCGAAGCTGTGCCCGTCCAGTGCCGACCCGTCCCCACTAACGTCACCGGCAGAGGGCGGCTGCCCGGCCGGCTGCGTCGTCGGGGTCCGCCCCTCGCCGTCCGGACGCTCGATCCGGAACTGCTGGACCGTCTCCTCCAGCTCGGTACTGAGCCGCTCCAGCCGGTCGGCGGTGTCGGACACCTCCGTCACCCCGGCCGCCGACTCCTGGGCCGCCGTCGAGATCGACTGGACGCTCCGGGCAATCTCCTCGCTGGTGGTGGACTGCTCTTCGGAGGCCGCCGCAATCTCGTCGGCCCGCTCCTCGACCTCCGAAATGGCCGTCACAATCTCTTCGATGGCCGCTCCGGCCTCCTCGGCCAACTCAAGCCCCTTCTCCGCCCGCTGGCTGCTCTGGCGCGCGGTGCCGACCGCGCCGTCGATCTCCTCGCGCACCTCGTCCATCATGCCTGCGATCTCGTCGGTCGCCGCGTCGGCCTCCTCCGCCAGCTCCCGCACCTCCTCGGCGACGACGGCAAAGCCCTTGCCTTCTTCCCCGGCCCGGGCGGCCTCGATCGCCGCGTTGAGGGCCAGCAGGTTGGTCTGATCGGCAATCTCGTCGATGCGATCGACCACCTGGCCAATCTCGTCCCCGTAGGTGCCGAGCCGCTCGATGGTCTCGGTTGTGTTCTCGATGGCGGACGCGATGCCCTCCATCTGGCTGGTGGCCTCGCGGACCGTCTCTCCCCCCTGACGGGCGGTCTCGCCACCGGCCTGGGCAACCTCTGCGGTCTTCTGCACGCTGCGGGCGTTTTCCCCGATCGTCTGGTTGAGCTGCTCGACGGCGGCGGCCACCTCCTCGGCCTGGGCGGACTGCTCCTCCGCAGACGCGGCCATCTGCTCGGAGGAGGAACTGATCTGCTCGGTCGCCGAGGCGGTCGAGCCGGCCGCCTCCCGGACCCGCCCGACGATGGAGCGGAGGCCGGCGACCGCCTCGTTGAAGCCCTCAAAGAGGCGGCCGATCGCGCCCTCCCGGCCGGTGGGGAGGCGAACGGTCAGGTCCCCGTCGGCAAAGCGGCCGATCGCCTCCAGCATCGTGTCGACGCTCTCCTGGAGGCGCTCCTTCTGCTGCTCGGACTCCCGGACGGCCTCCTCCACGCGGCGCTCGACGGAGGCCTTCTCGTCTTCGAGCGCCTCCTGGGTGGTGCGGATGTCGCGGATCATCTCGTTGAATCCGCCGGCCAGCTCCCCGATCTCGTCGTCGGTCTGGACCGGGACCTCCACGTCCAGATTTCCGTCGCTGACGGCCTGGGCCCCGTCCCGGACGCGCCGAATGCGCCCGGCGATGCGACCGGACAGCCAGAGGACGGCCCCGATGCCCATGCCCAGAATCAGGAGATTGATGAAGACCGTCAGCATCGTCTCCGACCAGATCTCCGACATGGCCTCCTCCAGGGAGTACGCCAGCACCACGTTTCCGTACCGCTCCCCGTCGTACTCGATCGGGTGGGAGGTGCGCAGCAGTCCCCCCTGGCGGACCGTCGAGCCGGCCTGAAGCAGCGCCCCCGTATCGACCTGGAGCTCGTCGGGGTTGTGGTCGAACAGGACCGCGTCGTCCTCGTCGAGAATCGCGACGTACCGCACCTTCGAGTCGTTGGTGGCCCAGTCGAAGGTCTTCTTGACCAGGTCGTAGTTCGAG
>ERZ1034573.672-NODE-672-length-10286-cov-35.053954_pt1 | contig 10286 bp, 8 predicted proteins | sample MGYA00520641_ERZ1034573 | MGnify/ENA primary metagenome ERZ1034573 (study PRJEB33760, sample SAMEA4777724) | hypersaline lake metagenome | biome: hypersaline environment; feature: brines | place: Spain | collected 2014-08 | depth 0 m ...
GTGGACAACTTCCTGCCGGTCGACGTCTACATCTCCGGCTGCCCGCCGCGCCCGGAGTCGGTGCTGCACGCGCTGATGGACATCCAGGAGAAAATCCGCAACGAGTACTCGGTGGTGCAGGACTACGAGTTTGGGACGGCCCGCGAACGGGCGCCGATCATGCCGGAAAACACGAGCAAGTTCCCGGGGCAGTTGGAGAAGCCGACGGCCACGGATCTCACGCTAGAGGCCCCGGACACGGCCGCCGACGACGCGGACGATGCCTCGTCGCGAGAGCCGATTGCCGCGTAGGTCTGCGGCCCGTGCTGCTTCGTTTCCCTCGAATGGCGTCCGGAGGCCGCGACGCCCCAACCCGCTCAATTCCCGATGAGCACCCCTGACGACCCCCGCACCTCGGACCCCCAAGATCCCGAGGAACTCCGTTTCCATTTTACCCCGTCGGACGAGCCGAAGCCCGAGCAAGAGACCGACAATCCCCACGCGAAAGCCACAACCCGCGTGCCCGAAGTGATTGAGGCGCTTCGGGATGAGTTCGGCGACGCGGTGCTCGAGGTAGAGCGCTACGCCAACGAAGATACCGTGTACGTGGAAAAGCGCAAAATCCGCCCCATCTGCCGCTTCTTGAAGGAGCAGGGGTTCGACTATTTTGCCGACCTCGGCGGCATTGACAACTTCACCGAAGAGGACCGTTACGAGGTCTTCTACAACCTCGTGAGCACCGAGCGGCAGAAGCGCATCCGGCTCAAGATTCGGGTCGACGAAGAAGACATGCGCGTGCCGAGCGTGGTGGAGGTCTACCGCGCGGCCAACTGGAACGAGCGGGAGGCCTACGACATGTTCGGCTTCACGTTTGTGGACCACCCGGATCCCCGGCGCATGTACATGCCGGAGGACTTCGACTACCACCCGCTCCGCAAGGAATTTCCGCAGTTGGGCGTGCCGGGCTCACTGCCCCTTCCGCCGCAGACGCCGGACGGGGAGCTCACCATGGACCCCTTCGCCGCCGCCCACGGCTCCAAGCCCGTCAAGAGCTACGAGGAGCCCGCCACCGACCCTGATTCTGAATAGCGCTGGAGCATCGACGCGTTGAACGCTCACCCTTCCAGCGCACAACCGCACCCCCTATGGCTCAGCCCCAGAAACCCAACTTTCCCGGGCACGACCTCGGCGACCAGTTCCGCTTCTGGCCGAAGCACAACGAGAAGATTTACGAGCGGCTGGAGAGCAAACACGCCTGGCTCGAAGAGAAGCAAGCTGCCGCGCAGGGCGACGGCGAACCGCCGGCGACCCAGAAGTCTGAGCTGGACCCGCTGGAGAACGAGATGGTTCTCAATATCGGCCCGCAGCACCCGGCCACGCACGGGGTGCTGCGCTGCGTCGTGAAGCTCGACGGGGAAACGATCGAGAAGTCGGTCCTCGACATCGGGTACCTGCACCGCGGCATCGAGAAGCTCGCGGAGCACAAGACGTACCAGGAGTTCATGCCGTATACCGACCGCATGGACTACCTGTCGCCCTACTCCAACAACGTGGCGTGGTGCCTGGCCGTGGAGAAGCTGGCCGACATTGAGGTGCCGGAGCGGGCGCAGTGGATTCGGATGATCATGAGCGAGCTGGCGCGCATCTCCTCGCACTGCCTCTGGCTCGGGGTGGGGATGATGGACGCGGGGGCGGTGTCCGGGTTCGTCTGGACCTTCCAGGAGCGGGAGGAGATCTACTCGATCATGGACGAGGTGGCGGGGGCGCGCTTCACGGTCAGTCACAGCCGCATCGGCGGCGTATCGACGGACTTCTCGCCGCGGGCGATCGAGATGATCCGCGACTTCGTTGAGAAGTTTCCGGATCGGGTAGAAGGCTGGGAGGGCCTGCTCAACAAGAACCGCATCTGGATTGAGCGCAACAAGGGCGTGGGGCGCGTGACGAAGGAGGAGGCGCTGGAGCTCGGCCTCACCGGCCCCAACCTGCGCGGCTCTGGCGTGCCGTACGACATTCGCCGCTTCGAGCCGTACCTGAAGTACGACGAGGTCGACTTCACCATTCCGGTGCGCGAGGAGGGGGACTGCCTGGCCCGCTACTTCCTGCGCCTCGACGAGATGAAGCAGAGCGTGCGCATCATCGAGCAGTGCCTCGACCGCATGACGGAGGGCCCCATCCGCGCCGACGACGCGAAGCAGGCCTATCCCTCCAAGGACGAGGTCTATTACTCGATGGAGGGCATGATTCACGACTTCATGTACACCGACGTGGGCACCGTGCCGCCCAAGGGCGCGCACTCCTACCACGCCATCGAGGCGCCGAAGGGCGAACTCGGCTTTTACCTCACGTCCGACGGCACGGGGCGCCCCTGGCGCGTGCGCATCAACGCGCCCTCCTTCACCAACCTGCAGGCCATGGAGTACATGATGGAGGGCTCCCTCGTGGCCGATACGGTCGTCATTATCGGCTCCCTCGACCCCGTCATGGGAGAAGCCGACAAGTAGGGCCGACAGATAGGGCAGTTGGGAATTGCGAATGTCGAGTGTCGAACGACCTGACAGTTGGCATTGCGCTTGACCTCAAGAATTCGACATTCGAAAATCGACACCCGAAAATGTCTAGTTTCGACATCCAAAAGCCCATCGTCGAACTCCCGGACCAGGATCCGGACCCGGAGTTTTCCGACGACGAGCTCGTGTGGACCGACGCGGAGCAGGAGCAGATTGCGGCCTGGAAAGAGCAGTACGCGGAGGACCAGGGCGCAATCATGAAGGTGCTCTGGCTGGCGCAGGAAAAGTTTGGCTACCTGCCGCCGGAGGTTATCAAGTTCTGCGGGGAGACGCTCGACATGACGTTCTCGCAGGCCTACGGCGTGGCCACCTTCTACCACCAGTACTACAAGGAGGAGAAGGGGCAATTCGTGCTCGACGTGTGCACCTGCTTCACGTGCCAGATGTGCGGGGGCTACGACATTCTGCACTACCTGGAGGACAAGCTGGGCATCCACGCCGGCGAGACGACCGACGACGGGATGTTCACGCTGCAGGAGGCCGAGTGCCTCGGCGCCTGCGGCTCGGCGCCCATGATGGAGGTCTCGAACGGGCCGTACGTCCATCAGCTCACCGAGGAAAAGGTGGACGCCCTCCTCGACAGCCTGAAGGACGGCGAGATGCCGGCGTTTACGTCCGTCACCCTGCCGCAGGACGAGGACGAGATGGGCGGCAACCGGCGCACGGACGTCGACAAGACGATGACGTACGAGACGCAGCCCCGCGCCGAACACATGGAATGAGTCGTGATGCGTGACGCGTGACGCTGCTCCCCTCGCACGGACCAGTCCTCACGCATCACTCTTCACGCATCACGGATCATTCGCCACTTGACACTCGCAACTCGACCCCCAACCGATGGAAGCGAACGGGATGCCCCACGACAGCAAGGCCGGCGACTGGCGCTCGTACGATCGGGTGCTGCTTCCGGCCGTAGAGGACCTGCACAAGCTGGAGGTCTACGAGGAGGCGGAAAACGGGTACGGTCGGCTCCGCACCGTGCTGGAGGACGACGCCCTCGACTCGGACGAAATCATCAACATCGTGAAGCAGTCGGGCCTGCGGGGACGAGGCGGCGCGGCCTTCAATACCGGCATGAAGTGGAGCTTTATGCCTGAGAAGGACGAGCGGCCGCGCTACCTGGCCTGCAACGCCGACGAGAGTGAGCCGGGCACGTTTAAGGACCGGCAGATCATGGAGTACAACCCGCACCTCATGTTTGAGGGAATCCTGATTGCGGGCTACGCGCTCCAGATCGATACCTGCTACGTGTACGTGCGCGGCGAGTATGCCGACTGGATCTCGCACATGGCCACGGAGCTGCAAAAGGCCTACGAGAAGGGCTACGTGGGCGAGAACATCATGGGCACCGACTTTTCGATGGAGATTGTGCTGCACAAGGGCGCGGGGGCCTACATCTGCGGCGAGGAGACGAGCCTGATGGAGAGCGTGGAGGGCAAGCGCGGCTACCCGCGGTACAAGCCGCCCTTCCCCGCCCAGAAAGGCATCTTCGGCTGCCCTACCACCATCAACAACGTGGAGACGCTCGCCTGCGTCCCGCTCATCATGGAGAAGGGCGCCGACTGGTTCGCCAACACGGGCGCCGAAGACCACCCCGGCCCGGTCCTCTACGGCATCTCGGGCCACGTCAACCGCCCGGGCGTCTACGAGTATCCCACGGGGATGCTTATTTCCGACCTCATCTACGAGGTGGCCGGGGGCGTGCGCGGCGACAAGGACCTGAAGGCGTTTGTGCCCGGGGGGGCATCCACGCCGCCCATCCCGGCGGATCGGATCGAGGGGGTGACGATGAACTCGGACAGCCTCAACGAGGCGGGGACGATGTTTGGGACCGGCGGCATGCTCATCCTGGACGAGGACACGGACATGGTCTCGTGGCTCCGGCGCGTGACGCACTTTTTCCAGGACGAGAGCTGTGGCCAGTGCACGCCCTGCCGCGAGGGCACCGGCTGGCTCGAAAACCTCGTCACCCGCATCGACCAGGGCGAGGGCAACATGCGCGACCTCGACCTGCTGCTCGACCTCTGCGACCAGATGGAGGGCCGCACCATCTGCGCCTTCGCCGATGCGGCGTCGTGGCCGGTGCGCTACACCGTGCAGCGCTTCCGCGAAGACTTTGAGGCGAAGTGCAAGCCCTCGGTCCACCCGGTGAGCGCGGAGGTCTCGGGCGGGGCCGACTCGGCGGTGGCGGCAACGGGGTAGCGGCGATGGGGAGCGGCGATGGGGGAGCGCCCTGCACTCCACGCCTCGCCCGCACTCCTTCCACGGAAGGCTGTACAGATCACGAGAGGTCATGCAATCGCCGTGTCGACCGGCGCTCGTCAGCGCGCTCGATGACCTGGGCGAGCGTGACGCGCTTACGTACGACCAGCGCACCGCCGCGGAGATGCCCTACCCATCGTCCGTCGTGGACGAGCGTTTGGAGGCTCTGCAGCGCCGCCGGTGGGTTGCCTGGGGACTGCTCGGCCTGTCCGGTGTTCTCGTAGCCGTCGCCCACCTGGGAAGTGGGCTCGGCTGGGCGATCACGGAGGCCGCGACCGCGTTTTTGATCATGACAATCCCCCTCGCCGCCCATGGCACGCGGACGCTCGTGTACTGTGGAAAGGCAGAACAGCTGTATGCCCTCCTGTACCGAGTCGACAAGGCCCCGGCCGCCGCCGAGCCGGACCGCGCCGCGACGACATGACGACCGTGGTTCCCCGACATTTCCCTGCGTTCATCCTCAAGTCCCATGGCTGCACGGGTCCGTCTTTATTGCGTCTCTGCACTTCTCGGCATCGCCATGATGGCCGGCGCCTGCCAGTCGGAGTCGGCCCCGGACGCGACCGTGCAGACGTACGGAGACGACGTCCGGGAGGCATCGGCCCGGACCGCATCGGCGGTGGCGACGGCGCCGTCGCAGTTTGAGGGAACGACCGTGACGGTCCGCGGGCGCATCTCGACGGTGTGCCAGAAGAAGGGCTGCTGGCTGGCGCTGGAGACCGGCACGGCGATGCCCATTCGCGTGCTCGTGCCCCGCACCGACGACGGCTACGAATTCACCGTGCCGATAACGCTCACCGGCCAGGCCACGGTCACGGGCACAGTCCAAACCGTTGAGCTCGACGCTGCCACGCAGAAGCACCTGGAGCAGGACGGCGCCGCGCCGGCACAGGCCCAGGAAGTGCAGATCGCGGCGACGGGCATTCGGGTCGTGCCCGACGCCTAACCTCTCGGGTCAGGCAACGCTGTGGCGGGGGCGGTGTACGCGTACTTCCGTCGAATGCAATCCTTCGAACCCATGGACCCCGCAACCCGACCGGCCCCGCTCCCCGTGCTTGAGGGGCGAGTGGTCAACGACGAGCCGATCTCAGTGGAGGAGTATCTCGAACGAGAGCGAGCGGCAGTGGGCGAAAAATACGAATACATTGACGGATGGCTCATCGCGATGACCGGCGCCAGTCTGCCCCACAATCTCATCGTCTCAAATATTAACGCTCTGCTCCATAACACACTTCGGTCAACGGAGTGTCGGGTGACGACCAACGACCTTCGGGTTGCCCTTCCCTCTGTTGATAAATATGCGTATCCGGACATAGTCGTCTATTGTGGAGAGCCGGAGCTTGACGAAGAGCAACTCGACATGCTCTACAATCCGACGTTGCTCATGGAAACCCTGTCGCCGACAACCGAAGGCTACGATCGTGGGGAGAAATTTTCACGATACCGTCAGGTCGACACGCTTCAGGAATACCTCCTCGTTGCCCAGGACGCACCCCACGTCGAGCACTACGTCCGCCAGGACGACGCCGGCTGGCACTTCACCGAGACCGACGGCCTCGATGCCACGATCACCCTCCCGTCCGTCGAGTCTGAACTTCCCCTCGCCGAGATCTATCTTGACGTATTCGAGAACGAACCCTCGGGGTCGGGCTCCGAGTAACACCCTACGCTCCACGCGCAACCCCTGAACCCTGAACGTTTGTCGCCATGCCGATCGTCACCATCGACGGAACGACCTACGAGTACGAGGGGGAGCAGAAGCTGCTGCAGTTCTGCCTGAATCAAGGCATCGAACTGCCGCACTTCTGCTACCACCCCGCCATGTCCATCCCGGCCAACTGCCGGCAGTGCCTCGTGAAGGTGGGCATGCCGACGGAGGATCGGGAGACCGGCGAGGTGGTGCGCAACGACGACGGGGAGCCCGAAATTCAGTACTTCCCGCAGCTGCAGGCCAGCTGCACGGTCGACCTCCAGGACGGCATGGTCGTGAAGACGCACCGCACCAGCGAGGAGGTGGAGCAGGCACAGACCGACAACCTGGAGTTTCTGCTGACGAACCACCCGCTCGACTGCCCGATCTGCGACCAGGCCGGCCACTGCCCGCTCCAGATCCAGTCCTACAAGTACGGGCCGGAGGGCTCCCGCTTCGAGTTCCGCAAGGTGCACAAGCCGAAGCGCGTGAAGCTGGGCCCCCGCGTGACGCTCGACGCCGAGCGGTGCATCAACTGCACCCGCTGCACCCGCTTTACCGACGAGGTGTCGGAGAGCAACCAGCTCACCATTGCAAACCGGGGCGTCAAGAACCACCCGATCACCGCCCCGGGCGAGACGTTCGACGACCCCTACTCGATGAACACGATCGACATCTGCCCGGTGGGCGCGCTCACGTCGTCGGACTTCCGCTTCAAGGCGCGCATCTGGGAGATGAGCTCCACGCCGTCGATTACGACGACCAACGCCACGGGCGCGAACTGCCACTACTGGGTGCGCGACAACCAGGTGCTGCGCATCACGCCCCGGCAGAATATGGAAGTGAACGAGTACTGGCTGCCCGACGAGGACCGGCTCGTCTACAACCAGTTCAACGACAACCGCCCGGACGGCCCGCACATCCGCCGCAGCGGCACCCGCACGCAGAGCAACTGGCAGCAGGCCTACGCCCAGGCCGCCTCGCTGCTCGGCGGCACCGATCCGGAGCGCATCCTCTTCCTCGGCTCCGCCTACGCCACGGTGGAGGACAACTACCTGCTCGCGCAGCTGGCCGACGCGCTCGGCGCCGACGCCCCGCGCTACATCCCGCACATCGAGCCCGGCGCGGGCGACGACTGGCTCATCACCGACGACAAGACGCCCAACGCCGAGGGCTGCGAGCGGCTCGGCCTCCGTCCGGTCGACGAGGAGCTGGTGGGCACGCGGATTGCGGAGGGCGACTACGACCTGCTCTACGTGCTGGAGGACGACCCGGTCGGAGCCGGCCTCTGTAGCGCCGAGGCCCTGGACGACCTCGACGTGGTGCTGCACTACTACAACACCACGAACGAGACGCTGCCCCGCGCCACTGCGGCCCTCCCCGCAGCCATGATCGTGGAGACGGTGGGCACCTACGTGAACCAGGACGGCCGCGCCCAGCGCGTGCGCCCGGCGAAGGAGATTCAGGGCGTGAACCGCACGCTCATGATGGAGATGGGCACCAACCGCGAGGACGAGCACGGCACGCCGTTCGACCGCTGGCACAACGACGAGAATCGCATCAACTGCAAGCCGAGCTGGGAAATGCTTCCTGAGATTGCGCAGCGCCTCGGCGAAGACCTGGACTACGCGAAGGGCCCAGAGCAGATCATGGACGAGGTGCAGTCGACGCTGGCGGCCTTCGAGGGCGCAACGTACGACGCGATGGGGCTGAAGGGTACGCAACTGGAGGACGTGGAGGCGGGGGAAGCAGTATAGACCCTGCCCTTTGCAACTCCATTCAGGGCTGTTTAGAAACGGCGGCCTCAAAGGCGCGGACGGCTTCGTCGGGGGGCATTGTGACGAGCGGGCCGGTTTTTGGGCTGAAATGCCCCGGAGCCTCTTCGTCTCCCCACCGCTCCACGACGCAGCGGGCCACGACGACGCATTGGCCCAGCGTCTCTCCGCGCCCCCTCGGCGCCTCCCGTCTGTTCTGGGGCCGCCTGCCCGGCGGGAGCGCCCTCGTCGAGGCCCTCCGCCCGAAGATCGTGGGCCGAGAAGGGCGGAACGCACCCTCAGGCCCGGGCGTGTGTATTCCTCTGTGGACATTGCCGGCACAACCCTGCCTCCTCCTATGAAGATCGCGCTCGCCCAGATCAACCCCACGATTGGCGACCTGGAGGGCAACCGAGAAAGGATTCTTCGGGACGCCCGCCGCGCCGACGATCGCGGGGCCGACCTCGTGGTCTTTCCCGAGCTGTCCGTCACGGGATACCCACCGGAGGACCTGCTCGAAAATTCCTTCTTCCGGAAGGCCACGCAGCGGACGGTCGACGACATCGCGCAGCGTGTGCCCCCGGACCTTGGGGTCATCGTCGGGGCGCCTGTGCGGAACCCGGACCCCTACGGAAAGCCCCTCCACAACGCCGCGCTCCTGCTGGAAAACGGACAGGTGCGCGACCGCGTCTACAAAACGCTGCTGCCCACGTACGACATCTTCGACGAGGACCGCTACTTCGACTCCGCAGAGGCCCGCAGCATCGTCGAGTGGCGCGGGGTGCGGCTGGCGCTGCACGTGTGCGAGGACATGTGGAACGTGCACCACCCCGAGGGCTACCGCAACGGGCATCGCTACGAGTGCGACCCGGTGGCCGAACTGGGCGCGCAGGACCCGGACCTCTTTATCAACATCAGTGCGTCGCCCTTCTCCATCGGCAAGCACGCGGTGCGCGACGAGCTCGTGCAGCACATCTGTCGTCGCCACGAGCGGCCGTTTCTGCTCTGCAACCAGGTGGGCGCCAACACCGAAATCATCTACGACGGCGACAGCCGCGTCCACGCCGCCGACGGCACGCAGGTTGCCGGTGCGGCGTCGTTCGAGGAGGACCTCCTGTTCTGGGACACGGAGGCGTCCCCGGAGGCCTGCACCCCGCAGCGCACGCCCGTTGCCGACCTCCACGACGCGCTCGTGCTCGGCATCCGCGACTACTACGAGAAAACCGGCATTTTTGACAAGGCCCTCGTGGGCCTGTCCGGGGGCATCGACTCGGCGGTGACCTGCGCCCTGGCCACTGCCGCGCTCGGCCCGGAACAGGTGGTGGGCGTTACAATGCCCTCCGACATCTCGTCCGAGGGCTCGGTGACCGACTCCGAGCGGCTCGCCGAGAATCTGGGCATCGAGTTCCGGGAGATCTCGATCGAGCCGGCCGTGGACGCGTTCGACACGATGCTGGCCGACGCGTTTGCCGGCACTGAGCCGGGCGTGGCGGAAGAAAACATCCAATCGCGCGCCCGCGGCGTCACGCTCATGGCCCTCTCCAACAAGTTTGGACACCTGTTGCTTTCCACCGGCAACAAGAGCGAGATGGCGGTGGGCTACGTCACCCTCTACGGCGACACAAACGGCGGCGTGGCCGTGCTCAGCGACGTGCTCAAGACGCGAGTGTACGAGTTGGCCCGCCACATCAACCAGCGGGCGGGCGGCGCACAGATTCCGCAGAACACCATCGACAAACCGCCCTCGGCGGAGCTGAAGGAAGGGCAGAAGGACACCGATACGCTCCCGCCGTACGACGTGCTCGACGCGGTGCTGAAGCGCTACATCGAAGAGAAGAAGGAGCTCGGCACGATCGTTGCCGAAACGGACCTCGAGGAGGATCTGGTGCGCAACATTCTGCGGCAGGTGGACCAGAACGAGTACAAGCGCCGCCAGGCCCCGCCGGGCCTCCGCGTGACCGAGAAGGCCTTTGGCGTGGGGCGCCGCATCCCCATCGTGAAGAAGTGGGACCGTGCCGTGGGCGAGGCCCTCGC
>ERZ1034573.673-NODE-673-length-10283-cov-14.838580_pt1 | contig 10283 bp, 11 predicted proteins | sample MGYA00520641_ERZ1034573 | MGnify/ENA primary metagenome ERZ1034573 (study PRJEB33760, sample SAMEA4777724) | hypersaline lake metagenome | biome: hypersaline environment; feature: brines | place: Spain | collected 2014-08 | depth 0 m ...
GTACATGCTCGTCGCTTCCGTGGTCGTGTTGGCGCTGTTCTACTGGCGGGAGGGGATCGACAGGAGGGCCGCGGTCGTGTGTCTGGTGTTGTACGCGCCGACGTTCCTGCTCTGAGCCGGAGCGTCGCGCGCCGTAGCCGTCGGCTCACCCCAGCACGATCGGCCAGACGGACCCGACGAGCAGGGACGCCACGGCGACCGTCAGGCCGATGACGACGGCGTCGAGCAACGTTCCCGCGCGGAGCATGTGCTCGCGCCGGAGGTGTCCGGCACCGAACACGATCGCGTTGGGCGGCGTCGCGACCGGGAGCGCGAACCCGTAGCTGGCGGCGACCGCGCCGGTCACCGCGAGCATCACCGACGCGACCTCGGAGGACGTGCCGAGCGTCGCTGCGTACGCCGGTCCCACGGTGACGAGCACCGGGGCGAGCAGCGCCGCCATCGCGGTGTTCGACGCCAGTTCGCCGACGACGACCGTCACCGTCACCACGACGAGGAGAACGACCACGATCGGACTCCCGACGAGGGACCCGAACGCGACCTCCGCGAGCCACCGCGTGGCGTTCGTGTCGGCCAGCGCGTTCGCGAGCGAGAGCCCCCCGCCGAGGAGTAAGAGCGTGCCCCAGTCGACGTCGAGGAGGTCGTCCCAGTCCGCCGCTCCGCTGACGACCAGGGCCGGCACGGCGAGCAGGCCCACGAGAACGTAGAACAGGACCCCCTGGTGGCCGACGGTCCCGAACGCGTTCGTCCCCGTACCGCCGAACAGCGTGACGTGCCAGGCGCGCGGAAGCGGATCCACGAACAGGAACCCGAGCCCGCCGAGGACCCACAGGCTCGCGGTCGCGCCGAAGACGACGACGGTCCGGCGGGCCGGTGCCGACAGCCGCCCCATCGAGCGCCGTTGGTGCCGGGCCCGCTCCCGAGCGCGGCTCACGTCGAACGGCTCGGGCGGGTAGGCGACGTACGTCAGAAGCACCCACGCGACCGGGAGCGTGACGGTCACCATCGGCAACCCGACGGCCAGCCACTCGACGAAGGTGATCTCGACGCCGACGAGGTCGTCGAGTTGGCCGACGACGATCGCGTTCGGCGGCGTCCCCACCAGCGTCCCGACGCCGCCCAGGCTCGCCGCGTAGGCGACGCCGAGCAGCATCGCGATCTGGAGGTTCGAACCCGCAGGCGCGTCCGCCGCCCGATCGGCGTCGAACTCCGCGACGTCCGTGACGGTGCCGACGATCCCGAGCACGACCGGAACCATCATGGCGACGGTGGCGGTGTTCGAGACGACCATCGAGAGAAGCGCGGTCGCCACCATCACGCCGAGGACGAGTCCGCGCGGGGAGGTCCCGAACCTGACCAGGATGGCGAACGCGATGCGACGGTCGATGCCGTGGGTCTGCAGCGCCTCGGCGAGCATGAAGCCGGCGAGCAGGAGAAACACGACCGGGTCGGCGAAGCCGGCGACCGCATCCGCAAAGTCGGGGTAGACGCCGACGGTCGTCAGCACCACCGGGATCGACAGCGCGGTGAGGGAGAGCGGAACGGCTCCCGTCACCCAGAGGACCGCGGCGAACGACGTCGTTGCGACCGCGTACTGACCGGCGGTGGTGAGCGCGTCCGGGGTCGGAGCGACCGCGCCGGCGGCCAGACAGACGCAAGCGACGCCGATGGCCAGCGCTCGCCCGTGTGGGATCGGCGACAACGAACCCCCCCGTCTCCCCGTGACCGCGGGGCCGGGGGGCGGACGCGTCCCGCCGTCACCACCCCGGCGGTGACGCGGGCGGACGACGCCGACGGAGCGGGTTGCGGGTCGGGGACCGATCATCCGCCGTCGGTGCCGGCGTCGGGGGCTCGACCGGGCCGGGGTGGTCCGGCCGGCGCCGCAGTGCGGGTTCGGGGTCGCACTCGCGGCCTCAGTATTCGGGACGTTGTGCTCGGATCACCGACGCGAGCTGCTGGCTCTCGTCGGACAGGAGCTCCGTCAGGTCGTCGGCGGTGATGATCCCGACGAGTTCGTCGTTCTCGTCGCAGATCGGGAGGCGGCGCACGCCGTTCTCGCTCATCACCTCCGCGGCCTCGTAGAAGCCGGCGTCGGGGCCGACGGCACACAGGTCCGTCGACATCACGTCACCGGCGGTCCGTTCGGTCGACGCCGACCCGTCGGCGAGCACGCGTGTCGCCAGGTCGCGGTCCGTGACGATCCCGGCCGGAGCCCGGTCGTCGGTGATGACCACGCTCCCGACGTGTTCGTCCCGCATCCGGCGGGCGAGTTCGGCAACCGGCGTCTCGGGCGGTGCGCTGACGACGTCCGATCTGGCAAGATTCTGTATTGGCATCTCCGCTCCCTCCGTGTGGTTCGTCGCCGGGCGACCACATATACCGGGCGGTCACTTCCCACCGGCCTGGAACAGCCCCGGGGGCTCGTGGCGTGGGCCGCCGGTGCAGGTCCCGCGGCGCGTGGCGGTCGGGGCGCCAGCAGCGCGTCACGTGTCGACGAGCCACCGGGGGCTGACGGGCTGGCTGTCGTGGTCGACCCGGGTCGACGACCGAGTACACCCTGGCTACTCGATGACGTCGTCGAAGCCCCGCGCCGTCGCCATCGTGTCGAGGTACGCCGCGACGTCCGTCTCCGTTCCCCGTTCGTCACACCGAACGGCGACGTCGATCCGCTGCCGCTCGGTGACCGTCGACCGGCCGGTGATGGCCTCGAACAGCGCCGCGAAGCGGTCGGCCCGGTCGTGACGGTCCGTCATCGGACGCGGTCACCCACCACCGGGACGGGGGGGTCGATCCGCTCCCGGTTCCCCGTCCGTGACATGCGCAGCTCCGTGCCTCCGGGGGTGCCCAGCGAGACGACCACGTCGTCCACCGACCGGGTGTACTCGCTCGCGTGCTTGCCCGACTGGCGAACCCTCGTGTGTTCGTCGAGCAGGCCGGTGGCGGTGAGGAGATCGAGCTTGCGGTAGGTCGTCGACAGCGGCAGATCGCACGTCTCCGAGAGCTCGCTCGCGGTCAGCGCTTCCGCCCACGTCGCCCCGAGGATGTTGCGACAGTCGGCGTCGGTGAGAGCATCCAGAAGGCGTTGAACGTCGCCTTCGGCGGCGACGGTTCGTGTGTCGCTCGACGACTGTTCGGGCGCGCGGACCGTTCGTGGGGGGAGCAATAGCCGACCCATGCTACAATGTTATCAGCGACCGGTAGGAAAGCGCCCCCACAGTATCAGGGGAGCGTTATAAGCTCGTTCCGAGCCCGCCGCTGCCGACCCGGAACGGTCGTGGCGTACGCCGCCGGGGTCGACGCGGCGCGTGGCAGGGGCGTTCAGAGGAGGTCCTCCAGGAGCTTCGATTCCGCCGCCGCGAGGTGTTCCCTGAACGTCGAGGGACAGACGTCGAGTGCCGCCGCGATCGTCGTCGCGTTGTTTCGGCGCGGTCGGTCGAAGTATCCCATCTCGTATGCGGTCTGCAACACCTCGAGTTGACGGGTGGTGAGTTTGCTCCGGTCCACCAACACCCCGTCGCGTGGGTGGTCCTCGGCCGGGGAGCCGACCAGCCGCGTGATCTCCATTCCGGGGAACCGGTCGCGGAGTTCGGCGACGACCGCTTGGAGCCGTTCGTAGTCGACCGCGTGGAACACCAGCGTCAGCGTTCCGTGCCGGGCGACGTAGCGCGCAACCGGATAGCCGAACCGACCGAGACACTCACACGGACACCCGACGCCGTCGTCGTGAGCGAGCCGGTAGCGGGTGGTCGACCCGTGGGAGAAAACCGGGGTGACGTCCGCCGCGGCGGTGCAGTCGGCGCTCGCCGAGAACTCGGTCACGCTCCCGGAACACCCCGACGGGTGGACGCTCGTCGAGACCGAGTCGACGGTCGAGTCCGTGTCCGCCGAGAGGTCGGCGATCGGACAGACGCCGCGTGAGTCGAACCGGACGGTCGCTCGGATTCCGGACGGCATGGTTCGGTAGGCGGGCTTCGGTCCCTTCAGTATGCGGACGGCACTCGATGGAAGGGCGATCCGAACCGCCCGGTAAGCCGTCGTTTATGCGGTCGGGGACGGCACGCGTTGCGCTCCCGGTCGTCTGCGGATCGTTGCCGCCACGTTCCACGCGGGCTCGTAGACGGTACCACACCTCACGCGACGCCGCCCAGCAGGCTCCCGACGGCGTACGCGACGCCGGCAGCGACCATTCCGATCACGAACATCTCGATCCCGTTCAGATACCACCGTCGTCGCGTCACCAGGCTCCGGCTGGCTCCGACGGCGAAAAACGCCGCGCCGGTGAAGCCGACCGAGAGGGCGAACCCGGACTCCACCCCGAGCACGTAAGGGACGAGCGGCGCCCATCCGGCGACGACGAAGGCGAGAAACGTGACCAACGCCGTTCGTCCGGGGGACTTTCCCGGCGAACGGTCTCCGGGCGGGCGTCGGTCGTCAGCCCGGATCGACGCCTGGTAGTCGAGCTCCGACCGGCGGCTGACGTAGTTGCTCATCCCCATGGAGAACCCGTCGGCAAACAGGTTCGCTGCGCCCAACACCAACACGATCGAGGGGCTCAGCGCGGCTCCGGCGATGCCCGAGACGACCGCGAACGTCGTCACGATCCCGTCGTTCGCGCCGTAGATCACTTCGGCGAGGTACCGACCCGAGGGTTCGACGTCGTCTCCGAGGAGTTGCTCCAACATCCGAACGCCCGTTCGTCCGCCGCCGACAAATAGCTTCGACAGTCGGGATCGTCCGGCGACCCCGGTGCGGTCGACGCCGGCGGAGGATCGGGCTCTCGGGGTGGGTCGCCGGCGCGGGAGTTCCCGCCCCGTGGGAATACCGAACGGGGTTATGCCTGCTCACACGGTACAACCGGGCACGATGTACGACGTACTCGTTCCGGTCGACGAAAGCGAGGAGCGTGCGTTCAACCAGGCGCGGTACGTGTCACGGCTGCCGAACGCCGCCGACGACGTCGAGGCCACGGTGCTCTACGTCGTCCCCCCGGACGCGCGGAGCGACGTCGAGGCGGTGGAGTTCGACGACGTCGACGCTGCGGTCGGGGCGGCCAACCTGCTCGAAGGCGAGGGGGTCTCCGTGACGCGAACCGTGACCGGCGGCGCCATCTCGGATCGGATCGTGCGGTCGGCCGGGGAGTTCGACGCCGACGAGGTCGTCATGGGCGGGCGCAAGCGGTCGGGCGTCTCCCGGGTGCTGCTGGGGAGTACCGTCCAAGACGTGATGCTCTCGGCGGAACAGCCGGTCACCATCACCGGCGAGACCAGTGTCACCGACGACGGGACCTGGCGGGTGTTGGTTCCGGTCGACTCCGACGTGGAGCGCGCCCGTCACCAGGCGGCGTACGTGACGGGACTCCCCGGCGCGGCTGCGGCGATCGAGGCGACGGTGCTCACCGTGTTCCGACACCAAGACTACAGGGGGGCGCCGCCGCACACCTTCGAGGAGATCGACGCGGCGGTCGAGGCGGCCGACGCCATCGAGGGAGCGGGCGTGTCGGTCGACCGCGTCGCCATCGGAGGGGAAGTGGCCCGGAAGATACTCCGGGTCGCGGCGGACCGCGGCGTCGACAGCGTCGCGATGGGCGGGCGCAAGCGGTCGGGGCTCCAGGAGGTACTGATGGGGAGCACGACACAGGACGTGATGCTCTCGGCGGAGCGGCCGGTCACCATCACCGGGTGACGGACGGACTGGTGAGCCGTGGCGAGCCGGGTTGCGCCGGAGAGACGCGCGCCGGAACGGCGGCCGGATCGCGTCTCGGGAGCCGGGACGACGGATTCCCGGTGCGTAGGAACTACCGGCGGGAGCTATCCCGGCGTGCTTTCGATCTTCACTCATGAGTGAGGCGTTTGCGACGGATCACGCGGTGGCGGAGGACCCGGCGTCGCGCGTCCGGGTCGGTGTCCTGAGCTTTCACAACAGCAAGGAGACGAAGGCGATCTGCAACGCCGTCCGGGCGCTCGGACACCGGCCGGTCTGGCTCCGCGAGGAGAACACGCGGACCTGGATGGCGGACGGGACGCTCCACTTCGACCCGGACGTGGACGTCGTGGCGAATCGGCTGCTGGTCACGAAAGCGCCGCAACCGCTCGACGATCTCGGGGTTGCGACGAGCTACGCCGCCGCACGCCCCGTGTTGAACCGTCCGGAGAACGTCATGCGGGCGACCAACAAGTACAGCGCGGCCGCAACCCTGGTCGCCGCGGGGCTCCCGGTTCCGGACGCGTACATGGCGCTGGCACACTCGACCATCAACGACGGCGACCACCCGGTCGACGGCCGGACCGTCCACAAACCCACGGTCGGAACGAACGGTACCCGGATGGAGCTCGTCGAGGCGACCGACGCCGTCGCGCCCCGTATCGCCCGCCGTCGGGCGTTCCTCCAACAGTTCCTCGGCACCGAGTCCGGACGGCCGTTCGACGTCCGCGTCTACGTCGTCGGGGGACGCGTCGTCGGGGCGATGAGACGGTACGCGCCGGCGGACGAGTGGCGGACCAACGTCGCGCTGGGCGGGGACGTGGAAGGGGTCTCCGAGACCCTGCCCGAGAACGCCGCCCGCCTCGCAACGGAAGCGACGGCCGTGCTCGATCTCGACTACGCCGGCGTCGATCTGTTGTGTCGGGACGGGGAGTGGTACGTGCTCGAAGTGAACTCGACGGCCGGGTTCAAAGGCTTCTTCGAGGCGACCGGAGCGAGCCCCGCCCCGTACATCGCACGACTCGCGATCGAGCGAGCCGACGGGCGCGTCGACGCCGGGCGGGTCGCGGAGGTGGCGACGGAGCTCGACGATTCCGTGCCGGACTGCAAGCCGTCGATCGAGCCGATGCCGGAGGCGTCGGAGACGGTCGGCTACACCGAACGCGTGGCGGTGAGCGGCGGCCGGGCGGTCGAGCACGCAGTCGCCAAGTCGGACACCGGAGCGCGGCGAACCAGCATCGACGTCGATCTCGCGGCGGCCGTCGGCGCCGGCCCGGTCGTCGACACGGCGTGTGTGAAGTCGGGCGCCAAAGCCGGGCGTCGGAAGCGCCCGCTGGTCGAACTCGAGATCAGACTCGGCGACCGGTGGCACTCCACGACGGCCAGCATCGAGGACAGGGAGCACATGGGGTACCCCGTGCTCCTTGGCCGGGACGTCCTACAGGGGTATCGCGTCGACGTCCGACAGCGAGTAGCCGAAGAGTAGACCCCCCCGGCCCTGTCCCTTCCGCCTCCGAGGCTACGGCTCGGGCTTCCTCGTGTCGGCGTGACCGCCGGTGTCCCGTGCCACCGGGACGTCACGGCGGTCTCGCACACCGTTCGGCGGCTCGGACCGCCCGCGTAGTGGAGCAATAACAGTATCCCTGGGCCGACGTACGACTGGTATGTCACGCGGAATCGGCCCCACCGAGTCCACCGCTCGGGTGGTCTCGATCGGCCTGGCGTTTCTCGCAGGGATGCTCGCCGGCGGCGTGGTCGTGACGGCCGTTCCGGGGCTCGTCGGCGGACCGATCGACTCCGGGCCGGACCCTCGAAATCCCCCGTTTGCGACCGCCAGTGGCGGCCCGGACTGCGTCGACGGCCGGTCGACCCCGGACGCCGGCTGGGTCCACAGGGTCACCGTCGACGACGCTGATGTCGTGACGCTCAACGCGACGGTCGTCCACGACGCCGGGACCGAAGTGCGGGGGGACGTGATCCCGCAGGGTGACGACGGGTACGAACTCACGCTCCGGACCGCCTCCGTCACGCCGGAGCGGTCGTTCGACTGTGACCGCGTTCGGACCACGATCGCCATGATCGTCTCACTCCCCGCCGACCGCCGGCCGGTCGTCGTGACGGTGGACGGGCGTGAGCTGGTTCGAGTGACCCGCGAGGGCGGGTTCGGCGGACTCCATCCGCTTCCGAACCCGGTGAACGCCACCGGACGATCCGGGAAGCTCGATCCCGAACCCATCCCGGAGCGCGTCCCGCGTTGAACTTCGTGGCCCGGAGTCGAGGGGGGCGAACGGACGGCTGTGGCGGGCCGATGCGCACCCCTACGAGTCACGCAGCTCGTCTCCAGCAGCGTCACTCCGGTTCGGAGTTCAACTGGGGTTTGAGTGGCAAGCCGTCGCTTCGGTGGTGAGTAGCTCACACCGAAAGAAGTGATACTCTCCAAATCATAAGCAAGAAGTCACAATAAGTACACCAAACTGCGATCTTCGTTTCGGCCGCTCCCGGAGGCGGTGCTCCGGTGATGATCCGGTCCGACCTTCGCGCGCCCGTTCCCGACACGGCTCCCGTCTTCGACGCCGATCGATTCGAATTAGGATGTGTGAAGCGAAAGTCCAAATCCGGGCGAACCGAAATGTTCAATTCTACCGGAATTTAATGTTTTCGGAGTTATCTGTATTTTTGATATTTAGTACGAAACGCTACCAGTGCACCGGTTACGACTGGTGCGGGAGGCGGATCTACCGCAGGAGATCGCCGCCACTCGCCCGGCTGACAAACCAGTGCTCGGCATCGCAACCAATGGCTCGGGTAGGTGGTCACGAGGGTCGTCGTCGGGTCCCGACAGCCGCCGCTGGTGCTGCCCGGCTACCCGGCAGTAGCCGGTCGGCGCCCCACTGATCGGGACAGCCACTTAAGTGGCACGGCGAGCCGGCCTACTCACCTATCCGACTCAGCCGCTCGGATCAGCTAAGTAACTCAGCTAACCAGCTTAGCTAACTAAGCCAACTACATCGTCCGACTGAGTTTTTATATTCGAGACGCGCAACCGAGCCAGTGTGCTGGCCTACACAGTGTACTCGGAAGCGGGAGGTGTTGGCAAGAGACCCTCGCGGCTAACCTCGCGAAGGCCGAAGCGCGCGCCGACCGCGACGTCTTGGTCGTCGATCTATGATCGTCGATCTAGATACGCAGGAGGCGTCACTGTCGTATCTGCTTGACGTGGCGGACGGCCGGAGCGACGAGACCGCAGACAGCCTGCTTCGGCACATGATCGACCGGCCTCGGGCCGACTTCCAGGGATTACTCGAATCGAGCGAGGGAATCGACGTGGTTCCGTCACAAACATCCTCGAGTACGCCGCGAAGCACCTGCGGCGTCGCGAGGAGGAGGCGGCCGACTTCGGGGAGTCGTGGAACCCGAACAAGCAGTTGCTACGCGTGCTGCGGGAGGCGGGGGTTCACGAGCAGTACGACACGCTCATTATCGATCCGCCGGCGACCGCGGACGTCAAACTGCATAACGCGATACACGCGACGCGACACCTGGTGATCCCCTTCGAACCGAGCGGGAAGGGGTACGAGTCGGTACAGGGGCTCGATCAGCTCGTCGGGGGGCTCGAAGAGCAACTCGGAATCGAGGTCGGGGTTCTGTCGGTCGTGCCGAACCGGTACAAGGGGACGAACGACCAGGACCGGTTCCTCGCCGAACTGGAGGACGACGGGTGGGACGTCTCCGTCCGGCTCCGGGAGCGGTCCGCGCTGCTCGAAGGCTGTTGGGCCGAGCAGTGCACAGCCTTCCAGTATAATGAGTCCCACCGGAAATACCCACGGGACCACGAGTTGGACACGCTCGAGAAACTCGAAAAGCTGGCCGCTCGGATCCGCGAAACGCAGGCGGTGGAAGCATGAAACAAGGCTCGGCCGACGACCCGTTTGCGGACGAGGTCACGGACGACACTGACGAGCCGACGGAAGCGGACGCGACGGAGACGCTCAACCCAGCCACTGACGTCGCTCCATATGAGGACGCAACGGGTGCTCCGTCGGACGAGGCGCTGTCGGAACGGGAGGAGACGGCGCAGAGGACGCGACGGTCGCTTCCGTACATCCACGCGCGGGACGGCGTGAAGGACGGGCGGACCCAGCGGCCGGTGTTCCTGCGTGAACACATCGAGGACGGGATCGACGAGTTGCTCGCCGAGATGGAGGCGGAACTCGACGAAGAGGTGTACAAGACGGATCTCACCGAGGCCGCGATGGCGGTCGCCCAGGAGCATCCGGAGCTGATCGTAGCCAAACTGGAGGAGTGGGGCTACGGGCTCCGGTAGCGGGTTGAGTGACCCGGATTTTCTGCGACACCGCCACGACAGCGAAAGGATCGGAGGGTGGACGGTGGCTGCTCGCTGCCGGGGTGTCGTCGGACTTCCTGCGGCCGTTCACACGGCCGGTGGCCTCCCCTGAAGCTGGCGTCGACGTTTTAGACGGCACCGGGGACAGGTGGATAAGGTCGACGGACGCCGGGGGTCGAACCGCCATCGGGCGTACCGCAGCACGGGTGCGAGCCTCGGCGAGGCGTTCCCGGCAGGG
>ERZ1034573.676-NODE-676-length-10254-cov-11.384842_pt1 | contig 10254 bp, 6 predicted proteins | sample MGYA00520641_ERZ1034573 | MGnify/ENA primary metagenome ERZ1034573 (study PRJEB33760, sample SAMEA4777724) | hypersaline lake metagenome | biome: hypersaline environment; feature: brines | place: Spain | collected 2014-08 | depth 0 m ...
CCAGCCCGCCTCGGCCACGCGTACGTCGCCGAGGGGACGGCGTTTCCGAACGGCCTCGGCGTCGGGGCGACTTGGGACGCGGAGGCGGCGGAGCGTGCCGCCGACGTCACGGCGACGGAAGTGCGGCGGTCCGGCGCGCACCAGAACTACTCCCCGACGTGTGACGTCGCCCGCGAACCGCGCTGGGGCCGCGCCTTCGAGACGTTCGGCGAGAGCCCGTACCTCTGCGGGAAACTGGCGGCCGCGAAGGTCCGCGGGTATCAGGGCGAGGGGATCGAAGACTCATCGTCCGTCATCGCGACGGCCAAGCACTTCCCGGCGTACAGCGAACCGGCCCGCGGCGAGGACGCCGCGCCGGTCGAAGTGTCCGAGTACGTGCTGCGGAACGTCTTCCTTCCGTCGTTCCTCGACGCGCTCGACGAGGGGGTCGAGTCGGTGATGCCCTGCTACAACGCCGTCGACGGCGAGCCGGCGCACGGGTCGCGGCGGTACCTCACCGACCTGCTCCGCGGGACGCTCGGCTTCGACGGGACCGTCGTCTCGGACTGGAACGGCGTCCGGATGCTCCACGACGACCACAAGATCACGGCCGACCACCGCGGCTCCGTTCGGCAGACGCGCGACGCCGGCCTCGACATCGCCTCGGTCGACGCCGTCGACCATGCCGAGCACCTCGTCGAACTCGTCGAGGAGGGCGAACTGGCCGAGTCGGCCCTCGACGAGAGCGTCGGGCGCGTGCTCGAACAGAAGTTCCGGCTCGGACTCTTCGAGGACGCCTTCGTCGATCCCGCTGAGGCGCGCGACGTGGTCGGCGCGGCGCCGCACCGAGAGGCCTCTCTCGAGGCGGCCCGGGAGTCGATGACGCTGTTGAAAAACGACGACCTGCTGCCGCTCGACGACGACGCCGACGTGCTGGTCGCCGGTCCGAACGCTGATGCCCCGGTCCACCAGCTCGGTGGCTGGAGCGTTCCCGATCCCGAGGGGACGGACATCGTCACCGTCCGTGACGGGGTAGAAGCGGTCACCGACGGCGACGTCGCATACGAACAGGGTGCGACGATGAACGACGAACTCGACGTCGATGCGGCCGTCGACGCGGCCGCGGACGCCGACGTGGCGGTCGTCGCCGTGGGCGAGCCGTGGTACCTCCACGAGTTCGGGCCGACGGCCGACACCGGCACCGAACCGGACGAGTTCCCCAACCGGCACTCGCTTAGCCTCCCGGACGCGCAACGCGACCTCGTCGAGGCGATCCACGAGACGGGGACCCCCGTCGTCGGCGTGTTGATTACCGGTCGACCGCTCATCGTCGACTGGATGGCCGACAACGTGCCGGCGCTGCTCATGGCGTACTACCCCGGGACGATGGGCGGCCGGGCCGTCGCCGAGACGCTGTTCGGCGAGAACGACCCCGGCGGCCGGCTCCCGATCACGATCCCGAAGTCCGAGGGTCACCTGCCGGCCCGATTCAATCACTTCCCGCACCCCACGCCGATCGGACAGGACGAACACCCCTCGTCGTACGACCCGCTGTTTGAGTTCGGCCACGGGCTGAGCTATGCCGAGTTTGAGTACGGCCAGGTCACGGTGGCAGACTCGACTCTCGGTCCGCACGAGACGACGACAGTGGAGGTTCCGGTCGAGAACGTGAGCGACCGACCCGGGACGGACGTCGTTCAGGTGTACGTTACCGACCACGCCAGCCCGACCGTGACGCCGGTCCGTGAGCTCCGCGGATTCGAACGCGTCTCGCTCGACGCCGGAGAGCGCGACACGGTGTCCGTCGGACTCGACGCGGCGTCGCTCGGTCGGGTCGACGCCGAGGGCGTGCGACAGACCGCCGCCGGCGACTACTCGGTCCGCGTCGGTGAACAGACGGTCGGACTGCGCGTCGAGACGACCTACGACTGATCGACGCCGTCGAAGGAGATCGCTTCGAGCGTTATCTTCTGCGCTTCGATGTCCTCGAAGACGGCCCCCCAGCCGCCGATCGAGAGCTCCTCCGTCTCCGCGTCGAGCCAGACGACGGAGTACGTCGAGAGCCGCTCCAGCGACGGGCTGTGGTTGACGAATATGTCCGGGTAGTAGATGTTCGCGACCGTCCCGGTGACCGTCCGGAACTCCCGCGTCTCGACGTCGAGGCCGTCGATGGTCACCGCTACCGTCGCGCCGCCGTGATACACGTCGCTGATGTCGCGGATGAACTCCTTGAGGCTGATGTACGTCTTCGGAAGCCGCTGGTTCGACGACAGCGGCTCCCACGAGTACCAGAGACAGGTCTGGAAGTACCAGTGGTTGATAAACGAGAGGATGTTGTCGTTGATCAGGATGCCGTAATTCTCTCCGGCGCGCGAATTCGGCGCGAAGTAGGTCCGGCTCCGGTCGAGAACGGCGAGAAACGGGCCCGGAATCTTGACGACGCGCATCTCTAGGTTCGGCGCCGAGAGGTCCCACTCTTCGCTCCGCTCGGCAAGGTCCGGTTCGTAATAGACCGCGACGTGGATGATCACGTCCCGTTCGGCGGCCGCCTTCAGGTCCGTCCGCAGCGACTCGAACTGCTCGGCGGTCAGCGCGACCTCAACGGCGACCTCGGCCTCACGGATCTGCGTTCGGACGTGCTCGATCACCGTCTCGGCGTGTTTGACGACGCCGACCCGGTGTTCGTTGAGGTCCGGTTGCTCCCAGCGGTCTTCGAGCTCCTCGGCGGCGTCCGTGAAGAGCTCCCCGCGCTCGCGCAGGTGCGAGAGGATGTCGACGGGGTCCGACGGCTCCGCATGTAGCCGGTCCTGATCGATGGTCTCGACGAACCCCTTCCCCTCCAGCGACCGGAGGGTCTCGTACACCTGTGAGGTCGGCACGCTGGACTTTTTGGCGACGTCGACGGCGGGGAGTCGTCCGTGGTCGACGAGCGTCAGATACGCCTCGGCCTCGTACCCAGTCAGGTCGGCGTTTTCCAGCGCTCGCTTGAGCGTGTCCCGGTCCATGGCTCACTCCTCGTGCCCCCGGTATGAATTTCTATCGCACGACACGACAGATATGTTCGAATACGTACGTTAGGTAACGAGCTGTGTACCCGAATACAGAAATAAAAGTTGACAAATATATTAGAACGCGTAATTACCTATAAAGGTGTTTCAGAACCGTCTTGAACCGACTTTTAATTCACACGAGGCTCAAAAGATATCTAAATTGACTATTATCAGATCAGTATGTAGCGGCCGAACAAATATCTTTCACGGCAGGTTTCCCCGCTCGTTCGGTCACAGCGCCGGACCCGCGGGCGACCGGTCGTCGATTGTTGACCGCGCACCGATCTACGCACCATAACAAACGTAACGTTGTTATTCTGAAGCTGTGGCCGAGCCCCAGCACCGGTTCGACCTTCGTGGTCGACCCTCGAACCGAGAGCGCCGCCGGCCACTCTCACGTGACTCGTTTCGCATCGTATAGGAGCTATCTTATCAGATTTTACTATTACTAGACTTTCCGACTTATTTTACTGTGGACACACGGATCGACCGTTCGTCGAGCGAACGGCCTCATCTGAAAATTGAGCGTAAAACTGATTAAAAGCGTTTAAAACAGACAAGTAGGCCTGAGAGTCTGTATATTCTACGTTGCGCGCGCAGCTCTCGGCGATCCCGCGACGAACCTGCGTCCATCCGAACTTGTATTGATAAGCCTCGCAAAATCGGCCACTTGTGTGCTTTTATGGCAAATAACGAGAAAATACAACCCGATATTCGTCACAATCGCCTTTCGAATTGATCTGAACGCAAATTCATATCAGAATGATGTTAATTTACTATTCAAGTCGTTTTTAAGAACATTTATGCCGCACAGTCAACGCTCTCTGGCGCTTCATACATCGTCCAGACACTCTCGTCACTGCTCCATCTTCTGTTGTTGACTTCGCCGATGGAGGTGTCGGCCGAGGACATCCGCCGTCACGTTCGCACGTCCACTGACGATGTCTTTCGGAACGTCGCTGTTCAGACGGATTGTGATCCCGCCGTGTCGGAGCGCGTTCGGACTCACCGCCGACGGGCAACCGAACGTGGCGGTGTACTCCATCGCGTTACATACGATCGGGCTCGAGCATCACGTCGCGGACGTTCTACCCGCCTCGCAACACGGACGACCACACCCTCGTGTAGAGGTCGCCGCTGGCATCGATACTTTTGAGCCATTTCACGAAGACGCGAATTGTGTCCATCTGGGTCTTCTCCGCGGCGGGCGCGAGATCACCCTCGCGACGCGGCCACAGACGGTACGCATGAAGGCTCCGTCCGCTCAGTTCGTTCAGGTTGTCTATGTCTTCCTCACCACACCAGCGAACGAAGTGACCGAGACGGGAGCTGTGCGAGTACAGCGTTGCCTTGGCCACCTCGGCTTCGCGATCGGCGAGGTACAGTTCTACGGCTGTTTCCGGGTCGATTGGTTCGAGACTCATCGCTCTTGGTGGCGCGAGTCGCAGTTACGACCCCGATCTGAAGTCCCCGATTTCGGGCGGTACAGCCCCGAAAGGACGATCCGTTCTCAGTATGAACTCGCGCCCGTCGCGCCCGCCTCTTCACGTACCGTTACGCGACTAATGCCAATTCTACCGTAGTGACTCGCTACGCCTCGGAATCGGCCGAATCGGTTCCCTCTAAACCTGGTCCTGAAATCGGGTTGAATACGGCACCGATTGCGACCCCTTCGCGTCGGGTGATCGACCCGACAATTTCGGGGTGATCTCCGCATGATGGACCTCCGGGTTGAGCCGGACCTGAGAGAATATGGGGTACTCGGTGCCCGCTATCGAATCAGACTCCCAACGTGTAGTCCGGGCTCTCTTTGGATCGCATCGGCCACCACCGATTCACGAATGCCTGACCATTCGATGCCGATAGCGGTTGCCCCATCACTGCTCATTCTCCTCCGAGGCCAAAGTAGTCGTGATACCCATAGGTGACGGCACTGAGATTGGTGGCGAGATGGAGGCCGACTGCGATCTCCCAGTGGCCGACACTCCACAAGGCCACGTAGAGCCAGCCGGTGGTCACCAGTATGGCAATTCCGCGGCCGATGCCATGGAGGACCGCCCACACCGCGGTGCCCGCGACAACCGGCCACAGTGGATCCATCCCGATGACACCTGCGCCGAGATACGCCAGGCCACGGAACACACCCTCTTCGGTGGCCACCCCAACTACTGCGGCCGTCTGTACCGAGAGATATCCCCACAGATTCTGTGGCGGATCTATCTCGGCGTATGGCGCAGTCACCGCAACGCCGGACACATACCGGAGCAACATCTGTGACGGTGCGTACGCGCGCAGCAGCCGGCCGACACGGTAGCCAACCGGCATCGCGTGGACCCACTCACGACGGGTGAGCCGCCGCAACACCCGCTGAAGCTGTCGATCACCAACAGTTAACATGGCATACAGCACGACCAGCGGCGCAATCTCGCCCGTCGTAATCCAATGGGCGATCTGCTGAATCGGGGCGGTCACACGGAGTCCATTCATGCGGACGTCGGGTTTGGCGCGTGGCTGGCTGGTTGTGGGCTATTGCTCACGCGGTGTCGCGGCTGTGTGTGTGCGCTGCTCGCGGGAGACCGTTATTTTTTGGGGCGTAGCCGGTGGTTCTTGGCGCTTCTGTTGTGGAGTGTCAGGCGGATTCGGCGGGTGTTTTGACCACAGGGCAGCCGTCGTGTTTTATGACACTACGAGTTGCCCACGTCCCACCGGTGGCCACCCTTTGATTCGGGCTATCGTACCGTACTTGGTCGTGTTTCAGCGACTGCGCCGTCCGCAAGATCCACAGTCGGAACGAGTGAAACTCCGACAGCAGACTCCTTGGCCACCCTCGTTTCAGGTGGACTGCCCTCCGTCGTGATTGATAAAATCGGCGTGACGCGGGCCCTAACGCGGCCGTCTTTTTGGGGTGCTCGATTCGCGCCGCAATCGGCGCCGTGTGCGACAGCGGCGCTGTATCTCTCAGATTCATGTAAAGACGTATCCGAACTGCCGCACCACCCCCGACAACACGGGGGTGGTACGGTAGATCCTTGATATCGCATCACTGAGATATTTAGCATGCCGACGCGTCGTGGCCCGGTGACCGTCGTCACGAGTCACATCTGATCCCGCTGCGGGCAGGCGATTTGTGCCTGTCTGGATCGCCGCGGCACCAGTTCACCACACGAGCCACGCGGCTGTGGCGTCACCCGCGGTGGTGCGAGTAGCTTTCACCCGTTTGTGACGGGGTTCTTGCGGACGGCACAGTGGGTGAAACACCTCGATTTGTGGGCCGCTACGCTCGCTTCTCCCTTCAGCGGCCACCTGCGGGGTGGTTAAGCTTGGACCACCCTGTGCTGCCAGCGTCTGTGGGGGCCCGGCCGTGCCCCAGGTGGTTCCACCACGCCACGGCGCGTTCGCTGCCCCCGATCACGCCCGGTCGAGATACGCATCCCGGGCGGCCTGGAACGTCACGACGTCCGTGAGCCCTGGCTGGTCGATGGTGAACATGTCGGGCCGGGTCTGCTCCCCGTACGTTTTGGTGACGCGTGGCGGGCCCGTCGCGGGGTCGTTGAGCGCCGTAACCACCTCGTGGGCGGCCGCGCGATTTTTGACGATCCAGACCGCCGCGTCCGGCTCCTGGGCAGCGAGCTTGTCGTAGTCGGCGGGGATCGCTTCTACAGCGTCGTTGTTGATCCGCTCGGCCTCAAGCGCGGCGACGACGTCGCCGGCCTCATCGACGGCCGCGGCATCAAGCCGGCCGTCGGCCACCTCGTAGTACTCTTCAACGCGGGTGGCCGGCGAGTCCGGGTCGGCGACGTACTCGTGTTCGAGCAGCTGGGTGCCCACCTCGACCATCGCGACATGAAGGCTGGATTCGCTGAGGTCGCCGGCACCGGCGCCGTACGCGACGCCCTCGCGGTGGCGCACGCCGATTGCGTCCCGGCCCTCCGGCGTGACGGTGTACAGCGTGTGCGGGTACCGACAGTCTCGCGTCACTAATCCCGCCTCCCGGAGCTCATCAACTTCGGCGGCGTCGATGCCGACGTACTCCTGGAGCCGGCGCATACTGTCGCGGGTGATGTCGTACTCGAGCTCGGGGTCGTACTGGCCCTGATGGGCCGAGTACACCGCCTGGAGGAAGCGGAGGCCGGCGTCGCTGATCGCGCTCTCCTGGCGCTCCGTGTACGTAAGCTTGAGCGGCAGCTCACAGATCGGGTAGGCGGCCCGGTCAACGGTCGCCGGGTCGTGACAGCAGGCGACGGCGGCACGCAGCCCGTCGGGTGAGGGGTCATACCGGGTGTCACACGCCGTACAGACGACCGCGTGCCGCTCGCCGTCGTACGTGACCGGCTCGGGGAGTTGCTCGGTGTACGGCAGCGCCGAATCAACGCGGGCCGGCGCGTCGTCAGCGGACGCATCCTTTGAGTCGGCCGCCCCGGCTGCCGGCGCATCGGTGCTGGTTGCGGAGCCAGTTGTTGCCTGCGTGGCCGTCACGTCGAGTCCGTACTGCTGGCGGGTGCGCTCGCGCAGCTGCTCGGCCCGGGTGGTAAAGGTGGCCTCCCGTGCCGGCCGGAACCCGTCGCCGTCGGGATGGCCCGGCGGCAGCGGCGCGCTCCCGAGCACGTACGTCTGGGGTGGCTGGGTGTCGAAGGGGGCGGGGAGCCGGACCAGCCAGTGGCCCCGCTGGAGCGACCGCAGCCGGTTGCCGACGGCGCTCGGCTCCAGGTCGGCCGTGGCGAGCCGCTTGGCGAGTGCGTCATCGACGGGGACGCTTCCCGTGATGATCGTCGAGACGTTGTTGAGCAGCTCCACGTACGCGGCCTCATCGCGGACACGCAGCTGGCCGGGGAACTGCGTCGCAAGCGTCACGCCACAGCCGAACGACCGGACCTGGGCAAGGAAGTCATCGATAATACCGGAGCTGACGAGTTGGGCTGCCTCCTCGAGATACAGGTTGACCACCGGCCGATCCGCAGGATCTGTTGTCTGGGCGCGCCGCTGGAGGGCCGTCCATAGCTTCGAGAGAACGGTCCGGGCCAGCGCCTGCTGGCTGGCCGCCCGGAGATCGCCGGTGTCGAGGATGACGACCGCGTCCTCGTCGATCACCGCCCGCAGGTCAAAATGGGGATCCTCCTCGTCGGGCACGTGATTAAACAGCTGGCCGAGCCGCTGGTCGAGCGGGATCTTCTCGATGCGGTTGTGAACTCCCTGAAGGAGTTCGTCAAACGTCTGCTGGCTGTTGGCGGCGACGTTGTACAACATTGACTGAAGCTCATCGTCGACCACCGGCGGCGGCTCGCCCGTCTCATGGAAGCGGGCGGCCGCCTGCTGGAGCGCCCGATGGGTGAACGCGTCGTCGCCGTGGACCGGATCGAAGAGCGCCTTCACCAGCTGGCGGATGATGTCCGGCGAGCGGACTGCTTGGTGGAACTGCTCGGGGCCCATGATGGCTTCGAGAATCTCGATGTAGTGGTCGGTGAGATCCTCGACGGCGGTCGCCCGATCGATCCCGGCGGCGAGCTGCGGCCGGATATCAAAGAAGGACAGCGCCGGCAGGGTCTCCGCACAGTCGAAGTAGTAGACGTCCTTGAGGCTCCCGTGCTCGGCGTAGTGGGCGCGGAGATACGCCTCGGCGGTGGCGTCACCTTTCGGCGTGATGAGGATATCGGCGCCGTCCGTGGCGGCCTGATTGGCGAGTATCCCCGTGAGGAGACTCGTTGATTTGCCGGCGCCGGTCTTGCCGAACCACGCGACGTGGAGCCGCTGGAGCGACGGCGGCACCGCCACGGTGTCACCGGTGGGCGCGCCGTCCTGGTCAAGCGGCTGGCCGAGTGTGAGTCCGGGCTGTTGATACCGGGCCAGCTGGTCGGCGGGCGGCGGCGGCAGCGCCGTCCGGTCGGCGCCGGGCGGGTCGACGGCGCGGTCGCCGCCTGTGGTGAGTGCCGTCCCATCGAGTAAACAGAGTGCGGGCACCGTCCCCGCGTCCATGATGAGCGCGCGGCTCCGGTTGCGCGTCCACGGTAGCTTCGTCGTTGCTGTTTCGTAGCTGGGCTCGTGGACCCTCCGCTCTTGGATTGCTGTACAGACCGGCTCGACCGCGGCCTCTGTGTGGACGGTCCCATCAATCGTGTAGTAGTCGCCGCTGAGCGCCTCCAACGCGGTGGTAAGCCGGCGGGCCACCCCCTTCGCGTCCGGGCCAGCAATGACACACCGAGCCGACACGCAGTAGGCGTGTTGCGGGTCGGCGGCGGCGATCGCGTCCTGGCGGCCGGTGATGGCCGGGTTCTCCCACTCGCGGGTGGTGGTGGACGCCTGGTCGGCGTCAGTTCTCTCAGGCCAGCCGAGCAGGAAGTCAATGAACCGCGCGCCCATCGTGTCATGCCCTTCCTTGAGTTGGAACTGGCGGTCGTGCGCCTCGCCGCGCCAGTCGTAGTAGCGCTGGCAGACGATCTGGACGGTGACGGCCGCGGTCGTGTCGGCCAGCGTCTCTGCGAGCACCGCCAGCGGTAGCTGGGCGTCCTCGTCTTCCTGAAACGTCGCGAATGGGGTGAGGCGGGTTTGCCAGTCGTCGCGCCGCTCGGCCTCGCCAACCCACTCAACGGCTGCGCGGGTGGGAGCGTCGGTGGCTGGCGGGTCCGAGTCGTCCGTGGGTGGCGACGCGACGTCGTCGGCCGTCGGTGACACTGGGGTGTCGCCGGCCGTGGCTGTGGGGTCGGCGGCGTCGCCTGGCGGCGCCGGGGTGGCGCCGTCCGTGGCTGGCGTATGTTCCGCGTCGTCGGTTGTGGGTGGTGGCTCCGCGGCGGCCTCGGTCGTGGGTGGTGTCTCCGCGGTGGCGTCGGCAAGGGGGCCGACGGGCTCAGGTGTTGCCGGCGTGAGCTCGTAGGCGTTCGGGCAGGCAGTGCGGAGCGCCTCTTTCAGCGCCGCCTGTGGTGCGTTCTCGATGCCGGCATAGAGGCTGAGCTCGGCGTCAGCGCCTGCCGGCCGCTGGAGCCGGAACTCGATGGTGGGTGGCTCCGTGCCGAACAGCCGGTCGCGCCAGCCCTCGGTGGGGGGCTCAATCGTGTGGAGGCGACAGAACCCCTGCTCGACGGCGGCCGGCGACAGCTCCGTGTCGGCCGGGCGAATGCGGAGGTGGCTGTGCTCCGGGGACTCATCGGATGGGGGATCAGCAGCGCGCCCCATACTGTGCGTCATGGTACCACGACCCACATTAATGTTCCGCCGATCTGGCTGTGAATCAAAC
>ERZ1034573.677-NODE-677-length-10247-cov-13.848214_pt1 | contig 10247 bp, 9 predicted proteins | sample MGYA00520641_ERZ1034573 | MGnify/ENA primary metagenome ERZ1034573 (study PRJEB33760, sample SAMEA4777724) | hypersaline lake metagenome | biome: hypersaline environment; feature: brines | place: Spain | collected 2014-08 | depth 0 m ...
CTCTGCAGCGCCCCGCCGCCCCCGCCCCGACTCGCTGGTCCGGGCCTCTTCCGAGTCGAGGGCAGGCCGCGTCGTGTCGATTGGCACTACGGCGTCTGTGGCACTGTCGGGGGGCGTGGTGCCCACCACCCGGTCGTATACCGCCGAATCGGCCACCGCCGAGAGGCGGGGCTGCCAGATGCGCACCGAATCGACGGCCACAAGACGGCGATGCGTGTCGGTGCGGAAGGCGTCGAGCCGACGGGCCCTCACCACGAGGGTGTCGGAGGGGGCTCCGGCGGAGTCCGCGCGGACGCGCACCAGCAGGGCATTGCCCTCCACGCGGCTGTACCGGCGCTGTTCTTGGTTGTCCACCCAGTCGCCAAACAGGTAGGTGCGGCTTGCGGCGTCGGGCTGGGCGGTGGTGTCGGCAGGCGGTTCTTGGTCTCCCCGGCGGTCGACGAAGACATCGCCCCGTGCAATGGAGCGGTCTTGGGCGCGGTAGTAGGTGAGCGAGTCGGAAAGGAGCGTGGTGCCGGGTTCGGTCAGCCGAACCCCCCCTCCAAACTCGGCCCGCTCCTCGTCGGACCAGTAGGTGCCGCGGCGGGCCCGCAGCACGCGGCTGCTGTCGACGAGCGTGACACTGTCGGGAAAGACCGATCGCTTTTCGCGGGCGTAGTACGTCGCCCGGTCGGACCGCACGGTGACGTCTCCGTTCGTGAGCCGGACCCGGCCGCGGGCGCGTCCCACCTCGGTGGCCCGGTCGTACCGCACGGTATCGGCCCGCAGGGTGTCGCCCCGCTCGTAGATCACCACCTCGTCGACAAAGAGCAGTTCGTCGCGGTTTAGGTACCGCAGGGCGTACTGCGACCGCAGGCGGGTCGTGTCTTGGCGCACGAACACGTTCCCGAACAATTCTTGGAGCCGCTCTCCGCCGCGTTGAAAGGTGCTCAGCGAGTCGGCCTCCACGAAGGCACGCTCGACAGTACTGGTATCGGGCGCAGGTGCAAGGGCATCGTCCGTGGGGAGCGGCTCGGGAGCCGCCGGCTCTACGCCCGAGGGCGCTGCCCGCGACGTGTCGTCGACGGCTTGTGCGCGTCCCTCCTGCACGGCGCTCACCCCCAGGCCGAGGCCAAGGCCCGCGACCAGAAGCAGTCGCCCTAGCCCGCTATGCAGCCAAGCATTGGGGAAAGCATTCATACACGCGCAGTTGCGGATGGTCGAACCGTGGAAACGCGGCCTCGGGCGTTCGGCTGGTTTTTCGGCAAAGGGCTACACCAGAACGGCCAACTCGGAGTTCCCTGCGGCCCGCCGCCCTACGGCTGCGCCCCACCGTCCTCCGGCTTCTCGTCCACCTCCACCTCCGCCGAGAAGCGTCCAATCTGGTAGGTGTCCAGGTCCTCGTCCGCCACGAGGCCGTTGCCCTGCACCACCTCTTTGGGCGTACGAATGCGCACAAACCGGCGTGTGCGGATCCTGCGGTCCGCCTGGCGCCAGGTCAAATGCTCGGTCTGGAGCCGCCTGCCGGTGGTCGTCGTCACCACAACGTTTCGGTACGCGTCCAGGATGCCCTTCTCGCCTTGGAAGACGAGGCTGTCGGCCGTAACGGTGGCCGAGGAGTCTCCGTCCTCGTCAAAAAGATACATCTGCACCCGTGTGGTGTCTTGCATGGAGCGCCACACCGAATAGCTGCTGTCCGCGGCCTGGTACTGCTCCATACGGGGCGCCCGCAGGGTGGCCCGGGGGCGTCCTCCCTCCGTCATTGTGAACCGGGCCGTCCAGCTCACGTGCGTGGGGGCGGGCCCGTCCGCCCTCCCCGACGGGGACTCGTCGGAAGGCCGGGTTCGGCGCTCGCACCCGCCCCCCACAAGCATCCCCCCGAGCAGTACGACCGCCAGGACGGCCCTCTTTATCCGTGGCCGCCTCCTCCACAAACGGACGGCAGAAGCATGCATCATGATTTCTCCGTATTTCGCGACCCGCCGCCAAGGACGGCGGAACGCATCGTGAATTCCACTGATACGGTTGACTCGCAGGTCCATCGTGCGCTGCTTTAGGGGTCCCTTTGGCACCGATTTTGCTCCCCTTAAGACTTGGACGACGGCTCTGCCCACTCGTCGTTCTCCCGTCCCGTCGCCCCGCGATTCTTCTGTTTCCTCTTCCGCCCAGACGATTCTCCCGCCGCCATGAGCTTCGACGTCGAAACCGCCGACTCCGAAACCGTCATCATTCACGTTGGGGAGGCGCTTGATTTTCGAAACGCGGACGAGTTCAAGGATGCGTTTCAAGAGCACGTGGACGCGGGGGCGCGGCAGTTTATCCTCGACTTTTCCAACACCGAGGTGCTAGACTCGACCGGACTGGGTTCCATCTTTTCCCTCTACCGAGCCATCTCTGCGGACGATGGGAAGGTGGCGTTCGCGGACGTGTCGGAACCGGTACAGGTCGTTGTGCAACTGACGCGCACCTACAAAGTCTTTCGGCAATTCCCGTCCGTCCAGGCGGCCCGGGAGGCCTTCTCCGGATAACTCCCCCCCTCACTTGGGCTTGCCCTCCGACGCTGCTGCCTGCTGCCTCCATGGACGCCTTCACCCGAGCATACACGGACCTTGACCGGGCCATCGACGAGGTGCAGTCGCTGCCCGACATCTGGCCGGCGACCACGCGCAACGGCACGCTCGACGCCGAAATTGTCCACTGCACGTCCCTCGTGTTGCACGAGTGGATTGCCAACCTGCACCAGCACGCGGAGTTTCACACCGATCCGTGGGTGGAGGTCACCCTCTCTCTTGAGGAGCACCGCGTGTGCTGCTCTGTACGAGACAATTCGGAAGGCTTTGCGCTCACGGACCACTTCCCGGGCGAGGACGACGAGATGGAGGCCTTCCCGGAGCGTGGAATGGGGCTGCTCATCATCGAGACCTGCACCGATGACCTCTCCTACACGACCACCGACGACGGGCTTCAGCACTTTGATTTCACTATTCCCGCCGACCACGATCCATGGATGAACACACTATTCTAATCGTCGAGGACGACAGTACGGTTCGGGAGCTCCTGAAGTACCGTCTCGGGAAGCACTACGACGTGTTCACCGCGACCAACGGCGAGGAAGCCCTCGATGAGATTGAGGAGACAATTCCCGACCTCATTATCTCGGACATCATGATGCCGAAGATGGACGGGTTTGCGCTCCAGTCGTCCCTGCAAACGGACAAGAACACGCGCATCATTCCGTTTATTTTCCTCACGGCGCGGGCCGACGAGGAGGCCCGGCAGCAGGGACAGCGCAAAGGCGTGGACGACTACATCACGAAGCCCTTCGACATGCAAACCCTGCTCTCGCGTGTGGAGCGGTTGCTGGAGCGAGTGGACATGTTCCAGACCCAGCTCGACGCCCAACTCGGGAAGGACTTTTCCAACCGCCTGCTGCCCGACAGCGCCCCCGAGGTGGACGGATACGCGGTCGACTTCTATAGCGAGGCGCGGCGCCAGGGCGGAGGCGACCTGTTCGACTGGACCGAAACCGACCGGGGAACCTATTTTCTTACCATCGGAGACGTGATGGGAAAGGGCCTGCGAGCCAAGTTCTACGCCTTCAGCTTTCTGAGCTATGTGCGGGGCACGCTCAATACCCTCCTGGAGGAGTCTACCTCGCCGGCCACCCTGATGACGAAGCTCAACGACATGCTCCTCAACGACGAAGTGCTGGAGGATACGTTCGCCACGTTCCTCCTCCTGCACTGGGACCCCTCCGCCCATACGCTCACCTACGCGAACGCGGGGCACTGCCGCCCCGTTCTCGTTTCTCCAGATGGCCCGGAGGTGCTTGAGCACAGCGACCTGATTCTGGGCCTGGAAGAGGAGGCAGAATTCTCGGAGGTCTCTCTCGACCTCCCCCCGGAAACTGCCCTCATGGCCTATACGGACGGGCTCATGGAGCAGCACACGCAGGCAGGCGATATGCTCGGGGAAGAGGGCGTTCGCGATCTTACTGCCGAGGCGTACGGGCACGACGCCCCTCTTCATACCCTGCTGGATGACGCCCTCGCCCAGAGCCCTTCCGACCAGTTCGAAGATGACATCCTCGTGGTATGGCTCCAGCGCACTGGCGCCTAGCCCCCCCTGCCTCCCGGACCGAAGCAGCCGCGGCTACGGGCCTAGGGGCTCCGCGATCGTTGCTACGCGGCCGTTCCCGCCGGAGACGGCGCCTCCACCCCGGGCCGCGTCCCACGGTACTCGGGCGCGAGCAACCCGTAGATCTCTTTGTCCCAGTACTGCCCGTCGCGGCAAAGGTGCTCCCGGACCGTCCCCTCCTTCCGGAAGCCCATCCCTTCCACCAGGTCTCGCCATGCCGTGTGGTACTCGAAGATCTCGGCGCTCACACGATGAAGATCGAGCGTCTCGAAGCAGTACGACAGCAGAAGCTCGAGGGACGCCCGCCCGTACCCCTCCCCCCAGTAGTCTCGATTTCCAATCGTGACCCCCACGCGTGCATGCCGATTGTGAGCGCTGATGTCGGTCGCGAACGCAACGCCGATGAGGCGCTCGTCGTCGCTGGCATGAATCTCAAAATTCCGGTGGGACGGCGATGGGTTGTCGCACATCTGCTCGAACCGGCCCTTAAACTCCCCGAACGACTCCTCTTCGTAAGGCACCTCGCTATCGAGACGGTTCAGCTCCGGGTCGTTGTTCCAGCGAAAGTGCGTGTGAATGTTCTCCATGTGCAGCGGCGTAAGCGCAACGCGGTCGGCTTGCAAGGACGATACATCGTGAACCGGAAGGGACATGCTCATAGTTTGGAAGCGCTTCCAAAAGCGCAGAAAAATGCAAGGGGGCGCAGGCGAAAGGTTTGGGGATTGGGTCTACCAATCAAGCCACCACCGTCCTGGAATGCAAGACTCCAGCGGCTATCCTGTCCGGTCGTTTTCGGCTCCTGCCGAGTGCTCTATGGTTCTCGCAGAGCCGTGCTGCAATTTTTGGGCCCGGCGCGTCAACTCCTCACGGTCCACCTTCATCCGGCCCTGCACGGCCGCGTTGGGCAGTTCGTACATCGCGTCTGGAATTTTGAACCGGGGGAGGACCGTTTCCAGCCGGCCCTGCCAGTCTTCGGGCAGGCCGCCGGCCGAGGACTGAACGAAGGCCACCGGACGCCGGCCGTATTCTGGGTCCGGGACCGGCACCACGACGGCCCGCTCGATGCCGTCGAGTCGTTCGAGGGCGGCTTCAACCTCCTCCGGCTGAATGTTTTCCCCGCCCGAGATAAACTGGCGATCGGTGCGGCCCTGCACGTGCAGCCGCCCCTGCGCGTCGAGACGCCCCAGGTCTCCGGTGGGCAGCCACCCGTTCGTCCGGGGATCGTGGAGTTCGTTCCCCTCGGCGATTCCGAGGCACAGGGTGGGCCCCGCCACGAGGATGTGACCGTCGGCGTCGATGCGCAGGCGGCGGTGGGGCAGACAGCGCCCGGCCGTCCGCAGCGTGGAGAGCGGGGCGCCGGGGGACGTGGTGGTGATCTGCGAGGCCATCTCGGTGGAGCCGTAACTGGTGTGCAGCGGCCAGCCGCGCCCGTGCCCGCGCCGCAGGAGCCCCTCCGGCAGCGGACCACCCCCCAGCAGCAGTCCGCGCACCCGACGCGGCAGCGCCTCCCGGGCCTCCAGGAGACGCCGAAGCTGCGTGGCGACGAGGGACGCGTGCGTGGCCCCGGTCGCGTCCAGCGTGGCGGAGAGAGACGCGTCTTGGTCCGGCACCGCGACGGCGGCCCCGGCCAGCGCGCACCGCACGAGGATGGCGAGCCCGCCGACGTGGTACAGCGGCAGCGACAGGAGCCATCGGTCGCCGGAGTGCAGCGGCAGGTTGGCGTTGGACCCCTTGGCGCTGTACAGGTGGTTTGCCCACGAGTGGAGCACCGCTTTCGGCGTGCCTGTGCTGCCCGAGGTAAAGACGAGGGTGGCCCGTCGATGAGTCGGCTGGGGGGTTGGATTGGGGGTTCCCCGTCCCTCCCGCTCGACGAACCGATCGGGGGGCTCCGGTTTGAGGGCGCCCGGCTCCATTCCCAACAGGGCTGCATCGCGAGTGACGAGGCACGACGCCCCCATCCGCTGCGCGGTGCGCCGGGCCTCCGCGGCGGGGAGGCGGGTGCTGAGAGGCATCGCCACGTGGCCCATCCGCCAGAGGGCCCAGAGCAGAATGACGAAATCGGGGTCCCGATGCAGTCGTAGAGCAACCCGACTACCGTCGGGCAGATCGGCATCCCGCAGTGTGCTCCCGGTCGCCGCAATGGCGGCGTCGAGCTCCGCGTAGGTCCACCGTCGCTCGGGCGACCACAGGGCCAGGGCGTCGGGCCGCGCCTGGGCGTGGCGGTGAATGGGACACGGGGCACGGGGGCCGGCAGGCATAAACGGGAGTCAGGCCGAGAAGGCGTCGATGCGGTCGAGACGATCTGCGTCGAGGGCTCTCTGTGAATCGACGACCGACGCAACGTCGATCGTCGGGCCGTTCATCGGGAGCGGGGGCCGGAGCACGTCGGCGGCGAGGCGGTCGTACGTGGAGAGCCCCACGGGCACGTCGGGTCCCACGGCGGCCAGCGCTACGAGCATGCGAAGCCCGACCCCCGATTCGTAAGAGGCGCTGAGAACGGGGATTCCTCCCTGTGCCGTCGCGGCACGGGCCCACGCCTGCGCCTCCCGCAGACCGAGGAGCGTAGGCTTGAGGACGACGGCGCGCACGGGCGGGCCATCGCGGAGAACGTCCGGGCCGACCTCGCGGGTCGTCTCGTCGAGGGCAATGGGCAGATCGGTTCGCGCCGCAAGCTCCGAACGGCGACTCGGGGACGCCAGGGGCTCCTCCACGTACGCCACGTCCAGCTCGCGGGTCGCCTCCGCAAACGCCACCGCCTCCTCCACCGACCAGGCCCGGTTGGCATCGGCCCGGAGCGCGATCGCCTCCCCCAGTTCCGCTCGCACCCGCCGAAGCGCGTCGACCTCTCGGGCCAGCGGCGCGCGGCCCACTTTCACCTTCACGGCCCGGTATCCCTGCTCGCGGCACTGCCGCGCCTGTTCGGGACCCTCCTCCAGCAGGTTGGTGATCAGGGCGTTCAGCCCGACCGTCGAACGGGGCGTGGAAGAGGGCTCGTTCTCTCCGTCCGAGTGGAGCGCCTCCAGCCCCTCCGGCACGGACAGTCCATGGGCGTCAGCGAACAGGTCCACTAGGGCACTCTCCGTCGCGAAGCGAAACGAGGGCGGCGCGTCGTCTCCCAACGGGAGGGCTTGCCAGGAACGCGTCCGGTCCGCGCCAGGTCCCGGGAGCTCCGTGCCGACCCACGGGGGCACGGCAGCCCGCGCGTGGGCGATCACGTCCGCCAGCGACTCGCGGCTGAAGCCCGGGAGGGGCGCCGCGTCTCCCCATCCGGCGGCCCCCTGCTCGGTGCGGATTCGCAGCAGCAGCCCCCGCCGATGCGCCACGGTCGAGGCACCCAGCTGCAACGGGGCCGTGAGGGGCAGTTCGTACCGGTAGAGGTCGACCCTTGAGATCTTCACGCGTGCGAAGAGGGAGTCAGAGGTTCCAGCCAATGCTAAACAGAACGGCCCACAGGAGGAGGAGGCGCCCCGTCGCCCCCAGCAGTGGATTGAGCCGCTCCGGATCGGTCGTCGAGGCCATTGTTCGGATCGGCTGGATCGCCAGTGGGAGCAGGGCGAGCGGCAGGGCGGCCCACGGGCGCGGAGGCAGGCCGGAAGGGCCGAGGGCCAGGACGGCCGGCAGCACGAGGGCGCCCAGCACGCAGAAGCCGTACGCAAGGACCCCGAATCGGCGCCCGAAGCGCACCACGAGCGTTCGCTTGCTTGCCGCGCGGTCCTGGGCCACGTCGCGCACGTTGTTCACCAGCAGGATGGCGATCGACAGCAGCCCCGGCCCCGCCCCCGCCACGAGCACCTCCATCGGGAGCGACAGGGCCTGCACGTAGTAGGTGCCGCCCACCGCCACGGGGCCAAAAAAGACAAACACGAACAGGTCGGCCAGCCCCAGGGCCGCGAGCGAGTAGCGCCCGGCGGTATACCAGATTGCCGCCCCGATCGACGCGAGGCCGACGACGAGAATGGGCCACCCGCCGCGCACAATGAGGTAGAGCCCGCTCACCACGGCCAGCCCGAAGACAAAAATTGTCTCCCGCCGCATCGTCTCCGGCGCCACGAGCCCCGCCTGCGTCACGCGCATCGGCCCCACCCGGTCCTCGGTGTCGGCTCCCTGCACGTAGTCGGCGTAGTCGTTGTGGTAGTTGACGCCGACCTGAATGAGCACGGCGCCCACGAGCGCCAGCGCTGCCGACACCAGATGCCACTCGTCCGCCTCCACGGCCATCCCCGCTCCCACCAGCACGGGCGCCACGGCAGCGCCGAGGGTTTTGGGACGGGCCGCCCACAGCCACACGCGCAGGTTGCTGGTATCGGTGGTCAGCGACTCGCTCATCGGTAGCAACGCGTTCAGGGCAATGGAGGAGAAACCCGTTATTCCTCCGTCTCGGGGAGGAATGGACGGAGTACGTCCCGGAAAGCCGCCGGACGCTCCGCGTGGACGTTGTGTCCGGCCTCCGGGATAACGACACGACGCGCCGTCTCGATCCGGGCCGCCACCTCCTCCGTGATGGCGGTGTACCTGTCGTCGAGCGCCCCCGCAAGCACCAGCGTCGGGCAGTCGATCTCATCGAGCCGATCCCAGAACGGCGTCTGTCGCCCCGGACTCAGTCCCCGGAGCGCCCGGGCCAGTTCCTGCGGATCGTTTGTGCTGCGGGTCTGCACCATCTCGTCGACCAGGTCGTGACGCGCGAGCGACCTGAACAGCGGCAGCCGGTACCAGTCCGCCAAAAACGCCTCCAGGTCCTCTTCAATCCGGGCGGCCCGCTCCGCATCCACGTCTCGCCGCTCCGCACGCTCCGGTTCGGTCCGCAGCCCCGGCGACGCGGATTCGAGCACGAGCCGATGGACCCGATCGGGATGGCGAAGGGCCAGCGAGAGGGCCACGCGGCCGCCCATCGAGTAGCCAACGAGCGTGCAGGAATCGATGCCCTCCGCGTCGAGGACTTCCACCACAGCTTCCGTCGCCCCTTCGATTGAGTACGCCTCCTCGGGCGGATCGAGCGACTGGCCGTGGCCCGGCAGGTCGATTGTTGCGCATCGGAATTCCCCCTGTAGCCCTCGCCCGATCGGCGCCCAGTCCGCCGACGAGCCCATGAATCCGTGCAGGAAACAGAGGGACGGGCGCTCCGGCGCGCCGAATGTGTGACGGTGGAGCATGGTCCTGGGGGTTCGGGGGCGTCGGTCACAGTGCATCTGGCAATCAAACGGCCCGATTCGTACGTTGAGCGGGGCCTCTCCGATTCACAGATGTCCCCGTCCCATGCGTTCTCGCCGAACCTTTCTCAAACATCTCGGCGCGGCCGTTGCCGCCGCCCCCTTCGCGTCCTCCCTCGCCTCCAGGCGGGCCCGGGCAGACGGGTTCAGGGCCCTTCGCCGCGGCGTGGGCACCTTCACGCAGCGCGGGGGCACCATCGGCTGGCTGATGACGGACGACGGCCTCGTGGTGGTCGACACGCAGTACCCGAGGTCGGCGCCCGACTGCTGGAACGGCCTCCGCGAGCGGTCCGGCAGCCCCCTCGCGATGGTCGTCAACACACACCACCACGGCGACCACGTGGGCGGCAACGGCGTGTTCGCCCAGCACACCGACCGCATTGTGGCTCACGCGAATGTGCCCGACCTGATGCGGGCCAGCGCGGAGGAGGGCCAGGAAGACCAGAAAACCTACCCCTCGGAGACGTTCGAGGACACATGGTCCGAGAGCATCGGCGACGAAACGATCACGCTCCGCTACCGCGGGCCGGCCCACACCGGGGGCGACGCGATTATCGTGTTCGAGAACGCGAACGTCGTCCACGTGGGCGACCTCGTCTTCAACCGCGCCTACCCCTTCATCGACGTGGCGGGCGGGGCCGACTCCAAAAACTGGATCGCGCAGCTCGACACGATCCACGATGCGCTCGACGACGACACGATCGTCATCCACGGCCACGGCAACCCCGAGTTTGGCGTGACGGGCGGGCGGGAGGACCTGCTGGTGATGCGCAATTTCCTGGAGGCCCTGAACGAGTACGTCGCCCAGCAGCGCCAGGCCGGCGCTTCGCTCCAGAAGATGAAGCAGAAGGAGGGTCTGGAGGGCTTCGAGGCGTTCAACTTTGACTGGGCGCTCTCGCTGTCCGCCTGCATCGAGGCGGTGTA
>ERZ1034573.678-NODE-678-length-10245-cov-5.946418_pt1 | contig 10245 bp, 10 predicted proteins | sample MGYA00520641_ERZ1034573 | MGnify/ENA primary metagenome ERZ1034573 (study PRJEB33760, sample SAMEA4777724) | hypersaline lake metagenome | biome: hypersaline environment; feature: brines | place: Spain | collected 2014-08 | depth 0 m ...
GCTGTCAGGTGATTTTGCTCTTACCCGGCTTACTGATGCGACACAGGCGTCGCTCTGTCCTCCAACCAGTCGCGATACCACTCAACGACTGGTTGCGGAGTTCACAAACTAGATACCTGTGGACAAACGTTCAGTAAGATCCGAATATTATTCTAAAACAACACGTTTTGTGTGGATAATTTCTACCACCTCCTATCGCTCAACCGTCAGTCGTATACTGCTTGGTGGTAAGCAAACCAGTATGATCTCGGTCGTTGAAGCACTACTTATTGTCGGCATTCTGTCTGGAGGGTGGTTGTGTTGGTTCAGCTTTGTTGTATGGCAACTCCCACCACAGCTTGGCCGTCGGCCCTTGGCGGCTGTCGCGGCTATTTTTGCTCTCAGCATTCTTGCCACAGCCGGTGGGACACTAGCACCCGGGGTGATACAGTACGAAGATGGGTCAACACTCGCGGCAGTCACATTGGCCGGTTACGCGCTCACAAGCGCGCCGTGGCTGATCTTTACTCTCCAGTACACGGGCACCACCCCACATGTGTCTCGCCGGCAAGCCGTGTTGCTTGGGGCTCCAACAGGTGGACTTGTTGTTCAGATCGTCCTCTCCGAATACGGTATCACACCCACGGTTCTCAGCCTGGTGGGTGCATTGGTATTTTTCTATATGTTAGCACTCACTGTCGGCGGCTGTTATCTCCTTGTTCAGACAACAAGAAAATATGCGTCACTCTCAGGTTACACAGGGATAAGCCTCTCAGTAGCCCTTCTCGGATCGCTCGGCATCTGGAATCTCATAAGCATTGACGCAGAAACCTCAGTAGCAGCCACTGTCGCCGCATTTGATGGTGGCGCGCTGTGTTTGGTGGCCGGATTCGGTGTTGCATACTATCGATACGATCTGTTTGATACAACACCAGCAGCAGCAACACTTGGTGAGGAGGCACTCATCCGAGAGACAGACGATCTGATGTTTGTTGTTGATGCTGACGATCAAATTATCACCAGCAATAGACCAGCTGCTGAGGCATTCGGGGTTACACCAGGCGCAATGAGTGGGAGCCAGATTAGCGGTCACCTCGGCGATGGAACGGATGCTCTCGCCGCAACGGAGACCGTCTCGGTGGCGACGACAGACGGAACCCGTCAGTATGACCCACAACTGTCGACGGTGTCCGATCCACACGGCAACCCGTTAGGAACCACAGTGAGCCTTCGTGATGTCACGAAACGTGAACTCCGGCAGCAACGGTTAGCCGTTCTCAACCGGGTGCTTCGGCACAATCTCCGCAACCGGATTGATATCGTCAAAAGTCATGCCGAAACGTTACCTGCGGCGGCCAGCGACCAGCAGGCGGCGATCGCCGAGGCAATCGACGACATTGCTACTCTGGGACGACAAGCACGGCAGATCGATCGGTTTATGTCAGCCGACACGACAGTCGAATCTGTCGATCTGACTCAGATCATCACCACCACAGTTGAGCGGCTTGATACCACCGAGGTGAGGGTTGCAACCGACCTCCCCGAGACAGCGACGCTCACCACAAACCGTCAGGCGATACGGAGTGCGATCACGAGCCCCGTAGAAAACGCGACTGAGTACGCCGAGACAGCGGTCAACATAACAACACAGCCTACCGACAACGGGTACCGGATCATCATCAGCGACGACGGGCCGGGGATTCCGGCGGCCGAACTCGACGCATTAGAGAGCGGTGTCGAGAGCCAACTAACACACACCACTGGTATGGGTTTGTGGCAACTCAAATGGGCAGTAATGACGCTTAACGGTGAGCTCTCGTTTACCACGGACGGTGGAACGACCATCGATATCCTGATTCCCGACCGGTCGGCGACGACAGAATCTCCATAAACTGCCTCAGAGTCAACTCCCACGGCTTTCGCGTGGACTCTCGTTTTCTGCCTGCGTCGTGACAGGAGGACTCTCCACCCAGGTTCAATGTCCCACAGACGACAGGCGAAATCTGCGGCCACCAGGGGTCGACTACTCTACGCTGATCGCGTTTCGTTCATCTCCTTTGAGAGCGACAGGAGACGACCAGACCGCTGTTGGAAACATCTGTCTGCCGAACACCAACAGAAAAGCATGGATTCTTGTTTTAACAGCGCGAACGTCCGCCGGTGGCTATGATGACAGTTACCCCCTCTGAGCCCTTTGCGACGAAACACTAACCTGAGCCACCACGCTGACTTTCAGATTCTGGGAATCCTGACGACTATTTTATACGGAACACAGCTACAAGCAGCTATGAGCGACCCGCAGTCACCAACCAACCGCATGGATCTCCTGTTTAATACGATCGGGATCGCACTGGTCGGCCTCTCGGTGGTCGTCCTCGCGGCGATTCTCTCCCTTTCAGTTGGCCTTGCAGGGGTCGACAGCCTTAATCCGGCGATCGTCGGGACGGTTGTGTTCACCGGGTTCGTCGGCGGTGTTGGGTGGCTCACGAAGCGTGTTACCGATCGCTCAACCGCACGAGCCAATTAACACCGGCGCGCTATCGTGGGCAGGTGTTGATCCCCAACAATCGGTGGAGGAGACAGAACTGCGTGACACCGGTTCCAAACAGGATAAGGCCAGCCGCGAGCAGTCCCGCTCCAAGCGCGGTTCCACCGGGAACCGTTCCGACCAGTGCCAACGCACCGACAACCGCTGCCAGCGGGCCACCAATCAGTCGAGCCGTTCGATCGACGCCACCAACATTTTGTTCCATACCTTATTGTGAGTCGCCGTCGGTAAAACAATTATGCGTTTGCACCACAATAACAGATTCGGCAGACAGCTTTAAACACACTCGTTTAGTGCTGAGCAACTAACACGATAGCCGAGTGATGTTTGCTGTTTACACTGCTATCCGTTATGAGCTCGTCGTCGACGCCGCCGTATCCCACTCGGCGTTTGCGCGGTGTTGGGCGGCGACGAGTTCGATCCCGCGTTGGTCAAGCAGGCCATCCTCGGTGAGAACACCCTCGATGAGATCGCCGGGTGTTAGATCAAACTGTGGGTTAGCCGCGGTGAGGTCGGCCTTGCCGTCGTAGATCTCTTCGGGTGGCCCCTCATCGGGGTGGAATGTGTCGTCCTTTGAGACCTTATCGCGGGCGGTCACAACGTAGACCGGGACATCGGCGGCGTCGGCGGCGAGTGCCAGCCCCCGTGTTCCGGCCTTGTTGACGACATCACCGGTCGGCAAGATCGTATCCGCTCCGACGAGAACGGCCCCGAACTCCTCGCGGGCAATCACAGCAGGAAGGGCCCCGTCGGTTGTCACCGTCACCGATCGCCCGGCGTCGGCGAGGGCCTCCGCGAGATCGACCCCTTCGCGGTTGGGGCGGCCCTCTCCGACGGTTACCGCCGTATCGAGTTCGAGGAGCGCGTCTTTGACCGTGCCCGACCACGACAGCGTGGCGATCGGCCCCGTGAGTCGGTCGGCGGCGGTTGCGGCCGCGGCGGCGTCGGCATCGAGGGCGGCGTCGATCTCCTCGATGGCCCGATCGTGTACCGCCGTCGGCGACGCCGCGGCTCCGCTCATCACGCGGTTGACGCGGTTGGCAAGCACTGCCATGCTCGGCTGGGCGTCCTCCAACGCCTCAGCGACCTCGACGAGAGCCGCCCAGTCGTCGACGACAGCCGCCCGATCGCGGAGCACCTCCAATGCCCGGATCGACAGCGCGGCCGCGCCGTGTGCGGTGTCGTCGGCAATCGTTGCCGGTGAGGGGGCGACCTGTTGGTATGCCTCCCAAAGGCCGGGGACGGTGTCGCGGTCGACGATCGCCGTCGGCGTCATCCACTCGGTGTCAGCAACGTTGGGCAGTGTCGCCAGCTCTCGGCTTGGGGTCTCGAAACAGAACGGGTAGTGGGTGAACTCCTCGCCATCGCGGCTAACGGTCACCGGCTCGCCCGCGGAGGCGAGGGGGATATCGGAGACGCCGGTCGCCTCCTCGACGAGGCTCCGGGCCTCGGTCGCGGCCGCCGCCGAGCCGTCAGCCGACGGGGCCGACAGCCCATCCCAGCGGCCGGGATCGGCCTCGGCGTCGGCCGCCCGTTGTGTCAACAGCACCGCACCACGGTGTTTGAGGAAGGTGGTGACGACGTGTGTCATCACCCGCTCTTTGGGCCCCACCATACTATGCTTTCCATCTCTCGGCTTTCCGAGATGTTGCTGTCAACGAGACGGTAGCTCCAGTTACGACCAGAACGCCCACCTCTCCAGTCACCACCAGCACATCTCTCCAGCCACTCCCAGCATACCCTTCCAGCCACCACCGGTGTGTTCAACCCCTATGACCGCCCTTTTTACTCCGCACCTCTACCGAGTCATATGGAGTTGTTTACTGTCGCCGACATCCCCGAGATCGAGCCGGGCGACGACCTTGCGTCGATCATCCGCGACCGCGTGGATCTTCGCCCTGACGACGTGATCTGTGTCGCCAGCACGGTCGTCTCGAAGGCCGAAGGCCGCATTGCCGACCTCTCTGCGTTCCCGGCCGGCCCGCGGGCAACGGAGATCGCCGACCGTCTCGCCGAGCTCACCGGTGAACAAAAAGATCCGCGCTTCGCGCAGGCTGTTCTCGAAGAAAGCGTCGACCTCCTGATGGAGGCTCCTTTCCTCTTGACCGAGACCCGTTTCGGTCACGTCGGCGTCAACGCCGGGATCGATCGCTCGAACGTTCCCGATGGCGATCTGTTGTTGCTCCCCAAACGACCCTCCGAGAGCGCGGCCCGGATCGCCGACGGGTTGCCGACCGATCGCGTTGTCGTCACCGACACCTGCGGCCGACCGTTCCGCCACGGCCAACGCGGCGTCGCAATCGGCTGGAACGGGTTGTCTGCAAGCCGGGATTGGCGCGGCCAACCCGACCGCGACGGCCGGGAGATGGGGGTGACCGTCCAAAACGTGATCGACGAACTTGCCGCCGCTGCCAACCTCGTTGCCGGCGAGGGTGCTGGTGGCACCCCTGCGGTCGTCGTTCGCGGCTTTGAGTTCGGCGACCTTCCAGGCAGTGAGAACCACTTCCGAGCGATCGAGGGCGACTACGTCCGACAGGCATTGCGTGGCTGGTCGTATCAGGCAGGGGGTGAGGCCTGATGTTTGGGATCGAACTCACGCCGGAACACCCGATCGACCGAATCACCGATCTCGGTGTCGCCGCCGAAACAGCCGGCTACGACACGCTGTTTGTCTCCTCACATTACAACAACCGCGATCCATTTGCCGCCCTCCAGCGGATCGCCGTCGAAACCGACGAGATCACGCTCGGGCCGGGCGTTGCCAACCCCTTTGAAACCCACCCGGTCACGCTGGCCTCGAAGGTTGCCACCGTCGACGAGACCGCTGACGGCCGCGGCGTTTTCGGTATCGGGCCGGGAGATCCCTCGACCGCAGCAAACCTCGGCTTTGCTGACGACCGCGGACTGCGCCCTGTGCTTGAGGCGTTTAAAACCGCACAGCAGCTGTGGGCCGGCGAGCGCGTCGACAACGACGGCACCTTCGATGCCGACGATGCCGGACTCAACTACGAGCCACCGAGCGGGGCCGACATCCCGGTTTACGTCGGTGGCGAGGGGCCGCACATGTGCCGGATGGCCGCCAAACACGCCGACGGGCTGTGGTTCAACGAGGCGCATGCGGCCGACCGCGCAGGGGCGCGCGAGGAGTCAGATAAGGGCGAGGCCGACCGGCCCGACCACCGCGGCGACTGCGATCTGGCAGCCTACGCCTCGGTCAGCGTTGCCGCCGAGCGCGCGGCGGCCCGTGAGGCTGCCCGGCCGCCGGTCGCCTACATCGCCGCAGGCGCGGCCCCGCCCGTCCTCGATCGCCACGACATCGACGACGAGACCGCCGCGGAGATCGGCAAGAAGATCAGCGCGGGCGAGTTCTCGGCGGCCTTCGAGCTAGTGACGCCGGCGATGATCGATGCCTTCTGTCTGGTCGGTACGGTCGACGATGTCGCCGACCAGATGGCCGCCGTCCTCGAACATGCCGACAGTATCGTCGCCGGCTCGCCGCTCGGCCCGGATCTGGAGGCAGCCGTTGAGTTGGCTGCCGAGGCGCGCACACAGGCGACAAACTGAGATCAACCGTCGCTACGGCGAGATCAACCGTCGCTACGGCGAACGTCTAAGTGGCCGCCGGGTGTGGGTTCGGTATGCGCCGGCGACAGCTGATGGCCGCTCTCGGTTGCGGACTTCCAGTAGCTCTTGCAGGCTGTCAGACCGATAGCACCACGGATGATGGAGTCGCCAACGAAAGTCACGACAACAGCAGCGGGTTTGCTGCTGCGAAACAGTCGGCCATCGACAATCTTGATCCGGAGTGGCCGACCGGCCCGTATGCAAGCTACGAGACGACGCCAGTTGTTGTCCGCGGCGACGACGGGGAACTCCGCGGGGCGGTGTTGGCAGCGATCGCGGATACCGGCGATAAAAAACGGCTTGGGCTCAGTGCGGCCGAGTCGATGCCGGCTGATGGTGGCATGCTGTTCCCCTATGACGCCGTCCGTGAACACACCTACATTATGCCCAACATGAGCTTTGGCCTCGATATCATCTTTGCTGACGCCGACGGCGTGATTACGGAGATTCACAACGCGCCCGAACCGGGGCCCGATGAAAACGGAGCAAACCAGCGATACACCGGCCGCGGGCAGTACGTCTGTGAGGTCAACTACGAATGGACCGCTAACAACACCGTTACGATCGGCGATCAGCTCATCTTCGAGCGGTAGACCCTACTCAACCGACTCCGATTGCCCGCGGCCGAGGTTTGGCAGTGGCACCCCAAGCGCGCCAAGAACAGCATAGCCGAAGCCGCCGACCGCCCCGAGTACGAACAGGCTCCCAACGGCGATCAGGATCGCTGAGATCGGATCGCCGTTTATTACCTGCTCAACGAAGACGATCGGCATCTCGATGAGGTTCGATAACAGCCGCAGGATGAATCCACCGAATGCGTTCATACACTCTTCTTACTCATCCGGGTATATGTGTGTTCAGGTGTTGACGGCGATCGACCCACCGCCACGACCGCTGTCGCTGTCGGTCACGACAACCCGAATCGCCTTTCCGTACCGGTCTCCAATAACAGTCAATGAGCGCGCTGTCGTGGATTCTTGCGGGTGTCGTCATCTATACCGCGGTGGTGCTTGCGGCCGACCGCCGCGGGCTGTTCCCCGAGTCCGTCTCGGTTAGCGGGCCGCTGATGACGCTTCACACCAAACGCGGCCGCCAGTTCCTCACGCGGTTAGCCCGGCCGAAACGGGCCTGGCGCGCCCTCGGTAACATCGGTGTCGGTGCCGCCCTTGTCATCATGATCGGCACCTTCGTGCTGTTGCTCTACCAGAGTGCCCAGATCATCGAGTCGCCGCCGGCCCAAAACACCCTCCGGAGCCCGCAAAACGTGCTCGTCATTCCGGGGGTCAACGACTTTCTCCCACTTTCTGTCGCCCCGGAGATCGTCCTTGGGCTACTGATCGGGATGGTCGTCCACGAGGGCGGCCACGGTCTGCTGTGTCGGGTTGAGAACATCGAGATCGACTCGATGGGGGTGGCACTGTTCGCGCTGCTCCCGGTCGGCGCGTTTGTCGAACCCGACGAGGAGGATGTTGAGGCCGGCGATCGCGGCCCCCGAACCCGGATGTACGCCGCGGGTATCCTCAACAACCTCATCGTCACGATCGTCGCCTTCGCGCTGCTGTTCGGCCCGGTTGTCGGTGCGATCGTTGTTGCTGACGGCGCGAGCGTTGGGGGTGTCTATCCCAACAGCGCGGCCGACGATGCCGCCATCTCTGCCGGCGACCGGATCGTGATGATCGACGACCGGCCGGTTGCGGCCAACGACGAGCTTCAGGACGCGCTTGCGGCCGCCGGCTCCGGGACCGTCTCGGTCGCCCTCGGCGACGGCACCGAAACGCCAGTTGAGCAACGCCCACTCGTGAGGCGGATGGTCGCTGATTCGCCGTTTGCAACCGGAAACAGCGGTGACAGCGGCGATGGGCCTCGGCTCACGACCGATGATACGATCCAGACGGTCGACGGCACAGCCGTCCAAACAACCGCCGAGATTCAGGCAGCGGTCGCCGCGGCTGACTCGCCGACCGTCGATATCACCGCCGAAACCGGTGGCCCCGGCGACACAAAGCGCGTGTCGGGGCCGGTTGGCGTCATCGGGAGCGTCGCCCCCGATGGGCCACTGGCGACGACCGACGCCGCAGCGGGTGATCGACTCATTCTGACCCGGGTTGCCGGCGAGCGAACCGTCGCCTTTGACGATCTTGAAACAGCTCTCGCCGGGACAACACCGGGCGAGGAGATCGAGATCGTCGCCTACGCCGACGGCGAGTCCGAGACGTACAACGTTGCGTTGACCGCCCATCCGGAGGAGGCCGGCACATACATCGGGATCACTGACGCGACAGGGCTGAGCGGGATCGGCGTCGACAGCTTGGGCGTCCAGCCGTATCCCGCAGGCACCTATCTCTCGATCCTTGGCGGCGATATCGGCGATGGGATCGCCGTCGTTCTGCTGTTCCTGCTGATCCTCCCGTTTGCGTCGGTCGTTGATCCGACACTCACCTACAACTTCGCTGGCTTTGTTGATGCGAACATGGGGTTCTACGAGGCTGTCGGCCCGCTGGCCGCCCTTGGTGACAGTGGGGTGTTGTTGTTGGCCAATCTGCTGTTTTGGACCGGGTGGATCAACATTAACCTCGCGCTGTTCAACTGTATCCCAGCACACCCGCTTGATGGCGGCCATATCCTCCGCACCTCCACGGAGGCGATCGTCTCGCGGCTGCCGACGACGGCCAAGCCAACACTCACCCGTGCGGTGACAACGGGGGTTGGGTTGATGATGCTGGTTAGTCTTGTGTTGATGATCTTCGGGCCGCAGCTACTGAACTGAATCTGACCCGTATGTTTTTTGAACTGTGAAAGCAACTATCGATTTGGAACACAGTCACAGTTCTTACAGTGCAGGGTTTAGTCTAATCTGCTTATGGGAGATAACATAACTGATCTTCAGTACAGCTATATTGAAGATGTCCTGATGGAAATTGAGGGGATCGGAAAGTCTACAGCGGCCAGAATAATATCGACAAAAAATAGCTTTCGGGAGCTTGGAACGCTCGTGGATAACGATATTTCTGACATACGTGGAATAACTAAAGAAAAATCAGATAAAATCCTCAAAAAATTAAACAGCATAAAGTTTGATAAAACAATAGAGGCCCTTTACACAGAGAAAATTCTGAAAAACTTTTTGGATAGCCAGTATAAAAAAGTTGAAAACTTAGAGCTATCTGATTTAGATATAAATGTTCTTCTAATCAAGGCACTGGGATTCACAACGGTAGAGGAGACAATCGAATTTTATATTTACCAGCGTATAACCAGATCAGCAGTCACTTCTTGGGGCCAAGGAGCATTAGAAGACATCTGTCTCATCTCAGGAGCTGAAGAGGTACCGCGGTCAGAGAACGTTGATGTCGGAGGCAAAAGATTTGACATGAAACGACAAAAAGGCGGTAAAACATATTACATCCAACTAAACTCTGGGCCTAACACGATGAATATCGGTATGGTTGACTCGCTTAACAAAATGATACAGAAGGTTGAACAGCATAATCCAAACTCAGTCGGGATGCTTGGGATGACATACGGTGACCGTTCTCAGATATCCTCGCAAATTGCCGGGAATCTAAATAACTTTGATGAAAAATCCGCCATTGGATCAGAGTTCTGGGAATTTTTAACTGACCAGGAGGATTACTTTTCAGAACTCATCTCTATTATCTCTGGTCTATCTGAGGAGTATGAAGATCGATATGCGAACGATTATCTCGATCTCGTAGAGAACAAAAAGCAAGAACTCATCGAACAATGGAAACAACAGTATGGAGCGGATACAGACGGAACATTGGATGACTTTATCGAGGAGTATACGACTAAGTAATTGAACTCTACACAATCCGATAAACACGTCTGCTCGGCACTGTCTAGTTCAGCCAGCGGCACTCGGTGATTTACTGTAACCGAGCTCAGAACCAGTGTTTTAGCCACTCTACCAGCGGAATTTCGATCCAGTGATGCTCGAATTACAGTAATTTTCCGAAGGAGCCTGCTCATATAGACAGTGCCGCTGTATGGGTGGTTTCAAATAACGGACGATTCAACCCATAGCCCGTTTGGGTTGTCTCTAATCATCAGTTTCTTTCAGTATCCCACGAAGT
>ERZ1034573.679-NODE-679-length-10243-cov-108.077444_pt1 | contig 10243 bp, 11 predicted proteins | sample MGYA00520641_ERZ1034573 | MGnify/ENA primary metagenome ERZ1034573 (study PRJEB33760, sample SAMEA4777724) | hypersaline lake metagenome | biome: hypersaline environment; feature: brines | place: Spain | collected 2014-08 | depth 0 m ...
AGCAGATGTGTGGGAAATAGCATAATGCTTGTTCTTGTCCGGTATGATTAACCGATTTCTTGCTTGAACTTAAGCTACTCATTTAAGCTTTATTACTTCAAAAACTCTGGTTTACCTTGGTCCAGTATCTGCTTATCGTCGAAATAAACCGTTGGACTTTCGCATACTGCGTCCCAGTGAATCTCTGATTCCACAATTCTCTCATCGCCATCTGGCAGGAAGAATTTGTTGTCTCCGAACGCAATATGTACCGTCCCTAAAACTTTCTCATCATTGGTGTTATTTCCGACTATCTCTGCATTGGGGTTTGTGCCGAGACCAAATTCTGCAATATTTTTAGCTCCTTTAATATCTTTCAAGTTTTCAACCAGTTTATTTGGTCTCTCAGATTCTATCTTTACGACCCTGTTATCTTCTATTACTAGCTCGGTTCCTGTAGAGTTTGGAGCCATGGCCAACTTATCTATCACCAGTTTGCCCTCAGTATTAATCCCTGGTCCGAAAACTTCTCCAGAGGGTATGTTTCCGAAGTCGCCTTCTTCGTGTAATATTCCGTCCAGATTCCCGACTTTATCTGATTCTACATTCAATCTTAATTCTGTTCCGGATGGTGTTTTAATTCTTATCTTCTTGGTGTTCTTGAGATGTTTGTATGCTTTATCGGTGATTTTGCTGACTCCTTTGTAGTCTGCCTGAACCGATGTTTCCATAATTTCTTTGTTCAATTTAGGCATGCTTGCACCCCTTACCCCTTTCCTTGTGGCTTTGCTTCTCGCCCTTGTGTAAGATATGGATTTGTTTGTCGGAGCGATGAAAACATCTGCATTCAATAGCTTCTCTTCAACCCTATTAGGTAGCTCTTCTCCCTGAACCTCTGGTTCTGGGTACTCAACATAATTTAGATTTGTCTTTCTTTGTATCTCTCTTTTCAGAGCATTTATTATCTCTGGGTCGTTTCCATCGTTTAGAAGTAGGACTTCCTCATCAGATTTAACAGCCAGACATTCTTTCAGTATAGTTTCGGCAGCAGACTCAAGAGACATGATAATAGGTTTGCTCCGAGCTGTTAAGAGAATTGGTATCCCTTAGATCGTATCACATCCGACCAGAATATTTGTCGTTATTCGGTGACAGAAATTAAACTTGGAAACTCAATCCGTGAGCTTTGCCTATAGGTACCTCTGTTTTAGGAATCTGTATGAACCTATTCCTAAGAAGAGAAATCCGACACCGATGAATATCAAGCCATTGTTAGTCTTTTCCGCCTTTATGAAGCCTTCCTGAGGTCTTTCAGGTGGTACAAGCACCTGGATGCTGGATCCTTGACTGTAGTCCTGTACTACCTCTCGTGCCTCTGACTCAAGATTATGGTCTTCCGGTTCCTGACCTCCTGGGTACATGTTGTTGCTGGTGTATTCGCTGCCGTTGTATGTGTAACGGAACTCTATTACAGGCCTGTAGTCTGCTCCTCCTCTTCTAGAGGTTTCCTCACGTATTCCTGTATCTACAACGGTTGCAGTTACGTTTTCAGGGTTATCTAGGGCCTGGCTCTGATCTATATGAGCGTTATATCCTAGGAAGACCATTCCTGCTCCGATCAGAACTGCGATTACTACCGAGATCTCGCTTTTTCTATTTTCTGACTGCCAACCGGCGTCGATATCAAGCATAACCATTTGATGCCCACAGAAACTTGAAAAATCTGACTTATGGTTCAAAGATGAAACTGATGCCTCGACAGGATAAACTCAGCTCTACAGTATGTCAGAGTTCTTGAGTCTTCTTGCTACTCTGAGATCTCTTTCATTTATGAACTTCGCTACGTAGTGATCCGGGTGTTCGGCGGCCAAAGTTTCGATGATCATATCTAGATTAAACCATTCTGTTGTGTAACCCTGTTTCTTCTCTTCCTCAGTAAGTTTCGGCTGTCCGGATTCCTTCTCTTCAGCTAGAAAAAAATGGGAAACATGTCTTGTATCCTGCCTGCTCCTATGTGACGTGGTTCGTCCCAGTTTCTGTATTATTTCTGCTTTTGAGCCTGTTTCCTCTCTTACTTCCCTCCTGAGGGCATCTTCTATCTCTTCGCCAGTCTTGATACCTCCCCCGGGGAACTTGTGGTAGTTGAAGCTTTGTAGAAAGAGTAATGCAATTCTATCTCCACGTGTTAGTGTGCATCTGACAGCCTGTCTCCGATCCCAGTTATCTACTTGTTCTGGTTTAACTCCAATATCTTTATCTCTTATGTCAAGATTCAAGCGTTTCATCTTGTGCTAAATTAGTTCATCCAGTTTTACGGCTGCAAATGGGACCAGCATTTCCTCCTTGCTCATGCCGCCATGATGGCCTTTGTATTCCTCATAGGTCTTGTAATCTTGATAGTCGTACCAGATCATCTTTCCACTTTCATCCGGTATAATAACTATCTCTCCAAATCTATTGCGTTTATTTGCATGTCCTCCACCAAACAGTCCTTTGCTTATAGCCTTCTCAGTTCTAAGAACTTTTGCCTCGAGTTCCTGATCCAAAAAATCCCTGACTCCATCCACTTTACCTTGCTCTACATGCAGTATAACTGTTCTGGGACCGCCGGTAGGCAGTATTATGTCTCCGCTGTTATCTCGTTTAAGGTTCTTCTTTACTGTGTCGAAGCCAAGTAGATCTATAATTTCTTCTGAGTCTGCTTCTGTCTGTCCATGATCAGCTATTAGTATCATCAATGTCTTTTCTGCGGTATCTTTGTCTACCTTCTCAATAAGCTGCTTACTCAAAGCCTGGGAAACCGATTCAAGCTGTGAAATGTGTTCTTCGGAACCTGGTCCATACTGATGTAGCGCTGAATCCACCTGTCCAGTGTAGCAGTGCAAGTATTCTTTGCCGCTTGAATCCTCGAGCTCAGTTCTAAGCTTGAGAGCCATATCGAATGAGTTCTCAAAGCTTATCATGGATGCATCATTCATTACAGCGGAATTGTAGTCACTACCTGAGATATCGCCTGGAAGTATGGCTGTAGAGCCGATTCCATGCGACTTTAAATCATTGTAGATGGTGTTGCCTTCGTACAGATCGCCGACTCTAAAGTCGTTGTGCTCCGACAGGTCTTGTTTATCTATTGTTGTGAACGGGAGTGTTCTGACGATCTCATCGATTTCTTCAACGTAAACTCTCCATGAAGGTACTGAATGCTGTAGTGGAGTAAGACCTGTGTTTATGGTTGTGACAGCTGCTGCTGTCTCTGAAGGATAAACAGCAGTTAGAGGAGTTACCTTCCCCTTGTTGATGACCTTTTCAAAGAAATCTAGGTCTTTACCGTAATCTTTCCATTGTGTGTAGCCAAAGGCGTCAACAAAGACCACAGCTACTTTCTCCACACTGCCTGTATCTACGTCACTCAAAACTGATTCGGGCAGTGAGTCCTCTGCATCCAGACCGAGAATGTTCTTTATGGTCCCTGGTATGTTTGCAAAACTGTAGTCCTCGTAGCGTGGAGTAACAAGCTTATTTATATCAGACTCTTGTAAAATTCTGTTTTCAACTTTTTCATCAAACATAGACTTTTATTGACTTCTTTTCTTTTTGTATGCTCCTGTGCGGACTAAGTAAAAATACCACAAATAGCTCTTACTCTGATCTCAGGGCTTCCACTGGCTCGAGTTTTGCAGCTTTCAGTGCCGGGAAGGTGCCCGAGGCCACACCCATTATGACGGCGAATACGAGTGAGCCGATGATCATGAATGGACTGATGTATGTTGAGGCCGGTATGTCTGTCAGCGCTATCGACAGTATGAATCCTATGATTCCTGACAGAAGAAATCCGAGTGATAGTCCTATTAGCCCTCCTACCAGTCCTATCAGCGCTGACTCTGTGATGAATAGCTGGAGGATCTCTCTTCTGGTGGTTCCTAGTGCTTTCAGGGTTCCTATTTCTTTGGTTCTCTCCATTACTGACATGTACATTGTGTTTGCTATTCCTACGGCACCAACAAGAAGTGATATTGAGGCTATACCTGCTACAAAGTAGTTCAGTGTGGTTGTGATGCTTGTTATCTGGTCTAGCTGGCTTCCAAGTGATGTAACTGAGAAGTCTTTGTTGTCTTCTGTTACGCCTCTTGCATCCTTCAGGTTTTCATCCACTCTCTCAACTGTGGCTTCTACCTCAGAGTCATCCTCCACTATAAAACCTATGGAGCTGTACTCTCCTGTGTCTAGATCCTCTGCTATGCCTCTTGCCGGTCCTGGAGGCATTATGACTATGGTTGATTGTCTGTCGGAGTCCTCTGAAATTATTCCAGCAACCTTGAAGGTCTGATTTTCAATGTTTAATGGTGTGTTTATGGAGATGTTTTCGTCGTAGAGGTTGCGGGCTATATCGTAGCCTATCAGAACTGAGTTTCTGTCGGAGCTTGTCAGGTATCTTCCTTCTGCAAGTTCCACGTCACTGTTGGCTTCACGCCAGTCTCTGGGCGTTACACCTCTGACTGTAAGTGGAGCTGTAAGTTCTCCGTTTGATACTTCGGCATCTACATCAACTTGGCCGTACGCTACGTCGACGCCGGCGCTTGCCTTCACGTTTCTGAGGTCGATTCTGTCCAGCTCAGGGTCTCCTTCCGAGGCTTCAGGTCCTCCACCTGGTCCGAGGGAGAATCCCTGTTGTCCTGGGGTGACTATTCCTACTCTTTGTGCAAGTCCGTCTGTCTGGCTGTTGATACTTTTCTGTAGTCCTGTTCCTACGGATACTATGGCGATTACTGATGCTACGCCTATGACTATTCCTAGGACTGTCAGCCAGCTTCTCAGGCCCTGCTGCTGAAGGTTTCCAAGTGACTGCTTGAAAATGTCCTTCTTCTTCACTGCTTTCTTCCTCTGTATCTTCTGTAAAGTCCGTAGATAACGACCACAAGAATCCCTGCCAGTCCTATAAGTATGTACAGACCGGATGAGTTGCCTGTGTCTTCATCGTCTGTCTCAGGGGTAAATGATTCTGTATCTGAAGGTTGTGGTATATCCACGGTCTGTGTCGAGGTTCTTCTTACTCCTGAGCCGTCGGTGTACTGAACCTCAACCTGTGCGTCGGATGACTCAATACTTGTGAAGTCAAACGTTGCCAGAGTGTAATCTCCTGCGTTGAGGTTTCCTAGCACCTGTGTGTTGCTTCCTGAAATGTTTATGTCTTCGCCGGTGACTGACGTGATTATGGATGAGAGCTGTTCGCTTCCGGTATTGACTACTGCGAACGTGGTTTCCGATGATGTAGCTGTCTGAACCGTAACGTCGATAGGGTTTACCGGCAGAGTGTTTATTTCGATGTTCCTGACTAGCTCCCTTCTGACGCCGTTTCCGTCTGTGTAGTGTATCTCGAACCTGTAGCTGTCTCCTGTTGAAACATTGGATACCGCAAAGTCCACAAGTTTGTTTTCCCCGGAGTTGACGGCGCCGACAACCTTTGTGGTTACTCCCTGTTTTGTGATTCCTGCCTGGTCAGGTAGGATGATATGAACTGATTCTGCAGGCTGATCTCCTATGTTGTCAAGGTTTACAGGTATGCTGCTGCCTGATACCTTGCCTGCGGAAAGCTCAAAGTCTGTTCCTACGTCATCTACTGATACGTCAAAGTCTCTGGTAACTGTGAACTCGTCCTGTCCTGTCGTGTATCTGAGGCTTATCTCGTTTTCATCCTCTACAGCGTTTTCATTTACTCTAACCCTGTATTCGACAATGTAGGAGTCATCTCCGATGGCTGCACCTCTCAGATCTCCCAGGTTTCTTGATGAGGATACATCCGGATCAAGGCTGAAAGGGAAGCTCTCGATAAGTTCTATACTGGTGTCTTCTGCAGGGTTTTCACCTGTGTTTGATATCTTGAACTTTAGGTCTACGTACTCTCCAGGCTGCGCAGTCGTGGGATCCTGGTTTATCAGTGTTATATCTACGTTTGAACCATCTGTGATTCCTGATGGTCCTAGGTTCTGTGTTTCCAGCTCCTGTGCCGCTCCTGTAAATACGAGTAAGGCTGAAATCAGGGCTAGGACCGTTAGCTTCCTATTCATCTTCTTCACCTGGATGTGTTACTCCGTCTTTGATTTTGATTGTTCTGTCTGCGTACTCTGCGTCGTTTGGATCGTGTGTAACCATTATTATTGTCTTACCCTCGTTATTGAACTCTGTAAGTAAATCCATAATCTTTGCCCCGGTTTCCGTGTCTAGGTTTCCTGTTGGCTCATCCGCTAGAACAATTTCCGGGTTGTTTGCAAGTGCCCTTGCGATTGAAACTCTTTGTCTCTGACCTCCGGAAAGCTCTGACGGCATGTGCTCAAGTCTGTCCCCTAGACCTACCTTCTCCAATAAATCCGATGCACGTGATCGCCTCTCTGATCTAGGTACTTCCTGAATTGTCAGCGGAAGCATCACGTTCTGAATAGTATTCATGTTTTTGAGAAGATTAAATTCCTGGAAGATAAATCCTACTTTTTCGTTTCTCAGTAAAGCTAGCTCGTCCGGTCCCATTTCACTCAGGTCCCTGTCAGCTACCTCCACAAGACCGTTGGTGGGAACATCTAAGGCACCCATCATGTTCATTAGGGTGCTCTTTCCTGATCCTGACGGCCCCATAACAGCGATGAACTCTCCTTTCTCTATCTCTAGGTTCGAGCCTCTGAGGGCTCTAACCTCTGTTTCACCCATCTGATATACTTTTTCCACGTCTTCAAGCTCTATTACACTCATCTTGGATCATCCTCTATTCTTTCTCGTCTTTGAAGTATGAGACTCCGCCACTTACAAGCGTGAAGTAACCTGTGAAAAACGCCGTTAAGGTTACAGCCACAAGAGTAAACGTCAGATCAACTGTTCCTGGTCCGAGCAGGAAGATGCCATAGGTTATGATTGCGGATATTACGGCGTTGATAGCTCCCTCAAGTATCCCGTTCTTTATTTCATCTGTATCTGATGCGTACATAACGTCATTTTGGTGACTGTTTATACAAAGGCTTGGTGTGCCTGACGGTTCAGAAGTATTAAGTCTCTGTTAATTTCAAATTTATCTATGAGTTGGACTGCAGAAGATATGGATGATCTAGGTGGTGAAACCGTCATAGTTACAGGGGCGAATTCAGGGCTTGGTTTCTCGGCGACCAGGGAACTGGCCAGGCATGGAGCACAGGTTGTGATGGCTTGTAGAAACCTTGAGAAGGCTGATGATGCCAGGCAGGAGATAGAAAATGAGGTAGACAACGCAGATCTTGATGTGATTAAGCTGGACCTTGCTGATCTTGAATCGGTAAGCTCCTTTGCGGAAAACTTCAGGGAGAAGTACGATTCTCTGGATGTATTGTGTAATAATGCGGGTTTGATGGCTATTCCACGCAGAGAGACTCAGGACGGGTTTGAGATGCAGTTTGGCGTTAACCATCTCGGGCATTTTGCCTTAACAGGGCATCTTATTGACATGATTCAGGAGTCTGGCGGCAGGGTTGTAAACCAGAGCTCGATGGCTCATGAAGGCGGTGAGATAGATTTTGATGATCTGATGGGTGAAGACGACTACTCGAAATGGGGTGCCTATGGTCAGAGCAAGCTTGCCAATCTGCTTTTTACTTATGAGCTTGATCGAAGGCTTGAGGATGCTGATTCAGAGGCTATGTCGATTGGCTGTCATCCCGGAGTATCTGATACCAATCTCTTCCGTAAAGGCCCTGAGATGACAGGCTCCAGAATAAAGCTGTTAGTCGGAGAGGTCTTCACCAGAATACTTGGACAGTCACCTGACAAGGGATGTCTGCCGATGCTGTACGCCGCCACCGCAGACAACCTAGAGGGAGGAGAGTACATAGGACCTGACGGCTTCAGAGAGATGAGAGGGTATCCAGAGAAACAGGAATCAACAGACGAATCACATAACAAAGAGGACGCCCAGAGGCTCTGGGAGGTAAGCGAAGAACTGACAGGAGTAAGCTTCAATCTCGACTAACTTTCCTCATTTCTGGCGGAAACCAAGCCGTAGCTGAAGCTTAGAAACCCTGCTGCAGCCAGAAAGAAGCTCGCTGTAGTTAAACCCTGTGTTCCATATGCAGCCGCAAACGCCGCCAGTGCAGTCAAATAGATACCTATATCTCTTGCTTCTGTAGGTTCGATCATGTACAAGTTTGCTGTTGGACATATTTAATCGGATGTTCTTGAGTTACTAGATCAAGGTATCCTAGGTTGATTGGAAGAATGATTTGGAGATTTTGTCTCATATACCTACCGGCTTAGTTACCGTTATTCTGGCCTGTAGATTTGTCTAAAATGTGTCAGTTTACCTGAGCGTCGGCCATGTGTTTTGGGAGCCTGAAAACATCCTCAAACACAATATGTAGTGGGTATACTGAACCACCACCAACTATATAAGAGGTGATGAGTCTTGTTTTGATCATGGCTGAGACAGACCTGTTTACGGAACGTACGAGTTTGAAACCCTATGAGTACGGCGACTTCCTTGACTACAAGGACGCGATTAGAAACAGTTACTGGGTGCACACCGAGTTTAACTTTTCGGGCGACGTCCAAGACTTCAAGGCAAATACTTCGCCTGTAGAACAAAGTGTAATTAGAAAGACAATGCTGGCAATCTCACAGATAGAGGTCAGTGTCAAGACCTTCTGGTCCGAGATCTATGAAGAGATGCCAAAGGCAGAGGTTGGAAGCGTAGGAATGACCTTTGCGGAAAGTGAGGTAAGACACATGGACGCTTACTCACACCTTCTGGATATCCTAGGTATTGCCGATGACTTTGAAGAAGTTACAGAGGTCCCGGCTATCAAGCAGAGGATTGAGTACCTTGACGATTACCTGGAAGGTGCCAAGAGCGATGATAGACAGGAGTACGTCAAAAGTATAATGTTATTCAGTACGTTTGTCGAGCATGTCTCACTTTTCAGCCAGTTCCTGATAATGACAAGCTTCGACAAGTACGAGAAGAAGTTCAAAGGTATCTCCAACGCTGTAGAAGCAACCAGCAAGGAAGAACAGATTCACGGCCTGTTTGGTGTAGAGCTTGTTAACACTATCAGAGAGGAGAATCCGGATATGTTTGACGAGGAGTTTGAGGAAGAAGTTCAGGAAGCATGCAGAAGAGCTTTCGAGGCAGAACAGGATATTCTTGACTGGATTTTCAGCGAGGGAGAGCTTGACTTCCTGCCAAGAGAAAACATTGACGAGTTCCTCAAGGACAGGTTTAATCAGAGCCTGGAAAACGTTGATGTTGACCCAATCTTCAATCCGGATGAGGATATGCTTGAGGAGACAAGATGGTTTGATGAAGACATTATGATGACCAAGGACAACGACTTCTTCAGCAAGAGGTCCACCACCTACAACAAGAACACAAAGTCGGTTACGGCAGGTGACATGTTCTAATGTCAGCTACCAGCCAAGTCATCCAAGAATCAAAGAGTACCGAGGAGATACTGGCAGATGTCAGGGAAGAACACAAAGAACCTTGGTACTGGCTAAACGAGGACAGTAAGGAGTTCCTCAGAAACGGATACCTTCTGGAAGGTACAGGACCGAAGGAAAGAGTACGTGATATTGCGGAAAGAGCCGAGGAAATCCTGGATGAGGAAGGCTTTGCTGACAAGTTCTACGAGTACATGAGCAAAGGTTTCTACAGCCTTGCCAGCCCGATATGGTCGAACTTTGGTCTTGACAGAGGTCTTCCAATCAGCTGCTTTGGCAGCTACATGGAGGATTCTATGGAAAGCATTCTATACACCCATGCAGAGGTTGGAGAGATGACCAAGCAGGGTGGCGGTACCAGCGGCTATATGGGAGAGCTAAGACCGAGAGGCGCACCTATCACAAACAACGGAAAGTCAAACGGCAGCTACTCGTTTACAGAGCTTTTTGACACCGCTATCAACGTCATCAGTCAGGGAGAAACCCGTAGAGGCCAGTTCGCAGGATACATCGACGTAGAACACGATGACCTTGACGAATGGCTCAACATCAAGACTGAAGGAGACCCTGTACAGGACATCTACTACGGCGTCATCATCGGCGATGAATGGTTCCAGGAGATGGTCGACGGTGACGAAGAGAAGAGAGAGACATGGGCTGAAATCGTAGAGACCCGTATCAACATAGGAGTACCTTATATCATCTTCAGAGGGAACATGAATGAAGGCAAGCCACAGGTCTACAAGGACAAGGATTACGAGATTAACGCATCAAACCTGTGTACTGAGATTGCCTTGCCTGCGACACCTGATGA
>ERZ1034573.680-NODE-680-length-10237-cov-6.769004_pt1 | contig 10237 bp, 12 predicted proteins | sample MGYA00520641_ERZ1034573 | MGnify/ENA primary metagenome ERZ1034573 (study PRJEB33760, sample SAMEA4777724) | hypersaline lake metagenome | biome: hypersaline environment; feature: brines | place: Spain | collected 2014-08 | depth 0 m ...
CATATGATACTGTAACTAAATTATCATCCTCTTCATCTTGTTCATCATCAACACTCGCAAACGGTGTAGAAACAGGAAGGTAATTGCTATCAAATTTTAACACATTCTTCACCTCTTTCTTGACGGCAAAACTTTCATCTCTTGGAAGGTATGCTACGTCGCCAGCAATACTATCACGCACAGGCACTCGTACTCTTTTACCGCACACTTCAACATCCAGAGCATACTGATTCACCTCAGAGATACTAAACTCTATGTTGCTGAATTCTTCGTTATACTCTTCCCTATCCATGGATCAATATTAAAGTTTAGTAAATTTATTTCTTATCCTCCAGTATAGGATACGACGAATTACACTACCACCACGTCACCAACCATCTGTGCGTGAACTGTACAGTAGTACTCATTCATTCGGTCTGCTAATTCAGATGTCAGAGTGAATTCAACATCACCTCCTTCATCATTCCAGTTAACACTAGTTGAATCTTCAAACTCTCCGTTCCCCGACTGGCTTAGAAGAACATTTCCATCAGCATCCCTGAAGCCCAGAGGATGTGCTGATCCACCGTTATTCACGAACCGATACCGTGTTCCTTCACTCAGTTCTATTTCAGGGTTTGAAACCTGTCTTTCAATATCCTCATTGTTACCATCCTCGACTTCCTCTACTACCCACGCTGAGAATCCTTCATTGTTCAATGTTATAGTTGTAAGACCAGTTTCCGTATCCTGATCATCTGTTCCGTCATCAGGTTCTCTTGTATCATCTTCATTTCCACCCTCTTCAGTTGTATCATTCTCCGTGTCCTCTCCTGTATTATCATCCGTGTTCTCGTCGGTGTTTTCGTCAGTATTATCACCAGTATTATCATCTGGTTCGGATTCATTACCGTTAGGTTCTGTCTCGTTACCTGAAGGTTCTTCTGGATTTATACACCCTGCTACCCCTACAAAACTACCTGCTACTCCGAATTTAACAAATTCTCTTCTGCTTGTCATGTAGAGTTCAATACTGCCCTTATAATAATTAATATTTTCCCCATCGCGTGTAGCAGTTAAACTCAGCTACGTTGGAATTCGGAAATATTTAAGTTACGTCAGTCATAAACAGTATTGAAACAATGACATTCGCCGAGGACTTCCTCGAAGATGGACTGGAGAAAGCAATGGTGGACGAGTACTTTGAAGAGGAACTAGAGAGAGCTGGATACGATGGTATGGAGATGGACGAGACACCTAATGGTATGAGAATAGTTCTACGTGCTGAGAAACCAGGAATGGTAATCGGTAAAGGAGGTAGTAATATACGAGAGATGACGGATGAGCTTGAGAGCAAATTCTCCTTTCAAGACCTTTCAATCGACGTTCAAGAAGTTGAAGAACCTGACCTTAGTGCCAGTATTGTCGCTGATAAGCTGGCTAACTCGTTGGAAAGAGGATGGTATTTCAGGCGTGCAGGGCAGACGACAATAGAGCGTGTTATGGAGAACGGAGCTCAGGGTTCCGAAATAATATTTACTGGTAAGCTTACAGGAGCTAGGTCAAGAGTCGAGAAGTTCAATAGAGGATATATTAAACATAACGGACAGCCAGCTGAGGATATAGTTGAAGAAGGTCATTCCACAGCCGTAATGCCACTTGGAACGATTGGAGTAAAGGTTAAAATCATACCGCCGAACGCCAAGCTCCCAGATAGCTTCAACGTCAAGGAAGATGTTGACCTTGACGAGGTGATGACAGACGGAATCGAAGATCTTCTCTCCAGTCCGGAGGAATCAGATGATGGCGAAGATTCAGATGAGGATGATACAACTGATGAAAGTGATGATGAAGACGATACGGGCGATGATGATCTCCCAGAGGAGGAGATAATTGAATGATATTATAACTTTCAGTTTCCTCTAATTCTTAGTATTAGACCATGGAAAAGTTAATAATTACATGGCTCTAAACTGTAAGCATGACTTACAACGTTAATAGGAGCTCAAACACACCGATTATAGCTTTAGATCTTGACGGTGTGTGCTCCAAAACCCGCTACGGGTTCATAAAAGAAATTAGTAATATCTACAATTTAAACATCTCAAAGGATAGGTTGTATAACAGGCGACTGAGAATACCTCAGATCTCCGAAAACTACTCTGAGGCAGTATTAAAAATCATCAACTCCGATCCGTCTGTTTACTCTCGTATGAATCCAATAAAAGGCTCCGCGTTAGCTTCACGCACATTGAATCGTTCCTACAAAATTAAAATTGTCTCAAATCGATTCAGCAAGGAATGGTTAGACCCTGAAACAAGGCAGGAAGTGTTCGAACATACAAGGAAATGGCTTGACAGTAACGACTTCTCTTACGACGAGGTCGTCAATCCGATAGAGGGGGATAAGTCCGATATACCCGCTGATGTATTTATAGATGACACACCTGAGGTTATACGAAGTATTGATGATGAAGTACTGAAAATAACCTATATAAGACCTCACAATATCAATCATATACCGTATAATTGCTGGAACGCAGCGAAATACGCTCACAAATGTGCAGAGGATTTAGTTCAAAATCCTCAAAAACAATGGAGTTTAATAACCGAGTACCTACGAGAGTACAGCACTAAACTCTAGCGATCAACTATTCCTCTGTTAACAATAAACGAAACAAATAACTATATCCAATCCTCCTATTCAATCATGACAGAAACTGGAGCAGAGTTGTTAGCTGATATACTTGATTCGTACGGTTTTAAAAGAGTCTTCGGTAATCCAGGGACCACTGAACTTCCAATGATAGATGCCTTCTCTGAGAGTGACATAGATTTTACACTCGGTATGCACGAAGACATAGCTGTTGGAATGGCTTCAGGATACGCCATGAAGAAACAGGATATGAACAACAGCAACCCAGTATCATTCGTAAACCTTCACACAACTCCAGGTCTTCTACATGGTTCCGGTAATATCTATAATGCAAAACGCAATAACGCACCTGTTATAATAACCACAGGAAGCCAGTCAAACACCCATGAAGATAGGAATCCTAGTTTAAGCGGTTCGAGAAAATCTTCTATCCAAGATCAGGTCAAATGGGCAAGAGAGGTTTCATCCGCCGACGAGCTTCCAAGTGTATTTAGAAAGGCGTACAGAAGATCCGTATCACCACCATCGGGTCCTGTTTACTTGGATATTCCGATGAATGTGCAGAACCAGTTAACTGATCAAGAACCCGTGCAGGTCGGTGAAATTCAAACGTCAGAACATCCAAGTAATGTGGACAGTTTTCAAAGTCTAGTATCAGACGATGATGAAGTTGTTATATTTGTAGGAGACGCGGTTCGAATTGAAGGGAACTCCTCCGTTGAGGAGGTGGTTCGCTTATCAGAGTATCTCGACGCGGATGTTTACGGGGAGATCCTGATGTCTCGTACATGTTTTGATTTCTCACATCCAAATTGGAAAGGAGGTCTCAAACATAAAAGTAGCCCTCAAACGGTGTGTGATGAGGCGGATGTTGTCATAGAAATAGGATGCATTTCTAACACTCCGTTGGTGGAAATGGATTTCGCTCCTTACAAGTGCGATTCATGCGTTATAACACAATCATTAGACTCGGCGAGTAAGAACGGGCACGCTGACCTGACTTACGTTGGTAGCATTGAACACATCTGTCAGCAGATAAACGATGTTATGACTCTAAGACATCCACAGGATAGTGAGTCAAACACGACAGACATTGACGGATCTCTGTCAGTCCCAGTCTCATATGAATCGTTCAACAATAGTCTAACTACATGTTTAAATGATTCCAGCAATCTGTTCGAAGAAGGTGTAACCGTTGGGTCGGATCTTAGACCGAGTATTAATTCCAATTTCAATTTTTACAGTACCAAAGGAGGTGGATTAGGTTATGGAATGCCCGGAAGCGTAGGGGTGCAACTTGCGGAACAGGACTATCGTCAAGAATCCAATTACACTATTTCGTTAATTGGTGACGGTTCACTCCAGTACTACCCTCAAACGCTTTATTCAGCGAATCAGTACATTGAATCCTCTCTAACTTTCCTAGTCCCGAATAACAACGGATATGAAATTTTGAAAGATGATGAAAGGAAAGATGAAACATATCTTAATTTCGATGGAAATCTGAATGTTACTGGCATTGCTGATAATTATGGTGTGGCATCCGAGGTTTTCGAAAGTGGAAGTCTGGTTGATGATATTAATAAACATGTAAGTCAGGAGGAACCTACCCTTCTTGAAGTACCTGTGATAAAAGAGTGATATCAGAGGAAAATCGAAACATTTTATAGTGTTACTATCCTATCCTAAATTGATGATTGAAATGCTGGACTCTGGTGCTCGCCCCGTTTCCAGCGTCAGATCCATTCTTAAACGCCTCTGAACTCACACCGCAGCATTGATGATTGTAGTGTACAGTTATTAAGATAACCGAAGGTAGATAGATAAAAATGTCCGAAAATCCATTCAACGACCATCGACTTGAACGAGTTGAACAGCTAGAAAATAATGGGGTTAATCCTTACCCTGATCTTTCAGAGACTTCTCCGTCCGAAGTCTCTGATTTTGTATCGCAGTACGACGATGAGGAAGATATTGAATCGGATGAGCAGTGGGTGCTCTGCGGTCGAATTACTAGGGAGAACGAGTTCGGTGACTTCGTTTTCTACGATATCGATGACCGAACAGACAATGTACAGGTGATGTGCTCTGTTGATGATAGAAGCGAGTTTGAGACGGAAGATTACGATCAACTCGAAAACATCAACATCGGAGACTGGGTGGCGTTTACAGGCACACCTGGTCGTTCCAACACAGGAGAGCTTACTCTGTACGCAGAAACCTTCACTCTTGCCTCACCATCACTCCAAGATACAGCGGATGACTGGAATCAACTAAGTGAACAAAAGAGGATTACGGATCGAACCGCCGCCCTCTCTACCGACGACGAGTTGTTCAACTCCGTTGGTGCTCGGTTCGAGATTGAGAATCAGGTACGTCAGCACTTGGTCGATAATGATTACACTGAGGTTCAAACTCCCGTTCTACATAATATCGCAGGGGGTGCTGAGGCAACGCCGTTCACAACTCATTGTAATGCTCTTGACCATGATGTGTTCCTCCGAATCGCACCTGAACTGTACCTGAAGAGGCTTATCACCGCAGGGTACGACCAGATCTACGAGATGGCTCGATGCTTCAGGAACGAAGATATTGATACAACTCACAATCCTGAGTTTACAATGCTGGAGCTGTACGAGCGTCATTCCACATACACAGATATGATGGATCTGACGGAAGAACTGTTCGCAACCGTCGCTGAATCCGTTGTCGGTGACACGACAGTACAGTACGATGAAACTGAGGTCGACCTTTCCCCGCCGTGGGAGAGACGAACATTCAATTCACTAATCGAAGAGGTGTTCGACCAGCCTGTTAACGAGCTAACTCGTGGTCAGGTTGTTGATCACTTGGTTTCAGATCAGGGTCTGGACGCTTCCGAACTGAACGACATTGAGCACTTTGACGATCTGCTCATGGAAGTATTTGAGGAGTCTGTTGAACCGAATCTTGATGAACCTGTGTTCGTGTACAACTACCCAGCGTCCTCCACTCCGCTCTGTAAGAGGACTGAGGAAGACGAGTCCAGAGTTCAGAGGTTTGAAGGGTTCGTCTGCGGAATGGAAGTAGCTAACTCATACACAGAATTAACCGACCCAAGAGAGCAACGTCAACGTCTTATCGAGCAGGCAGGTGGAGAAGAGAACATCAACGAGGAGTTTGTCGAAGCTCTCTCATACGGTATGCCACCAACAGCAGGTCTTGGGATTGGGTTGGATAGAATGGCAATGATCCTTACTGATAGTCAGTCGATCAAGGATGTTGTCGCTTACCCGATGACAGGTTCTCGGGTGTGAAAACCGAATAAGAACCTGTTCTCTTTAATTAGAAACTATTAAGTAACAACAGCAACACTAACTTATATGGAAAACGGAAAGGTTATCATCCGTAATCAACCAGCTGATCACGTAACTTACTCCGTTACGTCAACTCTGATGGATTCGATTAAGGCTCCTGATATGCTAGAATGGCATCGAGTGGATCTAAATCGAATGTACATATCAGCAAATGATAAGATAGAGGCTGATATACTAGTTACGAGAGGTTGGGATACGAATATGGAGATAAATGTGGATTCGAATCCTGAGGAAAGTGTTGATCGACTGACTGATTACATGATCAACGATGTGAAGCAAACAATCCGTAGTCTATGTGAGGAGGAGCTTGGCGTCGAATTCGCAGAGGGTGAAAAAATACGTTCAGTCAGAATTAACACGGAAGTCGGACGATATACCGACACAGGGGATGACAAGTACGTTGTTGAGTTTGACACGGAAGAATTCCAGTCTGATGTTGTTACCGATCATAAAATGTCGGGTAACCCTCGGATTGCTGGTCGGAGACTGCTTGTCTCTTGGATATGGAATAAGCATGCTCGGAATGATATGAGTGAGGAAGAATTGGTTGCTGAATTCAGTTCAACTGTTACGCGAGATGAGGTTCGTTCTGCAATAGAGTTCGCAGAGAACTCGGATGAGTTTGACAGTCGAGATCAGATTAATTCAGAGGAATCTGGAGAGCCTTCAGAGTTTGCTACATTAGATGAGATAGAGGATGTTTTATCCGATGAGGAGGAACTAATGGATGTGGAAGACAACAGATGATTAATTTTCGAGAGAAAACCCTTATCTAATTTTAGGTGAAGCTAGTACAGAAGTATGCTGAAGTATATGGAAAGACCTTAAACTCTTGAACACATAATGGTTGTAATGACAGAAGCAAAGGTAAAAATCGGCGGTAAAGAGTACACCTTTGAAGGGGATGGTGCTGAGGACGCTATATCAAAGATTAAATACAGTCGCGTCCCATTTAAGCTCGTCCGAGCGATTGGTATTAAATGGACTAGGAAAATACTGTGGCCTACGTTCAGAAACCTCCATGATCGATACGATGGAGAAGCAGGCGTTAGCATAACTCTTCCAAAAACATTGAAATCTTTGTTACAGAAAAAGACAGAAGGTGATTTGAACGCTAGTCTTGACATGCAGTTAGAGGCTGATGACTTCCTCGCATCTGCCAAGGGAACATTCGACTCTGACGGTTTAAACCTATCATTCGAGAGTGAAATAGAAGAAGCGGATAAGACAGGCAACGCCCTCCGAGAAAGTCTTAATCTCATATCAAGCTATAACATCGATGTTGACCAGATAACATTCGAGATTGATAAGTCAGACTCCACGCCAACCGCGTTAATTGATATCGATGCTACTGTACCACGTGATCTATCAAGGGAACAGTACAGTTTATCTTGAGTCATCCTATCGTATTAATTTGAGAAGATATAAGTTCTGTCGCCTAGAAATAATACCATGAAAAAAGCTACGTGGGAGCGGATAGATGATAAAACTAAGAAGCTGGCTCCTCTGCTGGTTTTTCTCTTAGTTCTGTATCTATACAGTTCGTTCATAAATTCTGTTCTCCCGAAGAATGTTGAGAAATACATTGGATATATTCTGATCACATACTTCATCGCAGAACTTGTCATAAAATACTTAGCAGTACGTGATTTCAGCAAGTTCGTCAAGAAATACTGGTTCGAGATAATTCTCATCATACCATTCTTTAAATCACTAAGAGTCATAGGAGTTGTAAGTAAATCCGCCAAGTTGCTGAAATATATTCCATACGTTAGAAAACTTCTGAAGATACCGAAAATAATTAAGAGTTACTTTAGCGACGAAGACTCTAAGGATTAATAGTCGTTCCTACACTAACCCCTTTCAAAACGTTTTCTAGGTTCTCAGAACTTGTTCCGTCAAACATTGTGAAGGTTATACCCGTGTTTGCAATTCGGTCGACCGCTACCCTGTCAATTGGAATACTGCGACCAGGTGAATCTGACTGATCCCGTATTATCTTTTTCACATCACCAACCGTCGCAGAATCTATCCGATCAGCATCTTCCAATGAGCAGTCTCTCGTATCGTATATTCCATCAATGTCGGAAAGTGAGTAAACATTGTCAGATCCTACCTTCTCCGCAAGCATAACAGACACAGCATCAGTTGTATGACCTGGTTTCGTTCCACCTGTTATAATATCGTCACCTCTATTGACATCAGCTAACTCCGAAAGGAATTCATACTCCTCATCTAGCAACTGGTTTACAAACTTAGCGTTTGAATGAGTTGCGTTTATACCCATCCAATCAAGTTCATCTGAGTTTAACCCTCTGTTTTTCCCGACTCTAATATACTGTCTCGCTAAGTCACCCCCTCCAACAACAATGCCATTTATCGTTGAACTATGATCACTAATAACTTGGACGATTTCCAAGACTCGTTCGCTTGCTATTCTGTTATCTTCAAATATTACACTTCCACCGAGTTTTAGCACGGTCATTAACTACTAATAAGAGGATAGTATCCGATAAAACCACCGAATATGTTCTGAGAAGTTCAAACCATCTTCCTTCGTTCTCCGTACTCTATAAACTCGACCGTGTCATCAGAACTATGATCATGCTCAGAATCTTCAACTTTCATTCTGAAGGTTTCATACGTATCCAAGTCCATAACTTGTATTTCGTCCCCATCTGTACTGACGATTTGCCCTTGCTTACGGTCTATTATGGGCACACGTATCGAGGCGTCTACCGGCTGGGAAAGACTGCGTTTCCTCTCGTCAAACACACCAGTAGCTTCAACTCGTGCCTTTGCACTCCCGTGTTTTCCAGGCTTTGCTGTTGAATAACTATCTATTTCACACGGCTCATCATCGATCATCACGTAACTACCCTCTTGTAGGTCACGTACTTCGGTCTGTCTTGTAGACATGGGATTTCCTAAGTACAAGTGCATAAAAACATTTTCGCACATTCGGAAACAAACTTATTATGGATTCGTAACTAAACTACGTGTATGCAGAAGTCAAAAACTACGGAGAAAGAATCGAAAACCCGTGAAGATGCCAGTTCTCTACCTGTTTCGAGTGAGGAGTTCGATAACCGTTCTATTAAGAAAAGATACATCGACCTCTGGAGAGCCCGAATGAAGAATGACGATTTTAAAGATTCTTTAGTCCCACCAGCTTCAGGAGGTATGCTGTTTTTCCTATCTAGTCTGGCATTCGCTCCGTCTATCCTATCATCCTCTATTCTCCTCCTCATCGGGTCAATATTAGGCTTGATGTATTCTGGTTACAAATATGAGACAGACAACTTTACAGGTTTTCACGTCGCTCTCCTGAGCTATGTTCCGCTCGCCTCTACGCTACTTATAGCAACAGCCTTTGCGTCCCCCTCTCTCCTACCTCTCGCCATACCCCTAGTTCTTTTCTACGCAGTAGCAGTCGGCTCATCAGGAGTAACATATACGATGCTCGGTCGTCAAGCATCACAGAAACAATAAATACTTCAACTTGATCACTACCTATTCCATTAGACCACCGCATTTGCTTGCACAATTCATCAGTTAACTTTGAGCGTAGGGAAATTTAGATTTCGGTACTACTTTTATGATTCAATCTCGTATTCTTCATCTAAGCTTAGTATCCACTGAGTGAACCTATCATCAGTTGGTTCTATATCATCATCTCCAATGAATGGGGGTAGCATATCCCCCGCGATTAGCAATGAGAAATCAAGCTCTTCTGAAGGCCGTCGCTTCGCCTTTAACATATAGGTTGAGGTACCGTTCGAAGTAACTCTCTCCCGTTCAACTATACTTTCCTCCTGTAACATACGAGCTATTTCGCTCCCCTTCCCTGCCGAGCAATCCAGTTTCTTCCACAATTCACTCTGTAAAACCTCGTCTTCCTCTCTTATAAGCTCAATAGCTTCCTCTTCAAGCGGTGAAAACTCTGTCATTAACTATACATAGTAGCTCGAACTTAAAAAATCGTTCGTCAATTCGTCAGTATTCCCATTAGCGTGCGATGACCTTAACAAGGATATGTTTATCAGTATCTATCAGAAACATACAACTGAATGGTGAGAGTTAATCAATTGTCGCATACTGGATTCGCTAGTGACAATCCAATGTACTACATATCCAATATATCCAGTATATCTGAAGAAGGAACTCAGAAAACGTACTGGATGTTAGAATCCGACATAGGAAATTACTATATTTTTGAGCCTGAACGTGCTGCTGTAACTGAAGT
>ERZ1034573.682-NODE-682-length-10220-cov-10.942351_pt1 | contig 10220 bp, 14 predicted proteins | sample MGYA00520641_ERZ1034573 | MGnify/ENA primary metagenome ERZ1034573 (study PRJEB33760, sample SAMEA4777724) | hypersaline lake metagenome | biome: hypersaline environment; feature: brines | place: Spain | collected 2014-08 | depth 0 m ...
ATGTGATACTTGCGGGGAAGACCTTCACGTAAACGCTGTAGACAGGCCTAACGTTGACTGGGTGAAGGTAGTATGCTCAAACTGCGGGAACGTCGAGAATATCTCGATGATCCGTTTAGATTCCGAACTCAAAGCCAGGAAAGACAACAATTAAAATATATTCTCACCACCTTTTTTCTATGGTAAATAAGTTCCACGACTATGAGACAGGGCCTGACAGTCCTGAAGAAATTTATGCTGTAATTGAAAACCCGACTGGCACACAGAATAAATATGAATACGACAAAGACAAAGAATCAGTAGTACTAGACAGAGTACTGCATTCTTCAATCAATTATCCTGGAGACTACGGGTTCATCCCTCAGGCCTATTATGAGGACGGCGACCCGATGGATATCTTGGTCGTTACGACTCACGCCACCTTCCCCGGTTGTGTTATCGAGGTAAGGCCTATCGGAATCCTCTACATGGATGACGACGGGGAGCAAGACGACAATGTCATCGCAGTTCCGACTGAAGATCCTAGATGGGACAATGTGGAAGATCTAGAAGACTTATATGAACACAAGAAGAAGGAAATTGCGGAGTTCTTCGAGACGTACAAGAACCTCGAACCCAAAAAAGAAATTAAAATCGAGGGATGGGGAGGAAAAGAAGAAGCCCACGAAGCCATCGAGAGGAGCCAGGAGCTTTACTCGGAGAAATTCGAGTAAAGTCCTTTTTTCCCATATTTATTCCTTTACAGTTACTGGAACTCCTTTCTCTTTTAATAACTCGACCTGTTGCTTCACGAAGTCTTCTTCATTTGAGCCTTTTGTCGCGACCATGTGAACCTGTGCATCTCCTACAGGCCTCATGACTCTTCCCGCTCTCTGGGTTGCCTGTCTTCTTGAACCTCCTTGTCCCGACATCACTATTCCAACTTCTGCATTCGGTAGGTCAAGGCCTTCGTCTCCAATCCTTGAGACAATCATTGTATCCAGATCGCCTTCTCTGAACTCCTCGAAGTACCTTTCTCTTTCATCGAAGTCTGTATCGCCTGAGATGAACGGGACATCATTTTCATTGGATAGGTCTTCTCCCTGATCCAGCCAGTCACAAAAGATCAAAGTCTTTTTACCTTCATACTCTTCGAGCAGATCTTCTAGGATTTCTTTTTTAGCAGGATTCTTCGATGCGATAATCGCTTTTTTGATGCCTGAAGCCTCCTCGTACTTGTGTCGGTAAAAATCTGAGGCCCAGTCAACCATTATGATCTCTACATCAGGTTTGACAACATGGCCTTCTGAGAAGAATCGAGCCCAGTCGCCGCCAATTTCTCTTCCTATTAAAGCAAATATTTCTCTCTCTTTCGTATCTTCTCTTACAGGTGAGGCTGAGAGGCCTATCCTTCTTGTAGACTGCAAGGTTGCAGTCTTTCTGAATAGGTCGGATGGAATATGGTGGACTTCGTCGAAAATGATCAGGCCCCAGTCCTCTCTGAATAAGTTGGTTTTCTCACCAGCTATATGATAGGTTGCGATTGTCACATCGTTCATTTCTTTGGTATCGCCGTGATACTCTCCAATCTGGTCTTCAGTAATCGTTGTCTTATCTAATAGCTCTCTCTTCCACTGATTCACCAGATTTCTCTGAGGCACCAGAATCAATGTAGGAGCATCAACCTTGCACATCAGGCCTATTGATGTAACAGTTTTACCTGATCCTGCAGGATTTGCCAGGACTGCTGCTTTCTCGCTGTAGGCCTTTTCCACATATTCTTCCTGATAATCTCTCAGCTCGATACCTTTAAGATCTGCTCCGATCGTTTCATCGACTTCTCTGAACTTTGAGTTATCCTCTACCGGGTATCCTTTCTTCAGTAAGGCCTCTTTGATCTCTGCCCGGGACTTGCTTCCCATAGCGATTCGAGAAGATGTATCTGATAGATCCACTGATAGATTGGATCTTACTTTTTCGATTCCACGGGCCCATTCCATTCTCTCTTTTTCCTCTGCTTTGAGGACATGGTAATGGCCTTTGTGCTCGATTGAGAACATCTGCTGTTTGTCGTAAGTTCTTTCCACCCACTCCATGAATCTTGGATAGCTGCCTAAAACCCTGGAGTAAACTTCTCTCATCTCTTCTATAGATCTATCAGAGTTCCAGATATCCATTTCACGGACCTGGAACTTGTAGTGGTCTCCGCTTGAAGTCTCCATATGAGAGATGGAGGAAATCTCGTTGAGAATTTCACTGTCAGGATTCGATAAAATTATTTCCCGCTGAGCTTCAAAGAATACTACCTGATTTTGAATTTGATCGATAAGTTCTTCCCGGGATTTATCTTCGAGAGACATGCCTAATAAAACTGTAGTAAACCTTTAAAACGGTCGGGAAACCGAATAAATTGTGAAAAAATCACATTTAACGCAGAAACTATCCGAAATTAAGGGCTTTGACTCTCCCAGAGTCGAACTTGAGCAGTACCAGACACCGCCTCAACTCGCAGCAGATATCGCCTATACATGTTACATGCAGGGCTATGAAAAAGTAATAGATCTTGGCACAGGAACCGGAATAATCGCAATCGGGGCCGCACTTCTAGGCCTGGACGTAAAAGCTGTAGAAGTCGATGGAAAAGCACTGGAAAAGGCGAGGGAAAACGCCGAGGCCTATGGTGTGGAAATAGATTTTATTGAGAGAGATGTAGCTGATTACAGCTGTGACGAAGATTTTGATGCGGTCCTGATGAATCCTCCTTTCAACGTGCAGAGTGATGAAGGCCTGACTTTCTGGAGAAAGGCGCTTGAGATCGGAGATTCTGTCTATGGACTGGCTGGGAAAGGTTTCAGGCCACGTTTAAAACGTTTGTGTAACGAGTTTAACCATAGGATAACAGGTTGTGAGGCCTATACTATAGGGCTTCCAGCAAGTTATGATTTCCACACTGAGTCTTCTCGTGAGACTCCTGTGGACCTTTACATTACGGAGGAGAAAAAATAATTATGGAACTTGAAACTACTGAGAAAGATGGAAGACTGCTAGTTGATATGGGGCAGAATCACGCACTGGCAAACCTACTGAGAAAAGCTGTATGGGAAAATGATGATGAAGCAGGTTACGATAAAGGTCACCCTCTTGGAGACGAATCAGTGCTGATAATCGAATCTGACGAACCGGAACAGGCTCTAGAGGACGCTGTAGAGACTGCAAAGGAATGGATGGAAGACATCAAGTCAGACCTATAAAAAACGACAGGCCTTAAAGGCAGCAACCGGTATTTATTCTTATTGAGATGAGTGGAGAAGACGAATCAGTTTTACTCAGGGAAGGATACTTCATAGTCCTTGCTTTAATTCTAGCCTTTGGAATCCTTCAGTTCGCAGGCACAGTTTTTCAGACTGAGAGGCCTGTAGTTTCCGTAGTTTCGTGTTCGATGTACCCTGAGTATGACCGGGGAGATGTTCTTGCAGTAAGCGGAACTGATTTTCAGGATATTCAGGAGGATGACGTAATAGTTTTCCAGGTGCCTTTTGAAGCAGAATTCGAGATTAACAATGAGAGATACAGGATTGGCGAGGAACTATCTGATACTCCTGTTGGGCCTTCAAAGGTTATAGCTGTCCAGAACAATCAGGCCTTACTCGAGATAGACGGTGAGAGATTGCAGGTGCGAAACAGCGGATCCTACACTGTAAATGGAGAACAGGTAACGATTAGAGATGTCTCAGGTAAAGCCACACCTGTAGTTCACAGAGTGATTTTCAAAGGAAATGAGTCACTGGAGACCAAAGGCGATGACAATCGTGGGCAACTGGATTTTGAGAAAGACATCAGGCCTGATGAGATCTATGGACGTGTAACATTCAAGGCTCCGAAAATAGGCCTAATCAAGCTTCTACCGATGGATGCTTTAGGTTTAACACCGCCAAATCAGAGGGCAATCGGATTCAGCTGCAGCGATAATTGAAAGGCCTTATAAGTTTTCAAATTGTCATTTTGTGGGTATGGAGTTCTGCGATGAATGTGGAGGAATGGTAGTCTCAGAGAAGAAAGATGGAGAAAACCGTATGAAATGCAGGAGCTGTGGCGCCTTCCAGGATGATGTAGATGCGGAAGAGATGAAGGTGACTGAGGAATCCGAAGACAATCCTATGGATAGATTAAATGTAAATGATGGAGAGCAGGAATCGACAAGGCCTACCACGACAAAGGAGTGTAAGAACTGTGGAGAAGAAACCGAACAGGAATGGTGGATGGAACAGACCCGTGCATCGGATGAGCCGGAAACAAGATTTTACAAGTGCCGTCAGTGCGGAAACGTCTACAAGGTATATGACTGAAGGCCTCGAAAAATATATTTTGTTTTACTCTTCTATCTCAACTTCTTCCTCTTCAACTTTATCTGATAGATTGTTTAAAGAGGCTCTAAGCTTGGAAAGTTCTCTATCCACTCTATCCTGATGAGATTCAAAGTCGGATTTCTCGACTTTGGTCCCAATATCCCATTCCTGTCTATTGGTATCCAGAATAAACTCGGATTCAATCTCTTCGATCTTATTCTTTAACTCCTGGACTTCATCCTTTGATTGCTCCAGTTCATCGATTAGTGCATCCTGGCCCTCCCTCAATCGAGTTATCCTTGATTCCAGCTTGGCAAGATCCCTGTCAGTATTGGAGAGCTCTGAATCAAGTACATCAACTCTTTCAATATATTTTGATTGAATGCTGGAGAATTTTCTGAAAACATTTTTCAGAGAACCAATATCCTCTGCGTTTTCCTCTATACTTTCAGAAATCGTTTCTTCCTGTGTCAAGGCCTCGACTATCTGATCTATCTCTCTGTCATGGTGCTGTACAGCGTTATCTATAGCATTCATATGGGACTTGATGTCCTCTACCGCCATGAGGACAGAGTCTACTTCCTCCTTGGTTTCATCACCAGGACCGAACAATCCCATAGTTAATATCTGTGACTTGGTGGTTTTTGAATCATCTGGTTAGAAATAAAACATTTAAGCCTAATAATTATTCTATGCCAGAGCAACAGCAAATGAGGAGAGCGCCGGCGAGGCCCAAGAAAATCGAAGAAATTGACCCACAAAATGATATCAGAGTAAGAGCAGTCGGAACAGTTCTTTCCAGAGAAGATGACTCCATTTCCATTGACGACGGTACAGGAAGTGTCGAGGTATTCCTTGAGGAAGATCAGATGGAAGAACTAGAAGAAGGCCTGAGAGTCCGTGTTTTTGGACGAGTACTACCTACGCCTGATAGCTTTGAGCTTCAAGGAGAAATTGTTCAGGACTTCTCAGACGTAGATCCTGAGCTCCAAGATAGAGTTAAAAAAGTTGTTAACACTAACGAGTAACATAGGAGATTGTAATGTTTAAAGCGGAAATAGAGGAAGTCGGACTACTGAAGGACTCAATGAAAACCATTTCAGACCTTATCAGCGAAGGCCTTTTCCAGTTGGAGGAAGACGGCATGAAGCTGGTAGCTGCAGATCCAGCACTGGTAGGATTGGTTGACTTCAAAATATTTGAAGAAGTATTCGAGGGATACGAACTAGAAGACGAGGACAAAATAGGCCTCAACATCGAGAACCTTTACTCCATTCTCCGCAGAGCCAACGCAGACGACACAATCACATTCGAAGTACAAGACTCACGTTTCCATATCACAATGGAAAATTCCAGCACAAGAAACTTCTCCCTACCAATCCTAAACCTCTCAGAAGATGATATCCCTGAGGTTGGAGGCCTAGACTTCGACTTCGAAGTAGAACTTGAGGCCCCAGTTCTTGAAGGAGCAATCAAAGACTCAATGGTAGTCAGCGATGCAGTCACCATCTCAGCCTCAGACGAAGAATTAAATATCAGAGCAGAAGGAGATCAAAGTAACGCAGACTTCACAATCACAACAGGAAGTGAAGGAGTCATAGCCATGAGCGGAGACCCGGTCAAATCAATGTTCTCACTTGACTATCTCTCCAAGATGATCGGAGCCAAAAAACTCTCAGACAACGTAACAGTAAAACTCGGTGACGACTTCCCAATGCGGCTGGAATTTGTCAGGCCTGAAGAAGTAGATCTGAGCTTTGTACTAGCCCCTAGAATAGAAGAAGAGTAATCATGAAGGAGCTTCTGTCAGAGGAACAGAAAGGCTTGTTAGCGAACAGAGATCTTTATCAGAAGACTCTAAGAGCGCTGTCCGACTCTAAGGAAGATTATATTAAAACCAGGGAATTAGAAAATAAAACTGGTTATTCCGATGGAGAGGCCACTGCGTTTCTTGACATCCTGAGACAGACAAATTACATTTCAGGTCAGGTAATTGAAGGAGAGTATCACTGGAATACTACTCCAGAAAAAACCAAATGGATGAATATTGAGCGAATACTGGATAAAGGCCTCAACCTGTAGACGACCGTTCCAGTTTTAGTATTTACCAGTTAATTCATTGACGTGAGCGATCTAGATTTGAAGGACTGGCAGATCCGCCAGTACTATGAACAGGATGAGCTGGTCGAAAAGATTCTTGAAATTGCGGAGTACAGAGAGGTAGCTCCGACTTATCCGAACGGTTACGGGAAGAGGCCTGATGCTATAAACTTTCCGGGAGACTTCATGCAGTTTGTAGAGGACGGAGCAGTCGCATTTCATTTCTCTGTTGAACGCTGGCGGAATCCTTTGATGATCGACCAGGTATCAGATCTGGATAACCTGAGAGAGAGCTGGGACCTGGTAATAGATATTGACTGTGATGATAGCTTCGACCTTTCCAAAAAAACCGCCCGGCTAGTGGTGGAAGAGCTTCGACAGCACGGAATAGAAAATATTTCTGTAAAGTTCTCGGGGAACAGAGGATTTCATATCGGAGTTAGAGGAGAGGCCTTTCCTCAGGAGATAGGAGACGAACATTACTCAGATCTGTACCCTCATCTGGCGCGGGGAATAGTGGATTACATAAGAAATAACTTGAGAGACCAGATGATTAGAGAGGTCGAAAGCGCAGGCCTGACAGAAAAAATGCAGACAGATGAGGGAAAAGATCCGTACCAGGTCACGGACATTGAGAATGACTGGGGTCAGCGCCACCTTTTCAGAATGCCTTACTCACTGCACGATGGCTCAGGGCTGGTTTCTCTACCGATCGAACCGGATGAGATATCACAGTTTGAAAAGAAAGACGCTGAACTGGAAAGTATTGATTTTGAAACTGATTTTCTCAAAGATTTTGAAGAAGATGAAGCTACAAATCTGGCTGTACAGGCCTTAGACTTCATTGAGGATAGAAGGGAAGAAAAGAAGGAAAAGAGAACTGATAGAGATTTTGAGAGGCCTGATGATGCGATCCCTGAACAGCATTTTCCTCCAAGCATAAAGAATATTTTACAGGGCTTGGAGGATGGCCGGAAGAGAGGCCTTTTCATCCTGATCAATTTTTACAGGTGTGTTGGTTATTCTTGGAATGAAATTGAGTCGAAGATGTGGGAATGGAACGACCGTAACAAGGAGCCTCTACGAGAGGCCTATGTCAAGTCCCAGCTGCGGTGGCATCGGAACCGGAATGATGATGTGCCCCCGCCGAATTACGATTCCAACGGTTATTACAAGGATATGCAGGTTTACGAAGGCGATAATCTTGAGGAAAAGGTTTCCAATCCTGTGAGTTATGCTTTTCGTAAAGCCGGTAACAGAAATCAGGATGAAGACGATGAGAACGATCTAGTATGTCCTTACTGCGGGAAGGAATACGAGGTTGAGGGTTACTACAAGAAGCACGTCCAGCAGTGTTTCGGGTAACGTAAAAAGTTTTCAGTTCTGAATAGTTGATAGGATGGATACATTAACTTTCAGTGATCTGCGGAAGATCCAGAAGGAGGAAAGAAGAAGCGACCAGCTGACACAGCTTGACAGCGACTTTGTACTAAAAGCCAATGAATATTTACAGAGGAAAGAGGACGCCGGCGACAGAAGAGATTATACCTCTTCAAAAAGAGTTTTCAGAAAAATTATAGCGTTAAGAGAGAAAAAAATAGTTAAAAACGCCAGACTATCTCTCAAATCAAATATAAAGGCCTCAGAATTAGATCTTCTTCCAAGAGAGAAAGAGCTCTTCAGAGAGACAAAAGAACTTTTTGAACAGCACCGTGATAGACTGTCAGAAGCTGAGACCTCAAAAGCACCTGAAGACGAATTCTCTCCTTCAGAAGATACTATAGCTGGTACTGAGAAAGAACAGGCCTCGGAAACAGCCGAGTCTAAAGGCCTTGATGACGAGTTAGAGGATAATGAAGAGGAAGATGATAAAGAAAGTTCCAAGGAGAAAGAGGAAGATATCGAGGACGGCTATCAGAAAGTTAAGATAGTGTCAGGAGTCCCAGAATTTATGGGCACGGACCTGGAAAGCTACGGCCCATACGATGAGGGAGATAAAGCAGTTATACCCGAGGACAATGCTGAAATCCTTGTAAACCGTGGAAACGCAGAGGAAGTCTGAAAATGAAAAATAATATTGTGAGGCTTGGAAAATGGTAGAGAAAGTTTTCGCTGTCAGCGGATCGGTAATTACAGGAAACCTGGAAAAGTTAGGTGAGATCGCTGAATCACTCGAAAATGATGAGCAGATTCTTGTGGTAACTGGTGCGGGAGACCTGAAGGAGTACATATTCGCTTCTGGAGAATACGGAAATCAGGGGGAACAGGATCTTGTGGGGATCGCCGCAACCCGATTGAATGCGAGAACCTTGATGACTGCGATGGAGGCCTATCCTGATGTGCCGGAGACGGCTGAAGAGATCAGAGTCGCCGCCAGCACAGAGATGGACGTGGTCATGGGAGGCCTGACGCCAGGACATTCCACTGACGCGGTCGCTGCGATCGCTGCAGAGATCCTGGATGCGGACCTTTACATAGCCACAAGTATCGACGGAGTCTACGACCGAGATCCAAAAGATCCTGAAGCAAAGTTTCTGGATAAAGTCTCAGCAGAGGAACTGAAAGATATAATCTCGGGGAACAACGAAGCAGGGAAACATGAACTGATTGATTCAACCGCACTGGAAATAATCGAGAGATCAAGTATCTCAACCAAGGTTTTCGAGGCCTCACTTGAGAACCTTGAAAGGCCTGAGAGCTGTAAAGGTTCGGAAATAGTTTCTAACTAATTTTACAATTCAATGTTATTTTTTCTAAAATGTTTTCTATGCCACTTTTCCTCTTGTTTCTTTTCAATTTCTGAATAATTTTTCCTATCTGTCCAGTTTTCAAAATATTCCATTCCATGAAAAAGCTGAATCATTCTATAATACTCTATTCTCTTTCGCCATCCTTCATCTAAAGAGTTAACTTTCCTATAACTTTGATAGAAGGTCTGCTTCAATTGATTAACATCTTCCTCATCATCTAAAAATTGTAGTATAAATCTAACCTCAGAGTACGCTAAATCCCACTCAGGCCGGCCAATAAATGCCCTCTCCCAATCGAGTATAGCCTTGATATCCGTACCTTCTCTTATCACATTATCTACAGCTACATCATAATGAACAAGTACTGGATTAGACTCATCAAGCAAATGTAGATTTTTCTGGACATAATCTCGAAATTCTCCCTGTAAATCTTCGAAACGAGTATTTTCCATTGAATCAATATACTCTTCTGCTATTTCTTGAACCAGTTCTACCCATTCATATTTTTCAATATCCAGACCTTCATTTTCATATCTAAATCTGCCAAAATTTTCAAATTTGATATTATCATGAATCTCAGCTAAATATCTTCCTATTTGACGAACTATTTCTTCTTTTTGATCCAATGGAAGTTCTGCATACTCTTCTTCCGATTTTGAACCTTCTATTTTTTCAGCAATATGGAAAATTTGAGAATTAACTTCTCCAGTAAGATCTGAATAAAGAATATTCTGAGTCGGAACATCTGTCTCCTCATCTACTATACCAATCAAACTTTCCTCTAATTTAAACCATTCTGGCCTATTCTTGTTGAAGCAACAAATAAGCTTTTCACCCGAAGAGAGTTCCACCTCATATGTTTCCCTATTCTGGCCAGAAATATCAGATATATCTACAATTCTTGCTCTATGCTTGAAGGCAGCTATAGCTTCCTTAATTTCGCTCCTATTAACCATAAATCAAACTTAGAATGAAAACTAATAGATTTAATGGCAATCTTATTGATTAATAATTTCTAATATTCTTTTCTCACGAACATCTCAAA
>ERZ1034573.685-NODE-685-length-10201-cov-7.218510_pt1 | contig 10201 bp, 7 predicted proteins | sample MGYA00520641_ERZ1034573 | MGnify/ENA primary metagenome ERZ1034573 (study PRJEB33760, sample SAMEA4777724) | hypersaline lake metagenome | biome: hypersaline environment; feature: brines | place: Spain | collected 2014-08 | depth 0 m ...
GCGCGGGCGAGGCGCTGGCCGGGGGCGAGCGACTCCGGCGCGTGCGCCGAGCCGTTCGTCGTCTGCGGTGTCACGCCGCCGCCAAGAGTCGTCACCGTCGCCGTCGCGCCCCCGAGCGCCGACGCCGGGAGCGCCACCACGCTGACGGTGACGACGACGGCGAGCGCGAACGCGACGACAGCCGGAACGTCTCGGCTCATCACGAGGAGTGATACGTGAGAGAAGTCAATAAACCGCATCGAACCTCAAGAACGCTTAATCCGGATTAAACCGGCCGTAGGGAGCGCCTGAATCACCGTGCGTGTCGGGGGGAGGGCGTGAGCAGGGCGATCCTACGAGTCGTCGTCGGGGAGCTTCAGCACGTTCTCGCGGCCGAGACGGAAGCCTTCGAGGCTGCCGTCGTCGCGCAGGTCGCGGACGATCTGACTCGTTCGCGCCTCCGTCCAGTCGAACGCCTCGACGATTTCCTGCTGTTTGACCCGACCACCCTGCTCGCGGACGAACTGGAGGACACGCTCCTCGTTGCTCAGGAGGTCCTCGCGGTCCGTAGCGCCGCCGTCGCTCGCGCCGTTCGCCGTCGGCGTCGACACGCCGTCCGCGTCGTCCGGACGCCCGGCGAACCGGTCACGGTAGCGCCACGCGACCACCCCGACGGCGAGGAACAGCCCGGCGGCGACCAGCGGGAGCATCGGCCCGCCGTCGGACGAGGGCGTCGTCCCGGCACCGTCGCCGTCACCGCCGGTCCCACCGTCGCCGCCGCTCGTCGTGTCGACCGACGCCGGACGGAGGGCGACGCTCGGTTCGCCGGAGACGAAACTCGTCTCGGCGCCGCGCCAGACGACCGCGTCGGTCCGGCGTTCGTCCGGTTCCGGAGTGATGTCGGTCGTCGTGTACTCCGTCGGCCACTCGATCACGAGCCGGGTCCGATCGTCGAGGAAGAGCCCCTCGATGGCGTCGCCGACGCGGACCGTATCGCCGTCGACGGCGGCGAAGCCGTCCCAGCGGAAGGTGTAGACGATGACGCCGTAGTCGGGGGGCGTCCGCGTCTCGGCCGTCACGTCGAAGCCGGTGGCGGTCATCTCCCGGCCGGTTGCGTTCTCCGACGCACGGACCGTCGAGCGCATACGCGACGCGAAGCGATCGGAGAAGTTCGACGGGGTCGCCTCGATGTCGCGCTGGAGTGACTCGAACGCGGCGGTCGTGTTCTCGTCGTCGAGCCGCGTCCAGTACTGAACGGTCCACGTCGCCGAGCCGTTCTCCTCGACCGAGACGATCAGGCGGACGGAGTCGGTGTCGACGCCCTGCTGGGAGACGGGACCACTTCCCAACTGGGTGGCCGATGGTGACGCGATAGCTCCGAGCGCCGGCCCGACTGCCACGGACAGGATCAGCACGATAGTCACGAGACCCACGCGGCGGTTCGACGAGCGCTCCCTCATCTGCGTGGCGGTGGTTTTCCCCCGGTCGTAGATAGGTCTTGTCGCTTGGATCGACGGCGCACTCCATCACCGCTAAATGGAAGCTCGTCGTACGTACGTGCATGGCAACGGCACTCGGTTCGAGACGGGAACGAACGGCGAGTGAGACGGAGGGTGCGGCGTGACGCGGCGTCGGGCACCCGTCTCGCCGCCGGTCGCACTCACCGTCGCCGGCAGCGACTCCGGCGGAGGAGCGGGCATCCAGGCGGATCTGAAGACGATGGAGTCCCACGGCGTCTTCGGTACGTCCGTCGTCACGGCCGTCACGGCACAGAACACCCGCGGCGTCGAGCGCTCGCACGTCCTCCCGGTCGCGGAGATCGAGGCCCAGTGGCGGGCCGTCCGCGACGACTTCGACCTCGGCGCGGTGAAGACGGGGATGCTCGCGACCGAACCCGTGATCGACCTCGTGACCGACCGCGCCGCCGCCCTCGACGCCCCGCTCGTCGTCGATCCGGTGATGGTCGCGGCGAGCGGCGACCGCCTCCTCGACGCGGACGCCGAGGCGGCCTACGCGGACTTGGTCGGCGAGGCGACACTCGTCACGCCGAACGCCGACGAGGCCGCGGTGTTGACGGGGGTCGAGCCGACCGATCGTGGGACGGCGCGGGAGGCGGGCGAAGCGCTGCTCGCCATGGGTGCGGACGCCGTCCTCGTCAAAGGTGGCCACGTCGGAACGGACGCCGACACGGTGGTCGACACGCTGGTCGTCGACGCCGCGTCCCTCGGGCAGCCGGTAGGCGGCGACGACGATGGCCCGGCGATCCGAACGTTCGAACACCCACGGATCGACACCGACGCCACCCACGGCTCCGGCTGTACTTTGTCGAGCGCCGTCGCCGCTCATCTCGCACACGGGGAGACGCTCGCATTCGCCGTCGAAGCGGGGACGGCGTTCATGGAGCGGGCGGTCCGCTACGGCCTGGACGTGGGTGAGGGACCGGGCGCGGTCCACCATCTCGCGGCGCTTCGGGAGGCCGCCGACCGTCACCGGACCATGACCGACGTGGCCGAGGTGGTCGAGGCGTTCGTCGACCGCGACGTGTCCCGCCTCGTCCCCGAGGTGGGGATGAACGTCGTCGGCGCCACCGAATACGCCGAGGCGGTGGGTGAGACGGCCGCCGTCGAGGGGCGGATCACACGCACGCTCACGGGTGTCTCGCCCAACCGCGGCGTTCGCCTCGGCGCCTCCTCGCACGTCGCCCGCTTCCTGCTCGCGGCCCGCGAGTTCGACCCGAACCTGCGGTTCGCGGTCAACTGTCGCTTCGACGACGAAACCGAGGCGGCGACGGCCGCGCTCGACGGGCCGGTCACGGAGTACGACCGCGACGGCGAACCGGACGACGCGAGCGGGACGATGGGCTGGGGCGCCCGGCAGGCGTTCGGCGCCGTCGACGCCGACGATCCGACGCCGGCTGCCGTCCTCGACCGCGGCGCGGTGGGCAAGGAGGCGATCATCAAGGTGGTCGCCGAGACGCCCGAGGAACTGGGCGAGCGGATGTTCACGCTGCTGGACATCGTCGAATAGCGTTCGACGTGCAACCGGCCACGGGCCGGTGACGCCGTCGAATGGGGTTCGACGTGCAACCGGCCACGGGCCGGTGATGCGATAGAGTCGGAAGACCCACAGCGTTTTACCCGCCCACGGCCCGGATGGGAGTAGAGTATGACCGCCGATGGAATCGTCGGGGAGTTTCTCACCCTGAAGTCGGAGACGGACGCCGATCTGTTGGCGATGCAGTGTGGCGACTTCTACGAGTTCTTCGCGGAGGACGCCGAGTTCGTGGGCGACGAACTCGACCTGAAAGTATCGGAGAAGTCCTCTCACGGCTCGACGTATCCGATGGCCGGCGTCCCGGTCGACGACCTGACACCCTACCTGAAGGCGCTGGTCGAACGCGGCTACCGCGTCGCCGTCGCGGACCAGTACGAAACCGACGGCGGCCACGCCCGCGAGATAACCCGCGTCGTTACCCCGGGCACCCTACTGGAGACGACCGACCCGTCGGCGCAGTTCCTCGCGGGCGTCGTCGCCGTCGACGGCCGCTACGGCCTCGCGCTCGCGGACGTGACGACCGGCGAGTTCCTCGTGACGACGACCGAGTCGGCGGCGGACGTCCTCGCCGAGCTTCACCGTTTCGACCCCGTCGAGGTGTTGCCGGGACCGACCGTCGACGACGAGTCGGACCTGCTGGCGCGGGTTCGTGAACGCACCGACGCGGCGGTGACCGACCACGACGAGGCGGCCTTCGCCCCCGGTCGGGCCGAGCGCACCCTGCGCGAGCAGTTCGGCGACGCCGCCCTCGACAGCGTCGGCCTGGACCACCGGGCGAGCGTCGCCGCCGCCGGCGCCGTCCTCGCGTACGTCGAGGGGACGGGCGTGGGCGTTCTCGACGCCATGACGCGCCTGCAGGCGTACGACCCCGGCGACCACCTCGATCTGGACGCCACCACACAACGGAACCTCGAACTCACCGAGACGATGCACGGCGACCGCGAGGGGTCGCTGCTGGCGACGGTCGATCACACCGTGACGAGCGCCGGCCGCCGTCGTCTGCGGGAGTGGCTGACGCGCCCCCGTCGGGACCGGGCGGTCATCGACCGCCGCCTCGACAGCGTGGGCGCGCTCGCCGAGGCGGCGCTCGCTCGCGACCGGGTGCGGGAGGTGTTGGACGACGCCTACGACCTCGAACGCCTCGCGGCGAAGGCGACGAGCGGGAGCGCGGACGCCGCCGATCTGCTCAGGGTTCGGGACACCTTGGACGTCCTTCCGGCGCTCGCGTCGGCGGTGGCCGACTCGCGGCTCGCCGAGTCGCCGCTGCCCGACGTCGTGAACCGCCCGGACCGCGAGGCGGCGGCCGACCTCCGGACCGAACTCGACGAGGCACTCGCCGACGACCCCCCGAAGACGGTGACCGAGGGCGGCCTCTTCCGCCGCGGCTACGACCCCGAACTCGACGACCTGCTGGATCGGTACGAGGGGGCGCGGGAGTGGCTGGACGGCCTCGCCGACCGCGAGAAGGAACGGACGGGCATCACCCACCTGCAGGTCGACCGGAACAAGACCGACGGCTACTACGTGCAGGTCGGAAAGTCCGAAACCGACGCGGTGCCCGACGAGTACCGGGAGATCAAGACGCTGAAAAACTCCCGTCGGTACACGACGGACGAGTTGGAGGACCGGGAGCGGGAGGTCCTTCGGCTGGAGGAGGCCCGCGGCGAGTTGGAGTACGACCTCTTCCGGGAACTTCGTGACCGGGTGGCCGCTCGCGCCGAACTCCTGCAGGAAGTGGGCCGGACGCTGGCGACGGTCGACGCCCTCGCCTCGCTCGCGACCCACGCAGTGGGGCAGGACTGGACGCGGCCGGACGTGGTGGAGTCGGGACCGCTCGTCGTCGAAGCCGGCCGCCACCCGGTCGTCGAGACGACGACGGACTTCGTGCCCAACGGCGTGAGCCTGCACGCGGATCGACGATTTCTGCTAGTGACCGGCCCGAACATGTCGGGCAAGTCGACGTACATGCGTCAGGCGGCGCTGATCGTCCTGCTCGCGCAGGCGGGGAGTTTCGTTCCCGCACGCTCCGCGACGGTGGGCGTCGTCGACGGCATCTACACCCGCGTCGGTGCGCTCGACGAACTCGCGGGCGGCCGCTCGACGTTCATGGTCGAGATGCAGGAGCTGAGCAACATCCTCCACTCCGCGACGGAGGAGTCGCTGGTCGTCCTCGACGAAGTCGGCCGCGGCACCGCCACCTACGACGGCATCTCCATCGCGTGGGCGACGACCGAGTACGTTCACAATCGGATCGGCTGCAAGTGTCTGTTCGCCACTCACTATCACGAACTCACGGCGCTCGCGGACCACCTGCCGCGCGTGGAGAACGTCCACGTCGCCGTCGCGGGCGACGGCGACGACGGGGACGACGTGACCTTCCTGCGGACCATCGAGGAGGGACCGACCGACCGGAGCTACGGCGTCCACGTCGCTGACCTCGCGGGCGTCCCCGCGCCGGTCGTCGACCGGTCGCGGGACGTACTCGACCGACTGCGCGAGGAACGAGCTATCGAGGCACGGGGCGCGGCGACGGGCGACGACGGCGAGACGACGCAGGCCGTCTTCGACCTGTCGGCGGGAACGATGCGGACCGGAACCGACGGGGGGACGGGCGGAGGCGAACCCGAAGCCTCGCTTCCGGCGGACGTCGAGGCGGTGCTCGACGAACTGGAATCGGTGAACGTCGAGGAGACGCCGCCCGTCGAACTGCTGTCGAAGGTGCAGTCGTGGCAGCGACGGCTCGGGGAGTGACGTAGAAATCGTCGCCGGCGACGGCGCGCGACGTGCGCGTCAGTCGAGGTCCGGCCGCGACAGCGCCGTCTCGTGGCAGGTGATGAACTCGAGCATGACGGGCGTCCCTTCTTCCGTCTTCCGAATGCCGCGCTCGATGGCGTCGGCCACTTCGTTCGGGTCCTCGATCTGCTCGCCGTAGCCGCCGAGGCCTTCCGCGACGGTGGCGAAGTCGCCGCCGAACGGCGTGTCGTAGCCCGCCATCTCGTAGTTGTTGAGCAGGATCGAGAGGATGGGAAGGTCGTAGCGGACGGCCGTCTCGAAGTCGAGACCGGTCATGCCGATGGCGCCGTCGCCCCAGACGTTGATACAGAGCTTCTCGGGGTGGGCGAGTTTCGCGCCCATCGCGAGGCCGAGCCCGTAGCCGAGTTGCGTCGTCTTGCCCCAGCCGATGTAGCCGAGGGGGTCGGGCGACTCCCAGAACGGCGCGACGAAGTCACGCGCGTTGCCGGCGTCGTGGGTGATGATCGCCTCGGACGCGTCGACGACGTTCGTCAGTTCGTTGATGACGCGGTAGGGGTTGATCGGCGTCTCGTCCGATTCGAGCTTGGGGCGCCATTCGTCGAGCCAGGCCCGCTTGACCTCGGCGATTTCGGCGGCCACGTCGTCCGCGCGGCCACGGGGGCCGTCGAGACGGGTCTCGACGTCGTCGACCATCGCCTCGAGAACGAGTTTCGCGTCGCCCAGGACGGCGTGGTCCGCCTCCACGTCCTTGTTCACGTCCGTCGCGTCGAGCGTCGAATGGACGACCGTGTTGTCCGTCGGGACGGTGATGCCGTAGGCGGTGTCGGTGAAGCTGGTGCCGACGCCGAAGAGGAGGTCACACTCGTCGAGAAAGTGCGCGAGCTGGCCGGGTTCGCTCTTCGAGCCGGCGCCGAGCGAGAGCCGGTGGGTCTCGGGGAAGGCGCTCTTGCCGTTCAGGCTGGTGGCGACGGGCGCCTCGGTGAGTTCGGCGAGCGACTGCAGTGCGTCCCAGCCCTCGGCGTAGTGGACGCCCTGTCCGGCGTAGATGACCGGCCGCTCGGCGTCGAGCAGGCGGTCGACCGCCTCCGAGACGGCGGCGGGGTCGGCGCCGGGGCGCGAGGTGGCGCCCGGCGTGTAGTCGAACGGCTCCACCTCGTGGTAGAAGACGTCTTTCGGCACTTCGACGACGGCGGGGCGCGGGCGCCCGCTGCGGGCGGCACTGAACGCGCGGCGGACCGTCTCGGCGACGGCGTCGGCGTCGGTCAGCTGTTCGCAGGATTTCGAGATTTGCTGGTAGTTGACCAGCGAGCTAAACTTGGGGTCGGTGTCGTTGTTCGACTGGTCGTAGCCGGCGGGAAAGGCGACCAGCGGGACCGACTCGCCGTATGCCTGTGCGATTCCCCCGAAGGAGTTCTCGGTGCCCGGGCCGTGCTGACAGGCGAAGACGCCGACGGCGTTGCCCGAGGTGACGCGGCTCAGGGCGTCGGCCATGTGTGCGCCCGTCCGTTCTTGACGAACGATGATCTTCCGGATGCCTTTCTCCGCGAGTACGCCGGTGTCGAACAGCGGGTTCGACGGGAACCCGAACAGGTACTCCACTCCCTCCTCGACGAGGATGTCCGCGATGGCTTCCGTAACGTCCATGAGGTCGTACCCTCCGCCTGGTACATAATGTTATACACTCGATTATTCACGAATAATAGACCACGATCCGGGTCAGACGCCCGAAATCGTCGTCAGAATGTCATGAAAGGCCGCGACCAGGGTAACTGGTTCGCCGGACAACAGGACTATTTCGCTTCGCCTCGACGTGACGTGTATGACACGCGTAGCCATCGTCGGCGGCGGCCCCGCGGGACTGAGTGCGGCGCTGTTCACGGCGAAGAACGGCCTCGAAACGACGGTGTTCGACACGGACGAGACGTGGATGCACAAGGCCCACCTGTTCAACTACCCCGGCATCGGCTCCATCGGCGGCGACGCCTTCATCGAGGTGACGCGCCAGCAGGTCGACGACTTCGGCGTCGACCGCCGGCAGGGCGCGGAAGTCACGGGCGTCTCGAAGGACGGCGGCTTCACCGTCAGCACCGAGGACGGCGAGTACGACGCCGACTACGTCGTACTCGCGACGGGTGCCGACCGGAGTCTCGCCGAGGACCTCGGGTGTGAGGCGGACGATGACGGCGTCGTCGAGGTGGGCGTCGAGATGGAGACGAGCGTCGCGGACGCCTACGCCACGGGTGCGATGGTGCGCGCCGAGGAGTGGCAGGCGGTCATCGCGGCAGGTGACGGCGCCGCCGCCGCGCTCAACATCCTGAGCAAGGAGAAAGGCGAACATTACCACGACTTCGACGTGCCGGCGGACGCGACCGAGACGTTCGGCGGGATGGTCGACGAGGTGTAGGTCGCATCTGTGAACGTCTCGGTCGGTGGGTCGGGACGTTCGGCGGGACGGTCGACGACGGCGAACAGCAGCCCAACGTACAAGCCCTTCGCCACCATACTGAGCTTCATGTCCGCACTCGCCGACGAACCGTGTGAAGCCTGCACCAGCGACGACGAACCGCTCACGCCCGAGGAGTACGAGGAGTATCTCGACGGGGTTCGGTCGGACGTGTGGGGGGCCGTCGACGACCACCATCTCGAAGCCCACTACGAGTTCGACGACTTCCGCGACGCCCTGGAGTTCACCTACGAAATCGGCGAACTCGCGGAGGAGGAGTGGCACCACCCGGACATCGCGCTCGCGTGGGGCGAGGTCGAGGTGGAGATGTGGACCCACAAGATCGACGGCCTCCACAAGACGGACTTCGTAATGGCGGCGCGGATGGACCGCCTCTACGAGCCGTACGACCCCGACGAGTAGCCGATCCCAGTCCTTATCCCTCCGAGCACCGACTTTCGAGTATGGCTATCACTGCCGGCGATACGGTTACCATCGCGTACACCGGCCGTCTCGAGGACGGCTCCGTGTTCGACACGACGGACGAGGCGACCGCCGAGGAGGCCGGTCTCCTCGACGAACAGCCCAACCGGGAGTTCGAACCCCTCACCGTCGAGGTGGGCGAGGGCAACCTCATCGAGGGGATGGAAGAGGGCCTGCTTGGTCTGGAAGCGGGCGACTCGGAGGCGATCACGATCCCGCCGGCGGAGGCGTACGGCGAGGCGTCGGACGACCAGAGCCGCGAGTTCGGCCGCGAGGACTTCGAGTCGATGGTCGGCCAGGAGGCGACCGAGGGGATGCAGGTGCAGGCACAGGGGGGCGCGACGGGGACGGTCACCGCCGTCGACGACGAGGCCGTGACGGTGAGCTTCCAGCACCCGCTGGCCGGCGAGACGCTGACGTTCGACATCGACGTGCTGTCGGTCGAGTAGGCCGACCGTGGCGTTGATGATCCTGCCGGCCGTCCTGCGACCGTGAGCGAGACGCCGACCATCCACGAGCTCGACGACGCGACGGTTCGCCGCATCGCCGCCGGCGAGGTGGTCGAGCGCCCCGCCAGCGTCGTGAAGGAACTGGTAGAGAACAGCCTCGACGCCGCCGCCTCGCGCGTGACCGTCGCCGTCGAAGGCGGCGGCGTCGATGGCGTGCGCGTCCGCGACGACGGCGTCGGCATGACCGCCGCGGACCTCGAACGCGCCGTTGAGGAACACACGACGAGCAAGATCAGCGGCGGCGCCGACTTGGAAGCCGTCGGCACTCTCGGCTTCCGGGGCGAGGCGCTCCACACCATCGGCGCCGTCTCGCGGCTGACGATCCGCTCCCGGCCCCGTTCGGGCGGCCGGGGCCACGAACTCGTCGTCGAAGGCGGCGTCGTCGGCGAGGTCGAGCCTTCGGGCTGCCCGCCGGGCACCGTCGTCGAAGTCGAGGACCTGTTCTACAACACGCCGGCGCGTCGGAAGTTCCTCAAGACCGAGGCGACCGAGTTCGACCACGTCAACCGTGTGGTGACGCAGTACGCCCTCGCCAACCCGGACGTGGCGGCGACACTCGAACACGACGGACGCGAGGTGTTCTCGACGGCAGGGAGCGGCGACCTCGAATCGACGATGCTCGCCGTCTACGGCCGGGACGTGGCGTCGGCGATGGTCGAGGTCGACGCCGACCCGGAAGCCGGCCCCATCACGTCGGTGTCGGGGCTGGTGAGCCACCCGGAGACGACGCGAGCCGGTCGGGAGTACCTCTCGACGTTCGTCAACGGTCGTTACGTCACTGCGGGGACGCTCCGCGAGGCGGTCCTCGACGCCTACGGCGACCAACTCGCGCCGGATCGCTACCCCTTCGCCGTCCTGTTCGCCGAGGTGTCGCCGGATGCGGTGGACGTGAACGTCCACCCCCGGAAGATGGAGGTCAGGTTCGACGCCGAGGACGCCGTCGCCGACGCGGTGACGACGGCCGTGCGCGAGGCGTTGC
>ERZ1034573.686-NODE-686-length-10195-cov-12.507298_pt1 | contig 10195 bp, 13 predicted proteins | sample MGYA00520641_ERZ1034573 | MGnify/ENA primary metagenome ERZ1034573 (study PRJEB33760, sample SAMEA4777724) | hypersaline lake metagenome | biome: hypersaline environment; feature: brines | place: Spain | collected 2014-08 | depth 0 m ...
CTCCTTTAGACTTCTCCGACAGATACTCATAGAGTGCGTGAAAGTATGAGAGAATTCCAGCTGAATCGAGCAGGAATCTGAGAGTCTCTTTCTCTACCTGTGTCGCATTTCTGAGATTGATGCCACTGAGAGGTCGATTTAGTATCGGCAAGAGTCTTGAGTGCGTCTTTTCGGGTTGCATGCAGAGTTGGGTGTTTGTACGCGCCAATTCCGTGTTCCTTTCCGAGACCTGTGATTGATATACACGTGTGTGAATGTGTCAACCGTTAAGCGAGGGTTGGGAGTCATCCAGTACAATCGTAGACGAACGTACATGTTCTACTACAAATAAAGAAGAATAGTTTCGCACAGTCTGAGCGAGTAGTGTAGTTGGTGTGACGGAATATTGCAGGGTATGGCAAGATAGTATTATTGGACTTGCTATTGTCTCATAATGTCGCCTGTACTGCAAGCTGCATCACCTGTGGGAGCAGGACACTGATAGCGATCTGTGACCACATCGTGAACGTCGTTGGATATGTCCGGGTGGCTCGGACCTGATTTAATTGCCGTTCATTCACTTCCATCGCCTCTGTGTCCGTAATCTGCGACGAACGGATGTCATATGGATTCTGGATGACTTCCTTCAAATCCGCCTGCAACTCTCGAATCCGCTCAGCTTTCCTCGCCATCATCAACTGGTGCATCCGCCACATCGAATACAGTATTGAGACCACCCCGATTGCCCATGCGAGTGTAAAGAATACAGTCACCTGGAGTCCTGGCTCAGGATATGGACTATTCAGGAACGCAGAAAATATTGCATCGCCGTAAGCAACTAGAAAATAAACTATGACTCCCGCGGTGTAAATATAGTATGACCGCTTGAGGAGCTGCCCAACCTTTCTGAATCCGCCCATGTTCTGCGGGTCGTAAAAGAAGAGATCGAGATTCACCTGTGCAATCCGACGTGGTAAAAGAAATTGTATACCGAAGAACAGAATCGTAAACTCAACAACTAATACGAGATTCACAAGTGGAGCCAGTATGAACTGACCAATCACGAATTTGAGCAGACCCTCAACCTCGATCAGCGTCTGAAATCCCGGACCAAAAAACAGGTTGAGATAGTAGATGCTCAGTCCCAAAACATATACGCCGAGTCTTATTCGAAAAGAAACGAGTGTCTCAAACCGGGTTGTGTCAAGCGAACCTGGTCGGTCGCGTAATTCGAGGCTGTCGACAGCAATGGCGTATTGATTAGCCATATACCGTACACCAATAACAGCGACCACCAGTCCGAGTGCGAGTGCGAGATTCGATGGGTTCGACAGCCACGACACCTTTCCAGTGACGAGATAATTATAGGTTTGGATGATACCATAATCGATGAAAAGCAAAAGTCCAACCAACAGATATGCAGGATAAATATCTCCTGGAAGAGCATCCGCGAGTCGCGTGACTCGTGTCTGCTCTGCGACCCACTCGATAAGCAGTTTCGGACGGTATTCACTATATTCCAACTCTAAATTAGGGTCCATGAGAGTGGATCCACAACCTGGACAGACAGAGTGATCTGACTCGGTGGGAGCGTCACAGTGCGGGCACGACGACATACATCGTCGAACGTGGGAAATCAAGTCAAATCTTTCGACTGTCTGAGACCCCGTGTACTAGCTCGTGGTTGTGCACTCTTCGAGGAAGTCAGTATGCTATCATTCTCCTTTCTTGAACTCAGATATAGTAGTCCAATATACGAATAAAAATCACCGTTTCTCGTCCGCGTCCGTACATGTCCCCGCTTGAAATGCCCACGCCCTGAGACTCATATCCCGCACCGACATCTCGATATCCCTGATATTCTGAGACAGCGGTATGGTCTAAAGTGGTGGGGGTGTTCGCGACCTGTCCGGGAGGAGGCATCGGGAAACCGGTGTGTGTGGCATACGAGCGACGGTCAGATTCAAAAGAGCCCCCGCAGAATTAGAAGAGAAAGTTGGTGACGGTGATCTTCACGGCTCTGCTGCAACCGGGGTAAATCTCAGTAGAATCGATTTTCCAGCGGATGTGGGCTTCATCAACGCCGACCTGTCTGAGGCGGAGCTGTATAATGCCGACCTCTCTGGAGCAGATCTTTCTAATGGAAGGTTGACAGATGCTATACTCCCAGACTCCCTGTCGGATGCAACGCTTCAGGGGACTGATCTGACATACACCGATATTTCTGGAGAGAAATTGCAGTGTCCAGTCTGTCAAGAGTGGAGCGCAGAGTTGAAAACGAATGTCCCGTCGAATGTGACAGCTGTGGTACACACTGGCAAGGGGTCTCCAAGTTTCTCAGAACCAATCGATGGAAAGCCAGCGGGGGTCCGCAAGACGGCGAGGAACAAACCGCAGAACAATGGCGAGGGATGGTTTGACTGAGACTCCACTCAAGAGAGATGCAACAGAGTCCAAAGTTAAGCGTCAATATCAGGTATCTGGTTTCGGTTCCTCACTGAGAGACTACTTGAGACTCGGCTCTGTCAATTCCACAGTTGAGTATTCTGAACTGGAGTCGAGATTAATCAATCAGCTAACGCACATGGACATCCTACATATAAGGAAGAATAGTTTCGCCCAGTCTAGGCGATTACTGTACTCTTCGCCTACGACAGATATTATATTCTGCGTAAAAACGTTGTCAAAATTGGAACATTCCAATAATTGATCATGAGGAGCATTTTTTACAGTCAGATAACTTTGATATGTTGATGAGGTGTACATAGCCGTATTCAATATCCTGTGCCTGAGGGCACAACATCAAGACACTATTCGCACTTTTGCTGGCGTGGTATTTGGGTTTCGAACTCCCGTGCTGACCGTGCTACCGGGATGGCTTCAACGTCTCGAATTCAACTGTCGATAAGAAGTAGATGAGCAAGTTTATGAATACAGATATGATTTCACAATTGTGTCACTTTTATTCCGTTGAGTGTCATATCAATTGCTTCTGATCCAACCCACTCAATCCCAGTAAGATATAGAGGCATAGGATCAGTTGGTATGTTTTTGATTATACTGAAACTATTATCACCGACGCTTAGACTGACTTCCTCAGATGTCCACATAAGCGTGGCAGTGGTATTGCTAATTCCTCTGTTCCATGACCCACTACCAGACTGGTTGTCACCACTATCACCATTATTATGAAGTGGACTATTTTTCTGGCTGAGTACGCTTATTTTTCCATCCTGATTATAGATGATATGTGCACTGTCGGTAGTCCATTTGAACATTCTCCCCCGTCCAGATCGTTCTCCGCCTCTGCCGGGATATGTCTCTCCTGGCATCGCAAATCCCAAATCAGCTGCAGATCCATACTGAGGTGTTGCATTCGCCATATCAATCGTCAGCTCTACTGGGGGAGAAAAAGTAGTACTCGACTCTAAATACACAGACTCATAAGATCGGGGGGCAATCTCCAACCGTTCGTTCTCAGTCTGAGTGAACCGAGTGCCTGTAATATCTTCACCCTCGAATCTTGTTTTTTTATTCACGCTCCACTTTTCAGGATCATATCCAGTATTTTCAGTCGTAAATTGATCCTCAAACAGGAGGGATCCTGTCTCTGGTGGTGGCGTTTCTGTCTCTGGTGGTGGCGTTTCTGTCTCTGGTGGTGGCGTTTCTGTCTCCGATTGAATTCCGAGCAGTCCTTTCGCAGCAACGTAGTATCCGACGATACCGCCAATCGCCCCCGTTCCGATATAACCCATAAAATCTCGGCGCTCAGCCATATCCTGAGGCTGAATCTCATATCATATATTTTTTATGGTATGAACGGTCGACGTGCAGTAATATGTCATCTGACCAAGGTATTTCACGGCGTCTGGCGAAAGCCGTAGTTTGTGATAAACACACAAACGTTGGTGATGATCTAATTTTTATGACTGTGACTGAGATCGGATCAGCTTGACTTGTCGTCTCTCGCGTATCATAGTGAATGGGTCAACATGACGCAGTGTGACTCACACTTTCTTCATTTATGATCCAAGAAAATCGGATGCAGACAGCACCCCTCCGATTACGACCAAAATTCCTCCAGCTATCCGCGCGATTGAAAACATCTGATACTCAGATTGACTCTGTTGTGAGACTGCCCTACCTGCCTGCCCTGCTAGAGTTTGTGCTTGTTGTACCTGCTGCTGGGAAAACAAAAACACAGCAACGCCGACGATGAGAATCAATCCTCCAATTATGAGACGTCTTCCCATGATAATGTCAGTATTTATCCAGATTAATATTATTTATGTTCTCATATAGATGAATGAGGCGATTGAGTATTTTTCAAATATCGCACTGACCTACTAGAAGGGCTGCACTTTCCAATGTAAATAAATCACCACCAAACGATTCGGAACACAAGCAATCTCGATGAACGTGAACTGCTAGTAACAGTACTCTTCGCCCACAATAGAGACTATATTCTGCGTAAAACTGTTGTCAAAAATTGGAACGTTCCAATAATTGACTACGAGGAGCATCTCTGAGGGTCAGATAACTTTGATGTGTTGATGAGGTGTACATAGCCGTATCAATGTCCTGTGGTTAAGCGCACAACATCAAGACACTATCCGCACTTTTGCTGGAATCGCGAATGGCGCTCATCTTAATATCAATATTGTTTTTAATTGAGACTCGGCTGTAACTTAAATAGAGTATTGGATATCATCTACAACTATGTTATGCGCTTGTCTCCAGTGTCCCTGCTCAACCACTACCATATCAATGCTATCGATATCTGCATCTAGATTAAATCCTATATTTGTATCTATAATCTCAGAATCGATAGCTACCTCTTCGACCTGCTGATCTTGAAAGCTGATATTTCGCAGTTCAACTCGCACAGGTCCTCTTAATGATTCATCAGAGATGAATCCGGTATTCTTCGCAGCACGGTCCAAACGCTGTGTGACTCTCACTGCTATCTCACCGTCAGGGCTTCGAAAATCCACTCTGTTTGGTCGCCCAGCGCCGGTATATGCCTCTCCAAACTTCGCGTGGAAAGTTATTGTTGCCCCATCTGACTGAATCATAAAGTCGTCTCTAGTGATGGTGGAGCCACCTTCACTGTATGGGCTTCTATTTCCTTGTAATACGTATTGTCCATCAAATGTCGTGGAAGAACGGATGGTAAAAACTGATCGTCCTGCATCAGTTCCCACGTTGGACGTGTCGAAAACATCCCTCCAGTTCGGCGAGAGAGATCCGCTCTCAAAGTCATCAATAACTATTATTTCGGGACCTTGCGGTTGGTCTGTATTGGGATCTGATTCAGTCGGTTGGTCTTGTTCGTTTTCGTCTTGCTCAGTCGGATCCACTTCCTCAACATCTTCGGCATCTTGCACCGATGGATCCCGTGGTGCGTAATCCTCGCTATCAATCACACCGTCACCGTCACTATCCTGAATGTCGCTTCCACCCTGAAGCTGGCTACAACCGGCGAGTCCAACCGTGCCTACGATTCCACTTACCCGGAGAAATCGACGTCGAGTCGAATCGTCCATACCACGGGAATACACTGATATCATTTAAGACCGATGGTGAAGTAAGCAGTTCACCGATAGCAATTGATGGGACGATATATATCGGTAGTAGCGATCAGAAACCCTATTCATTAGACGCAGAGACTGGAGAAGAACAATGGGTGTTTAATGCTAATACGGAGGTTTATTATTTTGACAAAATAACAAGTAATATATACACAAACGGTTACTCAAGTGTGTATAGAGTATTCGCTGTAGATATTGCATCTGGTAGCGAACAATGGTTCTACGGTACTAGCAGCGATATCATTTCAGTAGCAGCAGATGGCGGTTCAGTTTACATTCAAACTTTTCAGGGTGGGGTCCAGGCAGTGGATACAACGACTGCAGAATCTGAATGGTCGCTTAATGTTCGTGGAGAACAAATCAACTTGATTGGTGACACGCTCTATGTTGGTGGCTATGATGACAACTTGTATGCTGTGGATGCAAATGACGGAACAGAGAAATAGAGATTTGAAGGGATAATATACCCACATCCAACAGAAGTTGACGATGTCGTCTACACTGGTGGTGATCCGGGTGTATATGCAATAGACTCCCTCTCCGGTGGAGAGATTTGGACTCGGGAAGGTGCACATGATACCACAACTCCAGCCATTGCTAATGATACTGTATATGTCGGAAGCGAGGATAGCCACATATACGCCCTATCCGCTGAAGATGGCACAAAAAAATGGGAATTCAAGACAGGCCATCACGTTGATCAGGCAGTGACAGTGGTGAATGACTCGATATATGTCCCAAACGAAGGTAATAGAATGTACTCAATTGTTGAACCGTTCTCTAACCGATGAATGTGAAGTCTGATGTTGGAAGCATATGAGAGATACGCGCCCTCTGTTCAGTACGGCAGCTAAAATCTATCACCGACTGAGGGTTTCAACAGAGCCGAGAATATCCGTGTTTTCAGATTCCATATGTGGAGTACACTCGAAATAACCCCATCAGCAGTTCCGGAGTAGTAACAAATATTGATCATTACCATTATATTTTATTGGATACTGTTCGACACGAAAGTATGATAAAAAGGATTTTTGCAGGTATCAGCTATGGGGTGATTAGCTATCTTTTAGGAGTAATAACCACTTTTCTATTAGTTGCCAGTAAAGTAGAGCAGCTTTTAGCTCAGACTGGTGCAAATAGCGGATCATTGGTCGCACGAGCGAGTAGGACTCCCGAGGTATGGCAGATTATCATGTGGGTATTCTACAGTGAACATCTTGTGAGCATCAAAGTAGATTCAACTTCGGCGCTTGGTGCTGTGGCAACCAGTGGTCTTGATCAGAACACGTTCGCTCTATACGGTCTTCGTTTTTGGAATCCAGGTCTATTTTTGATACCTGTCGTTACAATAACATTAATTGGGTTTATTTTCAGCTATAGGACACCGGATCTGGATCTCAAATCAGTCGTGGGAAATGGAATTGTAATGTCTCTCGGCTACGCACTGTTCGGTGTTATAGGTGCTTTTTTTTCAACCTATGCCATAATAGGGTTCCGTGCCCACCCGGATTACGCTGGACTCCCAATTATGGCTACAATAGTATTGGTGTTGAGTTTAGTCGGCGGAGGGCTTGTTATCCCGTTAACTGACTCCGCAAATTGAATGCCTCACACACCGCCTCCCGAAAGTAATATAAAGCCCTGGACCGCCTAAATCGCTGACTTGAGCAAGAGGACTACCCCATGTCGAGAACCTTCCATTCACCATTTTCCAAAACTATTGAAATACTCGTTTCTTGCATTTCGCCATCTATGTTAAGATTCAGTGTAAAGTATTTTAATTCATCAATAGAATCTCTTTCAAGAAGTCGTTCAGAATCCGCTGTTGTGGGAAAATTTCTCTCCTGCAGATTAGTGATGCGACAGTCTGCATCAACTAATTCAGATTCTGTCACATCATCTTCTATTGCATACTCAGAGTGCAACTGATTTACAGTCTCTACATCTTTGCTACAAAACGCATTAATATACTCTCTTACAGTGGCTTTTGCACCACCACTACCTCCACTTGAGCAGCCAGCCAGTGCTATCGTGGTTCCGATGCCAGCAAAGTGGAGAACCTGTCTCCGAGAGGTCAATAGGGAGTCCATGATTGAAGTGCATTTTAATGAAATAAAAAAGATTGTGCAATCATCATGTCTGGGTAAACGGTATAACACGGTTCATATGCTGCATGGAATCTCTATATTCATCACTCCGAACATTCTCATGTCACACTCCAGATAGTTGTGTCACCAGATTAGTCAAGAGCCTAGTCCGTTTACTCCCATTTGGTGACATTCTCTCCTGAGAAAATCGATCTCTGTTCTCTGTTGTCTGTTCTCTGTTGTCTGAAGAGCACTCTTCACCAGAGTCTGCGTTAATCACAATGCGAGCGGAATCGAGCCCGCACATCTGTAATAGTGCTGCTGTAATTGATCCATTCTTGGGGAATGTTACCACGCTGCTACGACATCATATATGTGTCTGTGTCCCCATAGAACAACATATGAGTAGTCCTGTTCAGCCGAATGATAACAATAGTCCTGTCACCCCTCGTGATAGAGTATGGAGCAGTGTCGTGGATGAATCAAAGACAGAGTTCACAGTCTCAGATATTAAGTCCCGATTATATCAAGATGGATATGATGAGATCCCGAGTGAGGAAACAATTAAACGAGTCCTGAGGAGTATGACTGAGTTGAATGTTCTTCGTCATAAGAAGGGTTCCCCATACTACGACAAACAGACAGATTTCAAGCAACTGTAGTTTTCGCCTAGGACAGACATCGTAGTTTTCGCCTATAGTAAAAATTATTTGACTCCTTCAGACGACATTTTGGATTGTATATAGATTAGACAATTGGAGTTCTCGCTTGCTCTTGTTACGGTAGCACGACGGCATCGGAGCTTACCCGCAGGCGGTTTATATCTGCCCCTAGTTCGGTGAATGTGGCAGACAACTCTCAAACGTCTCGACGGCGAGTTCTCCACACTATTGGTATCGGAACTACTGTAGCAATTGCTGGATGCTCAGGTGGAGGAGATGAAGGATCGGACACGCCAGAGGAGCAAACAGATACTCCAGAGGAGCAGACAGATACTCCAGAAAGTACCTCAGTGTTTGCTGATTATGCGGTTGAGGGGACCGAACTTTCAGTGGAACTCACAGAAAAAAGTTTAGGAGAGATATCGCAAATCCGCATTGAGACGCCATCTGGCGAAAAAACCATCGAGGTGAGCAGTACAATCACTGAATATTCGATTGATGTTTTGCGTGATAGGGCAGGTACTTGGTTTATAGATGCTCTTGATAATGGCGGGGAAATTATCGAAACGGCTGAATTAGAAGCCACATTTGACGTTTCGGTCAGTGACATTGGAACTCTCTCACAACTTGAGGTAACGGGTAAATCTTCTGCTTTTGAGGAGGTGAGTTTCCAGCTTACAGTGACAAACACAGGTAATGTTCCTGTTGAGCCATTAGAGATTGAAACTGTAGTCCCCGAGTTTGACTCAATAGTCGCTACTAACACAATTGGGACAGGAAACTCCATGAATACGTATGACGAGGGCACATATGGAGGAGTAGTAGATAGAGACGGAAACACAATCATTCCTTCTGGAAGTCAAAACATATATAGATACAAATCTTTGACATCTAGATCAGTAATATTAGTTTTCGATGAAGAGAGAGCGAATGAGGTAGCAGGACAGTCGTTCCAAGGAGAATTTATAATCAGATATCAGGCAGAAAGAGATAATACGAGTATTCCAATTAATATTCAGTTAGGAACCAACGTAATCACTGACTCTGATTTCACTACTGAAGCATATATTGAAGGGACAGTAATTGAAGAAAGATAGCTATCGGGTATGATTTTTATTTCACTTACATTGTCAATGCACTAAATTGCAGAAAAGTATTTGCTGTCGCTACACAGTTTATGATTATACTCTGTGAGGATACTGTAGTTTTCGCCTAGGACAGATATCATACTCTGCGTGAGAGTATGAAGATATCAACAAGGATTCATTCGATATCTAGTCTTATCTGAAAGTCTGTTTATATATTCGTTTCACATTTTTTATGAATTGGTGAAACTCTCCTGTTCACAAACGGACGGTTCTTTATATACTGAAAGCTCCCAGAGAGAGTCAGCATAGTTTTGGGAAGATATAGTATAAAAAAGGTCGATTTTGGGAGTGCTGTTCTGCCAGAGCTGAACCATCTCGACACAGTGAATTTATTCAGCTCAGAGCCGATTTACTGCCAAGCGTGGGAAAACTTGAGCAGCCGATCGTTCGGTGGACAATTGCATGTTTGTTTCTTGCTGTTGAGCTGTTGTGGTTCGTTGTCATTCCTGACCCAGGGGAAGGGGACTTGGGCAGCAGATATGTGATTACTCCCGCCGACCAAGTGATGTGGACAGTACTCTCGTTTGTGTTATTCTTCGTGTTGCTGTCGGCGCTGAAAGATTTCGGCGAAAGAGACAGACCGCTCGCCTATGCTACCGAGCAGGTTGAGACCACCCAGCAACGACGGGCTCACTTTGTTGCCGGCGCTGTCGACAAGGGCGCCAAAATGATCCGGATTGAGACGACTGGGCCACTCGCATCGTGGTTCGCTGCCGGCTTTTTGATTC
>ERZ1034573.687-NODE-687-length-10192-cov-4.937555_pt1 | contig 10192 bp, 5 predicted proteins | sample MGYA00520641_ERZ1034573 | MGnify/ENA primary metagenome ERZ1034573 (study PRJEB33760, sample SAMEA4777724) | hypersaline lake metagenome | biome: hypersaline environment; feature: brines | place: Spain | collected 2014-08 | depth 0 m ...
CCGAGGTCACTAGTGCGGGCGTTCAGTACATTGCCGTTGAGCGGGTCTCTTTTGTTGGCGGGTTCGTCGCCGACGTGTTACAGGTCGGCGGCCTCACGCCTGGGATGGCCGAGGCCGCCTACCCCGTGATGTGGTGGAGCCACGCTCTGCTCGCGTTCCTCTTCATCGCGCTCATCCCGTACGCGAAGCCGTTCCACATGATCTCCTCGTTCGCGAACGTCGTCACGCGCGACGAGAAGGCGGGCGTGCGCCTCCCCGGCGTCCCCGCCGACGCCGGCCCCGACGACATCGGCTACGGCTCCATCGAGGACTTCTCGTGGCGCCACATCCTGGATCACGACGCCTGCACAAAGTGCGGCCGCTGCTCGTCCGTCTGTCCGGCGAAGGCCTCCGGCCGCAACCTCGACCCGCGTGACGTGATCCTCGACTTGAAGCAGTACCGCGAGTCGCTGGACGCCGGGGCGACCGAGGAAGTCGAGATCGTCGCGGACGGCGGTGACTCCGTCATCGCGGCGGAGTCGATGGAGTCGTGCATGTCCTGTATGGCCTGTATGGACGCCTGCCCCGTCGACATCGAGCACGTCTCGGAGTTCACGCAGATGAACCGCCGGCTCACCGAGACGGGACAGATGGACGAGATGGTCCAAGACGCCATGATGAACGTGTTCCAGAATGGTAACACGTTCGGCGACCCCGCGCGCAAGCGCCCCGAGTGGACCGAGGAGTTGGACTTCGAGGTGCCCGACGCCCGCGAAGAGGACGTGGAGTTCCTCTGGTACGTCGGCGAGTACCCCAGCTACGACGAGCGCAACCAGCGCGTCGCCCGGTCGCTGGCGACGCTGTTGGAGCGCGCGAACGTCTCCTACGGGATCCTCTACGAGGACGAGCAGCACGACGGCAACGACGTGCGACGCGTCGGCGAAGAGGGCCTGTTCGAGATGCTCGTCGAGGACAACACGGAGGCGTTCGACTCCTGTACCTTCGAGAAAGTGGTCACGACCGACCCCCACTCGATGAACACCTTCCGCAACGAGTACCCCGAGGTGAGCGAGTTCGACGACCCCGTCTTCCACTACACGCAAGTCGTCGAAAACCTCGTCGAGACGGGGCGGCTGGGACTGGACGGCACGGAGCTCGACTACACCGCGACGTACCACGATCCGTGCCACCTCGGGCGGATGAACGACGTGTACGAGGCGCCCCGCGACCTCGTCCGCGCCACAGGCGTCGATCTCTACGAGATGCCGCGCAACCGCGCGGACTCCTTCTGCTGCGGGGGCGGCGGCGGCGGCCTCTGGATGGACCAAGAGGAGCACACGAAGCCCAGCGAGGAGCGCCTCCGCGAGGCGCTGGAGGACACGGAAGCGGGCGAGGCCGTCGAGAAGTTCGTCGTCGCGTGCCCGATGTGTGGGACGATGTACGAGGACGGCCGCAAGACCGGGAACTTCGAGGACGACATCGAGATCGTCGACATCGCGGAACTGCTGTGTGAGGCGCTGGCGGCCACAGACGACATCGCGGTCGAGGCGCCCGCCGACGCTGATGCGGACGCCGACGCTGACGGCGACACCTCGTCGGCGGCGGCGGACTGACAGCCGACCGAAGCAGCGTTCGCGTTCCCGTGCAGCCTACGACCGCGAGGCGTCCACGTCGATAGCGTCGACCGGACAGATATCGACGCACAGCATGCAGTCGATGCACTGGTCCTCGCGGGTCGGCTCGACCTTCCGCTCGCTTTCGGGGTGGTCGGGCGTGTCGACCCAGTCGAACACGTCGACCGGGCAGTTCTCCAAGCACGCACCGTCGGCGATGCAGATGTCGTAGTCGACGGCGACGTGCGCGCCGTGGATGCCGAGTTTCTCGGGCGGGTCGACCGGCCCCCACACGTCGAGGCCGTTCTCCTCGCCGGCGTGCTCGCGGTTCTCGTCGAAGTTCGGATCGATTCCCATTACCGGACGGTTGCCGGGACACGTACAAAAACGCCGGCATCCGGAGGACGCGCCAGCACGGGCGAGCGGGAGCGTGGCGGGCGGTACGATTACGGCCGGCGCTGTCGACGCCCGGACGTGAACCGCGTCAGCACCGGCGAACTCGACTGGGACGAGACCGACCGCGGCGACGAGGTTGGCTGGCGCCGCAAGCGACTGGCCGCGGCCGCCGGCGGCGAGAACCTCGGGTGTAGCCTCTACGAACGCCCGGCCGGGAAGCGGTCGTGGCCGTACCACTACCACGCGGGCGACGCGGAGGCGCTGTACGTCCCCTCCAGGGCGGGGACCCTCTGGCACGTGGACGGGACGAGCCCGCTTCGTGCGGGCGACTACGTCGCGCTCCCCGCGGGCGCGGACGACGCTCACCCCACCGCGGCCCGCCCGAAGCCACAAATTCGCCGAGCCCCTACGTCCGGTATGTCTGTTCCCCGTCTCGTGTACGACGACGATTGCGGCTTCTGCAGGTTCGTCGTCTCGCACGCCCTAGAGTTGGGCGAGTTCGAGGCCGTCGGGTTCTCGGCACTGTCCGAGGAGGACGAGCTCCGCGCCCGCCTCCCGGAGGACTACGAAGAGTGCATGCACCTCGTCACCGACACCGCGGTGTACTCCTGCGGCGAGGCGCTCGAACAGGTCGCCAAGCGAACCGGCGCCACTGGGTGGTGGCTCACCGCGGCCGCGAAGGGGCTACCGAAGTACCCGGAGGCCCGCGAAACGCTCTACCGCTGGGCCGCCGACCGGCGGGCGCTCTGGGGGAAGTTCGCGCGTCGCGACTCGCTATCGAGAGAGGACCTGTCGCCGTAGCGGGGGCGTTCGGTGCGCGGACCGAGGCGGCGGGGCCTCAGACACCGGGTGCGTCGGTCCGGCGCAGCGCGGCCCGCCCTGGCGCCAGGTCGCGCGGGGGCGCGCGCCGCAGGTACGCTTCGAGCGCACCGCGGATGACCGCGATCTCGTCGGGATCGAACCGCTCGCGCCCGTCCTCGATCGCAGTCAGCGCGTCGAGTTCGGGGTAGCCTTCCGAGGAGTCGCCCGCCTCGACCGCCGTCTGGACCCGGTCGAGGAGTGCGGCGTGGACCACCCACGCCTCCTCGCGGGAGAACGCGAGCGTCCGCCACCCTCCCTCGACTGGTTTTGCCATCTCGGTTGGCGCCTCAAAGTCCACCTACTTAGCTATGATCATGGTTCTCACGCCGTCAGCACGCGAGTACTCGAGGAATTCGCATCGACGGCGGCGCGGCGCCGCGGCCCCAGCTGCAGGAACCGGACGACGCGAGCAGTAAGCCGGTGACTACCGGTACACGGGCGCGATCTACCGCGTCGTTCGCGGCGTCACTCGTAGGCGGGGATCCCGGTCAGATCCTCCCCGAGGATGAGCGAGTGGATGTCGTGGGTCCCCTCGTAGGTGTACACTGTCTCCAGGTTGCTCAGGTGCCGCATCGGCGAGTAGTCTGTTGTGATCCCGTTACCGCCGAGCATCTCGCGGGCGATCCGCGCCTGATCGCGGGCCATCCGGACGTTGTTGCGCTTCGCCATCGACACCTGCTGGGGGCGCAGATCGCCGCGTTCCTTCAGGTCCGCGAGGCGGTGCGCGAGCAACTGCGCGAGGGTGATCTGCGTCGCCATCTCCGCGAACTTCTCCTGTTGGATCTGGAAGCGGGCGATCGGCCCGCCGAACTGCTCGCGGTCGGTCTGGTACTCGCGGGCCGTCTCGAAGCAGTCGCGGGCGACGCCGACGGCGCCCCAGGCGATGCCGTAGCGGGCCTGCGTGAGACACGACAGCGGCCCCTTCATCCCGGACACCTCGGGGAGGACGTTCTCCTCGGGGACGCGCACGTCGTCGAGGACGATCCCGCCGGTGACGGACGCGCGCATCGAGAGCTTCTCGTCGATCTTCGGCGTCTCGACGCCGTCGCGGTCGGTCTCGACGAGGAAGCCGCGCACGGGCGACCCCTCCTCGGAGGTGAGCTTCGCCCACACGACCGCCACGTCAGCGATGGGGGCGTTGGTGATCCACGTCTTCTCGCCGTTGAGCACGAAGCCGTCGGCGTCCCGCTCCGCGCGCGTCTCCATCCCCGAGGGGTTCGAGCCGTGTTCCGGCTCTGTCAGGCCGAAGCACCCCACCGCTTCCCCCTGCCCGAGCGCGGGGAGCCACGCGTCTTTCTGGGCCTCACTGCCGAACGCGTGGATCGGGTACATCACGAGCGCGCCCTGCACGCTTGCCATCGAGCGCAGGCCGGAGTCGCACGCCTCCAGTTCCTGCATCAACAGGCCGTACGCGCGCTCGGAGACGTTCGGGGAGCCGTACCCCTCGAGGTTCGGCGCGTAGAAGCCGAGTTCGCCCATCTCGGGGATGAGGTCGGTGGGGAACGTTTCGGCCTCGTAGTGGTCGGCGATGTCGGGGGCGACCTCCTCGGCGACGAACTCCCGGGCCGTGTCTCGGATCAGCTTCTCCTCGGCCGAGAGGTCGGCTTCGAGACCGACGTAATCGAGCATAGATGACACTCGGGAACACGCCGACTAATGGGTGTCGGGATCTGCCGGATCCTTCGTGAGGAACGACCCCGGGTGGCGTCGCACGGAAGGCTTACCAACTCCACCGCGAAAGAGGGACGACGAATGGCCGATATGCCCTCCTCCATTCCGGGGATCGGCGGGCAGTGGTCCCGCGGCGACGACGACGCCCCCGACCCGCGGGTCATCGGCGTCGACGACGACGACGCCGACGCCGTCCTCGCGGCGCTCTCCTCGGACACCGCCCGCGCGATCCTCTCTACCCTCCACGACAGCCCCGGCCCCGCCAGCGACGTGGCCGACCGCGTCGACACCTCGCTGCAGAACACCCAGTACCACCTGAAGCGCCTGCGCGAGGCGGGCGTCGTCGAGGTGGTCGACACCGTCTACTCCCAGAAGGGCCGCGAGATGGACGTGTACGCTCCCGCCGACGGCCCGCTGGTGCTCGTGGCCGGGCCGGAGTCGCAGGCGTCCGGCATCCGCGCGACGCTCAGCCGACTGCTCGGCGGCGTCGGCGCGGTCGGGCTCGGCGCCGTCGTCGTCGAGACCGTGCTCGACGGCCCGTTCGCACCGTCGATCGGGTTCGGGGCGTCCGGCGGCGCCGCCGGACGCCCCGAACCCGATCGACGGTGCGAACGGGCCGTCGAGCACGGTCTCGACGACGACGGCGCCGAGCCCGACCGCGCCGACGCCGCCGAGCAGTCGGCTGAGCGTCGCGCGGATGCCGGACGCCTGCGACTCCGGCCCGGCCACGAGCACCAGCGGGCCGTCGGCGGGAGCGTACACGTCCATCTCGCGGCCCTTCTGGGAGTAGACGGTGTCGACCACCTCGACGACGCCCGCCTCGCGCAGGCGCTTCAGGTGGTACTGGGTGTTCTGCAGCGAGGTGTCGACGCGGTCGGCCACGTCGCTGGCGGGGCCGGGGCTGTCGTGGAGGGTAGAGAGGATCGCGCGGGCGGTGTCCGAGGAGAGCGCCGCGAGGACGGCGTCGGCGTCGTCGTCGTCGACGCCGATGACCCGCGGGTCGGGGGCGTCGTCGTCGCCGCGGGACCACTGCCCGCCGATCCCCGGAATGGAGGAGGGCATATCGGCCATTCGTCGTCCCTCTTTCGCGGTGGAGTTGGTAAGCCTTCCGTGCGACGCCACCCGGGGTCGTTCCTCACGAAGGATCCGGCAGATCCCGACACCCATTAGTCGGCGTGTTCCCGAGTGTCATCTATGCTCGATTACGTCGGTCTCGAAGCCGACCTCTCGGCCGAGGAGAAGCTGATCCGAGACACGGCCCGGGAGTTCGTCGCCGAGGAGGTCGCCCCCGACATCGCCGACCACTACGAGGCCGAAACGTTCCCCACCGACCTCATCCCCGAGATGGGCGAACTCGGCTTCTACGCGCCGAACCTCGAGGGGTACGGCTCCCCGAACGTCTCCGAGCGCGCGTACGGCCTGTTGATGCAGGAACTGGAGGCGTGCGACTCCGGCCTGCGCTCGATGGCAAGCGTGCAGGGCGCGCTCGTGATGTACCCGATCCACGCGTTCGGCAGTGAGGCCCAGAAAGACGCGTGGCTCCCCGCGCTCGGGCAGGGGGAAGCGGTGGGGTGCTTCGGCCTGACAGAGCCGGAACACGGCTCGAACCCCTCGGGGATGGAGACGCGCGCGGAGCGGGACGCCGACGGCTTCGTGCTCAACGGCGAGAAGACGTGGATCACCAACGCCCCCATCGCTGACGTGGCGGTCGTGTGGGCGAAGCTCACCTCCGAGGAGGGGTCGCCCGTGCGCGGCTTCCTCGTCGAGACCGACCGCGACGGCGTCGAGACGCCGAAGATCGACGAGAAGCTCTCGATGCGCGCGTCCGTCACCGGCGGGATCGTCCTCGACGACGTGCGCGTCCCCGAGGAGAACGTCCTCCCCGAGGTGTCCGGGATGAAGGGGCCGCTGTCGTGTCTCACGCAGGCCCGCTACGGCATCGCCTGGGGCGCCGTCGGCGTCGCCCGCGACTGCTTCGAGACGGCCCGCGAGTACCAGACCGACCGCGAGCAGTTCGGCGGGCCGATCGCCCGCTTCCAGATCCAACAGGAGAAGTTCGCGGAGATGGCGACGCAGATCACCCTCGCGCAGTTGCTCGCGCACCGCCTCGCGGACCTGAAGGAACGCGGCGATCTGCGCCCCCAGCAGGTGTCGATGGCGAAGCGCAACAACGTCCGGATGGCCCGCGATCAGGCGCGGATCGCCCGCGAGATGCTCGGCGGTAACGGGATCACAACAGACTACTCGCCGATGCGGCACCTGAGCAACCTGGAGACAGTGTACACCTACGAGGGGACCCACGACATCCACTCGCTCATCCTCGGGGAGGATCTGACCGGGATCCCCGCCTACGAGTGACGCCGCGAACGACGCGGTAGATCGCGCCCGTGTACCGGTAGTCACCGGCTTACTGCTCGCGTCGTCCGGTTCCTGCAGCTGGGGCCGCGGCGCCGCGCCGCCGTCGATGCGAATTCCTCGAGTACTCGCGTGCTGACGGCGTGAGAACCATGATCATAGCTAAGTAGGTGGACTTTGAGGCGCCAACCGAGATGGCAAAACCAGTCGAGGGAGGGTGGCGGACGCTCGCGTTCTCCCGCGAGGAGGCGTGGGTGGTCCACGCCGCACTCCTCGACCGGGTCCAGACGGCGGTCGAGGCGGGCGACTCCTCGGAAGGCTACCCCGAACTCGACGCGCTGACTGCGATCGAGGACGGGCGCGAGCGGTTCGATCCCGACGAGATCGCGGTCATCCGCGGTGCGCTCGAAGCGTACCTGCGGCGCGCGCCCCCGCGCGACCTGGCGCCAGGGCGGGCCGCGCTGCGCCGGACCGACGCACCCGGTGTCTGAGGCCCCGCCGCCTCGGTCCGCGCACCGAACGCCCCCGCTACGGCGACAGGTCCTCTCTCGATAGCGAGTCGCGACGCGCGAACTTCCCCCAGAGCGCCCGCCGGTCGGCGGCCCAGCGGTAGAGCGTTTCGCGGGCCTCCGGGTACTTCGGTAGCCCCTTCGCGGCCGCGGTGAGCCACCACCCAGTGGCGCCGGTTCGCTTGGCGACCTGTTCGAGCGCCTCGCCGCAGGAGTACACCGCGGTGTCGGTGACGAGGTGCATGCACTCTTCGTAGTCCTCCGGGAGGCGGGCGCGGAGCTCGTCCTCCTCGGACAGTGCCGAGAACCCGACGGCCTCGAACTCGCCCAACTCTAGGGCGTGCGAGACGACGAACCTGCAGAAGCCGCAATCGTCGTCGTACACGAGACGGGGAACAGACATACCGGACGTAGGGGCTCGGCGAATTTGTGGCTTCGGGCGGGCCGCGGTGGGGTGAGCGTCGTCCGCGCCCGCGGGGAGCGCGACGTAGTCGCCCGCACGAAGCGGGCTCGTCCCGTCCACGTGCCAGAGGGTCCCCGCCCTGGAGGGGACGTACAGCGCCTCCGCGTCGCCCGCGTGGTAGTGGTACGGCCACGACCGCTTCCCGGCCGGGCGTTCGTAGAGGCTACACCCGAGGTTCTCGCCGCCGGCGGCCGCGGCCAGTCGCTTGCGGCGCCAGCCAACCTCGTCGCCGCGGTCGGTCTCGTCCCAGTCGAGTTCGCCGGTGCTGACGCGGTTCACGTCCGGGCGTCGACAGCGCCGGCCGTAATCGTACCGCCCGCCACGCTCCCGCTCGCCCGTGCTGGCGCGTCCTCCGGATGCCGGCGTTTTTGTACGTGTCCCGGCAACCGTCCGGTAATGGGAATCGATCCGAACTTCGACGAGAACCGCGAGCACGCCGGCGAGGAGAACGGCCTCGACGTGTGGGGGCCGGTCGACCCGCCCGAGAAACTCGGCATCCACGGCGCGCACGTCGCCGTCGACTACGACATCTGCATCGCCGACGGTGCGTGCTTGGAGAACTGCCCGGTCGACGTGTTCGACTGGGTCGACACGCCCGACCACCCCGAAAGCGAGCGGAAGGTCGAGCCGACCCGCGAGGACCAGTGCATCGACTGCATGCTGTGCGTCGATATCTGTCCGGTCGACGCTATCGACGTGGACGCCTCGCGGTCGTAGGCTGCACGGGAACGCGAACGCTGCTTCGGTCGGCTGTCAGTCCGCCGCCGCCGACGAGGTGTCGCCGTCAGCGTCGGCGTCCGCATCAGCGTCGGCGGGCGCCTCGACCGCGATGTCGTCTGTGGCCGCCAGCGCCTCACACAGCAGTTCCGCGATGTCGACGATCTCGATGTCGTCCTCGAAGTTCCCGGTCTTGCGGCCGTCCTCGTACATCGTCCCACACATCGGGCACGCGACGACGAACTTCTCGACGGCCTCGCCCGCTTCCGTGTCCTCCAGCGCCTCGCGGAGGCGCTCCTCGCTGGGCTTCGTGTGCTCCTCTTGGTCCATCCAGAGGCCGCCGCCGCCGCCCCCGCAGCAGAAGGAGTCCGCGCGGTTGCGCGGCATCTCGTAGAGATCGACGCCTGTGGCGCGGACGAGGTCGCGGGGCGCCTCGTACACGTCGTTCATCCGCCCGAGGTGGCACGGATCGTGGTACGTCGCGGTGTAGTCGAGCTCCGTGCCGTCCAGTCCCAGCCGCCCCGTCTCGACGAGGTTTTCGACGACTTGCGTGTAGTGGAAGACGGGGTCGTCGAACTCGCTCACCTCGGGGTACTCGTTGCGGAAGGTGTTCATCGAGTGGGGGTCGGTCGTGACCACTTTCTCGAAGGTACAGGAGTCGAACGCCTCCGTGTTGTCCTCGACGAGCATCTCGAACAGGCCCTCTTCGCCGACGCGTCGCACGTCGTTGCCGTCGTGCTGCTCGTCCTCGTAGAGGATCCCGTAGGAGACGTTCGCGCGCTCCAACAGCGTCGCCAGCGACCGGGCGACGCGCTGGTTGCGCTCGTCGTAGCTGGGGTACTCGCCGACGTACCAGAGGAACTCCACGTCCTCTTCGCGGGCGTCGGGCACCTCGAAGTCCAACTCCTCGGTCCACTCGGGGCGCTTGCGCGCGGGGTCGCCGAACGTGTTACCATTCTGGAACACGTTCATCATGGCGTCTTGGACCATCTCGTCCATCTGTCCCGTCTCGGTGAGCCGGCGGTTCATCTGCGTGAACTCCGAGACGTGCTCGATGTCGACGGGGCAGGCGTCCATACAGGCCATACAGGACATGCACGACTCCATCGACTCCGCCGCGATGACGGAGTCACCGCCGTCCGCGACGATCTCGACTTCCTCGGTCGCCCCGGCGTCCAGCGACTCGCGGTACTGCTTCAAGTCGAGGATCACGTCACGCGGGTCGAGGTTGCGGCCGGAGGCCTTCGCCGGACAGACGGACGAGCAGCGGCCGCACTTTGTGCAGGCGTCGTGATCCAGGATGTGGCGCCACGAGAAGTCCTCGATGGAGCCGTAGCCGATGTCGTCGGGGCCGGCGTCGGCGGGGACGCCGGGGAGGCGCACGCCCGCCTTCTCGTCGCGCGTGACGACGTTCGCGAACGAGGAGATCATGTGGAACGGCTTCGCGTACGGGATGAGCGCGATGAAGAGGAACGCGAGCAGAGCGTGGCTCCACCACATCACGGGGTAGGCGGCCTCGGCCATCCCAGGCGTGAGGCCGCCGACCTGTAACACGTCGGCGACGAACCCGCCAACAAAAGAGACCCGCTCAACGGCAATGTACTGAACGCCCGCACTAGTGACCTCGG
>ERZ1034573.688-NODE-688-length-10191-cov-24.588299_pt1 | contig 10191 bp, 10 predicted proteins | sample MGYA00520641_ERZ1034573 | MGnify/ENA primary metagenome ERZ1034573 (study PRJEB33760, sample SAMEA4777724) | hypersaline lake metagenome | biome: hypersaline environment; feature: brines | place: Spain | collected 2014-08 | depth 0 m ...
GTCTCGCCGGACATCCTCCACAAGTCCGACATCGGCGGCGTCGCCGTCGGCGTCGGAGACGAGGACGTGGCGGACACCTACGAGGACCTCATCACCCGCGCCCGCAACTACCAGCCGGACGCGACCGTCCTCGGCGTCCAGGTACAGGAGATGGTCGACCTCGACGACGGCGTCGAGACGATCGTCGGCATGAACCGCGACCCGCAGTTCGGGCCGCTGCTGATGTTCGGACTGGGCGGCATCTTCGTGGAGGTGATGGAGGACACCACCTTCCGCGTCGCGCCCGTCTCCGAGCCCGAGGCCCGCGAGATGACCGAGGAGATCCAGTCGGCGCCCCTGCTCCGAGGCGCGCGCGGCCGCGACCCGGTCGACGTCGACGCCGTGATCGAGACGATCGGCCGGCTCTCGCAGCTGGTCACCGACTTCCCGGCCATCCTCGAACTCGACATCAACCCCCTCGTCGCACTGCCCGACGACGACGGCGGCACGAACGCCGCCGCCGTCGACGTGAGACTCACCGTCGACCCGGAGGCACTCGACGCCTCGGCGACCGAACAGCAGCCGCTCGACGCGGAGGAACCCACCAATGACTGACACACCCACCACACTCGTCACCGCGACCGGAGACGGCGCCGGAAAGACAGCGATCACCGTCGCCCTCGCGCGGCTCGCCGCCGACCGCGACCGCAGCGTCGGCTACATGAAACCGAAGGGCACCCGGCTCCAGTCGAACGTCGGCAAGACGCTCGACCAGGACCCGATGCTCGCCCGCGAGGTGCTCGGCTTGGACGCCGAGATGCACCAGATGGAGCCCGTCGTCTACTCGCCGACGTTCGTCGAGGGGGCGATCCGCGGCACCGAGGACTCCGAGGCCCTGCGCGACCGCATCAGCGAGGAGTACGACGGCATCGCGGCCGACCACGACCGAGTGTTCGTCGAGGGCGGCGGCAGCTGGACCACCGGCGGCGTCGTCGACCTCACCGACGTCGACGTGGCGGAGCTGCTCGACGCGAACGTCGTCCTCGTCGCCGAGTACGGCTCGCCGAACGACCTAGACGAGGTGCTGGCGGCCGCCGACGCGTTCGGCGACCGCCTCGCCGGCGTCGTGTTCAACAAGGTGTCCGACGACGCCTTCGAGTCGCTCGACCAGGACGGCATCCCGTTCCTCGAGTCGAGGGGGATCACCGTCTTCGGCGCGCTCCCGTACGAGAAGGAGCTCGCCGGCGTCACGGTCGGCGAGCTCGCGGACGAGCTCGGCGCGGAGCTCCTCACCGACGCGCCCACCGACGCCTTCGTCGAGCGCTTCCTCGTCGGCGCGATGGGCGGCGACGAGGCGCTGCGGTACTTCCGGCGCGCCCGCGACGCCGCCGTCATCACCGGCGGCGACCGCGCGGACGTCCAGACCGCGGCGCTCGACGCCTCCGGGGTCGCCTGCCTCGTCCTCACCGGCGGGCACCGGCCCTCCGGCGCGGTGCTGGGCAAGGCCGCGGACGCCGGCAAACCCGTCCTCGCGGTGAACACCGACACGGTCACGGCCATCGACCGCGCCGAGGAGGTCGTCCGCGGCGGCCGCACCCGCGACGTCCGCACGGTCGACCGGATGGCCGAGCTGCTCAACGCCCACGTCGACGTCGACGCGCTGGTCTGACCGACGGGTTCGGCGCGGAACGTGACCGGCCGGGACAGAGCGAGCCGGGCCGCTCCCGTCCCCCGGCGCAGGTGAATGTCTGACGTACTGTTTTCACGGTGGACGACGTACCCCGCCCATGACCAGTCTCTCGGAGGCGTACGGCGGACGGGGGCGCTCCGGGGTCGACCCGCGTCGACTGTACCTCGGTGTGGGGTCGTTCGTCGCGGGCGCGCTGCTCCTCCTCGCCGGCATCCTCGTGGCGGCCGAGGTGGCGCTGCCGGCGAGCTACACCTCGGGAACCGCTCGCGAGGTCGGCGGGATCCTCGGCGGCGTCGGCGTCCCGCTCGTGCTGCTCGGCGTGATGGCCGTCCTCCCGGCCGACCGCAACACCTACGCCGCGGCGATCGTCGGCGCGGTCGTCATGTGCCTCGGCGTGGCGCTGTTCGCGCACGCGTACCCCCAGCAGTGGGTGGGCGGGCCGCGCCCGGAGCTGACCGACCTGACGCTCCCCACCGCGGGCGTCTACTTCCTCGGGGCCGCGACGACGCTGTGGAGCGTGTTCGTCGGCGTCGCCAACTTCAAGACCCGCAACGACCCCGGCGGCACCGTCTCGATGGAGGTGACCCACAAGGGCGAGACGAAGGTCGTCGAGGTCCCCCGCGACCAGCTCGGGAGCCGCGGCGGCGTCGGCCTCCTCGGCGGCACGCCCGACGGCGACGTCGAGACGCAGACGAACCGTCCCGATGCCGCCGGCGCCGACGGCGACGCAGAACCGAATCCGTCCGCGCCGACGGCGGGGCCGGGGGTCGGTGCGTCGCCGGGATCGGACGCCGCCGGAGCCGCGACCGGCCGAACGAACGGCAACGGAACGGGGCGAGGGGTCGACGCCGGGGGCCGCACTGGTCCCGCCTCGCCGGGCGTGAGCGACGGCGGCAGCGCCGACGCGGACATCTCGTCGCCGCTCGACGACGCGGGGCCGACGGGCGGCCCGTCGTCGCCCGCGACGCCCGAGTCCGCGCCCTCGCCCGGCTCCCCCGCCGCGCGCGACGGCCCGGGCGACGCCTACTGCGGTAACTGCGCGGAGTTCGACTACGTCCGGACCGACGACGGAATGCGGCCCTACTGCGCGCACTACGACGAGCTGATGGACGACATGGAAGCGTGCGACTCCTGGACGCCGCGGTAGGCGCCCCCGCCGCCGCGAGCGCGCCGCCGGCGCCGTGAAACGGCCGGATCGAGGCGCTCTCCCGGCAGAAGAGCGAAGCCGTGAAGCGGCGAGCGGCACCCATGGACGACCGCCGCACCCTCCTCGTCGCCGGATTCGTCGGAGCGTCGCTCTCGTACGTCTTCAACGTCCTCGCGTTCACCGGCACGTTCGACGTGTTCCGCTGGGTCGTGTTCGCCGCGCTGTACCTCGGGCTCACTTACGGGTTCGACCGATTCGTCGGCTGGCAGACCGGCCCGGCCTGACCCGTTCGACGGCGGACGCCCCGGCTCGCCTCCGGCGTCTCCGTGGCGGCCTCACACCGGCTCCGTCGACGGGAGCTGCGACTCCGCGACGGCGAACGCGAGCGTGCTCAACACGCCGATGAGCGTCCCGGCGGCGAGCGCCATCGCCAGCTCCGAGAGTCCGAGCGCCGTCACGCCCGGCGCGTCCGGGAGGAAGAACCCCGAGACCGCGAACAGCACCACGGCGATGGAGGCGACGTAGAAGGGCGCGTTGAGGTAGCGCCACCGGAACCGGCCGGCGAGGTACTCGTCGGTGATCTGCCCGAGGCTGGAGGTGACGCCCGCGACGCCGAGCCACTGGACGAACCCGTGGACGAACGCCGCGAGGCCGGTCCCGGCGGCGAGCGAGCCGCCCTGGACGCCGCGGACGACGTCGACGGTCTCGATCCCCTGAACGCCGCCGACGACGATGAGCGCGAGCGCGACGACGTAGGTGACGAGCGTCACGCGGCCGGTGTAGAGGACGGTGCGGACGGTCTCGGCGGTCCCGTCGACCGTCTCCTCGAGGCCGAGCCCGCGGAACAGCGAGTAGAGCCCGACCGCGCCGGAGAGGATCCCCAGCACGGCCGCCCCGGCCACGTCGAAGAGGTTCGCGACCACGACGAGCGGGTAGATCAACAGGAGGACGCCGAGCGGGATGAGGATCGTCCCCCGGGTCTCCGGGTCCGCGAGGACCTGCTTGATCGTGTAGTACAGCGACTCGAGGTCCTGCGCCTGGCGGACGACGACCCGGCGCATCCCGTCGATCGGCATCCGCGACCGGATCACGGGGAGGACGGACTCGTCTTGGGCGCCGTCGGTGATCACGACCGCGGACACCTCCTCGCCGGTCGACAGCTCGGCGAGCACGCGGTCGACCTCCTGGCCGACCGCGCGGTTCGCCTTCACGTCGGGGCCGTCGACGCCGGTGACGGCCGCGACCTCGACGGCCTCGCCCTCCGCCGCCAGCTCGTCGTGGACGTTGACGCCCTGGAAGAGGACGTTGACGTCGGAGTCCTCGGGGTCGGCGGTCGCGAGCGCGACCGCGGCCTCGGTGACGTCCTCGTCGCCGATGACGGGGGTGGGGATCCCCGTCTTGCGGCCGAGGTCGTCGTCGAGGTCGACACAGAGGACGAGCAGCATCGTCCGACGCTAGGCGAGGGGGCGGCATATGTTTTCGGCTCGGGTCACGCCCGGTGAACCCGGCGACTGCGCCGTCGCGGGCGGTCGCGTCGGTGGGGGTGGGCCCGCGTCGGCGACCGCGCTTAGTTCTCTTCGTTCGGCTCGTGTTCGAGCCCGTTCATCATGCGGCGGACGTTCTCGCCGTCGCTGAACGCGGCCGGATACGCCGCCAGCGGGAGGACGAAGTCGTTGCCGACCCCGACCAGCTCGCCGATGTGAAGCTCCAGCTCGGTGGTCACGCCCGTTCCCTCGATCTCCGCGTCGGCCGTGTACACGACGACCGCGGCGTCGGAACCGAGCACCTCCGTCGAGTACTCCGAGCCGCGTTCGAGGTCGCCGACCCCCTCGTACCTGCTCAGGATGAGGTCGGCGCGCTCGCGGGTGCTCAGCTCGGCGATCGGGTTGAGCGCCCGGCCGAGCACCTCGATCTGCGGCGTCGTCACCGCGGCGAAGACGGCGGCCTGGTAGCGTTCTCCGAACAGTTCGACGGCCTTGTCGTACTCCGCGACGGTGTTCGTCACGCGGACCTCCCGTGTCTGTCCGCCAACCTCCACCTCCCGCGAGATCACCTCGTCGGACACCTCGTTGAGCTCGTACCCGCTCTCCGAGAGGGTCGTATCGCTCACCGTCGCGGTGCCCGCCGCGAACTCCGCGGGCCCGTCGCCGGTCGCGACGTCGAGCGCGGTACAGCCGGCGAGGCTCGCGAGGCCGAGGGCCCCCCCGGCGGCGAGCGCGCGGCGACGCGTGACCGCGTCGGTCGAGGATCGCTTCTCGTCGTCGGATACTGGCGGCTCGCCGGATTTCATGTCTCCCCGTCGCGGCGGCGGGGGTACATACTTTGTGTTCGGGTCACCGCCGCCGCGGCGCGGTGAGCATCGGTCGCCGACTCCCCCCGTGCCAACGGATCTCCCGGGACCGCACGGTTCGGACGCTTTTTGAGGCCGCAGCCGGTAGAAAGGGGTAGATGATCTCCAAGGGCTGTGAACAGTGCGCCAAGGGCGGGAAGATGGTGCTGTTCGTCTACGGCTACTGCGACCAGCGGGACTGCTTCTACTGCCCCCTCGGAGAGAACCGGAAGAACGTCACCGACGTGTACGCCAACGAGCGGAAGGTCGAGTCCGATTCCGACGTGATCGAGGAGGCCAAGCGCATGAGCGCGCTCGGCACCTCGATCACCGGCGGCGAGCCGCAGGAGGCGATGGCGAAGACGACCCGGTACCTCGAACTGCTGAAAGACGAGTTCGGCGAGGACCACCACACCCACCTCTACACGGGTATCACGGGCGGCCGCGAGAACATGCGCCGCCTCTCGGAGGCCGGGCTCGACGAGATCCGCTTCCACCCGCCTCTGGAGATGTGGGGCGACATGCACGGCACCGAGTGGGAGGAGATCCTCCACATCGCCCGCGAGGAGGGGCTCACGCCCGCCTTCGAGATCCCCGGCATCCGCGCGGAGCCGGAGTTCCTGGAGTTCCTCGACGAGGGCGCCGCCGAGTTCTGTAACATCAACGAGTTCGAGATGTCCGACGGGAACTACCGCCGGATGCAAGAGGAGGGCTTCGAGCTTCAGGAGGGGCACATGTCCGCGGTCGAGGGGTCGAAGGACGACGCCATCCTCGAGGAGATGGCGAGCCACGAGAAGGTGTACTTCTGTACGTCGGTGTTCAAAGACGCCGCCCAACACCGCAACCGCCTCAAGCGGATGGCGAAGAACATCCGCCGCGAGTTCGACGAGGTGACCGACGACGGCACCCTCGTCTACGGCAAGGCGTTCGCCGAGCCCGAGCGGTTCGAGGCGCTGGGCGTGCCCGAGGAGTTCTACACCGTCAAGTCGAACCACGTCGAGGTCGCCTGGTGGCTCCTCGAGGAGATGGTCGAGGACGGCGACCTCGACGAGGGCGAGATCGTCGAGCAGTACCCGACCGCCGACGGCACCGTCGTCGAGCGCACGCCGGTCGCCTAACTCCTGCCGTCGCCCGCCCGCCGTTATCGGCTTCCTTCCAGCGTCGGCTCTTTCGATTCGCTACGGCCCGAGACCAGCGCGCGCTCGTGTCACCTGCTACCACACTTATGGGGTACCGGCACGTATTGCCGGCCATGGCCTCCGAAGAACCCGTATTCGCCGACGTGAGCATCGGACAGACGGTGTACAACGAGGACGGCGACCGTCTCGGGTCGATCCGCGGGGTCGACGACGACGGCTTCTACGTCGCGTCGCCGTCGAGCTCCGAGACCTTGGCGCTCACCGACGCCCGCGATGTGTTCGGCACCGCCTACGTGATGTGGCGCTGCTGGGAGTGCGGCGAGATGGGCGAGATCGGCGAGCAGCTCCCCGCCAACTGTCCGAGCTGCGACGCGCCGCGCGAGGAGCTGTACTACTGGGCCGAGGACTGACCGACGCGCCGAGACGTCGTCCGGCGTCGGCGGTCCCGAGCGGGGTCAGTTCCGCTCGCTCTCGCCGGCGTCCCCCTCGCCGTCCACCTTCTCGCGGAGCCGTTCGACCTCCGCCTCCAGTTCGGCGATCCGGTCGGCGTCGGCGTCGTCGCTCGACGCCGACTCGCCGCCCGCTGCGGTCTCGTCGTCGGAGCCCAGCTTGAAGAACAGCACCAGGCCGGCGATCGCGGCGAGGGGCACGCCGAAGAGGAACACGAGGACGACGAGGAGGATCAGCAGCTCCGGACCGCCGGGAACGCCGCCGAACGCGGGGACTGCGGGTACCATGCGCCGACCCACTCGCCGGCGCGACTAAAATGGCCGGGACGGGGCGCGCCGGGGCACCTCACTCCGCGTCGACGAAGTCCGCGAGGTTCGCCTGGAGCCCGGCCGCCAGCGTCGACTTCCGACGGAGCCGGCCGAGCGAGACCGGGAGGTGGTCGGCGACGCCGCGGACCGCCTCGCCGAACGTCTCGGCGGTGCCGCGCTCGCCCTCGAAGGCGTTGCGGACGGCCTCGCGCACCTGCCACACGCCGACCGGACCCCAGTAGTCGTCGGAGACGTGGCGCACGACGAGCGCCTTCGCCTGCCGGTCGCGCTCGTCGAGGTGTTCGAGGACGCCCAGCCGCGCCGCGTAGTACGCGCCGGCGGTCTCCTCGACGTAGCCGGTCCGGCCCTCGCGCCCCTCGCTGGCGGCCGCGAGGTACACCCCGGCCTCGGGGTCGGGGTTCCAGATCGAGCCGGGCGATTTCATCTCGACGAGCTCGTACTCCCACCGCCCCGGCACGAGGATCACCCAGAAGGCGTTGCCGAGGTACTCGTTTCGGTGGACCTCGATCCGGTCGACCGTCGGGTTGTCGCGGATCGACCCGCGGAGGAACTGCCCGACCGTGTCGTCGACGGCCGTGATCGACCAGCGCGTCGGGACGAGCCGGCGGTTCTCGCCCCGCCCGAGCGCGCCCGCCGAGAGGATCGTGTTGATCTCGTACACGTCGAACCCGCGGCGGTAGAGGTACGTCATCGCCCCCTCGGCGCGCCAGTCGTCGTCCTCGAGCGTCTTCTTCACCGGCCGCGGGACGTGCGGGTTCTCGCCGAGGTCGGCGGTCCGCGCCGCCGCACGCGGTCCGGTCGGCGTCTTGATGTCTTCCGTCCCGACGTCGAAGTCGAGGTCCGGGCGGCCGTCGAGCCCGATCTCCACGTCGACCGGGCGGTCCGCGATGGCGACCTCGCGCTGGACGCCGAGCCAGCCGTCCCAGGCGTCGTGGACGCTCTCGGCGGGGCCGCCTCCGCCGCCGGCCGAGGTCACATCGGCCGTCGCTCCCGCGTCCGCCACGTCGACGCCCCGCGTCGAGTTGAGCAGGCTCGTCCGTCGGTCGAACACGTCGGAGATGGAGACGCCCTCGTCGTACCACGCCGCCGAGGTCTCGAACGCGGCCGCCCGCTCCTCGCGGCCGACCGGCGAGAGCAGGCCGGTCGAGACGTTCGGGTAGTCCGCGCGGCCGACGAAGATGGAGGGCGAGACGCTCCCGACGACGGCGTCGTCGGAGACGTGCTCGTCGAAGCGCCGCTCGAAGGAGTCGAGGTGATCGAGGATGCCGTAGTCCTTCTCGCTCGCGAGGCGCCGCCGCTCGGCGCGCTCGTTCGCCTCGTACTCGATGAACTCGTCGAGCCGCATTCGCCGACAGTAGGGCCGAGTCGGACTTGACGGTGTCGCCGCCGCGCTCGCACGCCGCGCGACGCTCAGGTCGCGAGCGACGTGACGCCGGCCGGGAGTTCGGTCCCGAGCGTCCACGCGTCGCCCTCGCGGCGGATCAGCGGCGCCGACGCCTCGGGGGCGAACCCGTCCGCGTCGACCCGCATCGTCCCGCCGACGAGCGCCCCGTCCACGACCGCCCAAGAGATCGCGAACGCGGGGTCGGCGGCGGGCACCGAGTCGGCGGCGGCGTCGAACGCGGGGTCGTCCGCGGCCGCCGAGAGGGTCACGCCCGCGGGCGCCTCCGGCCCCCAGCGGTTCGCGCCGGCGTAGAGCCGCCCGTCGTGGACGACCGCCTCGCGGAAGTAGTTCGCCCAGAAGTCGCGGAAGTCGGTGTCGAGCCGGTACCACCGGTCGCCGTCGTCCGTCCGGTAGAGCCCGTTCCCGGTGGCGGCGACGACGGCCCCGCCGTCGAGCACCCGCAGGTCGTGGACGTCGTCGTGGACGCCCTCGCCGTACCGCCGCCAGAAGTCGCCGTCGAACGCGTAGACGCCGCCGGGCTCTAACCCCGCGAGGACGCCGTCGTCCGGGTGGACGGCCAGCGTCCTGACGCTCGGCGCGCCGTCGGGCGCGCGGTCCCGCCAGCGGTCGCCGTGGGGGTGCGCGTCGAGGTCGCCGACCGGGTCGAAGCGCCACCCGTCGGCCGCCGCCTGCGCGCGCAAGACATCGGCGCCTCCGGTCCCGAGCAGCACGGTCTCGGGGCCGGCGAGCACGGAGACGGGGTCGTCCGGGCCGTCGAGCCGTCGCCAGTCCTCGCCGTCCGGCGACCGGAGCAGCCCCTCGTCGGTCGCGGCGAGCCGCGCGTCGCCGCTCCGCGCGACCTCGTAGACGCGGCCGCACTCAGCCGTCCGCGTCGGGTCGTCGTTCGGTCCGTCGAGCCGATACAGTCCGCGGTGGGTTCCGCAGACCAGCATGTCCCGCGATCGGACGTCGAGGGAAAAAACCGTGCCGCTCCCGCGGGCCCGCTAGCTGTGGATCCCCATCGCCTCGATCTGCTCTTGGTACCGGTTCCGGATGGTGACCTCGGTCACCTGCGCGACGTCGGCGACCTCGCGTTGGGTCTTCTTCTCGTTACAGAGCAGCGACGCCGCGTAGATGGCCGCCGCGGCGTAGCCGGTGGGCGACTTCCCGGAGAGGAGCCCCTGTTCGGCGGTGGTCTCGATGATCTCGTTCGCCTTCGACTGGACCTCCTCGGAGAGCTCAAGCTCCGAGGAGAACCGCGGGACGTACTTCTTCGGGTCGACCGGCCGCATCTCCAGCCCGAGCTCCTGGGAGATGTATCGGTAGGTGCGGCCGATCTCCTTGCGGTCGACCCGGGAGACCTCGGAGATCTCCTCCAAGCTACGGGGGATCCCCTCCTTGCGACAGGCGGCGTAGAGGGCGGCGGTGGAGACCCCCTCGATGGAGCGCCCGCGGATCAGGTCCTCGTTGAGCGCGCGTCGGTAGATCACCGACGCCACCTCGCGGACCGACCGCGGGACGCCGAGCGCCGACGCCATGCGGTCGATCTCCGAGAGCGCGAACTGGAGGTTGCGCTCGCCCGCGTCCTTCGTCCGAATCCGTTCCTGCCACTTTCGCAGCCGGTGCATCTGCGACCGCTTCTTCGAGGAGATGGAGCGCCCGTAGGCGTCCTTGTCCTTCCAGTCGATGGTCGTCGTCAGCCCCTTGTCGTGCATCGTCTTCGTCGTCGGGGCGCCGACGCGCG
>ERZ1034573.689-NODE-689-length-10191-cov-5.437352_pt1 | contig 10191 bp, 8 predicted proteins | sample MGYA00520641_ERZ1034573 | MGnify/ENA primary metagenome ERZ1034573 (study PRJEB33760, sample SAMEA4777724) | hypersaline lake metagenome | biome: hypersaline environment; feature: brines | place: Spain | collected 2014-08 | depth 0 m ...
CCCGCGCGGAGGGGCAACCCGCCGCTCCCGTCGGCCGGTAGCTGCCGAGAGCGCGCCCACGCCACCGCTCCCCAACCCGACGTAGACTGTCTCGTCGGCGACCAGCGGCGCGGTCGGAACCGGTCCCGTCCGGACCGACCAGACCTGCTCGCCCGTTGCCGCGTCGAGTGCGATCGTCCTGCCGTTCGAACCCCCTACGAACAGGGTCCCGGCGACGACTGTCGGCGACGATACCACCTCGCCACCCGTTGCGACCGACCACCGGGGGTCACCACCCGCGCCACGGCCGACACCGGCCGCCGAGACGACCCCGAACCCGGCCGCCGCCCGGAGCATCCCCCGGCGGGAGAGCCGGGGTCTCCCGTGCTCAGTGTTCTGACTCTCCTCGTTCACGTGCCGTTGTTGGAGTGGAGATGAAAGTCCGTTTGGATTGTACCGGCGACGTTCCGGTTGTTCCGGTGATAACGCCCGACTCAGCGCAACGGGAACTGCCGTTCGCGCTCGCGCGTGACGGCCCCCGGTGGAATCGTCTCGCCGTCGACCTCGACGGGCTGCCCGTCGGACAGGCGACCGAACGCCGGGCCCTCGGGAACCCCCAGCGTCCGTGCGAGGTCGGGGTCGAACACCTCCTCGCGGGCCAGGAGCGCCCCGTTACGGCGTTCGAGGCTGTCGTACCGTGTCCCGAGCACCTCGACCAGCCTCTCTACTATCCGCTCGCGGTCGCTCGCCTCCGAGAGCACGACCGTCTCTGTCGGCCGGGTGCCGCCCTCGGCGGTCTCGAACGCGAGTGCGGTGTCGGCAACCGCCGCGCGTGTCTGTTCGCGGCCGATACCGAACGCCTCGTCGAGCAGGTCCCGGGGCAGTGTCTCGGCGGTCCACCCCCCGCGAACCCGCTCGTCCGTTCCGGGCGCGGCCACGCCGAATCGGAGCCCCTCGGCGACGGTCGTCACCGCCCGCTCGACCGCCCGGGCGAACCCGAGGTCGACCCCGCTGGTCTCACGCACCCACGTCTCACCCACCGGTCGGTAGCCGAGGTCGGCGACGGTCGCCTCGAGCCCCGGTCGGTCGCCGTCGACCAGCGCGTACGCCGCTTTGCTCTCTTGGAACACCCGGTCGAGCACTGCCCGGCGTGTGCTCTCCCGGTCGTCTGTGGCGGCCTCGTCGAGTGCCGTCAGCCCCCAGTCGGCGAGGAGGTGTCCGACCGCCCAGTCGGTCTCCCGGACGACACGCTCGAAACGGGCTGCGTAGTGCCCGCCGCCCAGACCGACGAGCTGTCGACGGCTCCGGTCCTCGCCCGGTCGGTCCGGCGGGACGTCACGCAGGTCGAGAATCGCCCGGGCAACGGCACGCGCCGCCGCCGGGTCGTCCCACTCGGACTGGCTGCTACCGACCTCCACGAACATCGACGGTGCGCCCACCGCCGTCGGGCCGTGGTGGGTACACTCCATCCCGACGTCGTACCCTTCGGGGGCGTGGTCGGCGAGTGCAGCGAGTACCCGGGCGTGTGCGTTTGGACAGGCACGGGCAAACGCACACGGCTCACCGCCGTAGTCGGCCGCGCCGGCGTTGCCGGTGTGGTGTGCTGTCAGGAGCTGTCCCGTCTCGCCGGAGTGCCGGGAGGCGAACACGAGCAGTGTCGGCGCTTCGAACACCTCGGCCGGTCGCTCCAGGTCCAGATGCAGCGCCTCGAACTCGCGCAGACTGACCCCGTCGGCCCGGTAGACAGTCCCGCCACCGGCGGCATCCGAACGGGTGTCGTCCTCGTGGCGCTCCCAGTCGGCCACCTCGAGCAGTTGCTCGCCGATGTGTACCGACGCGCTGTCCGCCCGCGAGACGACGATACCGAGCATCGTCCACGCTCGGGGCGGTGGTCGTATGAGGGTTTTGTCCTGCGGCGGCGGCTCTCGACCGCCGCCAAACCGGTATCATTTATACCACACCCGGTCTGAGTTCACGTACTGAGCACTCATGGCGCTCTCGTTGACGTATCTCCAGTTTCACCTGGTGTTCACACTTCCGGTGTTCGTGACGCTGTGGTACCTGGCGCCGGCGTACGACCGGGTCAGACGCCGGCGGGCAGCCACGGGGCTGGTGATACTCGTCACCGTCGCCTTTGCGTACACGACACCCTGGGGAAGCCACATGATACGCGAGGGAGTCTGGTGGTACGGTGACGGAGCCGTACTGGTCCGGGCCCTCGAGATCCCACTCGGCGAGTATATGTTCTTCGCCATCCAGACGCTGCTGGTGGGGATGTACCTCCACTGGCGCGGGTTCGACCCGACGTTCGAGGCGGGCGACTTCGCGCCCGAACCGCGGCTGGCCGGTATCGTCGCAGGGGTCGTGCTGAGTGTCGGCGGTCTCGGGCTGGTCGCTCTGACAGACAGCGCGCTCTATCTGGGTGGGCTGCTCGCCTGGCTCGGGCCCGTCGTCGCGCTCCAGTGGGGAGTCGGTGGCGGTTACCTCGCCCGACAGCCCCGGGCGTGGCTGGAGGCGGCGGTCGTTCCCGCAGTCTACCTCTGGGTGGCCGACCGAATCGCCATCGAGATGGGCACCTGGACCATCTCCTCGACGTTCACGACCGGGTTCGCGCCGCTCGGCCTGCCGGTCGAGGAGATGCTGTTCTTTCTCGCTGCCGGACTCATGTCCGCCACCGGGCTCGTTCTCTGGGAGTGGGTGCTCGACTGGAACGACCGGACCGGCGGGCTGAACGCGCTCGTTCGAGAGGCGATTCCACCGGCCGTCGGCCGCGGCACGGGAAAGTAGCCGTCCTCCCGGTGGCTACCACGACCCGTAGCGTTTTAACACTCGACACACGGAACGGTGGACATGACAGGCGGCATCGTCGGGGAGTTTTTTGACCTCAAGCGCGAGACCGACGCAGACCTGCTCGCGATGCAGTGTGGCGACTTCTACGAGTTCTTTGCCGAGGACGCCGAGACGGTGGCGGCGGAGCTCGATCTGACGGTCTCACAGAAGTCCGCCCACGGCTCGTCGTACCCGATGGCCGGCGTGCCGGTGGACGACCTCACCCCGTACGTGACGGCCCTGGTCGAACGGGGCTACCGGGTGGCCGTTGCCGACCAGTACGAGACCGACGACGGACACGCCCGCGAGATAGTCCGGCTGGTCACGCCCGGGACGCTCCTCGAGACGAGTGACGCCGACGCACAGTACCTCGCGGCGCTCGCCGAGGGCGAGACGGGCTACGGGCTGGCGTTCGCGGACGTGACCACCGGCCAGTTCTTCGTCGCCGAGGCCGGTGACATGGACGAGGTACTGACCGCGCTCTACCGGTTCGACCCGGTCGAACTGCTCCCTGGACCGGACACCCGCACCGACGACGGCCTGCTCGACCGGGTCCGGGCCGACGCGGAGACGACACTGACACTCCACACCGCAGAGGCGTTCGCGCCGGGTCGGGCCCGTCACACCCTCCACGAGCAGTTCGGCGCGGAGCCGGTCGACCGTCTCGGCGTCGGCGACCCGGCGGTCTGTGCCGCGGGGGCGGTGCTCTCGTACGTCGGAGAGACCGGGGCAGGTGTGCTCGCGTCGATGACCCGTCTGCGGCGACACGGCTCCGAGGACCACGTCGAACTCGACGGAACGACACAGCGCAATCTCGAACTCACCGAGGCGATGAGCGGCGGGGTCGAGGGGAGTCTGCTCGCGACACTCGACCACACGGTCACCAGTGCCGGCCGGCGACTGCTGACCCAGTGGCTCCAGCGCCCCCGACGGGACCGAGCAGAGCTGACCCGCCGGGGGTCGGCTGTCGAGGCGCTGACCGACGCGGCGATGGCCCGGGACCGCCTGCGGGAGTCTCTCGATGGAGTCTACGACCTGGAGCGGCTCGCCTCGCGGGCTACCTCCGGCAGTGCCGACGCCCGTGACCTCCGCGCGGCCGGTGACACGCTCGCTCTGCTCACAGACCTGGCCGCCGTCGTCACCGAGACACCGCGGCTGGCCGACTCCCCGCTCGCGGCCACGCTCGACCGGCCCGACCGTGCGGCCGCCGCCGACCTCGCCACGACGCTCGACGCGGCCCTCGTCGACGACCCCCCCGGGACGGTCACCCAGGGTGGCCTCATCAGCACCGGTCACGACGACCAACTCGACGACATCGTCGAGGAACACGAGACCGTCAGGTCGTGGCTGTCGGAGCTCCCGGCCCGCGAGAAGCGCCGTCACGGCATCACCCACCTCACCGTCGACCGGAACAAGACCGACGGCTACTACATACAGGTCGGCAACAGTGAGACCGACAGCGTGCCCGACAGCTACGAGCACGTCAAGTCACTAAAAAACAGTGAGCGCTACACGACCCCCGAACTCGAGGAGCGCGAGCGGGAGCTCCTCCGCTTAGAGGAGCGCCGTCACGACCTGGAGCGGGCGCTGTTCGAGAAACTGCGGGAGCAGGTAGCCGACCGGGCGGACCTGCTGCAGTCGGTCGGTCGGGCACTCGCCGAGGTCGACACGCTGGCCGGACTCGCCGTCCACGCCGTCCGCAACGACTGGACACGCCCGACACTCCACGACGGGGACGAACTCGCGGTCGAGGCCGGCAGACACCCCGTCGTCGAGCAGACTACCGAGTTCGTCCCGAACGACCTCCGGTTGACCGACGACCGGCGGTTCCTCATCGTCACCGGGCCGAACATGAGCGGCAAGTCCACGTACATGCGCCAGGCGGCTCTCGTCACACTCCTCGCACAGATCGGGAGTTTCGTTCCCGCCCGGACAGCCCGGGTCGGTCTCGTCGACGCCATCTACACCCGGGTCGGGGCACTCGACGAACTCGCACAGGGGCGCTCGACGTTCATGGTCGAGATGCAGGAGCTCTCCCGCATCCTCCACTCCGCCACCGACGAGTCGCTCGTCATCCTGGACGAGGTGGGCCGGGGTACGGCCACCTACGACGGCATCTCGATCGCCTGGGCCGCGACCGAGTACCTCCACAACACTGTCGGGGCGAAGACGCTGTTTGCCACCCACTACCACGAGCTGACCAGTCTCGCCGACCACCTCGACCGGGTGGCGAACGTCCACGTCGCGGCCGAGGAGCGTGACGGTGACGTGACCTTCCTGCGAACGGTGCGTGAGGGGCCGACCGACCGGAGCTACGGTGTCCACGTCGCCGACCTCGCCGGTGTGCCGGACCCGGTCGTGACGCGCTCCCGGGAGGTGCTCGACCGTCTGCGCGAGGAGAAGGCAATCGAGGCCCGCGGCGGCGGTGAGCGGGTCCAGGCGGTGTTCGACCTCGGTAGCGGCCAGTTCCAGGCCGGGGCCGACACGGGCGACACCGGGACCGACGAGATTCGAGAGCGCTACGGCGAGGCGGCCGAGGCAGTGCTCGCGGCTGTCGTCGCACTCGACGTGAACGAGACCCCGCCGGTCGAACTGATGAGGCAGGTCCAGGACTGGCAGGAGCAACTCGAGTGACCACGCCGGTCGATGCAAAGACCGTGTGTCGGCCCGTCTACCGGTGACCGCCCGACACGCTCACTCCGCCGAGATCTCCTCGACGAGCTGTTTCCCGATCGACCGCGTCGACCCGTTTAGGAGCTCTAGTGAGTACATACTCCCGAGATCGTCGTACCCCCGGACGGTCAGCTCCGTCTCGTCGCCGTCTGTCAGGTGATTTGGCTCCGCGAAGGTCACTGTGAACCGTTCCTCGGACATAACCCCTGTTGGGAGTCGAGTCGTTTGACCGTTGTGCACTGACCCGCCCGACGATGGTCCAGAGCCAGCCCGAGCCGTCGACGGACAGAGAAACTGATTTACCCGCTGTGACACACAGCTATCCCGTGACCGACGACACGCGACGGCAGGACCGTCTCGACCACACGGTGACACCGGGTCCGGCGAACTCGCTGTGGCACTGGCCCGCAGCGAAACACCCGGTGCGGGTGATACTCAACTACGCGGTTATCGCCGTCTGCCGTCTGCTGCCGAGTCTGCGGCTGAAAAGCTGGCTGTTCCGGCGACTGGGTATGACTGTCGGCCGGCGGGTCGGCTGGGGGCTCGAATCGACGCCGGACGTGTTCTGGCCCGAGCACATCACCGTTCGTGACGACGCCATCATCGGCTACGACGCGACGATACTCTGTCACGAGTTTCTGCAAGACGAGTATCGGGTCGGCACGACGGTCATCGGCAAGCGAGCGATGGTCGGTGCCGGGGCGGTTCTCCTCCCCGGCGTCGAGGTCGGTGCCGAGGCACGGGTGGCGGCGAACTCGCTGGTCGTCGAGGACGTTCCTCCGGAGACGACGGTGGCCGGTGTTCCCGCCGAGCCTGTCGAAAACGGGGTTCGGGCCGGAGACTGACGATCTCGTACCGCTATTTGTTTGATTCTGCTCCGACTCGTACCGGTATGGCCTCCACAGGCTCGGACTCGAACGCCCCGCTACGGTGGACCACACCGGTCCCCCGAGCAATCGAGACAATCGGACTGCGGTTTGTCTGGGCCGTCGTCGCGGTCAACCTCGCCGGAACAGCCTTTGGGTTCTGGTTCTACCGCCACCAGTTCGCCGAAACCCCTACCGTGATGCTCCCGTTCGTCCCCGACAGCCCGGGGGCGACGCTGTTGATTGCGCTCGCACTCGCCCTCTGGGCACTCGGTCGTCCCAGCGAGTACGTGGCCGTTCTCGCCTTTTTTGGCAACCTCATTCTCGGTCTCTGGACCCCGTTCGTGTTGGTGGTGTTCTCCGACGCATCCGTCGCACAGAGCGGGCTGGCGATGCACACGTTCATGATCGTGAGCCACCTCGGGATGGTGCTCCAGGCGCTCGTGTTACACCGGATCGCGGCGTTTCGGCTCCGTGCTATCGCTGTTGCAACCGCGTGGTACACGCTCAACCTGACCGTGGATTACTTCTATCCCGTCGTCGGTGCCGGTGAATCCGGGTTCCTCCCGGCGACGCCACACCATACCCTGCTTCCGGTGACACGTGAGAGCGTGGTCGCGGGCACCGCGACCGCCTTCCAGATCGCCGCACTCGGGGCCGTTCTGACGACTGTCCTCGCGGTCTTTCTCGCCACGAGCATCAGAATCGGGAAACTCCGGGACCGCCCCGGCCGCTGAGTCGGACTCCGACGAACTCATCGGGCGGTCAGGATGCGGAGAACGTCCTCGTCGGCGAGCTCGTGGTCGAGGCCGACCTGCTGTTCGTCGTGTTTGGCGCTCGGTCCGGAGACACGGGCGAACCGGAAGCGCTCGTCGAACGCGCCGCCGAGTTTCTCGCAGGCGTCGCCGACGGTGTCGCCCTCGAACAGAACGAGCGGTTCGTCGTAGTCGACCCCCCGACCCGGCTTGTCCATGTAGATCCGGATGAGTCCCAGTTCCTCCCAGATTGTCTCGCGCAGCGCGTCGAGCCCGCGCTGCTGGGTGGCGCTGATGAACACCGCATCCTCGGGGTCGATACCGTGGCCACGCAGCTGCTCGTTGACCGTCTCCGCGTACTCCGGTTCGATGAGGTCTGCCTTGTTGACCACGACGATAGAGGGCAGATACACCCGGTTGTCGCGGATTCCGTCGATAAACCGGTCGAGGTCGACCTGCTCGCCGATGGCAACATCGGCGTTCGTGTAGCCGTGCTCGCGGAGAATCCCCTTTATCGTTCCCTCGTCCATCCGGAGGTCGACACTCGCGTTGACCGCGATACCGTCCTTTCCCTTCTTCCGAACCGACACCCGCGGGGGCTCCTGGTCGGGGCGGATACCGTTCTTGTACAGCTCCTCGCTGAGGCGCTCGTACTGGTCTATCTCGAACACCGAGAGCACGAACACCACGAGGTCGGCCGTCCGGACGACCGAGAGCACCTCCTGTCCGTCGCCCCGGCCGCCGGCTGCCCCCTCGATGAGCCCCGGCACGTCGAGGAGCTGAATGTTCGCCCCCCGGTACTGGAGCATCCCGGGATTGACATCGATAGTGGTGAACTCGTAGGAACCGGTCTCGCTGTCGGCGTTCGTCAGCGCGTTCAACAGGGTCGACTTTCCGACACTCGGGAACCCGACGAGTGCAACCGTCGCGTCGCCGGTCTTCTCGACCGCGTACCCCGGCCCACCGCCCGATGAGGACTGCCGTCTGGCCAGTGTCTCCTTTTTTTCGGCGAGCTTGGACTTCAGCCGACCGATATGTTGTTCTGTCGACTTGTTGTAGGGGGTGTTCCGGATCTCTTGTTCGATCTCTTCGATGTCCTCTTCGAGCCCCATCACAACACCATCGGCCACCGACGCGCAAAAGCGCTTTCGTCGCCGTCTCGACCCCGACGGCTCAGCGCTTGCCCAGTGCCGTCTCGACCCCGACGGCTCAGCGCTTGCCTAATGCCTCCTCGAACACCCGCTGTGCGCGCTCGTACCCATCGTTGCGGTCGACAATCGGGTCGGGGTACTCGGGGGCTAACTGCTCGCGCTCGCCGTAACTGAGTGTCGGCCAGTCGACTATCTTCTTCGTGGGGACGTCAGCGAGTTCGGGGACGTACTCCCGGATGAACGCCGCGCCGTCGTCGTACTTGCTGGCCTGACTCACGGGGTCGAAGATGCGCACGTCCACCGAGTCGGTGCCGGTGGAGGCGATCCACTGCCAGTTGCCGTAGTTGGAGGCGTAGTCGTGGTCGAGTAGCTGCTTCGTGAAGTGGCGGGCCCCGATCCGCCAGTCGACCAGCAGGTGCTTCGTCAGGAAGCTCGCGACCACCTGCCGGGGGCGGTTGTGGATGTACCCCTCCTGTGCGAGCTGGCGCATCCCGGCGTCGACCAGCGGGTAGCCCGTCTCCCCGCGTTTCCAGGCCTTGATGTCGGCCTCGTCGTCGCGCCAGGCGATCTCGTTTGGAAACGACTTGTAGTTCGAAACCGCGAGGTCGGGGTTGTAGTAAAGCAGGTGGTAGTTTTGCTCGCGCCAGGAGAGCTCGTAGCGGTACTTGTCGGCGTTTCGTCGCTCGCGGCCGTGGACCCGCTGGTAGACGTCGGTCGCGGCGGCCCACACCTCGCGGATACCGATCGCGCCGGTCGAGATGTACGGTGACATACGTGAGACCGACCGGGCCGGTTTTTCGACCGCCTGTGGGAGGTCGTCCCGAGAGTCGTTGTAGCTGGTGAGCCCCTCGTCGACGAACCGGTCGAGACGCTCGCGAGCCCCCTCGTAGCCAGGGGTCGGCAGGTCGATATCTGCCTCGGGTTCGGGAACGGTCTTGCCGTCGCTCGGCTGTGCCAGCGCGTCCGGTGACGGCTCGTCGTACGGCTGTCGCTTCGGTACCGGCTCCCAGTCGTTGTGGAACTGGCTGTGGTTCGGGTACGACGCGTCGAGTCGTCCGGGGTCGACCAGCAACAGGTCGGTCCGACTGTCGGTCGACACACCGGCCTCGCTGAGCGCGTCGTCGACCCGCCGCTCGCGGTTCCGCCGCGCGGCGCGGTAGTGGTCGTTGTAGTAGACCGTGTCGGCGTCGTACTGCTCGGCGAGGGTAGCGAGCACGTCGCTGGGCTCGCCTGCCCGGACCACGAGGTCGCTACCGAGTTCGCGGTACCGCTGCTGTGCCCGCTTGACGCCCCGGAGATACAGTGCGCGCTGTCGCCCACCCATCGTCTTGAGCAACTCGGGTTCGTAGACAAACACTGGGACAGTGGTGCCGTCACGTGTGGCGGCGGCGAGACCGGCGTTGTCACGCGTTCGCGGGTCACGGCGATGCCAGAACAGGTTCATGCGAACAGTGGGTGCTCCACCGGTGAGTATGCTATGCCTAACAGCGTCGGTCAGGCGAACGTCCGGGAGACCTCCGCCTCACTTTCCTCCGCTTGGATCTTCTCGTAGGCGTTCTCGAAGTCGACCATCTGAACCTCGGTTCGGTCGTCACGGATGGTGAACATCCCGGCCTCGGTACAGATCGCCTTTATGTCTGCACCCGAGGCGTCACCGGCCATCTCGGCCAGCGCCTCGAACTCAAGGTCGTCGCTGACGTTCATCTCGCGGGTGTGGATCTGGAATATCTGCTCACGACCCGCCTCGTCGGGCTTTGGCACCTCGATGAGGCGGTCGAAGCGGCCGGGGCGGAGGATGGCGCGGTCGAGCATGTCGAAGCGGTTGGTGGCGGCGATGATGCGGACCTCGCCGCGGTCCTCGAACCCGTCCATCTCGGAGAGCAGTTGCATCATGGTGCGTTGGACCTCGGCGTCACCGGAGGTTTTCGACTCGGTGCG
>ERZ1034573.690-NODE-690-length-10170-cov-42.831735_pt1 | contig 10170 bp, 10 predicted proteins | sample MGYA00520641_ERZ1034573 | MGnify/ENA primary metagenome ERZ1034573 (study PRJEB33760, sample SAMEA4777724) | hypersaline lake metagenome | biome: hypersaline environment; feature: brines | place: Spain | collected 2014-08 | depth 0 m ...
GGGCAGGCATGTGGAGCCGGGGCGTAATCCGAGAGGGGAAAGCAGACGTGCATAGGGGCGGGGAGGCGACGCAGGACGGAACGGATCGTCGCCCGCCGGCCTCTTTCGCCGAATCTTCGTCGTACGTACCAATGGGCAACCGACGACAGTGCTCGGCGCTCGCCGCGGTGTTTCCAAGAGGTTACGTCCACGCGCGGCCCGTCACACGGTCCCCGGTGTTTTAGAATCGTGTCGTTCCGGAACGCGACCGGCCGGGCAGGGCCGGCCCCCGGCCGACTAAACTTCGAGCACGCTGCCCCAGTCGGGGCGGTGCACCTCCGTCTCCGGGTGGGCCTCCTTGATGTGCTCGGCCATCCAATCCTTGGCGTCGGGATCGCCGTGGATGAGGAGCACCGTCTCGGGGGTCATCCGTTCGACCAGGGAAAGAAGCTCGCGCCGGTCGCTGTGGCCGGAAAAGCGAAAGCGCTCGACGGTGCAGTACACGGGCTGTGGGCCGTGCCCGTCCGCCAGCATCACCGGGGCCCCGTTCCCCTCGGCGGCGGCGTCCTGCAGGCGGCGCGCGGGCGTCCCCTCCGCCGGGTGGCCCACCAGCAGCACGGCGTCGTCCTCGTTCTCGACCATGCGCCGGGCCAGGACGTTCGACAGGGTCGGCTCGATCATCATGCCGCTGCTGACGACCATGATGCCGGGGCCCTCCAGGATCTCGCGCTTCGCCTCCGACTCGTAGGGCACCCGCTCCTGGTCGACGGCGTAGACCTCGTCGCTGGCGTCGACGCGGGGGGTGGTGTTGCGGGTGTCGTCGTACACCCCCGCAATGGCCCGCATGGAGCCGGCCGTGTAGATGGGCACGTCGGCGGGGATGGCGCCCTCCCGCTTGAGCTGGCCGAGCAGCACCAAAATCTCCTGCGCCCGCCCCATCACGAACACGGGAATCAGCGCCGTGCCCCCCCGGGCGAGCACCTGCGAGAGCGTCTTCCGAAACCGATCGCGCTCCTCGGGGCGGCTGGTGGCCGCGGCCTCGGGCTCGGCCCCCTGGGTTGATTCCAGGATCAGCACGTCCGTGCTGTCCGGGTACTCGCCCCCCGGAATAATGGTCTGGGCCTGCATGTTCGTGTCGCTCGTGTAGAAGACCCGCCGGTCGCGGCCCCACTCCTCAAACTGGAGCTCGACGCCTGCCGAGCCGAGAATGTGCCCGGCCGAGAAAAAGCGCCCCGTGACGGACGATTGTCCCTTCGGCCCCGTCAGGTCGAACCCCTGCCCGAGGTCGTGTGTGAGGTAGAGGTGGTGCAGGGCCTCCAGCTCATCCTCGGTGAAGAGCGGCTCGTGCGTGGTCTCGCCGCGGTCCCGTCGCTTTTCTTGGAGGCGGGCCGAGGCCGGCAGCAGAATGTCGAGCAGCTTCTTCGTCGCGTCGGTCATGTGCGCCATGGCGTGGGGAAAGCGGCGCACCAGGACCGGCAGGCTGCCCATGTGGTCGTGGTGGGCGTGCGTGACGAGCGTGTGGTCGACGTAGCTGTCGGCCCGGTCCCCCACCCAGTCGAACCGAGGGAGCGAGTCGGGGCCGTCGCGTTGCGGGTCGGTGCCCGCGTCGAGGGCGATGCCGCTGCCGTTGAGGTCGAGAAAGTGGCAGCTTGCGCCGATGCCGTCGGTGTCTCCGAGAGCGAGAAATTTCATGTAGGGCGTACGGGTCGCAGGTCGTGAGCGGAAAAGGGCGGGGCCGGCCGGGACACGGAAGCGCAGCCGTGGCGGGGACCACGAGGGCGTGAACAGGGGGCCCGGGATGAAGGCAGGAAGGGGGACGGGGCCGCCGTGGGGCCTACGCGAGGCCGGCCTCGGCCTTCCGGGCGTCCTTGTACTCCTCCCAGTCCGCCAGAAAGCGCTCCAGCCCTCGATCGGTGAGGGGGTGTTCCAGCAGGTTAAGGAGCGTCTCGAACGGCATCGTCGCCACATCGGCCCCGGCCAGGGCCGCGCGCTTCACGTGGGTGGGATGGCGGATGGAGGCTGCCAGCACGTCGGTGTCGAAGTCGTGGGTGTCGTAGATCTGCACAATTTCTTCAACCAGGCCGATGCCGTCGGACGAGATGTCGTCGATGCGCCCGATGAAGGGGCTAATGTAATCGGCCCCGGCCTTGGCGGCGAGGGTGGCCTGGGTGGGGGAGAAGCAGAGGGTGCAGTTTGTCTCAATGTCCTCCTCGTCGAGGGCCCGCAGGGCCTTGATGCCGTCCTTGATCAGGGGAATTTTTACGACCACGTTTTCGTGGATCTGATGCAGCCGACGGCCCTCCTCCATCATGCCGTCGAAGTCCGTCGCCGTCACCTCGGCGGAGACGTCCCCGTCTACAATCTCGCAGATGGCGAAGACGTGCTCGTGGAAGTCGACGTTGCCCTGCTCCTTGACGAGCGAGGGGTTTGTGGTCACGCCGTCGAGAATGCCCATGTCGCTTGCCTCGCGGATCTCGTCCAGGTCGGCCGTGTCGACGAAAAATTGCATGGTGGAAGCGGCGTTGATCAGTGGGCATAACAGCACGGAAGAGATCCCCCGTTTTGAGGGAAAAGCCCCTAACGAGCGATCGGCGGCGGAGTTTAGGGGCCGCGCCCACGGGACGCGAGCGGGGGACGTCCTTCGTCGTGACATCGCCGCGTTTGTTTTCTAGATTGGAGGCGGCGCACGGATGCGTGCCCGTCACACGTTCCACACAGGCCCCCACTGCTATGCACCTCTGTCTCTTCGAGGACGATCACGTTGCTGGCCTCCGTCCGTTCGTGGAAACGCGGGCCGCGTACGACCTGCGACTGGCGGGGCGCACCGTGCTGGCGACCGCCGCGGACGCGTTCGAGCCCGCCGGGCTGGTGCTCCATGCCCGCCCGCTGGTCGCCGAGGTGACGCGCCACGCCCACCCGGGGGCGGTCGTCAACGCGCTGCCGGACGGGGGCGACGTGCTGTTCCTCAACGGGCGGTACGTGGCGGAGGGCGGTGCGGCGCGCCGCCAACTGGAGGCGGCGCCGGCCCAGGACGGCCCCCGCGCCTTCGTACAGGACGACACGTTGGTGGCGGCGTGGGTGCCCGACGCGGCGGCCCGCCTGCCCGACGATCTGCTTGCCCGCCCCGCCCTGACGGCGGGCTCGTTCGACGGGCTGCCGGTCACGACCCTCGACGACGCGACGCTCCTGCGGCGGCCCTGGGACCTGCTCGACACCCTGCGGCCCGCCCTCGCCCGCGACGCGGAAGGGCTCGTCGACGCGCCCTCCGGGGCGCCGCTCGCGGAGCGGCCCCACGCCACGGTGCACGAGAGCGTCGTCGGCGTCCGCGACGAACAGATTCATCTGGGGGCAGGCACCACGGTCAAGCCCGGGGCCCTACTCAACGCGGAGGACGGGGCCATCGTCCTCGGCCCGGACGCGACCGTCCACGAGCGGGCCGTGGTGCGCGGGCCGTGCTACATCGGGCCGAAGACGCACGTCAAAACCGGGGCGAACCTGGAAGGCACCGCCACCGGAACCTGGTGCAAGATCGGGGGGGAGGTGCACGACGCCCTCCTGCAGGGCTTTTCGAACAAGAGCCATCCGGGCTTCCTGGGCCACTCGGTCCTCGGGCAGTGGTGCAACCTGGGCGCGGACACCAACAACTCGAACCTCAAGAACGACTACGGAACGGTGTCCGCCTACGCGCCGGACGCGGAGCGCTTCGTCGACACCGGCCGCCAGTTCGCCGGGCTCTTCATGGGCGACCACTCCAAGTGCGGCATCAACACCATGTTCAACACCGGAACGGTCGTCGGCACGAACGGCAACCTGTTCGGGGGCGACTTTCCGCCGCGCTACGTGCCGCCGTTCTCGTGGGGGGGCGCCTCCGGCCTCACGACGTACCGGCTCGACAAGGCCTGCGAGGTTGCCGAGCACGTGATGGGGCGCCGCGACACGCCCTTTACGGCGGCCCACCGGTCGCTTCTGGCCGAGCTCTTCGACCGGACGCGGGCCGAGCGCGCCGAGCACCACGACTGAGGGCGTCAGGGCAGGGCCGAGCCGCCAACCGCCTGCACGAGAAGCCACGCGTAGAGTGCCTCGGCGGCGAGGGCCGGGAGGAGGTAGGCGAAGTGGTAGCGAGGGGCCTCGCGGGGCCCCCCGAGCACCCCGAACCCGCGGCCAAAGCTCAGGAGGGGCACGAGGCCGACCACCACGTACGCGCCGAGGCCCCAGAGCGGACGCCGGTCCTGCCGGCCGTCGGCCGGCCGCTGGACCGCGCGGACCCGGCCAAACATTGGGGTCCGGACGACCCGCAAGGTGTCGTTGCCCGTCACCCGGCGCCCGAAGTCGAGGCTCACCGCCACGGATCCCGCGCAGCCGGGGCGGGTGGTGAAGAGGAGGCGGCGGCCCGTGTCGGGGCGCTCGTCGAGGCAGTTGGGGCGGTCGGGCCAGCCGACCGAAATCTCCACCCCGTCCGGGGCGAGCCAGTTGGGGGCGAGGGCCCGGCGGTACGTAATGCCGGTTTCCGCCGTCCCGGGCAGGGCGATGTCCACGGCCAACAGCAGGCTCAGCGCCGCGGTGGGCACGGCGAGCACGCGAATGCCCCGGATGATCCATCGGGTCAACTCGCGTCGCCCGACGGCCCCGTCGTAGCGACGGCCTCGATGGCGCGGGTCGCGCGTCGTCATGGGTCTGGGGCCTGGGCCGGCGACGCGTCGGGGTCGAGGTGCACCACCGCCGCCTCCGTGGCCCGGCCGTCCTCCACGGTCAGCCGGAGGCACGTCTTCGTCTGGTGGAAGCCTTGTTTGCCCGCGGCACCGGGGTTGACGTAGAGCATGTCGTCGAGGGCCGCCACCCGCTCCACCTGGAGGATGTGGCTGTGCCCGCACACCAGCACGTCGGGCGGGGTGGCCTCCAGCTTCGTGCCCATTCCGTCCTGCCAGCGCCCGGGCCGGCCGGCGATGTGGGTCATCCACACGTCGAGCCCGGCCACCGTGAACCGTTCGTGCTCGGCGAGCCGACGGCGAAGGGAGGCATCGTCGATGTTGCCCCAGACGGCCGTGACCGGGGCCACCGCCTCCAGCCCGTCCAGAATGGCGGGGTCGCCCACGTCCCCGGCGTGCAGAATGCGGTCCACGCCCGACAGGTCGTCCGCCAGGTTGGGATGGAAGTAGCCGTGGGTGTCCGAGACAATGCCGAGCGTGGTCACGCGACGGTATAGAACAGAATGAGACGGAGCGTCGTCGACCGGACGGCCGACCGCGGACCGCAGGGGAGCGGCCCGCCGTCCATCGTACGGCCGAGGGCGGAGGAATGCACGAGGCGGTCGTTACAGCGCAGCCGTCTCGCCGGCCCCGAACACGCGCGTGTCGTATCCGGCCTCGTCGAAGGCGTCCGCAAACGCGTCGAGGTCCGTTTCGAGGGGCGGGAAGGTGTCGTAGTGGAGGGGGATGACCAGCTCCGGCTCCACCATTTCCGTGGAGTGGAGCGCGCCGTAGATGCCCATCGTGAAGACGTTGCCGACCGGGGCCAGCATCACGTCCACGTCCCACAGGTCGCCCACCCACTTCATCTCCGCGAAGGGGGCCGTGTCGCCGGTGTTGTAGACCACGTCGTCCCCCAGCTCCAGGACGAAGCCGTTGGGCACGCCGCCGTAGGAGCCGTCCGGGAAGGACGAGCTGTGCCGCGCGTGGGTGGACTCGACGTAGCCCCAGTCGAACTCCACACTGCCGCCCTCATTCAGGGGCTGAATCGCGTCGTGGCCGTACTCCTCCTGGACGTACTGCGTGATCTCGAAGTTGCTGATGACGAGCGGGTCGCTGGCCTCCAGCACCGCCTCGACGTCGGAGAAGTGGTCGAAGTGGGCGTGCGTGATCAGGAGCACGTCGGGGGCGAGCGTCTCCGGATCGGTCTCGGTATGCGGGTTTTCCTCGAAGAACGGATCGAAGAGCAGCGTGACGTCCTCCGTCTCGATCTGGAAGGTGGAGTGCCCGAAGTACGTGAGGTCCATGACGGTCGGTATCGTCTCGTGTGATCAGGATGTCGGAGCGAATCTGCGCGGTGGAACGGGGGACGCCACCCGACCTGTTTCACGGAAGGGGCGGAGCATGTGCCGGCCCGCCCCGCTACTTCAGAAGCACCATCCGGGCCGACTGGATGCCCTCGGGCGTTTCGAGGCGGGCGAAGTACGTTCCGCTGGGCAGCCCGTCCGCGGTCAGCGTCTGCTCGTAGTAGCCGGGCTCGTGCACGCCGTCTGCGAGGGTGGCGATGCGCTTCCCGGACAGGTTCCAGATCGTGAGGGTGACGGGCCGAGACGACTCGACCTGGTACGCAATCGTGGTGGACGTTTCGAAGGGGTTCGGGAAGTTGCCGACGAGGTCGACCGCGCGCTCAGGGGCCGGCTCGCCCCCCAGCCCGATCTTGATCGTGCTCGTGCTGCGCTCCACGCCCGAGGCGGACGGAACGTATCGGACCCGGTAGAAGACGACCTGCCCCGAGACCCCGTCGTCCGTGTACGTGAACGCCTGTGCCGCCCCGGAAGAGGAGGACGCGGCCTCGGCCGGGGAGACGCGGTCGACGGGCGTAAAAGACGTGCCGTCGGGGGAGCGCTCGACGACAAACTCCCCGGCGTTTGTGGCCCCGCTTTTTGTTCCGTCGGCAACCCCCTGCGCGTTCCACCGAAGCGTGACGGACTGCCCGTCGGTGCGGGCCCGCAGCCGCCGGAGGGGCGGCCGGAACGACAGGTGGGAGGGAACCCGCCGGGCCCCCTCTGCCGCATCGAGGCCGGATTGCGGCGCGTCCTCCTCGAAGCTGAGGCGAAAGGGCTCCGCGTCGCCGGCGGGGGGGAAGGGACGGCTCTGCGTCCGGCGGATTGCGGACGCGGAGCGGGCGCTCGGCCAGATCCGGAGCTCGTCGAGCCGACCGACGAAGCGTTGGTCGGAAGATGAGGGGGCCCGTTCGGGGCCGGCCCGCCGGCGCCCCCCGAGGGCGAGGGGCAGGGCGCCCGACTGTGCGGGCAGGGCCCGGGCCCGGGCCGAGTCGACCACCGTCCCGTCCAGCAGGAGGCGGAGCACAGACGCGGTCGCGTCGTGGACGACGGCGGCGTGGTGCCACTGGCCGTCGGCGACGGGGCTCGTGCTGCGGAGGGCCTGGTGGCGCCCGCCCCGCCCGCAGTAAAACCGGAGACGCCCGCCCGAGTCGGTCACAAACTCAAGCGGGTAGGGCGCCGCCTCGTTGCCCGTCCACGAGGACAGAATGACCCGGTCGAGGCCGTGGGTTCGTACCCAGAACTCGACGGTAAACGAGCGGCGCCGGCTCGGGGCACGGTCGGGCGGCACCTGGAGGCGGGACGGCGCCGCTGCGTCGGTCAGGGCGAGGGCCTGATTCGGGCCGCGGGGGCGAGACGGCGGATTGACCTCCACGGTCCGCGTGAGACGGTCCGTACGGCGCATCCGTCGGTTTACCGAGTCTCGGGCCGGGACGTGGGCAGAGAGGGGCGTCGTAAACGGGGTGAGGTGCCACTGGTATGTGCCCGTGTGGTCGCTCGGCTTCACTTGCACCACCAGCTCGTGCGGGCCCTGAATGGACGAATTGAGCGCCAGAAACACGACGCCCGGTTCGCGGCCGGACTGGAGGCGAACCGGGACGGGCGACGTCCCGTATCGGAGGAGGTGAGCATCCCGGACCGTCCAGCGTTCCGGAAGGTCCAGCCGAACGCCGTCGATCGAGGAACTCGGGTCGAGGGTCTCGAATAGATTGATCACCGTTTCGCCCGGCGCCCCCGCCGAGAGCGTACGCTTCGCCTGTGCGTCCACGAGCCGGGGCCCGATCCCGGCCCCGATCGTCCCGATCAGGAAAACAAGACAGACGACGCGGGCCATGACCATGCGTTGTGTTGTGGGCGTTCCCCCAACTCCCGATGGTCCCACCGGATGGACTCCCAAGCGGTCCGTGGGGCCCTGCTTTCAGGGCGACGACGGTGTAATCATAATGTTGTCTTTCGTGAAATACAAATGAAGCCCCCTCTACTGTGCCCATGGCCGACCTTCCCGACGACCTGAGTGACGTTGGTACCCACCGCGGCAACGACCCGGAAACGGAGACGGGGCAGACCGTCCGCTCTCCTACAGGACCGGACCCGAACGCAACCGAGGCCCAGCCCGCCCCGGGCCTGTTCGTGGTGGTCCGGGCCGCGTCGGGGGAGTGGCTTTCGATCCAGGCCCACTCCGCCCGGGCCGAGGTGGCCGAGCCCGACGACGGCGACGAGGTGGGGCGGTACCGCTCCGTGGAGGCGCTCCGCGACGCCCTCGCCGACACGGGAATGGACGGGTCCGTCGCGGTGTTCGAGGACGCGGAGGCCGATCGCGTGCTCGTGGAGGACGACGTGTCCGCCCATCACGCATGGATTGGCAAGCCGCGGTACCCGCGGATCACCCTCTTCCGAGACGCCGACGAGGCCGACGCGTTTGCCGAGGCCCACGAGCGCTCGGGGACGAATGCCTAAAGCGGCCGACTCCCTCGTAGACACGAGCAGGGGCTGCTCCCCAACGAGACGAGGCCTCAGGGCTGGTTCCGGCGCCCCCACCCGCACGTCAGCAGTTCAGCCCGTACACGCCCCCACCGGGCACGTGCAGGGCCCCGGTTCGGAGGCCGTTGACGACACGAGCACGTCTCACCTCCAGACTTGTGGCGTGTCGGAAATGGTCGTAGAGCCCAAGGAGCTACTCTCCGAGTTGAAGGAAGCGGAGTAGTCCTGCGTGAGGGGAGGCGGTCCCGGGAGACCACCCCCCACGGATTCGTTCCGCATCCCCGATTTAACACTCCATCCGTTCACAGAGGTGTTCGCGGAGGGCCTTCCGGGCGCGGTGGAGCCGGACCCGCACGTTGACCTCCGTGAGGTCGAGCTGCTCGGCCGCCTCCGCGGTGGACTTTTCCTCCAGATCGCGCAGCTGCACCACGCGTCGGTAGTGGTCCGGCAGCTCCTGAAGGGCGTCGTGCACGATCTGCTTCCGCTCGGACCGTTCCACCTCCCGCTGCGTCCCGCTGACGGAGTCGTCCCGGTCGACCTGCAGAAACTCGATGGTCTCGTGCTCGAGGTAGTTGTGCCGGTCGCTCGTGCGGAGGTGGCCGTACGCCAGGTGCTTCGCGATGGAAAACAGCCAGGTCGACACCGACGCCTCGCCCCGAAAGTCCTCGATCTGGCGGTAGGCCTCGGCGAAGGTTTCCTGGACGATGTTTTCCGCTTCGTCGGCGTCCTCGACCAGCTTGACCACGAAGCGGCGGAGCCGTTCGCGCTCCTGTTCGAACAGGCACCGGAACGCGTGCTCGTTGCCGGCCTTGAGGGCCTCAATCGTCGGGTCGCTGGCGGTGCAGGGCTGGGGCAGTTCCATAAGAATCGGGCGGGACCGGTGGAAAAAGCGCGAGTCCTTGTCTCCGTCGTCCCTTAAGTCTACCTTGGCCCCGGCGTGGAGTTATCACAGAAGTCTAACACGGGGATAAGATTTCGACGACATGTGGCCGCGTGTTCTGCTCTGGCTCCTTTGTTGACCGGTATGTCGCTTCGTTGCCTCGTCGTCTCGCTCCTGCTCTGCCTCGTCCCCATGACCGCGTCGGCCCAGCCCGAGTCCGTCCGCCTGCGGGACCTCGGGGTCGCCCCCGGGCTCTTTTCGCCGGGGAGCCTCAACGCGATCACCGACGTGGCGGGCGTGCAGGTGGGCCACCGCACGCGGATGGAGGGGGACTCGGTGCGCACCGGCGTAACGGCGATCCGGCCGCACGGGGGCGACCTCTTCCGCGAGAAGGTGCCGGCGGCGGTGCACGTGGGCAACGGCTTCGGCAAGGCCGCGGGCTTTCTGCAGGTGCGGGAGCTGGGCACGATCGAGACGCCCATCGTGCTCACGAACACGCTCGACGTGGGCACGGCCGTGGACGCCACCGTGGCCTGGACCCTCGACCGGCCCGGCCACGAGGACGTGGGGTCGGTGAACGCCGTGGTGGGGGAGACGAACGACGGCTACCTGAACGACATCCGCGGGCAGCACGTGACGCGAGAAGACGTCATTGGGGCCATCGAGGACGCCTCGGGCGGGGACGTGCCGGAGGGGTGGGGCCCGGCCCGGGAGCGCGGCGGTGCCGCGCGGGGGCGCCCGAGGCGCATGCCCGCCCCTGCCCGATAGCGCCTCTCCCCGCTTGCCGTCCGACCCTCGCACG
>ERZ1034573.691-NODE-691-length-10161-cov-4.720364_pt1 | contig 10161 bp, 18 predicted proteins | sample MGYA00520641_ERZ1034573 | MGnify/ENA primary metagenome ERZ1034573 (study PRJEB33760, sample SAMEA4777724) | hypersaline lake metagenome | biome: hypersaline environment; feature: brines | place: Spain | collected 2014-08 | depth 0 m ...
CTACCCGTGTCGTATGAAGTTGGTTCATTAGGACGCTCTTTACTCCCGGCGTCGCGCTCAGGACGGCAGTCTGTCTCAATCCGCGTTCCGTCAATATTCAGCGCGCCCGTCCCGTGTTCCAGTACACAATCCACGGTCGCGCCGTCAAACGGCTTCCGGGCGACGACGACGTACTCGGTCGCGGGCTTGAGGCCGGTCTTCCACCCGTCCCACTTCTTTGCGGCGTCCGTGGCGGGGGCGGTGATTTGGTGTACTCCATCCATAGACCCAGACCTATCACCCGCGTCGTAGCTTGAGCCGTCCATCGCTCCCGAGTGGTCTTTCTCCCCAACCACCTCGCGCTCGGCGTCAGCCCGCTTGTCTATCGTTTTGCTAATGTCCGACGCCTTCGGGAACCCCGACCCGTAGTGCCACGTGATTGTATCCCGAATCTCAAAGCCCGCGTCTTCGACGCCCGTAAACAGCCGGTGGTGCGTTCGGTTTCCCGAGAAGGCGAGTAGGTGGCCGCCCGGTTTGAGTACGCGTTTGACCTCGCGTGCCCATCGTTCGCACCACGCTTGATACTCGGCTGGTTCGAAGTCATCCCAATCCCGGCCCATGAACGCAAGGCCGTATGGCGGGTCGGTGACGCATGCGTGCACGCTCTCGTCGGGGAGTGTCGGCAGCACGTCAAAGGCGTCGCCGTGGTGGATCGTGTCCGTCTCAAGTCCCATCACGTGTGACCACGGCGTGTAACAACTAAAGCGGTTCGCACACAGTGCGTCAGAACACGATCAGGCAGTGCTCAAGCTTGTAGTTGCCCTCGCCTAGCTCTTTGAACACGTCGTCTTGTGGCTCATACACGCGGGCCGTGCCGTCCGCCGTGACGATCACGTTGTACGCATGTGCCGTCGACCAATCGTACGCGACGCCGACCGCGTTGATGCCGGCGAAGTGTGCGGCAAGCGTGCGGAAGGCGCGGCCGAAGTCCTCGCAGTCGAATTCCTCGGCGGTGTATGGCAGGTCGGCGGCGGCGTCGGCGATATCACAGAGTTGCCACAGCCCGTCGTCACCGTCGGCCGCGTAGTAGGTGCCGTCGGCGGTGACGATATCGGCGTCGGCGTCGGCGGGGAGTAGCTCCGTCGTCGCGGCTTCGACGGCGTCGGCGTCTAGTTCGACGCGTGCCGGGTCCGGTAGGTCGGCGTCGTCGCCCGCGATCGCACGGAGTTGTGTTGCCGGTGCCGTGCCGCCACTCTCGTCAGTGAGGTCGTCGCCGAGTGCGGCCGTGACGACACCGCGCGGGTCACCGTCGGTCTGTGCGCCGGAGAGGTGCTTTGCGGGCGTCAACACCGTGGGTTCGTGGTGCGCATACACGTCGACAGACGACGCCGTCGCGGCGAAGAGGTACGCTTCCGTCTGTGAGCCGTCGGTATGCGTCCACACGGCGTGTGCTCGAGCGAACTGTGTCGTGCCCATAGACCACGGTCGCGCTTTGACCGTTGAGAGCAGGTGCGGTGACGCGCCGGCGTCGGTGAGCGTTGACCACACGTCGCGAACGCTTGCGTCGTCGACCGTGCCGAGATACTCGGGGTCGTCACGGGCGCGCTTCGTGCTGACTAAGAAGAGGCCCTCATAGCCGTCTAGGATGGGGAACACGGCAAGCCGGAGTCGGTGCAGCGCGGCGTAGCGTCGCCAGCCGAGAAAGCGTTGGCCGACGAGTGCGGCCGCGAGAGCGATAACCAGTGCGACGTACGCGGCCGGGTCGTCGAACACGGCCGGGAGTGACTGTAGCGGTATCACGTGTCGTGATAGACTGGCGCGGGCAAAACCTCTTTGGGCGGCGTGCCGTCAGTCGACATGCCGCTCCGGTGCCCGAACAACGGGTGGGTGCCGGTAGTGGATGATCGCGACGTTTTCGGCCCGTTTCCGTCGCGTGACTTACGGCGGCCTTCTCTCTCAGCGGATCGGTCCCGACGACTTCGCGTCCGGTTCGCCCCGAAGTTGAAAACAGTGCTGCTCGCAGTAGCACAGATACTCGTCGGGGGATTCGGAGAAGTGAATCCACCGCGTCGCGTTTGTCTCACAGTCCGCAAACTGGCATGTCTGTGGTGCGTCCGTCCGTGACGGCATGCTATCGTATCCGTCAGTGGTGTCGCGTGTCATGCGTCGGTGTCAAGGTCCGGTTCGGACCCGTCGTAATTACGCGTGTCGACCGGGAACACACCGGTGATGCCCTCATTTGAGACGCCATGACACGTCGCGACCGTCGGTTGATTCGGCCCGACAAGCTCGCCGAGTGCGCGCGGGTATTCGCCGCCTGGCTTCGGCGTGCCGGTGATCAGCACCGGCGGCCCGTTCCACGGCAAGCGACCGGAGACGTGGTGATGCCCCATCCACGCTACGTCGAAGCTTGAGCCGAAGCTCTCCGAATCAAGAATCGTTGAGAGCCACTCTTTTTTGCGTGCCGACGTGTCCGCTTGTGGAGATCGGTTTTGCCCGTGTCTGAGTTGGCCGTGGATCGCGCCGTCGCGTAGGTAGAACGGCGTCGGTCCCTCGGCGCGCCCGATCGTGAAGCGGACGTTCTTTAGGTGACCGACCTCTTGTAGCGCGGCGACCGTGTTCCGCACGCCCTTGTACAGGATGAGGTCGGCGTTCGCTTGCTTGCTACTCCCCGACGCGCGTATCTCGCCGTGGTTCCCGGCCTGACAGACGACGTGCACGGAGTCGAACGCTCGCGAGTGCGCTTTGATTTGCCGGAGTAGCGGGTCATGTAGCGTGGCGATTTGGTCGTCAAGCCAGAGGTCCAAGTCTTCGAACTGGCCTTCGTAGATGCCCGAGTTGGTGACGAAGTCGCCACCCCATGCTATGACACTCTCATCATACTCCGAACCGTGCTTGTCCGCAAGCGCGACCGACCGGGCCGTGATATAGTCGATCAACGGCAAGAGCCGGTCGGTGTCGTGAATCACTTTGCCGTCGTAGCCACGAACCACGTCGCCGGCGTGCAGGTCGGTCATGTGCACGACCCAATCCTCGCGGTCGGGCGTCGCCGTCGGGTTGACGGTCGGCGTCTCCAAGCGCTTGAACTGTCGAACGACCGCGTCATGCGTGCGCGACCACCACTGGTTTGCCTTCCGTGTCCGCGTGCCGGTGTGTTCTGACGACCGAAGCGTGCCGTCGTTCTCGAGCGCGACGTGTCCGGCTGTATTGTCGACGTAGACGTTCCACCCGTCACGTCGGAGGTCCTTGAGGTGCTGTAAGATAACGCTCTCGCGGTCGTCGACACGGTCGCGCAACTCGTCGACTGTCGCGCCCGTCCGTAGTTCGTCGACGATCACCCGTTCACGCCCGGTGAGGTCTTGTGCGCTCGGGTCGGCGTCCGTCGCGATCGGCGTATCGCTTAGGTCCGGCAGTGTGTCGTCGTCGTCGTCGGGCGTGTCGTCTGTGTCGCCGTTGGCGTCGGTATCGGCGTCGGGTGTGTCCTCGGCGTCGGTGCCCTCGGCGTTGGCGTCAGTGTCGGCGTCACCGTCACGGTCCGCGAGATGCCACCCGACTTGCGCACGGTCAAACTCAAGCGGATAGCCCTTGTTTCGGATGGCACAGACGTGATCATAGGCCGTGTCTTCGGTCACCCCCAACTCGTCGCCGAGAATCCCCGTTGACACGTACTCGCCAGCACGGTCGCGTATCTCTTGTAGCACCTCGGCTTGACGGTCGGTCAGTGGATCCGGAGGGTCGTCGGCGGGCATGTGGGTGTGTGTCCGTGCGCCGAGAGCAAAAAGCGTCGGGCGGCTTACGCGACCGCGATCGTGACGACGGCCGCCCCGACGACGCCGAGTAAGCATAGCGTAAGCATGAGTATCAGTGCGGCAAGCAAGCGGCCGAAGCCGTCGACGAGTGGCTCACGGTGTGTCGGTGGTAAGCTCATAGGAAATAGCCAAAGCACAGATAGGTTCCGGCGGTGATGCCGGCCATGACGGCGAGGATTCGAACGAATTGGTCGACGGCCGCCTGGTCCGAATTCATGCGTGCTCACCCTCACGCGTCGCCGGGCCGTGATCATCCCACATGTCGGCTTTATGCATCCACTCGCGGACGATCGCGCCGTGTGATACGTCGGCGTCGGCGGCCGTATCGGTGAGCCGTTGGTAGACGGGAGTGGGCACGCGTATCGTATGTGTCATGCGTCACTATCGGTCACCGGCCGTGATAAACGTGACGTGTGCTCACAGCGCGTGTCGTCGCATGTCGGAGCCGCGGCGTGTCACTCACGCGGCGTGTCGGACGCAAAAGAAAACAGGGTTGAGCCGGAGTCGGTGACGGGCGCGTCAGCGCTTACCGCTCGTCGGTAGCACTTTCTGCACCTCGAGGTCCCACAAACGCCCAATCAGGAGGAATACCAAGGCGGTAAAGGGCATCCAATAGGGGGGCACTGTCGTCGCCACCGCGTCGATGGTCATAAGCATAGTCCCCACCGTCCACGTCGCGACGAGAGCCGCCGCTATGACTTTTTCTAACGTTCGGGCCGGCGGGTCCTCCGTCATGGGGGTTACGCTTTTGGCGAGGCATTTGAGTTCAGTACCGACAGTCGCATGCGCATGCGCGCCGAGTCGTTGAGTCGCGCGGTCACGGTCCGACATGGCATCACGCTACCGTTCGGGTGACGTGTCTAAAAGCGTTCCCACGGTGTCGACACGTGGACATGACACCGGCCGCGTGGACGGCCGGCGATCACCACATGGCAAGGGTCGCCGCAAAGACGGCGACCGACCGACGATGAGGCAGTGTTCGGGGAGAGACGGTCACAACACGATCCGCGGGTCGTTCCCGCATGCCGTCGTTTGGCCGCGCGTTACTTAACCGTTACTCCGACAAATCCTTCTCCGTCGCCGAGAGCGTGTCCGACGACACCTTGAGTGCAGTTGCCAGATACACGACGAGCATGTGCAGTAGCACGGCATAGACGGCGGCCGCGCCGAGTGCGATCGAATACGGATCCATCGGCGACACCTACCGGTCGGGGCGTGGTAAGCGTTCGGACCGCACAAGAGGTGACCCGGTGAACCCGACCGTGAGAAAAGCACGGCCGGCAAGCATGTCCACCGACTTGCACGCGGGCGACCTATGGTTTCGCTGCCGAGTTGCACCAACTAGCAGATGTCACCTGCCGCATTCTCTCGGCGACGACGACCCACGTGTATCACACAACGTGACGTTTCAGTATAAGCGTTACGGAGCCGGGCGCTACGGCGCTAGTTCCGCAGCGACCGTATTCCACACGCCGACCACCGCGCGCCGGGCACGCCCCTCAGCTTCGGCTTGCGCCATCTGGCGTGCGTCTGTCGGTGTCGCACCGTCGCCGAGTGACCACCGCGCCGTGCGTGCGTTCACCGGTCCGAGATACCGGCGACCGTCGTTCGGCGACCTGACGAGCATGAGGTCGCCGTTTCGAAGCGCGATCTTCACCGCTTCGTCCGGATCCGTCGTCGCCGCGTCTCGAGCGTGCATGTGCTTGGCGATCGTCACCACCTCCGTCAGTGCGACCGCCGGTTGATCCGGCCGCACGCGTTCGTCGACGAGATGGATCACGCGTCGCGAGAGTGGCTGTGCGGCCGCGCCCTTCGTCGGCGGTGACTCACTCATGACACACGCTCCGCGTCACCGTCACCGTGGACCGACGCATAGTGTGCGTCACGGTGCATCTCCGATTCGAAGTAGGCCAAGCACTCAGGACACTTGTAGTAGCCCATCAGCGGCTCACCTCGTCGGGGTCGGCGTCGTACAAGTCCTTCGCAAGGCCGCGCGTCGGTCCACCATTTCTGTATGACTTGCGGACGACCGGATCGTCACACGTCGCGCCACACACACGGCAGCGGTATCTGTCTAGCTTGTCTGCCGATGCCTTCCATGCGGAGGTGGTGTTCATGATCAGCCCCGAACTGTCGCACTCCGGGCACGCCGCTACTTCGTCGTCGTCAAGCGTTTGGTAGTCGCTGTGTTTCATTTGCGTACTCCGCCGTACACTACAACACGATCCGTCCTTTCACGCCTTATTGTACTATTCTGCCGCGCACTACAATATAATCCATATGCGACTACTCTTTCGTACTGTCTTTCTCCGTACGTCGGGGTGTAACGACTGTCGCAACACAGAGTATGATCGTGCTCATAATAATCACGATTATAATAATCACGATTACAGAAATCGTGATTTTCAAGATCGCGCTTAGTCATTTACTCACCTCGTCAGGGTCGGCATCCGCTAAGTCTCGGGCCAACCCGTAAAGCGCCGTCGACCCGCGGCGTTCCCGCACGATAAACTCGTCGAACTTGGCACCACACTTGGGGCACCAATACCGCTTGCCGTCGGGTTCGTCATGCTGCATGCTACCGGGCGAGGCCAAGCCGATCCCGCCAGTGTCGCACTCGGGACACACGGCCACCTCGTCGTCGGCGGTGACGCGGTTGTGCACGTTCATCGGCTCACCTCGTCGGGGTCGGCACGGAGTAGCTTATCGGGGAGACTGTCATGCTCAAAGTTGATCGCGTTGTGATGCTTCTCGCGAACCGTCGGGTCGTCGAAGCGTTCACCACACGCTTCACACCGCCACGTGTGGTCGTACTCACCCTGCTTGCGTTGGATCGACCTCGAGCGTCGGTACAGCTTCGTTGAGTCGCACGCCGGGCACGCGGTCACAAGGCTCTCGTCGGTCTGTGCGTCCGTCACGCTTGCGTCAGTTGTGGTCATGTGTCGTCGGTGTCGGTGTCGTAGTCGTCTGTGAGCGTCGTCTGTGCGTCGTCGGCGCGTGGCACGGCGACCGTGCCCTTCGTTTCGAACCATGCCGAGAGGTCGGGTGTCGGGTTCCACGCCCCGAGCATGGTCGAAAACGACGGTGACGAGCCATGCCCGAGATACCAGTCACGGCCGTCCAAGAAGACAAGCTCGTCGGCGGTCGCAAACCAGTTGTGAAACCAGTCGGCCGACGGGTCGACCGTCGCGACGGCGACCGCCCGATCCACCTCACCCGCGTTGTAGAACTTGACGAGGCGGCGATACCATGGCGTCTTTTCGCTAAACGGTGGGTTGAGCCATACCGTGCCGTACCATGGCTGTGCCAAGCCGTCGTCGGCCTTGGTGTAGCGCTGCTCCGCGATCGGCGTTGGTTCGACGCCGGCGGCCGGGTCTAAGTCGAAGCCACCGATTCGCTCGGCGATTGGTCGCCACAGCTTCGGCGCGGTCGCGACTTCGTCGTTCTCGTCTGTTTGCCACCATCCACTGGCGTCGGTGCCGGTCGGCGTCTCTCCCGAATCACTCATCGCTTGCCTCACCGTAGGGATCGGTCCGTTGTTCATCTTTCGGTATTGCGTCACAACTCGGGCAGTAGGGCCGCCCGGCGGCGGTCGTCTCAAACCCGGCCTCGGCGACGAAGTTACAGTAGCCACACTTGCGTGCCGGGTCGTTCGGGTCGCGGATCCGATCCTGTAGCGTCGCATCATCGGGCGTGTGCGCGGTGTCGGGGTCCTCCGTGACAAGGATGTCAAACGTTGACTGCTCATGCTCGTCGGTCGCGCTACCGGCACCGTCACTGTCGGCGTTAGTCATCACCGGCCACCCCCGACGGACCGCCGGCGTCACGCGGCGCAAACTCAGTGAGCGTCATGGCACGCGTGTCGTCAATGAGTGCGGCCACGTCCGCCGGCGAGAGCATGTCGTCAGTGTTGACGTTCGCCCGGCGGAGTGTCGCCGTCTCCGAGAGGCCTTCATAGTGATACAAGACCCACACCAGCATGGCATGGTCGGTCGGCCGCGGGCGGTCACACGCGACTTCGGACGCACAGTGTTGTGAGCAGTGTGCCGTGCGCTTGGACCCCACCTCAAACTCGCGACCACAGACACACGTGTCCGTCTCCGGGTCGGGGTTGGCCTGTGCGGTGAGCGTGCACTGGCGGGAACAATACCGTCGCGAGTCCACCTCACTCGGGCGGACTTCAAAGGTGTCGCCACAGTGCTCACACGTCGTCGACGCGCGCTTGCGTTGGGCACGGGCGTGACACTCAGACGAGCAGAACGTGGTGTCGGACTTGCGCGACGGCATGCGGTGGACGGTGTCGCCACAGGTGGCGCACTCACATGCGATCTTGTTATCTCGAGAGGCGTGCACGCACTCATGTGAGCAAAACCGGCGCTCGTCGGCCATGTGTGCTTGTACCGTAAACTCGTCACCACAGTGCTCACACGCGATCGTGACGGACGTATCGTAGTCCGCAGCCATACACGCTTGTGAGCAGTAGACGCCTTCGTTCTTGGCGGGCGGTCGGAACGACGTACCGCAGTGCTTGCACTCCGATTCGGGGATGAGACTCTCGCCGTGCGCTTGATAGTGGTGCGCCTTGAGTGCGTGTTCGGAGTCAAACGTGCGCTCACAGTCGGCGTGCGGGCACGTCACGGAGTCGCGGTCGGCATGCCGCCAGCACCGGTCGCCCTCCGTCGCGGGTTCGCGACACGGCGTGAGGCTATTCGTCGCTGCACCACACCGCTCAACGTCATCATGTTGCCAGCACGTGTCACCGCCGGTGATCCGCTTGCACGCGTCCCCGTTCGCGCGTTTTGCGCCGCAGCGGTCGGTCTTGACCCAAGAGCGGCCGTTTCCGGTCGATCGCACGGGCGTCACGTCCGTCGGGCACGTGCAGTAGCCCTTGATGTGGTCTTTGATCGTTGACGCCGCGGCCTCATAGTCGGTGGCAAGCGCTTCGATCGTGATTTGCTCATCATGCATCCGTTCGCGTAGCTCGGCACAGATGGACGGCGTGACGCCGCCGCTTTGCCTGGCTTTGACCGCGGAGACGTTGACCGTGCCGTCCGCGTTGAGCAGTTCGCTCACGTCGATCGTATCCGATTCTTGCCCGCGTGTGTATTCGTCTTTCATGTGTCCGTAGTGTCGTCTGTGTCGTCGGTTGGTTGATAGCCGGTCGGGGGCACCGCGTCGCACGGCAGGTGCCGGGGTAAGTCCGTGCCGTCAAGCGGCTCGTCACAATATGGGCACCGCTTCGGCGGCCTGCTCTTACCGTCATCCATCGTCGGCCACCGTCGCCCATTGATCAGCCGTCGTCTGTACCGGAGCGTCACCGTCAAGGGCGCGCTCACATGCGTCGCGGATCGACGCCGAGAGGTCGTACGGCACCTTCGCCCGTTCGGCCGGGTCACGGATCGCGTCGTGCATCTCCGTCGACAACCCTTCTTGTGGGTTTCCGTAGCCGCCATGTTCGCCGTCCGTGTTGTAGGCATGGCAGCCGTCGCCGTATGAGCATGACCGTGGCATCCATGCGTCCGGATGGTCACCCCACAGGTCGGTCGGCTTCATATAATGCGTGCCGTACTGGCAGTAGGTGACTCGAGCGTCGGGGTCGCCGATCACTTGGCGGAGCCACCCTTGCGGGTTCTCTAGGAACCAAAACGTCGGCGAGAGGCCGCGGATCAACCCGAGCGTATGGTAGACGAGTGCGACCGCGTCGCGTGCGTCTGGCGTCTGTGGCTCACCGTCTATGAATCGCTCATAGCGTGAGGCCGCAAACGAAAACTGCGTGCACGGCGGTGACGCGACGATCACGTCAAAGTCGGTGTCGAAGTCCGACGGTCGCAAGTCGAACACGTCGGCCGTGATGTCAGGCTCAAAGTCCGGATCAATCTCCACCGTCGTCACGGTCCACCGGTCGGAGTCGTCAAACGCCGACGAGAAGCCCTCAAGCCCGGCGAACAAATCAAGCACCGCGTACGTGTCGTCACTCATTGTTCCGAATCTCTTGGAGTCGTTCGTTCGCCCATGCGATGCGCTGGCGACGCGGGTCGTCACGCTCCGCCTCCGCTTCGATAATCTTCGTGAGGTACGCCGGATCGTCCGTGTTTTTGATCCGGTGCTCGGCGTACTCGTCGGAGGTGTCGCGCGTCTGTAGCGCGAAGACGCCCGGCGGCGGACGGCGGTGGTTACTCATGTGCCACCCCGCTCGGCAAGCACGTCGTCGACTGTCAGCACCGGGTCGTTTTCAATCCGCGTGCGTTCCTCGTCAGTCAGCACGTCGGCGGCGTCGGCGGCGTCGCCGTCGGTCGTGGTATCCTGCTCGCCGTCTGTGTCGTCGCTGCCGTCGGCCTCACGCATATCATACGGCGGCACCCACTCGGGGTCC
>ERZ1034573.693-NODE-693-length-10155-cov-5.856337_pt1 | contig 10155 bp, 4 predicted proteins | sample MGYA00520641_ERZ1034573 | MGnify/ENA primary metagenome ERZ1034573 (study PRJEB33760, sample SAMEA4777724) | hypersaline lake metagenome | biome: hypersaline environment; feature: brines | place: Spain | collected 2014-08 | depth 0 m ...
ATCAAACCATGTTTGAAGCCCTGTTTGAAGTCATGCGCGTGTGCGTCGCGAAGACCGAGGGAGGGGTGGTGGGCCAGAGTCACAAAGAATAGCTATTGTTTGCTATTCTCTGAGATGATCTTCTTTAACGTATCTGGGTCCAAGAATGTTCCCTGTAGGCGTACCTGATTGTCGCCTTGCTTAAATATCATGTCTCCTTCGCCACTAAGTTTCTCTGCTCCTCCATCATCAAGAATCACTCTCGAGTCCGAAACCGATGGCACTCTGAAGGCTGCTCTTGCATCCAGGTTTGAGCGTAAATCAGTATCAATAATTTGAGCACTTGGTTTCTGAGTTGCTATAACTAAGTGTATTCCCACACTTCTTGCTCTTTGAGCAATACGACGGATCTTCTTCTCAAATTCAGAAGAATCGTCTTCAAGTTGGTCCAATAGATCTGCATATTCATCTATAATAATGACTTGAGGTTCTAACTCTTCAGATGCTGAGACTTTGCTATTGTGGTCCTTAATGTCTACTGAACCACTTTCTTTGAGCTTTTCAGTTCTTTCCCGTATTTCTACTTCAACTATCCTATCAATTAGCTCTTTTGCATCTTCAGGATAATTGATTACTCTATCGTCTATTAGGTTAGGTATATCTCTCTCAAAAGGAGAAAACTCAGTCATTTTAGGATCTACTATACCTAACTCGAAGTTCTCAGGCCCTATAGATTCAAACAAAGACCCAACAAGATTGTATAGGAATACTGTCTTACCGCTGCCAGTTGTACCCCCCACAAGCATGTGAGGAGATTTATCTAGGTATCTTTCCTCAACATTTCCAGACGGAGTTATGCCTGCGATAAGCGGCAGTTCTCCTTTCTGGTAGTCCTTATCAAGGCTGTCTCTAAATTCTTCAAACTCTACTAAGTCCTTCTGTTTCTTAGTTATATCTATTGCAACATACGGAGTACCTGATAATCTATGTATGTCGGGCTCATTTTCAAGAGCAAGTTCTCTTGCTATATCCTCTGACCTTTTGGAAAGTTTCTTTTGCTTCACCCCTGCATCAAGTTGGACCTTATATCTTACAATATTCGGACCTATCTCTACTTCATCTTGTGGAATATCTACTATCTTAATACCAAAGTTATCTAGGATTCTTTTGAGCTCGTGGATTTCATCTTCTATATTTCTATCTTCACCGAAGTCTCTATCTTGGCCATTAGATGTGTCTTCAACCGCTTTTTCTTCTACACTTTCTGTTTCCTCTTTAACTTCCTCTCTTGAGGTTTCCTCGCTCTCTTCATCTTCTATATTCTCTTCCTGTTCGACTTCTACATCTTCTATATAACCTCTTAACGCATTTTTAATCGTCTCTTGAGGCAATCTATCCACTCTTATTTGTTTTCCATTTTCTGTAGAAGGTTCGAGGTTTTCGCTGGTCTTTGCTCTATTGTTTATTTCTACAGAAACTAATCTAGGATCTATGCCTACTTGAGGAATTTCTCCCTCATCACTGTTGAAGATATTATTCATTCTGCTGACCCATTCTTCCTTCCTACTGAGGTCGTCTCTATCTTTTAACTCATCAAATATTTGTTCTTTCAGGACTTCCATCCGCGGTGATGAGGTCAGACTAGAAGTTTCAGTAAATAATGCTCTAATAGTGGAGGTGGTAACCGATAGCTGATCCACAACATCTCCTTCAATTTCACCGTCTTCAATCTTGAATTTCGTAGGTTCTGGGTCATCAACAGTCTTCACTTCAACTACTTCAAATGCTAGCGAATCATCCTCGTGGAATTTTACAACGAGGAAATCTGCTCTCCTACCCCCGGTCCGGAAGTTAAGCCACTTTCGAGTTACTGGGTCATCTATAGATATGATGATTTTCTCATCTTCGATAACTTGGTCTAGCCACTTATATGCTATTATCGATCCAAGCGCTCCTTTAACATTCTTAGACTTTATATCAGTCCTAGATTCGTTATTAACCAATTCAAGGAGTCCACGGTTTTCAACATCTATAATATTGTCAACAATTTCCTGAATATCTTCTTTTTCAGGAACAACAGGGTATTCATTCAGTATCCTCTTCAGAAGATTATTGAAATAGCTTCTATCACTTGTATATACTGCATAACCTCTTTCTCCATAATGGGATACAGAAATCAAGTCTGAGGTAGGGAAATCTGTTGTATTGGTATCAGGAGATGAAAGAATAGACCATAGACTCTTTTCTTTTATTTTAGAGATCTGTTCATTATTTAGACTCAGCTGGTGTACTGTGCTACTATGTCTGCCTTGTCTTCTATTGTTTAGGTGATTAGTTAAACTTTGATAGTCAGAGAATAGATCTCCTTCCTTTGAGTAAGTCTTGTTAATCTCGTCCTCTAACGCGTCGTAGTTAAACTGCTTTGGAACATATAGCGGATGTATTTCGTTGTTTTTATCTCTGTCAAACTCTTCAATCTCAGGAGTACTGTTGTCGTTTACAAGGAAGATATGTCTATCTCTATCCTTAATTTTCTGTAAGTAGCTCTCGTAGTTTGGTTTCTCAAGAGTTCTAATCTTAAAGCTGTTTCCTCCTCGAGGACCAAACAGCTCCATTATGTCTTCTTGTTTCTGGTCTGAGAATTGTGAAACTATCTTATCTCTGCTGTTATGTATGTATACTAGATCTATCTTTGCTCCTGAAATTAAGTCTTTATCATGTAGCTTGAGTAGAGTTCTTATCAATAGTTTAGGATTTACTGGATCTACTACAGATATACGTAGATTTTCTGCTGCTGGAGGATACGCCTGGATATGTTTTCTGATAGTCTGTTCCCAGAAGTTTTTATCCCCGCTAATATCGTTAGGGTTGAGCTCCGAGTATATAGGCAAATTGGATCTTTCTCCTGACTGAATCAAATAAGAGTCCCTAACATTTCTGTTGCCGGAAGTGTTGATGCTTCTCAGTACATGTGGCTGATCCTCTATGGCATCGATGAGGAACTCTTTTTCGCCCTCGCTTAAATCATTCTTCTCATTCTCAACACGCCTTACAAGTTCGAAATATCTCCATAAATGCAAAGGATGTAGGGGGCTTAATACCATCTTTATGCCATCATCTGTGTTGATTGCAATAGTATCTAGAAGTAAGAAGTCAGATAATAGCTTTGGAGCTCCTGTTGAGCTGATATCTTCCAGCTTACGATATTTGTTATCTAGTATTTCTTGGGCTTCTCTGTATGAATCTAGGTACTTCTTAATATTTTGATATAGGTCCTCATCGCCGAATATTCTCATCAGAGGTATATTAACTAGACTATCCAGACAATCGAGAAGTTTACTTCTCTGTTTCTGGAACTCTTCTAGAGTGTTTACTAATTCTGAAAACTCATCTTCTCTCTCAGATAGTTTTTTGAGTTTTTCAAATGATTCTCCTCCATCAATTTCGTAGTAGGTGGTTTCTAAAGATCTAAAGTTCTCTACGGCCTCTTCTACATCACTAGCATCTTTAATCCTTCCTCCAAGTCTTTTCTCGGTAACAAAGTTATCTATGAATGCGAGGAAGCTATCTTCTGGCTGTACTTTGACAGTTCCTTCTTCGGTTTCTACTTCTACATCTTCTCCTGTGTCTCTTGCTTCTCTTAGTCTTTCATCTATGTCCTGCATCTCTTCTTCGATCTCTTGCTTATTTCCGAATGCAGTTTTGACCGCTGTGCGTTCTTCGGGAACATATCTTTTTCCGCCCCCGCCTCCGCCTCCACCATTATTTGTTTTTTCTAGAAGATCCTGAACTCCGGAGAAGCTGAGCTCACTTAGTATGTCTTTTGAGTTTTCTCTCTGGAATTTTCTTATTTTTTCTAAATTGTTTGTGTCTCCTGCATCGTCGTTGCTGATGCCTTTTACCAGTCTTCTCTGGTCTGCACTGGATAAATTACTAATTCGTTCTACTAATCTTCTGTTCTCTTCAAGGCGATCACGGATTTTGTCCGTGTTATTGAGAAGTCCGTGATCGGGCAATAATCTTATTCTATAAATTTCCTGTTCTATTGCTTCAATAGCTTCTTGACCTTCTTTCTTGGTGGATGCTGCATACTCGGCAAAGGATCTTAAGTCGAAAAGATTGCCGAATTTAGTTTGGAAACAACTCCAAAATTCTCTTGATGGCTTATTATCCTGGAACTCTTCTTTCTCCTTCATTAGTTCTGAAATCTGGTCCCTTATCCGTCCGGAAGGAATATTCTCTAGTCTCTCTAAAGAACTCATTCTAGGTGGTTGGCCTCTGCTAAGGACCAATATTTTTTCTGGTTCTTCGTGTTCTCCCCAGCTGTACTCGGTTTCATCTCCATTCCTCCATTTTATCCCTACTGTAGCGTTCCTTGTTATCCGGACATTTTCAAAGGAATCTCCTTCCTCAGAAACAGAATCTTCGATACCGCTTAGCACGATTCCTACTCTTTGATCTAACCTCTCATCCAGAGAATTGATAAACATCTCAATATCTGTCTTAGGAGTAGACTTAATCATAGCTCCAATGTTATCTTTTTCAAGAGTTTGCTTTACTTCTCGAGCCATAGATTCACTTAATACTTCTTTAGTATCTTTGTTCAACTTGTATCACCTTTTACCATTGTAACATCATCTGCGTACTCTTCTGCGTAACCTAAATCGACTAAAATTCTCTTCAATCCATCGTAGTTTTTCTTCAGAGGATCAACCCGATCTTGCGTAGTTCCCAGGCTTATGTTCCACTCTTCTAGATGGATTTCTTCCTCTTCAGTGCCTCCAACAAGGATACCGTATTTTTCTTTCAATCTCTTTAGGAGGTCTACCAGCGGGATTTTCTGGTCAGGCTTGATAACAGATAGAATTAGTGCTTCTAGGAGCTCGACATCTGGTTCATAGTATCTGTTACGAGTATTACCTCTTGGTTTCAGTATGCCTGACCGCCATCCAAAGGACTTTATTGTCCCCTTAGGCGTGTATGTCTTGAATAAGCTAAGATGGTTGGCATTGTTCAGAACATCTACTAATTTTTCGAAATCGTCTTCTTCAGTGCTTGAGTCATACATTTCTTTAAATGTTTCAACCGCGTCCTCGTGTTTACTACCGGTTCTTTTCCTGCCAGCATAGAATTTATCTGACTCAACAATTTCCATGATTTGATCTCGGTTCAGCGATTTAGCTCCCTTTCTATCAAGTTCATTCCTTATGCCTTTCCTGGTTCCATTCTCTACCTCTGAGTATCCAAGATTTGCTGTATTGACGCTAGCTCTTTCTATTACTTCTGAGTTTTGCGCGTAATTTAGAAGCATAGGGACCTTGCTCTCTTTTCCGTCTTCCTCAAGTTCGTTATTTCTATTTATTGAATAACAGTAGAAGGCAAAACTTGCGAACTTTACAAACTCCCTAAGTTGCTTTAGATTCTTTTCTTGTCTGGAATCGTCGATATGCAGAGCGATATTATGGAAGCCTTCTTGCAAATCTTCGGAGACTGAATCTTTTTCGAAAATCTCTCCTAAAGGAGAAGAATTAATTGTTTTTGAATTGACCGACTCTTTTTCCGCCAATTTAAGGAAAGGTCTGAATAGGACCGACATTCCATCCCGATGATTCTGAAGTTGCTTCCGCATCTTATCCTCTACAAGCTCGTTATCCTTGATTAGTGTGTATAGATATTGACCAACAGAAGCTCCGTTGTAAGTATCATTCAAGAGCCAGTCGCTTGTGAAGGTTGGTGCTGTCGATTCTGCAGACTTAGGGTAATAACCCATGTCGTCATGAAGGATTTGATGGAAGAGGGATCTATAGTGGTTCATCTGAGTGGTTTCAATTGCTGTGTCGCTTTGGAATTTTTTCTTTATCTCATCGCTTATTTCTTCGTAGTCCTTCTTGCTAGGTTTAATCGTAAATTCCAATAGCTCATCGTAATTGTAAGAATATCCTAAAAGATTAGTTAGCATTACATGGCCTAGATGGACTGGTTTAATCGACTTAGAGGTGGCTTTAAAGCCAAGGAAATTCTCACTTGCGTTTTTGTTAATATCCTGTATGTCTAATTCTAATTTTGCCATCAAATACCACTCAAAGAGAACTCGTCATTGTTTACCTTGATTTTAGTTATGTCGCCTGTTTCTGTGTCCTTCATACGTATCTTTGCTCTCGTTTCATCACCAATCTCTCTTTTTTGGATTTCCTCCATGAAGTTCAATATCTTTCTTTCTACTTTTTCATCTCGCATTACATATGGAACTCCTAAATCAAGAGAGCTAAGCGTTTCGTGTAAGTTCTTATCTATCTTCATTTTGGGTTTCCTGTTAAAGTCCTGCCCAGGATCATACTCGAGAACATACTGGTTGCTGTGGAATGTAATTGCATCACTGATTTCTGAGTTAAGCTTCGGAACTTTATACTGGAATTTGTCGGTATGTGCTTCTTCTCTTGAAATTATAACCTGATTCTCTTTAGATCTGAAGTTGTGTGAGAACCAGAGTAATAGGCTGTTAGTCATGTCAGATTCGGGGATAAAGTAACTATTAAGCCATTGAATAAGTTGTTCAGTTTTCTCTCGAGGTTGCAGGTTGGCATTGTTTCTATAATTCAAGAAGTTCTCGTTTGTTTTATCATATACTTCTTTAGTGCCGATTTCATCTACCTTCTTATCGCCAAATAGAAATCTTCTTTTCTTCCTCAAAAACTCCTTTTGGACCTGTTCAGCATCATAATCTGAGTCATTAAACTCCATACCCTCTTCCGTTTCAGACCATAGAACGCTGTCTAGATAAGGGTGAGTCAAAACTTTAGGGTCGATGTGTTCTCTAAACAGATCGAAAAGCTTGCCTCGTCCCTCATAGGCCAAATTGTAAAATTTCAGGTCTTCATCAAAATTCTCAACTTCTTCTTTCTTTCCACCGTTAATACAGTAGGCTATAAAGTTAAGAAGGTCTCTCATAGTCACACTAGAGTCAATAACTCCAATATAAGACAGCATTTGGCTTAGAGAGTTCTTTATTTCCTCTTGAGAGAGCTTTTCAGCATTATATGAAATATGTTTGTCCATCTCTTCCGAAGTATCGTGGACTGTGGTAAGCTTCTCTATGGCTTGCTTAACTATTTTTGTAGAAAGAACACTTCTTTTACTCAGATCAATTAGAATTATGTCCTCATTTGGATGTTCATAGCCATCATCCATCACTATTTGGTTCTCCATCATGTGGTCTACATCATTTAAGAACTCAAAGTCTCCAGAAAAATCATTTATCAATCTCTGAAGAGGGCCGTCATTAATAGCTAAAATTCCCTTTCTGTTTTCGCTATAGGCCTCATTCCATTCCTCAATTAGTTCTGAAGGCTCCCAGGTAGATCCATCTTTGAGGAAAAAGCCATCGTACTCCTCTTTTTCCATCATGATGTATTGAGTTTTACCGTCTCCAGGATTACCTGTCAGGATGATTTGCTTGCCTTCTTCTAGTTTCTCATCTAGAAACTCGTCCAGTTCAGACGAAATGTGGATTTCTTTTCTTTGGTTCTGAGATAATCTCTCAGCAAATGCTCCCTGAGAAATATGATATAGTAATTCTCTACTTATTCCATTTTTTGCGTTCACATTTATTCACCTACTATAAAATCACTTAATTGTTGTTGTTCGAAACCGATTTCCTGGCTTAGAAGGAAGTCCTCTTTTTCGAAATCTCTAACCCGTTCCATGATTTCTGATTTTTGTACTCTTTTGCTGAGCCATCTCTCAATCCAATGTTCATAGATCTCCTTTTGTTTTTTATCGCTATCTTCGCTCATGTCCCAGTAATAATCCGGCTCTTCTTCTTCCCCTCGAAGATAGTCCTTTGCGTTCTTCGCAAGTTCAATCCCAAAAACTATTCTAGGCGATTCATGCCGGATTAATTCTTCAGAAAGGCCTAAGTTGAGTAGACCATTTTTTATCTTCCGCATTCGTGGACCGACACCTTCACCAAATCTACCTCTAACCTTTTCTCTTCCTTGTTCGATCTCTGTTACTTCGCTGAGTCTGTCTCGGGTATCTGGACCAAACTGTATAGAACCCATTCCTTTTGTCTTTCCTATGTTTTGATATTCGATCTCTCCGTTATCGGCTGGTACCCGTATTCGCGAGTATTGTGCACTACCGACCTTAAACAGGCTAGTGGTATCTAAAAATACTAGATCATTTGATTTTACTTTAGGCTCTCCTTTCATAGACGAAGCTATTTTGCTTACCTGGTTTTCATACTTGTTTTTATAGGTTTCTATAACCTTAGGGCCTGTTAAAGCCATTGCTACTAGCTTACCAGATAGTATTTCATTGTATGGAGGTATTCCTCCGCAAACCATTATATTCATCATATTTGCGCCAACTCTCTCTTTTTTCTGAGCTTTTATCCCTTTCTTTATTGCTCTTCTGCCATCTTTACTTTCCAAAGCATCTTCTATGAACTCTTCGTCGGATTTATCTTCGTTGTTCTTTACATACTCATAGGAACTCAAAAGTTCTCTGAGGGTCTTAGCGCGCTTTTTACGGAAAAGAGGAGTTTCGCTCTTTTCAGCCCAATCATCTAGTTTTTCAGGATTGGTGTCCTCATATTCAGGATCTTCAATTTTTGACTGCGCTTCTTCGTAAATTTCGTCAAGAATCTCAAAAGTTCTCTCATCTGGGTTGAGGAAGCTTTCTTCAGTTAAGTCTTCGTATTCTTCAATAAAGTCTTCCCATCTGATATCTTCGAGACTTCTCTTGTAGCCAGTTTCTATTGCGTCCCTAGAGCGTTTACAAACCTTCTTTTTTCTTTCTTCGTATTCTTCCTCCGTTTCGAGGTATTTTGTTTTTGTGATGGTTCTCTTCTTTCTATCTTCAGTTCTTTCATCCTTAGGGAGCATCTCTTCGTATTCTAGTTCCTTTTTATTACGCTGTAGCCTTTCTCTCAAAGAATCTATGTTCCATCCTATGAAATCACTTCGGACAGCGAGATTCATTATAGGACTTCCTAATGCTGCTATACCCATAATTGGGTCGTTTTTCCGAGAACCATCTCGTATTAAGAATTTAATAGATCTTCCTGGCACATGGTTATATGGAGTAAGCCATGTGTAACGTAAATATCTCCATATGTCCTTTAGCTTGAAACCTGTTTTCTCATCTCTTGTGTCATCAGCAACTTGTATATATGGGCTGACGCTTTGTTTAAGATGAGAGGTTATTTCGTCTCTATCTGAATTTTTAGGCTTTAGATCATAGTAAAGGTTTTCTCCATCAGCTATCAGGTCAGAAATTTCTTTATCGTCTATACTTCTAGATCCTGACTCCATTTCTTTGATGAATTTCCTTATACTTTCGTCTTCAAATTGTACTCTTCTTTCTTTTTGCAGAGCGCGCCTTTCCTTTTCTTTGTAAGCTTGAGGGTCCTCAGAAGAGTTAGGCGGTACGACATACAGGTTACTGTTTTTCCTGAAATTATAGCCTATTTCAACTAAGTCAAGTAAAACTTCCAACGTTGCCAGATATTTAGTTTTCTCAGAGTCTTTACGGCCTTTAAGCTCAGATTCAATTTTATTTTTCTCGTCTTTAATTACGACTTCCATGTTTGTTTCATCAGGATTTTTCATCAGTTCATCTATGACTGACTGAAGTCTACGGGAATACTTTTTATTCAAGTCTGGGTCAAATTCTATATCGGAACCGCCTTTCACTAAATGCACCTCTTTCAAATACCTCTCCATGTCGAGATGACGGTTCATATCTTTAATAGATTCAGTAAGCATTAAGAGGGTTGGCCAAACTGGCCTATCCAAAGTAGTTTATTGGACCAAACAATCTATGGAAATGTGAAATACAACAGAGAACGCCTTCTGACTAATAATTTCATTTACACAGTTTTCAGAGAGATTGCTCTAAACGAAGATGAAACATATCCTACCAAAATGGCCAGGGATCTAGAAAGATATGGGCACGATGAGATAACCAAGATTTGTAACAGCCTGGCAAATGAAGGGTTTGTTTCCAAGGGCGAAAGAGAGAAAGCTCAGTACTATAGGCTGGACGCTGAAGGTCTACTGGAAAACTTCGTAAAGATTTGGAAAGAGAACGGCGTTGATCTTTCGGAAGAATTAGATTCTAAATTTTCAATAAACTATGTTCGAAGCTACTGTTCGGCAAACAGTCATTCCGAGG
>ERZ1034573.694-NODE-694-length-10152-cov-6.525800_pt1 | contig 10152 bp, 19 predicted proteins | sample MGYA00520641_ERZ1034573 | MGnify/ENA primary metagenome ERZ1034573 (study PRJEB33760, sample SAMEA4777724) | hypersaline lake metagenome | biome: hypersaline environment; feature: brines | place: Spain | collected 2014-08 | depth 0 m ...
TTCATCCTCGCAGGTCGTACATACGATAATAATGATGAGCGAATTGCGGAAAAATGTGATACGACAATCGAAACAATCAGGTCACAGCGGACGCAACTGCAGCTGAGTCAACTTAATCTAGAGACCACAACCGAGGTATGGAAAACCCCCGTACCGAATGTTCCATTTCGTAAGGTAGGTAGCGTTGAGTACTTTCTAACAGATGAATGGCCAAGAGAGGGGAATAGGGGTTCTTGTGAAATATACTATTCGGTGAAGCCAACAGATAATTATGTTGCGGTTATCGAAGAGTCCACGGTTACAGATGAGTCAGATCATATAGATTCACAACAATTTGTATGGGCTGTTTCTGAAGATCGAAGACGAACCACTATCTATCCCACCTTCGAAGATTTCAGGGAAGAGTCAACTTACTCCCCGCAGAACCTTTCAAGCTCTGAAGCAGAGAAAACGGGAGAGTTATTCGAATAGAGAGAAGACACTACGCTCTCACTCAATCCGACAAACAAGTCATTAATCGTTACAGTTGTAATAGTAATCAGCGTCTCGTTCTGAAGTACGCTATCATATGAGAATAATCGTACGAAACAACTAATCTCCTACATCCACAACGCTCGGGTGGATTAAAGTAATAGACTGAACTCCACCAAGGTTTCCATTACCAGTCCGATAGAGCTGTACTCCATGTCTTTCGGTTGTTACAGTAAATTTCACACCTCCTTCAGATTCAAATAATATTTTCTTTTCTTTCACATCGTGGACAATACCTTTCATTTCCTCATCCGCAGACGATCCAGCGGCTACAAGCGTGTATTCCACATGTATTGCCTGACCTTCGGTACTGGGTATTTCAAAGCCATCTTTCTCTGACAGTTCATTAAGCGTTTCAACAGTCACATCTAATTAAAAAACAGTTATTGTTAAAAGTATGAATGCAACTGTTATCACTCATCTGTATGACTTGTCTTAATTATTTACGTTTATTAGTGGGTGCGGATGGATTTGAACCATCGTAATCCGCCTGACTTAGCACACGGCCAGTATATGACCGAAGTGCTTGTAAGGGCGGCGTCACAACCGAACTAGACCACGCACCCTGTTACATTAATTTGTTGGGGCACAATACATTTAATCGTTTTGTTTCTATCTCGGATGACCGTCACCACCGTCAGTTGGATTTCTCTGATCTGAGTGAGGACCGACACCACGTCCCGTGTCACGATCATACCGAATGATCACATGACCCGTGTACAACGCGTGGACATACCTGATATCATCGTCCTCGATGGAGAAGGATAAAGCAGGGCTACCATAACTTTCATCAGGAACAGATACGGCATAGCGATCAATAGGGTCTCCTATAACATCAAAGTGCTCACGAATATACTCTTCAGCCGCCTTCTGACTACCTTCCCGAGTAACGGTTTCGTTAGTCTGAACCATACTGCAAACTTGGCTTGTTCAGATAAATTCTTTTTGATCTCTTCTATTTAAACTACTTGGAAATATTACAGAAGGCTGCGGTGCGATTTGCACGCACGACCTGAGTCTTACAAGGACCCTGCTCTAAACTAACTGAGCTACGCAACCAGAAATCTCGGAACGTTTTAATTAGGGAATCGGTTCTGAAACCACTCCGTTAATAAGCCCAACGTATAGAACCGTAGCTCCAGACGCCAGCAGGAACATTCCTGCGAGTATCACAGCCTCACCGAACAGCCCTGACTGAACCGACCTCATGACACCTACGCCACTAGCGAAGGTGTAGAACATGAATAGTCCACCTACGACTAGGGTAACGATGGCACGCACAAACTCGTACATGGACTGAACCGTGATTTTAGCAACCTCTACCCCTGTCGCCTTCGCGTTCTTCTGGAGAGTACTTCGCTCCATATCTAACAATACTTCCAATAGAACTTGAATCCATCGATACCACCTGAACATGCTTAATTACAATAGAGCGAGACGAAAGCCTACTCGTTTAACCGTGGTAAGAACTTAATGAGTCGCTTGCTTCACCTTTCGTTCCGTTTCATATACTGAGTACACAATCGCCAGAGCCATCGGGTAAATGAGAACATGAAATATCGTAAGCCGAAATTGTAGGATCGCTGCGATAGCAACAGCAACAATATTAGCTACGAACATGAACTTGAGAAATGGTAGTATTCCGGCAACAATCCTCGCACCAATCATCTTCCGATCCATAACAATTCTGTTGCTACGGATTCAATAAAATGTTTCGATATCAATCCTCAGACCTGTCGCCGTCTCATTCGAATAATCAGAGTACTCCGACGCCTGATAAGTCATATTTAACATCAAGCAATACAACGAGTATCCCGACATCTCTAAATCCCAGGAAGAAATATATATTCACGATACATATGATAGGTATATGATACCAAACAAACCTTACAGCACTAGTGCTGTTGTTGGTATAACTGGAATTATAGCGGTGGTTTCGTGGATCGGAACACTAGTTGCTGGTTTCAACTTGTATGGTCGGATCTCACTAGGAAACATTGTGATTGTTATCTCTGCCGCGTGGCTTTTGATCACCGTAGGATCGGCCTATTATATCCGAAGTAACACAACAGATTATATCGCAGAGTCAAACATATGGAAACTGTGGTTTTGGCTGAGTATTGTCGGCATTGTGATAAATATATTGGCAGGAGCTGTTGTAGAGTTAGGATTTGTACAGTCTCAATTAGATGTTATTAAGACACTACCAATGAAATACGGCGTTATACTTCCATGGTTGGCTATCTACACCATAGGTAATCTGGCAACTGCGTTCTACAAATGGGACAATAAGGAGGCGATATCTACCTTAGAACGAGTTATCTACGCTCTGACTGGCGTTGCTTCATTAATCGGAACAGCACTTTTGGCTACTGATCCATCACTACACGGCCCTATGATCCAAGCCTTGGTAGTATTGAGTCTAGCACAGATCGTCACACTAATCTTCAGAAAGTAAACTACCCTGCCTCACTCTCACCCCACGGTCGTTTCTTGAGGGCGGGGCTTACCGCCGACATTCAGCTATTCCTCCACTTCAGATAGAGCGATATTCTCATATACTTCAGGATGCTCTTCAAGTTTCTTTTCAAGATCCTTGATAATGTTCTCTTTTGTAAGTTCCATAGTTTAACTCACAGTTTAAAGCCAAGGGTCGGATTTGAACCGACGAACACCCGCTCTGCAGGCGGAGCCGTTAGACCAGACTCTGGCACCTTGGCACGGTTAATAGTACGTGCATTCAACATATAACAGTTCCGTTCTCCGATTAATTCCCGAATGGTGAAACCTGTTTTCGAAACCTATATCAAACGCACAAACAATATTAGTAGTATGGAACCTGAAGAACTGATTCAGATCGCCCGTGAAGTGAAGGATAATGCGTATCAACCGTATTCCGAGTACGCCGTTGGAGCTACGTTACTCACAGAAGACGGAACCGTTTTCAAAGGGGTTAACATTGAGAACATAACCTATGATATGTGTAGTCACGCTGAGCGAACTGCGGTTAAATCCGCTATCGCTAACGGTAAACGGAGTTTCAAATGCTTGGCTATTAGCACGGAGGCAGAGGATGGAGCTCCTCCTTGCGGAACCTGTCGACAGTACTTAGCTGAGTTCTGCGAGGATAGTTTCACTATTTATAGTGATACAGGTGATGAAAGCTATGAAAAGTACACTCTCGGAGAGATATTCCCTCACGCATTCCGACCACAGAATGTTGAGGAGGCCACCGAATAACTAAATCTAAACTTAACCTGAAGTTAGCGCAATATCAACCAGAATATTTACTTAACCGAGGCAGTCCACCGTTCATCTATTTCATGCTTTCTTATGCTTGTAAATCTCCCAGTAATGAGAGGCGAGCTTACCAGCGTACGGAACAATATCATACCGAGCTTTCGCATACAATCCCCAAATAAATATAGTACCTACAATTAGCATAATCGGTAGCAGAAGGGGAGTACTAGCTGAGAGGTAACTAAGAGCCATGAACAACGCCCCGTGGAAACCAAGATGACGGAATCTTGGAACCAGACCCTCAAAGTTCATGCTTTTCTCCTTGTATTTATAGAAGCCGAGTTTGTACTGCATATGCTGAATATTCCAGAGAGTCTTAATAATAGGTTGACTCGGTTTAACAACAGGATTGTTCCATCTGTTCTTCACATAGATTTCCTCTCCGTACAACTCCTGCACGGTATCTGGATTCGCATCATACATATCGCAGAATCTAATGTATGGATTCGAAAGGTTTCTCTCACCTGTATCTTTGAGGCTAACCCATTCTAACTGGTCTTCACCTGTATCAAGACCAAGTTTAATCTCGGCGTAATCCTCTCCGGGTGCATCATCCTCTTTAATCGAACGGATGACTCCCGTGTGGTAAACGTCATCACTCTCCGATTCCTCTTCAAAACTTGGCTTCTCAGGAGGATTCCAGTCTCCTCTGGCATCCATCATACGAGAATTTATATCTCGGACAGATTCGTACTCTTCCTCGTACTCAGGGAACCCGTCAATCTCCATCTGCTCATTCGGGTTCTGCTTCTCCTCAGTCTTCTCCATGAATGCAACTAGAGAACGTATCAAAATAAACCCTGCGATTGATTTCTAAATATGATTGCTGGCGTAGCAGGATTTTCCTATGTTCAAAGAACAGTATCTCAATACGGCTAAGATATATTTTTAGGAATTGAAATAAAGTTGTACGTCAGAACCTCTAAAAATACTGAAATTATTGAGGAACAAATGTTACCTCTATCTGTTTGTTATTAACGACCTCACTAAAATGAAGCCTTACATCCTCAGACTTGACTATTTCAAGAACCCCACCAGCCTGACTTCTGACGAACGTCTCTATCTCTCTGAGCTAGTTTCTGGTCGAACAGCTCCAAGTCCTCCGTTTCTAAAGGACCGCTTGATCTTGAAGCCTTTTCTAAAGCATCTTTCTTGTAATTACCTCCTCCTTCATAGTTGCTACCTGACTTATTATCCTTAACTACAATCCTTCGTGCATAGAAAACAACCCTCTCAGTATTAGACGGGTTACCATGTAAGTCTGTATCTATCTCGTGAACAGCATCGCCTTCGTATCCTTCACCTCTATAACTCTGGCTCGCATACGTGGCTGTTACTCTACCAGCATCATATACAGCGTCGTACAGAACATATTCTTCAGACATAATATTGAATACTCGTGTGAACGTTATATTATTTGTTATCTGACACAGTTAAGACTCTTGATCTACTACCTTTTTCATGACTGTGTTCGCCTTCGTTTCTAGGTCGTCCACAGACCCTTCATTACTGACTGTGAAATCTGCTTTAATCCTCATATTTTCTAATCCCCATTCCTTCTCTGTTTCGTCCCTATCAACCAGATCCTGCATATTGAAAGAACCTTCACCGTCACGATCTCTTTGCTGTAACCTAGATAGACGTTTTTCTCTGGAGCATTCCACGAACACAGTATAAACTTTATTGAAACCATTCTTGAAAACTTCTAAATCAGATCTGATTCCGTCAACACAGACTAATCGGCTTTCGATTTGTTTTTGAATATGATCCGCCGTCCAATTAGCTATCACATCACTTCCCTTTTTTCACGTTGATTATCAACCCATTCTCCGAGGATCGCAGATTTACTCTTATCGTACTCCGACTTCTGAACAGATTCCCTAAATCTACAGCGGATTATCTCAGACATTGAGACAGTTTCAAAACCGTGTTTACCCACAATTCCACAGAAGGTAGACTTACCAGACCCAGGATACCCGGAAACACACAATGCTTTCGTCATAATATTCTTATTATAGCTCATCACACTTTTTACTTGTTAAATACGAGGTTATCGAATGGTTGAACTAGTTTAATTAACCTCATAATCCTCTCACCGAGCCACCTCACAAATGATCCGTAAACGCATCTCAACTTCTTCCTTAACCCATTAACAAACTCCACTCAATGCTTATTTGTACGTACTTCGGACAATCTCTAGGACAGAACAATAAATAATGGGCGTACCCAGATTTGAACTGGGAACCGCTCGGTTATGAGCCGAGTGCTCTAACCTGGTTGAGCTACACGCCCGCCCTCTCCACATTCTGCTTATGCTTGGGTTACACTTCAATGCTTTGATTCTGTTCCACTAATGATTGCTCCACTAAGCACACGTAATCTGAAACTATCAATCTGATTGATCCTTCCGCAAGAATAAATTTGTCGTTAAATAGCATTACATTAAATTAACTGTGAACACGCCAATCTACACACCACCTCGGTACGAGATCACCGTCTGGTTCAAACCTGATGGGATTCCACGATACAAAGCGTCAGAGAAACGTAAGGTTATATTTACTGCTAAGAATGACCTGTCAAGATCCGAGTACTATCAAAGAGCAGAAAAAGAAGCTATCAATCAAGGGATTATCAATAGTCATGGTATGGAATACTGGGAGCCGTACAAGGTTGATATCCGCGTCCCAAGCAGTTGCAGGAACAGGAATACTGATCACGACCTTCTCTAATTTTAATCACCATCCGTTTGATAGAAATTCTAAAATATTAGTTACGCTCAAATCCAACGCAGTTAGTATGGTGGAGTCTGTGAAGGATCCCTATCTGAGAAAACACGATCACGTAATATGAATATTAGGAGCGAGAAGGTCACACACCCTGTACCTCCAGCCACAGTTGTCATAACGAAAAGAAAATCATTAGACGTGATGAACGAACTGTTAATCGGGTTGATTACTCCAAAAATACCTATGAGCAACATACCAAGCGATACAACACCTACAACAGGGATCGTCTCCTTTGGAAGTGACATACCTGTAATATCCTCACTACGAATAAGAATCTTTCCATCTGACCTCATAACTCTCCACCATTAACACTCGTTTTCATCGGAGCGTTCCAAGAGATTTGACCGTTGAGACTGTCATAACCGTTTGAATATATTCTGTGCTTTACTTCGAGACAATTCGAACTCTATTGTTGTATTCTTATCCGTCGCATCCATATCAGATGTAGATGTTGTAAATCCCTCTAATTCAAATACGACTTTTTCCTCTTCTACTTTTTTAATCTCTAAACTGTCTTTATACGGTACAAAATCTGCTGTCATACACGGGCTTGATGCGATTCGAACGCATGTACCCCTGCTCCGCAAGCAGGTGTCACATCCAGACTAGACCACAAGCCCCATTACTTAACAGATCGCAAAACGTAAATATCCACGCAAGCAACATCCTAAAAATGGATAATTATGGCGTATCATCTGTAATCGGTGTTGTTTTGATGGCTGGCGTAGTTGTTATTTTAGCATCCGTACTTGGAGTGTTCGCACTTGGCACAGCCGAAAATATTAACGATCCGACACCGATTGTCGGGCAGACCAGCGGAGAATTTGAACCAGGAAGTAATTCTGATCAGCAAATTGTCCGAATCACACATGTAGCAGGTGATAGTGTTAATGTGGAAAACATGGAAATCATAGTTCGTGCTTCAGGACCTGGTGACAATTTGCCGACTGAGGCACGGCTAGTTGACCTTCCTGCTGAGGGACAGTTTATGACTGACAATATCGATGGGAACGCTGATTTGATTGACAGCAGGACGAGGACTGCCGATATAATCGAAGATGATAGCTCAAATACTTGGAGTGCTGGTAAAACAATTGAATTTCGAGTTGGTGTTGGTGAAGCTGACTTCAGAACTCTGGTTCCAGATTATAATGAGGATAATGAAGCTGACGAACTTGAGGTGATTATAGTCCATACACCGTCGAACTCGATTATTTCAGAATATACTTTCACCCTGTGAAATCGCTTAGTGGCGTATAAGATGTTACCTAGATTAATTAGTAACCGAATGCTTTAAGTTAGTAGTGACCGAGAGGCCCATCTTTCTCGTAGCAGTATATCCCAGTTTCAGGATAGTGAAGGTTCATATCACTTTCAGGACTACCATTTCCCTGTCCGTCACTCACAACCTCAATAATATCAAGAGATTTATGACCGTCTTCACCAACAACCTCCGCTAATATTAATTGAGGTCTCCTTGTCGCTGTTCCTTGAAAAGTGTATATTCTATCACCAACTTTTGGCGGGTTTGTTTGAAATTCCATCGTTTATGTGATAGTAATAAATTCCTAAATTTTTACCGATTAGAATAGAAGGTGAGGGTCGGATTTGCACCGACGTACTTCCGCTCTGCAGGCGGATGCGTAAACTAGACTCTGCCACCTCACCGAATATACGTTTCCACTTTTAATCAGCTTTTCTGTTCTTCTCGAACCATGCCTCGCAGTTCATCGTCTTCGAGTTGCGTAACTGGCTGGTTTGCGTCGATTCTAGCATTGACGACACGACTCTCACACTCAGGGCATACGAGGAAATCCTGCGTCGGCTCAGGAGTCTCCTCTTCGGGAGCGACCCAGCCACATGATTCATCTTCGTCAATACCACATGCGAACACCAATGTTTCAGGCATACCTATTTCTGAGGACTGAGTGAATAAAACCCTTATGATTCTATTCTGTTCTATTATATTCAGTAGCATAGCTGAGTTTTTTGAGTGGGCGATAACGGATTCGAACCGTTGTCACACCGTTAGAAGCGGTGTAGGATACTGGCTTTCGCCTTGTCCACTACCCCAATCGCCCAATTTGTTCTGCTGGAACATCCTGACTTCCATTCGGTGGTGCTCCTGTTCAGAGAGCATCCTCTCATAATTTTGGAGCACGCTCTTTCCTATCATGTCTGATAGTTATGAGTTTCACCTGTGGATTCGAACCACTCGGCAGAACTTTAAGTCGGAGTGGAATGATTCGAACATTCAACGGCTCTCTAAAGGCGAGTCTCACTCCCACGTGAGCCCACTCCGTCCTTCTCTAATTATTTCCTTTTCAATGGCTTCTTTTCAGTCACTCCTCCGTATTATCAACTAGTTCACCTGATTCATCGACAGACAACTTCGAATCTTCGATAATATCATCGAAGGTTCTGGTGAAATTAGTCTTAGGAGGATTGTAACCGTTCTCCTCAATCTCATCCAACTGGTCTTCAACTCGTTCACGCTCTTTCTCCAGCTTATACTCGATTAGTTCTTCTCTCTCAGCGTTGTAAATAATTATCTCTTCAACAGCAGTTGAGTAGATGCACCAGAGACCATTCGGTTGCTGTCGGATGATGTGCGACATATGAGTAAGTTGGAATACGTCAATATAAACTCTTTGATACGGTATTATGCAGCTCTATCGCTAACCCTGATCTACTCTCACCTTTCTGTAAAAGCGAGGGTCGGATTCGCACCAACGTACTTCCGCTCTGCAGGCGGATGCGTAAACTAGACTCTGCCACCTCGCCAGTAACTCACTTGCCACGTTGATTTGCGGTAGAGAACGGTTTGAACGCCGTATTCCTCAATCCCCGAAGATGACCAATCTAAGGGTTATGTCATCCTCGCCTTGGTCAGTTTAGCTTTCAGACAGGAACTAGCAGTCTGACGGAGGTTAACCCACCATCAGTCCCTACATCCTTGTAGGCTCTACCGCAATGGCAAGTGATCTAAAGGCTGTGATGGAATTCGCATCCATGACCTGTTCCTTACGAGGGAACCGCTCTAAACTAACTGAGCTACACAGCCACTAAATTAGTGTTAATTACAACGGATATAAGTGCGAGGTGAGCGATTTGAACGCTCGTTGCGGGCTTGGAAAGCCTGCGTGATATGCCAAGCTACACTAACCTCGCATTACAATTACGGAAAATCGAATTATTCAGCTCTGTGATCCTGACGGAAACTCATCTGATCATCAACATAGATGTCTCCGTCGGCGTTCGGAGTAATATATCCTTTCAGAGTTAGCGGTTTAAGAACATTAACTCTCAGTTTATGATGATCTTCGTCTTCTCTACGAACACGTGAAATCAAAGTCCAAGGTTTCATAGGACCGTTTGATTCAAGCTCACCGATCATTCTCAGAGCCTTCTCCTCATTAATCTTATTTCTCTCTTTACGACGAATGAAATCAGGCACACTACAACTTTAGAGTAGTGTGATTATAACTCTTTCTTAACTGTTCTATCACATTCCACTTGTCAGGAAGTTGTATTC
>ERZ1034573.697-NODE-697-length-10139-cov-6.374752_pt1 | contig 10139 bp, 6 predicted proteins | sample MGYA00520641_ERZ1034573 | MGnify/ENA primary metagenome ERZ1034573 (study PRJEB33760, sample SAMEA4777724) | hypersaline lake metagenome | biome: hypersaline environment; feature: brines | place: Spain | collected 2014-08 | depth 0 m ...
CGACGGTGTTCGCGGTCGCGGGGGCGATCAGGAGCACGTCCGCCCACCCCTCGCGCCCACAGAGGGCGACGTGCTCGACGGCGCCCGTGATCTCCGTCACCGGGGCGCGGTCGGTCGCGAACTGGAGCGCCCACGGGTGGAGGATGCCCTCGGCGCCCGGCGTCGTGACGGCGCGGACGTTCGCCCCCCGCCGGCGGAGCTCGTGGGCGAGTTCCACCGTCGTCACCGCTGCGATGCTCCCCGTGACGCCGAGGGCGACGTTGGTGTCGGCAAGCATTCGTCCACACTTCCGCGGCGAGGGCCTTAAGCCCCTTCCGTCGGGTCGGTGCAGTCACGACTTGCGTCTCCGGAAGGCGTTTTCGGGTGGGTGGTGTAGACTCGGCCACGACGCGGGGGTCGGAACTCGTGCTCTACGCCCTGCTCGGTCGCCGTCATCGCCGTCGACGTGCTCGTGATGGGGCCTCTCGGCTGGTTTCTGGCCACTCTTCTCGGCACCGCCGTCCTCGGCGTCGCGTCGGCGTTCGGGGACGACGACGGGGACGCGGGGTCGACGCGCCTGAACCGTCCGCAGTGTGGCTCGCGGACGGCCGTGGGGGGGATCGGTGACTACTGCGGCGACCCGCGCTGGCCCCACCGCAACGCCGCCCGGTAGTAGCCGGTGTCGGCCGGCGTCGGAAGCGGCCGCCCGCAGTCGGTCGGCCCCGAACGGGAGGAACTCGAACGGGTCGCCCCGACGGGCGTCGTCGACGCCGCGGTCGCGCATCGTCCCGACCAGCGCGTCGCTCACCTCGACGGCCACCGTCTCGAACCGCGCCTGAAAGTAGCGCGCGTCGCGGCCGACGCCGGCGCCGGCGCCGACGTCGAGCAGGGGGCCGTCGAGCCACGACTCGATCCACGGGAGGGCGTCGTCGCCGGTCGGGTCGCCGAAGTAGAACGCCTCGACCGGATGTTCGCGGCACTCGTCGTCCCCGTGGACGCGGAGCGGCGCGTCGCGTTCGTCGCGATGCTGGTCGCGGAGGGCACGGCGAACGGACTGGGCACGGGTGATCGAAGGGGTGGGCGCGTGAAAGCCGTCGTCCTCGTCGGCGCGGAACGCTTACCACGATTCGCTCCAAGGGACGCCCGTGGACCGAATCCACGTCAGTACGGTCGTCTGCCTTGCGCCCGGGGCGGTGTACGACTTCCTCGTGGATTTCCCGCGCTACGCCCGGTACTCGAAGTACCTGACCGGCGTGACCGCGAACGGCGACGGGTCGCCGGGGACGACGTATCGCCTGCGCTTCGCGTGGTGGAAGCTCTCCTACACCGCTCGTACCGAGGTGACGGACGCCGACCCGCCGACGCGCCTCGACTGGCGGGTGACCGAGGACATCGGCGCCCGTGGCGACTGGCGGGTCGAACCGCTCGACTCGGTGCCGGAGGGGCTGCCCGACGACACCGACGCCGCCTGCCGCGTCCACCTCGAAGTCGTGTTCGACCCCGACTCCGTCGGGGGTGGCACCCTCGACCTGCCGCGGTTCGTCTCGCTCGACTGGGTGGTTCGAAAGGTGAAACCGATCCTCGTCGAGGAGGCCGAACGCGTCGTCGAGCGCATCGTCGCGGACGTCGAGGGACGACGCCGCGAGGTGGAACTCGTCGTTCACGAGGCGCCGGGCGGGGTGTAGGAAACGAAATCGTGAAACGGTGGGCGTTCGCAGTAGCGTGCATGGTCAGGAGCGATGCGGCGTGCGCGTGATCATCGTCGGGGCGGGGCAGGGCGGGGGGAGCATCGCGGCCGACCTCGCCGACACCCACGACATCGTCGTCGTCGATCGGGACGGCGATCGTGTCGATGACCTGACGTATTCTCTCGACGTGCTGACCGTCGAGGGCGACGGGACGTCGCTCTCGGCGCTGGACGAGGCGGGCATCGACGAGGCCGACATGGTAATCGCCAGCACCGACGACGACGAGACGAACATCGTCGTCTGTGCGACGGCCCACGCGGTGAGCGATGCCTTCACCGTCGCCCGCGTGAAGAACACGGAGTATCTCCGGACGTGGGAGCGCTCCGAGCGGGCGTTCGGCATCGACTTCATGGTCTGTACGAACCTGCTGGCCGCGGAGTCCATCGTCCGCGTGGTCGGCATTCCGGCCGCCCGCGACGTGGACGCCTTCGCCGACGGGCGCGTCCAGATGGCGGAGTTCGAGATTCCGCCGGGTAGCCCCGTGCGGGATCAGACCGTCGCCGAGGCCGATCGGTTCGAACAGCTCACCTTCGCCGCCATCCTCCGGGACGACGAACTCGAAATCGCCCGCGGGGACTCGGTGCTTCACGAGCGCGACCGGGTGGTGGTGATCGGGAACCCCAAGGCGGTACGGGAGTTCGCGACCACTATCGCGCCCGAGGAGCCGCCGGGCACGGCGGAGGAGGTGGTGATCGTCGGCGGGAGCGAAATCGGCTACCACGTCGCCAGGCTGCTCGGCGACCGCGGGTTCAAGCCGCGGCTGATCGAACGCGACGGCGACCGCGCCCGGCAGCTCGCCGAGGACCTCCCGAGCGCCGTCGTGATGGAGAACGACGCTACCGACATGGACTTCCTGGAGCGCGAACACGTCGGCGACGCCGACTTCGTCGTCGCGGCACTGGACTCCGACGAGAAGAACCTCCTCGTCTCGCTCTTAGCGCGGCGGCTCGGCGTCGACCGGACGGTGGCGATCATCGACACCACGGAGTACGTCGAACTGTTCGAGACGGTGGGCGTCGACGTGGGCGTCAACCCGCGCGAGGTGGTGGCCGAGGAGATCACCCGTTTCACCCGCGACGGCGGCGCGGAGAACGTCGCGATCATCGAGAGCGACCGCGCCGAGGTGCTCGAGGTAGAAATCGACGGGGAGAGCGTCCTCGCGGGTCGGCCGATCCACGAGTCGGTCGCCGACCTGCCCGCCGGCGTCGTCATCGGCGCTATCACCCGCGACGACCGGTTCGTCACCCCCCGAGGCGACACCGTTCTCGAACGCGGCGATCACGTCGTCGTCTTCCTCGACGCCTGCGTGCTCGACGAGGTGACGCCGAAGCTGTAGCGGCGATTATCAGCAGTTTCAAGCCCCTCCGCGAGTCACCGACGGACCGAACCTCTCGATGGCCATTCGTGTCGACTACCGGGCGAGTCTCAGTCTCGTCGGGAGTGTGCTGAAATATCTCGCCGTCCCGCTGGCGATTCCGTTGGCGGTCGCCGCCGCGTACGGCGAGTCGGTCGCCCCCTTTCTCGTGACGATGCTCGTCACCGTCGCCGTCGGCGGCGGGCTAGAACGCCTGCGTCCCGACCCCGATATCGGCGCCCGCGAGGGCTTTCTGATGGTTGGCGCGACGTGGCTCGCCGTCTCGCTGGTCGGCGCCCTCCCGTACCTGATCGAGGCGTACGGCCTGCCGGGGTTCGTCCCGGCGACTGCGCCCGAGTCGACGCTCGCGAACCCCGCGAACGCGCTGTTCGAGAGCATGAGCGGCTTCACCACGACGGGGGCGACGGTCCTCGGACGGATTTCGCTCGACGCCCACGGCCACGGGATCATGCTCTGGCGACAGCTCACTCAGTGGCTCGGTGGCATGGGCATCGTCGTCCTCGCGGTGGCCATCCTCCCCGAACTCTCCGTCGGCGGCGCGCAGTTGATGGACGCGGAGGCGCCGGGACCGGGCATCGAGAAGCTCACGCCGCGGATCGCGGAGACGGCGCGGGCGCTCTGGGGCGCGTATCTCGGGTTCACGGTACTGGAGATTCTCCTGCTCTACGGTCTCCACGTCGGCGGGATGGCGCCGGCGATGGACGCGTACAACGCCGTCTCGCACGGGCTAACGACGATGCCGACCGGCGGGTTCTCGCCCGAAGCTCGGAGCATCGAGGCGTTCTCCGCGGCCGTCCAGTGGCTGATTATCCCGTTCATGATCGCCGCGGGGACGAACTTCGCGCTGTTCTGGCACGCGTTGACGGGCGAACCGAAACGCCTCCCCGGCGACTCGGAGTTCCGGTTTTACGTCGGCGCGATGGCCGTCCTCACGGGACTGGTCGCCGCGCTCCTGTTCGTCGGAAACGGCGTGGCGACGTTCGCCCCGCCGGGGGCGACCTACGACTCGACGTATCTCGCCGGGGTTCGGGCGACGCTGATCGGGACCGTCGAGCCGGCGTTGCGACACGCCGCCTTCCAGGTCGTCTCGCTCGTGACGACGACGGGCTACGCTAGCATCGACTTCAACGCGTGGGGACCGTCCGCACAGTATCTCCTCCTCTTTGCCATGTTCGTCGGCGGATCGGCCGGCTCGACCGGTGGGGGGATCAAGGTCGTCCGCTGGTACGTCATCCTCAAGTCGATCCGTCGGGAGCTGTTCACGACGGCACATCCCGAGGCCGTCCGGCCGGTGCGTCTCGGCGGCCGGACGGTCGACGAGCGGGCGATCCGTGGCATCTACGGGTTCACCCTGCTGTATCTTGTCATGTTCTTCGTCGCGTCGGGGCTACTCTTTCTGGACGCCGCCCGGAGCGGCCCATCCCTGTCGGTGTTGGAGGCGATGAGCGCCGTCGCCGCGACGCTCGGCAACGTCGGGCCGGGGTTCGGCCTCGTCGGCCCGATGGGGAGCTACCTCGACTTCTCCGCTCCCTCGAAGCTGTTCATGATCGGCCTGATGTGGCTCGGCCGCCTCGAAATCCTCCCCGTGCTGGTCTGCCTGACGCCGGAGTACTGGCGGCAGTGAAAATCAGCGCTGAAAATCGGGGGGTCGAACTTATATACCGAATCCGCTAATCGGGAGATGTGACGACCGGTCGGGACGGCGACGCCCGCCGTCACCGGACTCGATCCGGCTCCTGGAGGCGCGTCGCCGGCGACGAACCGTCGGATCGGGAGCGAGTACGAGCGGGGAGGCACGTACCCGTCGAGACAGGCACCGTACGCCTGGGGAGAGGTACTGTGAGTGACCCAACCACACCCGTCGCTCCGCAATTTATTTCTATCAACGTATCCGCAATATAAAGGTCTTTTACGAAGCCCTCCCCCGGTTCACTTGCATGGTCGATTTGACTCGACGTAGTCTGATGGCAACGTCTACAGCCGCTGCGCTCGGCGCGAGCGTCGCCGGCGTCGCGAGCGCGAGCGATTCGGAAATTTCCGAGGGCGAGACGCCGGGCGCACCGAGCGCCAAGGGGAGCCTCAAGCGCCTCTCGACGACGGCGTTCGGGGCCGAGGTGACGGGACCGTTCGTCTTCGAGGACGGCTCGCTCCTGTACAGCCTCCAGCATCCCGAGGAGCAAAACCAGAAGCCGTTCGACCGCGCGGCGGTCGGCTACTTCAGCGGCTTCAACTTCGAGTTCGACGGGAACAACGACGACTTCCCCGAAGTCGGGATTCCCGACACCGAGGCGAAACAGCGACAGGTCCGCTCCGAAGTCGGCGATTACGAGATCCTGTTTCAGGGTCGCCAGCCGATCAACGGGGGCGAGGAACGCATTGGCGTAACCCAGACGCCGGACGGCACCGACATCAACCAGGAGAACTTCGCGGGCACGCAGTACGGCAGCGCGGCGACGAACCCCGACTGTAACCAGTTCGTCGCGACCGACGAGGACGGGACGGAAGGGTACCTGTTCACCAACTGGGAGAACAGTCCCGGGTGCATCTCCCGGATCTTCATCAGCCAGGACGAGAACGGCGAGTGGAGCGCCGACCCCGAGGACGCGATGAACCTCCCGAACACGGATGCGTTCCGCGATATCGGCGGGACGCGGATCAACTGTTACGGCGACCTCAGCCCGTGGGAGACGCCGATCTCCTCCGAGGAGAACTACGCCCACCCGCGCGTCTCGCTGACCAACACGGTCGGCGACGCCGTCGAGGCCGGCAGCGGCGAGGGCATCCTCGGCGCCTGCCAGTTCTGGAACCGGCCGAACCCCTCGGAAATTCAGGGCGCGGTCGACGAGTACGACGAGGTCGAAAGCTGGTTCATCCAGGGCTACTGGGCGATGACCGGCGTCGAGTTCCTCGCGTACTACCTGGGCGCGGAGCAGTCCGACCAGAGCGGCGACACCAACCTGGCGACGACGCCCATCGACGACGTCTACCCGAACCCGTACCGCTACGGCTACCACGTCGACATCCGCGAGCCGACCGCCGAGGATCCGGAGCCGATGAAGTACTACGTCGCGGGCCGGGCTTCCTGGGAAGCGCCCGACATCGTGGGCGATCAAAAGACTATCTACGGCTGTTCGGACGGCGACAGCAAGGGCATCTACAAGTTCGTCGCCGACGAGCCGATCCCGAGCTACGAGAACACGGACGACATCGCGGGCACGCTCTACGCCCCGAAGATCACGAACGACGCCGCGAACGCCGAGGAAGCCGGGCAGCGCAACTCCCCGGCCGACACCAACCTCGAAATCGAGTGGCTTCCGCTCGGCCACGCCGCCAACGGCGAGGTCGAATCCTGGATCGCCGAGTACGACGACGTGACCCAGGTCGACTACCTCGAAACCCACGCCGACACCGACTGGCAGGAAGATCCGGCGGGCGCGATCAAGGAGGCCGACCTCGACGTCATCGAAAACGGTAATCGGAACTACATCACGAACGAGGAGATCGTCGAGTGGGCCGCGCAGTACGAGGCCAACGGTCCCGACGGCGTCGACGAGGACCTCCGCCGCGTCCCCTTCCTGGAGACCCGAGCGGCCGCGAAGGAAATCGGTGCCTCCATCGAGTTCAACAAGGCCGAGGGTGTCGACAGCGTCGACGACGCCGAGCCCGGCGACTTCGTCTACTTCGGCATCTCGGAGTTCAACGACGACCTTGCGGACGAGACGGGCGACATCCAGATGGACCGCGTCGACGGCGGCGTCGTCTACCGCGCCGAACTCGAACCGAACTACAACGTCTCGACGCTCGAACCGGTCATCGTCGGCCCCGACTTCACCGACGGGCCGCAGGACGCCGACGACGCGCTCCGCAACATCGACAACGTCTACGCGATGCGCGACGGTCGCGTCCTCTGCTGTGAGGACGGCTTCGGCGGTCCCGCCCGCTCCTACCCCAACGACGGTCTCTACGTCTTCCAGCCGAACGTGCAGGTCGACGTGGACTCGATGGCCGTCGGCTACGGTCAGACCGGGCAGGTGGCGCTCACCGCGTCGTCGCTCCCGACCGGCTTCTCGGGCGCCGAGGTCACCGTTTCGGTCTCGAACCCCGAAGTCGCGAGCATCACCGGCGTCGAGTTCTCCGAGGGTCTGGGACTCACCGAGAGTTCCATGAGCAACGACGGCTCCACGGTGACGATTCGCGCCGCCGACACCGACCGCAACGTCCAGGCCGGGGGCCGACACGTCCCGCTCGCCACCCTCACCGTCCGCGGTGACAGCACCGGCACGACCGACCTGCAGGTCGGCGTGAATCAGATGGACAACGAGGACGGGAACCCCATCGACGCGAACGCCCGCACCGGCGTCCTCGTCACCGGCCCGCCGACGGTCACGGGCGGATCGGCACCGACCGACACCGACGGCGACGGCCTCTACGAGGACCTCAACGGCAACGGCCGCCTCGACTACGAGGACATCGAGATCCTCTTCAGCAACTTCGACGCCGACAGCGTGACGATGAACAAGTCGGCGTACGACTTCAACGAGAACGGCCAGCTCGACTTCGACGACATCGTCGACCTCTACCAAAAGGTCAACTAAGTCCGCTCGGTCGGCCCCGACGGCCGGCCCGCAGCGTCCCATCCCACCACCCCATTATCACCGTACGACAACCATGACACGAGAGACACGATCGACTTCGATTTCGATACTCGCCGACACCCGCCGTAGCGTTGCAGTCGCGCTGGCGGCGCTCGCCCTCCTCGGGGCGGTGGCGGCGGCCGGGACGGCCACGGCACAGAACAGTCAACCGACCATCGTCGTCACCGACGGCACGACGACGCCGGACGGAACCACGACCGTTGGAGTCGTCCTCACGGACGCACCCGACGGCCTCGCCGGCTACTACCTCGAACTCGCCGTCGAGAATCCCTCGGTGGCACGGATCGACGCGGCCAGCTACCCCGACCAGTACGGTCTCACGAGCGAGCCCGTGATCGAGGACGACGGGGCGACCGTCGTCCTCGAAGCTGCGGACGTGGAAGGCGCCGTCGAACCCGGCGCGACCGACGTGACGCTGGCGACGGTGACGGTCGCGGGCGCCGCGCCCGGCGAGGTCGAACTCACCGTCACGCCCCAGCAGTTCGACGCCGACGACGGGAGCGCGTTCACCCCCGCTACGGCGGCCGGAACGGTCGCCGTGAGCGGGGGTGGCGACGCCCCGTCGGCCGACACCGACGCCGACGCCGACGCCAGCGCCAACGGATCCGACACCGACGAGACCGGCGCGGACGGCGCCGCCGGCGAGGACGGCGCCGACACCGACACCGACACCGACGCGGATACCGAATCCACCGAGGGCGACGGACCGCTCTCGCCGGTGCTGGTGCTCGTGGCGATCACACTCCTCGTGGCCACCGGCCTCCGACGGCGCAACTAACCCCCGACGACACATGCCACAATCAACTCCCACACCCGACGACGCGGAATCGACCTACCGTGAGTACGTCCTCGGCGTGCGCATCGTCGAGCGCTCGACGCCGGACGGAAGCGTCTATGCGTTCGAAGCCCCACACCACGGCGGCGCCGAGTTCGACGACCCCGAGACGGCCGAACTGTACGCCGACATCTACTTCGACGTCAACGGCTTCGACGAGTCGAAGGTCGGCGAGGAGGGCGTCCCCCCGGCGATCATCCAGGCCGGCCGGGACACCCTCGCCGCGTACTTCCACACCCAGTCGTACGGCGACATCAACTGGATCGCGTCCTTCTACGGCTTCAAGCCGGAGCGGACCCAGCGGCTGATCAACCGGGTCCGTAAGCGCGCGGCGAAGATTCGAGAGGGTGCCGAGGAGCGCGGTCTGAACTAATCGGTCCCGCCCTCGCCCTCGAATATCATTTTTGAGAACTCAGTGCGTAACGTTATGTCTATCCCCGCCACCGGTGCAGGTGGGCGGTCCGATTCGGCATCGGCACGACGACCCGTCGTTCCAGGCAGTCGATTCGGCGCGGTTCCGGGGGGAACGCGTCGAGCGTCGGATCGGGACGCCTCTCGCGTGTGACACCCTCGCCCGGACCGGTGGTCGCGATTTTTACACTTTCGGGAACCGGGGCAGCGGCCCGCCGACTGTCCGTAGGCGGTCGAGCGTCGAAGAGACGCCGGCGCTCGCTACGCCTCGACGGCGCTCGCGGCGCGGACGAGCGTTCGTTCGTCGAACGCGCCGCCGATCAGCTGGAGACCGACCGGAAGGCCGTCCGCCTCGCCGGCGGGGACGGAGATGGCGGGGAGGTTGGCGAGGTTGACCGGCACCGTGTTGGCGTCCGCGAGATACATCCGGAGCGGGTCGTCGAGGCTCTCGCCGAGTTCGAACGGGAGGACGGGCATCGTCGGCGACGCCAGCACGTCCGCCTCGGCGAGCGCCTCGTCGAAGTCCCGCTTCAGCCACGCGCGGGCGTCCTGTGCCTTCGCGTAGTACTTGTCGTGGTAGCCGGCGGAGAGCGCGTACGTGCCGAGGAGGATTCGTCGTTTCACCTCGTCGCCGAACCCCTCCTCGCGGACCCGTGCGAACGCCTCGTTCCAGTTGCCCTCGCCCTCCGTCTCCGGACCGTATCGAACGCCGTCGAAGCGTGCGAGGTTCGACGACGCCTCGGACATGGCGATGACGTAGTACGCCTGCACCGCGCGTTCGACGGAGGGAAGGCTCACCTCGTGTGTCTCGGCGCCCTGCGCTTCGAGGTCCGCGAGCGCCGCCTCGAACGTCCGGACGACGCGCTCGTCCGCCCCCTCGATCAGTTCGGTCGGGACGCCGACCGTGAGGCCCTCGACGTCGCCGTCGGCGGCGTCGGCGTAGGCGGCGTCGGCACCCGCGTCGCGGGTCGTCGCGTCGCGGTCGTCGGGACCGGCGATGACCTCCAGTAACTCCGCCGCCGACTCGACCGTCGGCGCCAGCGGCCCGATCTGTTCCAGCGAGTTGGCGTAGGCGACGAGGCCGTACCGGGAGACCAGCCCGTAGGTGGGCTTGATGCCGACGACGCCACAGAACG
>ERZ1034573.699-NODE-699-length-10126-cov-10.072982_pt1 | contig 10126 bp, 14 predicted proteins | sample MGYA00520641_ERZ1034573 | MGnify/ENA primary metagenome ERZ1034573 (study PRJEB33760, sample SAMEA4777724) | hypersaline lake metagenome | biome: hypersaline environment; feature: brines | place: Spain | collected 2014-08 | depth 0 m ...
GCGACAACTTGGTCCGAAGCCAAGCACTCTGTCCAAGCTGAGCTAAGCGCCCACATTGCTTTCTTCCGATGCTCGAATAATAAGGGCGTCGGTCTCTCCATCGTGGGCCAGTCGATCACACAGCTCTTGGAACCACCTCTTTTATTCACGACCACCGACCACCGGAGCGTATGGCGTCGATGTCGCCCTCGCTCCGAGCGGCGGTCGAACTCACCCGCCCCAGCAACGCGGTCGCCGCCGGTGTGCTCACGTTTACCGGCGCGTTCGTCAGCGGCGGCGTCGCTGCCGCTCCCCTCGCCATCGCCGCAGCAGTCCTTGCGACCGTCGCCGCGACCGCCGGCGGCAACGCGATCAACGACTACTTCGACCGCGCGATCGACGCAGTCAATCAACCCGATCGACCGATCCCTCGCGGTGCGATCTCGGCCCGCGGCGCGCTCGGTGTCAGTACCGCCTGCTTCGCCGTCGCCACCGTCGCCGCGCTGACGCTCCCACTGATCGCTGTCGGGATCGCAGTCGTCAATCTCCTTGCGCTCGTCGTCTACACTGAGTGGTTTAAAAGCCGCCCACTCGTCGGCAACGCGCTCGTCGCCTATCTCACCGGCAGCGCGTTTCTCTTCGGTGGCGCGGCCCTCGGGAACCCCCTTGAGGCGGGCGTGTTGTTCCTGCTGGCCGCGGTCGCCACGCTCACCCGGGAGATCGTTAAGGACGTTGAGGACATCGCCGGCGACCGACAGGAGGAGCTACGAACGTTTCCGATCGTTGTCGGCCGAAAACCAGCACTGTGGGCCGGCGTCGCCGTGCTTGTGGTCGCTGTCGCCGCGAGCGTGCTCCCGTATCTCGACGGCACCTTCGGGCTGAGCTATCTACTCGTCGTCATCCCTGCCGATGCGGTAATGCTGTTAGCCGCACTCTACTCGTTCCGCGATCCAACCGTGAGCCAGCGGTGGCTCAAACGTGGCATGTTCCTTGCGACCGTGGCGTTCGTGGTCGGGCGAGCGATGGCCGTCGTTGGCTGAGTTGCTGTTGACGCTTCTGTCGGTGACTCTTTGCCGCGAGACATCGACACTACTTCTATGCCAGTGACTGGCGACGATGCGATCCGCGATGTGTTGGGCCTCGATTCGGTTGCTGTCGTCGGCTGTTCGACGACTGCGGGCAAGGCTGCCCACGACATCCCCGCCTATCTCCAGCGGCAGGGCTATGAGATCCATCCCGTCAACCCCTACGCTGACACTGTGCTCGGTGAGCCCGCGGTCGACTCACTCGCGGATGTCGACGCGGCGGTCGAACTCGTCAACGTATTCCGGCCGAGCAAAGAGGTCGCCGGTATCGTCAAGGAAACGCTCGCCCATCATGACGCTACGGGCGATCCCGAGGCCATCTGGCTCCAACTCGGCATCACCGACGCCGAAGCCCTTGCCGACGCCGAGGCCGCTGGACTCACAACGGTTCAAGATCGCTGTATGAAAGTCGAACATCAACGATTGTTGGCTGACTAGCGCAGTGGTGTCACATTTGTCGACGAACAACGCACGGTTACTGCGCTGGATCGTTGTCGCTGCTGTCGGCAGCCGCATCGCTGTTACCGCCGCCAGTCGAATCAGCCGAGTCACTGTCAGATTCGTCTGCTTCGACAGGGATCTTCTCGCTGTCGTCAGTCGCCGATTCGCTGTCGATATCAAGATCGGCGTCATCGACAGCGGCTTCGATATCGACATCGAGTTCGTCGCCGATGGCCTCTAAGATGACACGCTGTTCAGCGATCTCGGCTTCGAGTGACTGGACTCGGCCACCGGTGTCTTCGACCGTCCGTTTGGTTGATTCGACCTCCTTGCGGAGGGCGTTGAGTCGGCGATACATCTTTTCGGCGGTGTCAGCCACCGTCTGGATCTTCTTGGCGGTGCTTCCGAGTCCCATATCGATATCGTTGGCCGCCCGCGTTGTGTGTGTTGTGGTTGTCACTGTGACCCCGTGTGTCGTGGCTACCACCCCGCCCGAGTGTTTTTCGTGCTGCCGCTGTGACGGGATGTATGGACGCGCCGCAAATTCTGTTGACCAACGACGACGGGATCGACAGCGTCGGGTTTCGGGCCCTCTATGAGGGACTCTCTGCGGTGGGCGATGTTGTCGCCGTCGCGCCGGCCGACGACCAGAGCGCTGTCGGCCGGACGGTCTCGGAGGCCGTCGAGTTCGCCGACCACGAGTATGGGTATGCGATTCACGGCACCCCGGTCGACTGTGTGATCGCTGGCCTCGGCTCGATCTGTCCCGATGTTGATCTCGTTGTGTCGGGTTGTAACAAGGGCGGGAATCTCGGGGGCTACGTCTTGGGACGCTCCGGAACCGTCAGCGCAGCTGTCGAAGCGGCATTTTTCGGCGTCCCCGCGATCTCGGTGTCGATGTATATCGAGGGCGGCGATGACTGGCAGTCGCTGGCCACCGAGGCGAGCGATTTCGCCACAGCGCGTGAGGCGACCACGTATCTCGTCGAGCAGGCGACCACGGAGGGTGTCTTTGCGGCAGCTGATTACCTCAACGTGAACGTTCCCTTCCATGACAACACCGGTGTCACCGGCTCGATCCCGATGCGTGTTACCCGGCCCTCGATGCGGTATGAGATGGGTGCCGAACAGAACGGGGGCCGTGAGATCGAACTCAGGGACGGTATCTGGGAGACCATGCGTGGCGGCAGCGTTGACGACCCGATCGGCACCGACCGCCGGGCGGTCGCCGACGGCGAGATCAGCGTCTCACCGCTGACCGCGCCCCACTCGACGAAACAGCACGACGCCCTCGATGAGATCGCCGCTGGATCCACGTCGAACACGGAAGCTACCGCCGACACAGAGTAGCTGCCTGCTCGCTCAGTCGTCCGATTCAGCCGCGGCCGCGCCGGCATCGGTCGCTGTGGCGGCCTGCGTGCGATCCAACTCGTCGAGGTAGTCGTCGGCATCGAGAGCGGCCTGTACGCCCATCCCCGCGGCCGTGGCAGCCTGCTGGTAGTGGAAGTCGACGACATCGCCCGCACCAAACAGCCCCTCGACGCCGGTTTTTGTCTGGCCGCCGCCGTGGCCGCCCTCAGTGATGAGATAGCCGTCGTCGTCGGTGTCAACGCCGATGCCGTCCAGGTAGTCGGTGTTCGGCGTGTGGCCGATGGCGTAGAACACCGCGCCGGCGTCGAACTCGAATGTCTCGGTCTCTGGGTCGTCGGGTTTCTCGGTTGGGTGGCCTTCGGGATTTGAGACCATCGTCACGTGGTCGATACCGTCTTCCTGGGTACCATGAAGCTCGGTTACCTCGGTGTTGCGCATGATCTCGATCTCGCCGGCGTCGACCTTCTCCATGACGCGGTCGATCCAGACATCCTCGGCGCGGAACTCCTCGCGGCGATGGACGATGTAGACCGTCGAGGCGAACTTCGTGAGGAAGTGCGCTTCCTCCATGGCAGCGTCGCCGCCGCCAACGACGACGATCTCCTCGTCGCGGAAGAACGCGCCGTCGCAGGTCGCACACGTCGACAGTCCCCAGCCCATCAGCTCGTCTTCGCCCGGAATCCCGAGCGTGCGCGCACTCGCACCCGAGGCGGCGATGAGTGCATCAGCGGTGTACACTGTGTCGTCGGTGAGCGTGATCCGGAACTGGCGGTTGGCTCCCTCACCGTTGACAGTGACGTCTTTGAGGACGCCGTTTTCGATCTCCGTGCCGAACTTCCGGGCCTGTTCTTTCATCTCGTTGATGAGATCCGGCCCGGAGATCCCCTCAGGGAAGCCCGGATAGTTCTCGACGTCGGTCGTCAGCGTGAGTTGGCCGCCGGGTTCGTCGCCTTCCAAGACGAGCGGTTCGTTGTTCGATCGGGCAGCGTAGATCGCCGCCGACAGGCCAGCGATTCCGCTGCCGGCGATCACAAGTCGCCGGTGGTCGGTCACGGGTGTCTCTGTTGACATGGGTGTCTCTACGCACAGGAATCGTATGTAGGTTGTGCGTGCAACGATACCAGACCAACCCCAACGCGACGCAGCCGGGATCGACCGGCTGTGTTAGAAAAGATCCAGCAGTTCCTCGTGATCGTCGACCTTGTCGGTCACGTCGGTGTAGATTGCGAATCCCTGCTTGTCGCCGTACGGGATGCCGCGGTAGAGGAACGTTTTTTCGCCGCCGACGGCCGCCCGGGTAACGAATGCAACGTTTGATTTGCCGTCGGCCGTGCGCTCGTCGAACTGCTTGGCTTCAGCTTCGTGGTCAGCGGGGACGATGAGATCGTTCAGCGGGAGCCCGATCACGCGCTTCATATCGGGGCTGAACAGATCGCGAAAGGCGTGGTTGGCGTCGACGATCATCGGCTCGCCGTCTTCGATCTCGAATTTGACGACGGCGTCGTCGATCTGGTGTAAGAGCTGCCCGAACTGGGTCACATACTGATTCGATGTTGCGGTCATAGTGGAGGTGACAGCGATACGGTGTGGAGTACGTTCTCCACACTCATTGGTACTCGGTTGCGAGTAATAAGTTTTCCGGCATTTTTACCAATGATCGTCCATTATATACGAGAGAACAATAGTGATACGCAACCTAATTTCGGATACAGTTTGCGTTCTCTGGACTATCGGCCATAGCAGCCAAAAAGAAGACACCACCGCACCAACGCGTTTACACCGGGCACAACGGGATTTGAACCCGCGGCCGTCGGATTAGAAGTCCGACGCTCTGTCCAGACTGAGCTATGTGCCCCGTCAGACCCTCACGTCAGTTCGTACAAAGCCGTTTGGGTTCGGGACAGCGAGTCAGCACACCTAAGTCCCGCAGTCCGCTATCGCAGATATGCATATATTCGGAACCGTCGGCCTCCCCGGCAGCGGGAAAGGCGAGTTTGCCGACGTGGCCCGCAACGCGGGTGTGCCGGTCGTCACAATGGGAGATGTGATCCGGCAGGCCTGCCGTGATCGCGGGCGTGACCCCGCTGCGGCCCACGGTGAGGTTGCCAAAGCCCTTCGGGACGAACACGGCCCGGCAGCCATCGCCGAGAAATCGCTGCCACACATCCGCGAGCACCTGGCTGACGATGACACCGACACGGTCGTCGTCGACGGTCTGCGGTCGATGGTCGAGGTTGAGGCCTTCACCGACGCCTTCGGCGACGGATTTTCGATCGTCAGCATCGAAGCCCCCTTCGACCTCCGTGCGGAGCGCCTCGGCAACCGCGGCCGGGACGGCACCGACACCGATCTCGAAGCCCTCCGCAAGCGCGACGAGCGCGAACTCGGCTTTGGGATGGGCGACGTGATGGATGCCGCCGACTACCGAATCGAGAACACTGACAGCCTCGACGACTTCCGAGTTGAGGCGCGCAAACTGCTTTCTCAGGTGGAAACCAATGATCTACAGCATTGACGTGCGGATCGAAGCACCGGTCAACGACACCGAGGTCACCGATCGGGTCGCCGACGCCGTCGGCAACGTCTTTCCGAACGCCGAGTTTGACCACGAACCGGGGCTGCTCGTCGGCGAAACCCACACGCTTGATCCGTTTTCGGATCGGCTGTACGAACAAGAAATCCTTGATACCGCCCGCCGAGAGTTCCACAAACACGCCGACGACGAAGGGTTCAGCTTCGCGCTGAAGAAACAGGCGGCGTTTCAGGGCGTGATCAACTTCGCGGTCGGCAACGCCGACGAACTCGGCGATATCGAGGTGTCGGTGACAGTTCGGGAGCCCGATGTCGCGTCGATGATCGGTCGTATCGCGCCACCGACTGAGGATGGTGCGCCCGTCGATCCAGAGTCGAAAGCTGAGTGAGTCCGTCACTGACGCCTGACAGTCTTCTGTTCCGACAAGCACACTAGAAACGTCGCAAAGCAGTTTCTAAACAGTCTAAACGATTTTGAAAGCGTTATAAACGATCGTCTGATCGACCTTTTCGCCGGTTTTCTGGGTGAATTTACTCCAACGCTCTGGCCACTATATGTGGGTATGGGTCGTTGGGACGGATAGACGGTGAGCATGAGATGAAAGGGTTCCAATCGGTTCGACGCATCGAAACGGCTGCGACAACCGCGGCCACAACAACGCTCCGCCGCGGCCAGCGCGTCCTCCACGACAGCCGGCGAGCGCTTCATACCACCGTTCGGTGGATGGGATTCTGGGCTGCGATTGTTCTCCCCGTTCTGTATCTGCCGGTGCTGGCGTTCGGGCTCAGCCCACGGCCTAGTCTCCTCGGCCTCGGGCTGCTTGGCTGTCACCTGTTTGCACTGGTCGCCGGCCACAACTACACCTACGATACTACATGAGCACCTCTCACCACACCCCCGCTGACGAGACACGCACAGCCTCCGACCAATCAGGCGACAACGCTGACGGCACCGCCGACACCGAGTCGACGGCGACGAAACAGCAACGGCTTGCGTCCTACCTCCGTGAGCAGGCCGCAGACGGCGAGCTGTACTTCAAAAGCAAGTTCATCGCCGACGATGTCGATCTCTCCGCCAAGGAGATCGGCGCGCTGATCCTCAAGCTTCAGGATTCGGTCGCTGATCTCTCGATCGAACGCTGGTCGTACACCAGCGCGACAACGTGGCGCGTCGAACGAACCAGCTGATCGACCGGCTCACCGTCATCCACACGTCTTCAAACCGCAGATAGATACGGCAGTCACCACTACGGACAGACCGTGTGGGAGTGTTATCGAGTCCCCGAGCCATCGGATGAGATCGTCACAACGGCCAACCGCCGTGTCGAAACCGGCAGCGACGCAGCCACTGACCCGACCGAGATCATCGACGCCGGTGTCGACACCACAACGGCATCACCCACCGATCGCGGCGTGGGCACACTGACCGCGGCGTTTGCGATCCGCCGGGCCGTTTTTGTTGCTGAGCAGGGCGTTGACCCGTCGCTCGAATGGGACGATGCTGAGACCGAGGCGATCCATCTGCTCCTTGTTGTCAACGACCGACCGGTTGGGACTGCTCGCGTACGACGCATCGACGACGCCACGGTAAAAGCCGAGCGGGTAGCTGTACGGCGGTCAGCCCGCAACGCAGGGTGGGGACGGCGACTGATGGACGCTGTCGAGGCGGTCGGTGTCGACGCCGACGCGAGTCACTGCGTTCTCCACGCCCAACGACGCGTAGCGGCGTTCTATCACAAGTTGGGCTACCAAACTGTCAGCGACCCCTTCGACGAGGCCGGGATTCCGCATGTGAAGATGGAGCGTGCGTTATCGACACAGTAGCGTTGCTGCCGGCAGGTGGTGTCATCACCGGCTAGATCGCCAGCAACACAACAACGGTGAGACTGATGAAGACGATCTTCAGGGCCGTGTTGACGACGATCACCTTTGTCCCGAACTCCGCGCCCCAGATGCCGTACTGGAACGGGATCGACCGTTTAAACGTCGAGACCGCAAACGAGATGATCCCGCCGAGCAGCAGCGTCGCCACCGCCTGTCGGGGCGTGAACACATCGCCCAACAGCGGTGCGATCGTCGCCGCGCCGGATGTCGTATCGAGCGTGTAGACAGCGATCACCGGCACGGCGGCCGCCGGCAGCCCGACCAGCGCAACCAGAGGATCAGCTGAGCCGGTAATGCCTGTGATATCATACTGGCCCACCAGCAGTGTGACCAGCGTGTAGATGACGACGAGCCGTGGGATGAGTCGCCGCAACGTCGGCCGCGTCCGATCCCACGCCGCAAGCAGTCGCTGTTTTGTCGTCTGTTCCTCATCGTCATCGAGCGCGTCGGGATCGAGTTGGACATCCTCGTCGACATTGGCTTCCGAGAGCAACAGCGCGCCGGCGAGAATGCCGACCAGCGTGATCGCCAGAGAAATCAGTGCCCGTGAACCCACATATAGGACGCCAACATGTATCCCAAGAATCGGGATGAGCACCGGAATATAGTACGTGAAGACGTGTTGGGCGAAGCCAAAGAACGTGTTCATCACGACGGCGATCAGCGTCGCCTCGTCGTCGAGATAGCCCGACTCCCGCAGATCAGCCAACATCGAATACCCCGCGGTCGTTGAGGCGGTCGTCGTCAGGATCGCGGTGCCGACCTCATCAGGGAGGTTGGCCGGCCCGGTCAACAGCCGCGAGAGGCCGGCGATCTTCTCGACCAAGCCGAAAGCGACCGCCACGTTGGCGAGATAGACCGACACCGACACTAGGGCGGCGATCCGGGCGACACGCGGTGCTATCTCGATGAGCGCGTCGACGACGACCGAAACGGAATCGACAGCCAGCACAGTCGGCCGTCCGAACGGCGCGCCCAAAGCCGCGTCGGTCTCGTCGCTGCGGTTTTTACGCCCTGCAGCGTACAGCGGGTATGCCCACCCTGACAGTTGAGACTGACAGCCAAACCGAGTGCATCGACATTACTGACCGCGTGGCGGCGACACTTCCTGATAACGCCGACGGTGTCTGCACCGTCTTTAGCCAGCACACGACCATGGGTGTCGTCGTCAACGAGGCCGAATCCCGACTGCTCGATGATCTGGCGGCTGCACTCGACGATCTCATCCCCGACAGCGGCTGGCAACACGACGAGATCGACGACAACGCCGACAGCCACGTTCGGGCGATGCTTGTCGGCGAGAGTGTAACCGTCCCTGTCGCCGACGGCACGCCCCAACTCGGTCGCTGGCAGTCGATTCTCGCTGTCGAATGCGACGGGCCACGAAGCCGAACCCTCACCCTCTGTGTTCACTGATCGGTCGGCGGAATTTTATCGACGGCCGCCGAACCTGTGGGCAATGCACATCCTCCTCACCAATGATGATGGGATCGAGAGTCCAGGACTCACAGCGGCTTACGAGCATCTGACGCCAACATCGGAGGTGACGGTCGTCGCGCCCGCCGGCGATCAAAGCGGCGTGGGGCGGTCTCGCTCCGACCTCTCGTATGAGCGCGCCGATGAGATCACCATCGACGACCACGAGTGGGGCTACGTCGTCGACGGCACCCCAGCCGACTGCGTTGCCGTTGGACTGCGCCATATCCCCGAAGCCGAGGCTATCGATCTCGTCGTCTCGGGGGCCAACAATGGCCCGAACGTCGGCAGCTACATTCTGGGCCACTCGGGGACGGTCGGCGCGGCCGTCGAGGCAGCCTTCCTTGGCACGCCGGCGGTCGCCGTCTCCGGTTACGACCACGAGACGTACTTTCCCGAGGATGGCGACAACTCGTTTGACGCGATCGGCGCGGCAACCCGCGACCTCCTCGCCCTGATCGAGGATACCGCGGTCTTCGACGGCGAGGTCGACTATCTCAATGTCAACGCCCCAGCAACGGGGAGTGACACGCTCGCGGTGACCAAACCCCTGGCCGACTACGATACCCGCGTTGTCGACAACGACGGAGAAACCAGCGTCTTCGAGAGCAACTACTGGGCAACCCATCCGGTCGAGGGTGACGGGTTCCCGATCGGCCTCGACACCTACGCAGACGACTACCCGGCGTGGAGTGACCGCGCCGCCATCGTCGACGGCGAGATCAGCGTCACGCCGCTTGGGATGCCACAAAGTGTTGTTGACCCACCGGCTGATTTTGTTGCCGCACTGGATCGGTACCCGCTCGAAGAAGCATAGTTGATCGGCTGTGTGACGTGAGACGGTCGTCTGGGTTACATCATGCCGCCAGGGCCACCGCCGCCGCCGAGGCCGCCAAGCCCGCCCTCGCCGTCTTGCATCTTTTTCATCATGCGCTGCATGTCGCCGTCGCCCATCCCCTGGAATTGGTTGAGGGTGCGATCCATCATCTTGTGCTGTTCGAGGAGTTCATTGACCCGTTCGGTGTTGGTGCCGGAGCCGCGGGCGATGCGTTCGACCTGACTGGCACTGATCGAGCGTGGCTCTTCGAGTTCCTGTTCGGTCATCGAATCCATGACCACGTTGAACTCCCGCATCCGTTCTTGGGTGACGTCCATCGCGTCGTCGGGAAGTTGATCCATCATCCCGCCACCCATCCCGGGGATCATATCCATCACCTGATCGAGCGGGCCCATCTTGTTCATCGTCTCCATCTGCTTTTGCATATCTTTCAGGGTGAAACTCCCCTCCAGCATGCTCTCGGGATCCCAGTCGTCGTCCTCGCCGCCGGTTTCCTCCATCGCGCGCTCGACGCGCTCGG
>ERZ1034573.701-NODE-701-length-10111-cov-7.718576_pt1 | contig 10111 bp, 4 predicted proteins | sample MGYA00520641_ERZ1034573 | MGnify/ENA primary metagenome ERZ1034573 (study PRJEB33760, sample SAMEA4777724) | hypersaline lake metagenome | biome: hypersaline environment; feature: brines | place: Spain | collected 2014-08 | depth 0 m ...
TTGTGACGAATAGCATTCATCAGACTGGCTTAGAGTGGGATAATAACCACGGTCGATCTTGCATTTGCTCGTCACTACTAACATAGCCGAATATAGGTCTGGGACAGTCCGAATCAGAACGTCTGTCGGAGACTGGAACCTCTGAGGGTGCTTGTCATCGGGACGAGTTGCTTTCAAATTCCGTCGTTGAAGCAGAAAGTCCGATGCGAGAGCAAGGAAGTCTCGTCCTAACACAGCAGTTTGATGGAGCGACAGCGGAGTAGGTCGGGGTAGTTCACCAGAACTGCTTATCACTATTTACAGAATATTAAAGAATTACTGTTATAGACCCTTTCTAAGTTAACGCTTTTAGGATTAGAGTCATTAAGTATAATATAGATGATACAAAAGCAGAAACAAAAAGGCGTTTCACCCATTGTCAGCGTTATACTGATGGTTACGCTATCGATACTTCTAGCCTCCGTTGTATCAGGGTTCGCCTTCGACCTAATTGATCAGGTTCTTCAAACACCTGCACAAGCAGGACTTCAATTCAGCGAAACGTTTGATGCACAGAGTCAAGAATATACTGTTGAGATCGTTTGGGCGTCACAGGGGACAGTTGAAACAATTCACGCGATAAGACCTGACGGTTCATCTACTGCTCGGATGACGGGAGTAGGTGAAGAAATAGAGGTCAAAGGAGTTCAGGAAGGACAGGATCTTCGTGTAATCGGGACACTAGAAGATGGAACCGAGCAGATTGTTCAATCTTATACTGTCGCTTCATAAATATTCTATTCTGCTGACTTATCAATGGTAACTCTTTTACAACTCCCACCACATTTATATATCAATAAACCAACATGTCTGAAAATCTACTTGATATTAAAAAGTCAGAACTGACCATGGACTCCAAGATACTGGACATGGAGCTCTGTACGGACGGCGATGACAATTGGACTGTGCGCGTGAAGGAGGATTATTTTCTGCTTGAAGATGGTACTGTTGAAATGGTAGGTGACGACGAGTCAATACCGCAATCGGCGATATACTCGTCTGTTATAAAAGCACAGCAGGTGGCCCAGAGAGAAGGTGAAGATATAGATGTTGATGGGATCGGCGACGAACAATTAGAAGATGCATTTGATGAGGATCAGGTTGAGAAATCAGAGGAAGAAAGTTCGGAGAATAATGTATTTGACGAGGAATCAGAACAAATAGAAGCCTCGGAACAAACAGAGCAATCTTCGGATACTGATAGTTCCGAACAAGGATCTCAAGATGAGGATCTGTTCTCTGATGATGGGTATCAGGATGAGATGTTCGAAGAGGATGACGATATTAGCGAAGAAACTACCGATGAGGGCGGGATAGTTGCGTCCGTAAAATCGTTATTCAGTAGGGATCAGAGTAGTGAGGAAGAGCAAGATAAGGATGGTGAGATAGTAGAAGAAGATGAAGCGGTTGAACACGGTGGAACGTCAGAATCTGACTCGGTGGATGAAGACGCGGAGATGCTAGAGGACGATTTAGAGATAGACGAAGATATAGATGAAAGCCAATCATCTGGCGGAATCGTTGCTTCAATAAAATCGGTGTTTGGAGATGATGAATCTGAAAAAGAGGGTTCAATTGAAGAGGACTCATTTGAAGAAGACTCATTTGAAGAAGAAGAAACGTTTGATGACATTGAATCATCTTCCGAATCAGATGAACAGGATCACGAAGAATCTTCGGCGATTGATAAAGAACCAGCTACGGATCAGGGGTTGTCTGCTGATCAAGAATCGCCTGCTGATCAACAATCTAGTGCGTTTGAAGACTCGTCTTACAAGGAAGAAGGTTCCGAGGGTCTTGATGACCAGTCAGAAAGCATGTTTGATGAAGAATCGGCGGTCGATGAAAGTAGCGGCGAGTCATTCATGGACAAAGTGGAATCTTTCATAAGTCCTGAGATAGAAGATGTAGATCAGAAGAGACCTGACGCTCGGAATGTAAGCATTGACTTTGTAGGTTCAAATTCTGAATCTGGTTTCTGGTCCAATACCATGCAGGAATTCTGGGGTAAACTCAGAAAAGCAAGACAAGGTGAAACGGAGGCGGTCAAAGATATAAACTCGGATTTATGGACACGTTATAAAGCACTAATAGTTCGTAACGAATACGCCCGTGGAGATATAGCTGATGCTTTTGTAGGTATTTTCTTAGTTGTACTTGGCGTAACGGCTATTCTAGCAGGATTCGCCTCGCTATTCCTCGGTAACGTAGCAAGCTTGGATGTTCTAACGCAAGAATCTGGATATGCGGATCACATATTCATAACTACTATTCTCCTGTTCCTAACAGGTCTTTCATTCTGGTTGAGCCGACGAACAAACTCGAAAACAATAGTATCAGCTATAAGAAAACCTGCTAGAGGATTGGAGTTTACAGTAGTGACGCTTCAGATTGTTGTAATTGGAGTTGTGATGTACATGCTGACATTAGGAGGTGGTCAGGAAGGACTGGGTGTTCTAGAACAGTCGATAACACAATCTGTTATATCAGTAGTTTCTATGCTCCCAACTTCCGTCTCTGACCCAGCAGTTAGTGCTATCCAATCATACAGAGGCCCAGAGTCAGTAACAGGGTTCAGTATTGTTGAGGCATCTGCTCTGATGGTTATATCAGGATTGCTAATCGCTTACCCTGTTTTGAAGAGAAGTCTTGCTCGATTCGTTTTAACTGCCAACATGGGTGCGAGAGAGTTCAGAGAGGAGACTGGAATACTAGTTGAGGAAATCTCAGATGGATCAGATAGTGAGTTTGACGAACCAGAATACGTACTCGGAGGATCTTCAGAAGACTCCGACGGAAGAGCTGTTACGAAAGAGATGAGAGGTATGAATCTGCAGGATGAAGAGGCAAAGGAAGGTCTTATCGCTCTACCAGATCATATTAGAGGATCACCTTTCGCGGATTACGAGGAGGTGCGTCGATACTGGGTAAGAGCACCGTACGCGTACGTTAGTATAGTGTACGACGAGCGACAGAACGATTACAGATATGTAGTTGTCGAACCTGAGCTGGATGAGACTGAGAAAGTTCTGTTCGATGAGCTGAAGACGAGACTTGACAATGTACTTCTATTCGAGGATGTTGAAGAGTACGAGGATCATGAGAAAGAGGTTCAGGCAAAACTGAAGAAACTTGAGAAAAGAATGATAGAGCTCACAGAGGAATACGAGATAGATATTAATGATGAGACATTCCACAGGTTGATGTACTTCATTGAGAGGGACTATGTTTACTACAACAAGATAGACCCACTCATAAACGATCCAAATGTTGAGGATATATCCTGCGATGGAGAGGATCAATATATATTCATATTCCACTCCGACTACAAAGACGTTATATCAAACGTCAAGTTCGGAAGAGAGGAACTGAGATCCTTCATACAGGAGCTGGCCCAGAGATCAGGTGAACATATATCAGCAGCAGATCCGATGGTAGATGCTTCACTTCCAGATGGTTCACGTGCTCAGATGACTCTTGGATCAGAGGTTACAACACATGGAAGTACATTCACCATTCGACTGTTCGAAGACATACCGTTCACCCCTGTTGACCTTCTAGATTACGATACGTTCTCACTCAAGCAGATGGCATACCTGTGGACAGCGATAGAGCATAACAAATCCCTGATATTCGCAGGAGGTACGGCATCAGGTAAGACAACATCGATGAACGCTGTTTCGATGTTCATACCTCCTAAAGCTAAGGTTATCACCATAGAGGATACCAGAGAGATATCACTTCCGCAGAAGAACTGGATACCAGGAACAACAAGAGAAGGTGTTAGCGGAGAAGAGGGAGGTGACGATATTGACATGTACGAGTTGCTAAGAGCGGCTCTCCGACAAAGACCAGAATATATTGTGGTTGGTGAGATTCGTGGACGTGAAGCGGAAACACTATTCCAGGCTATGAACACAGGTCACACAACATACAGCACGATGCACGCGGAAACTGTTGACGCAGCCATAGGTCGTCTGACAAACCCACCGATTAACGTACCGAAGCAGATGATCACGGCCTTAGACATAATCTGCATCCAGAATCAGATACGTTTCACAGATGATGAAGGGAATCAGATCAATGTCCGTCGTAATGAGGAGACAAGAGAGATTGTCAGTCTGAGGGATAACGGTCAGTTCGATAACAGAAGACCGTTCCAGTGGGACGCTGAGACGGACACATTCATTGAATCGCTTGAAGATTCACATGTACTTGAAAGAGTTGCTAATGAGAATGGGTGGACTCCAGATGAGAAGCGGAGTGAACTCAAGCATAGAGCGGAGGTTCTAGGACACATGGTTGAAAATGATATAAGAGAATTCGATTATGTCACAAACATAATCCAAGCCTACATGGTGGATCCTGAGAAGATACTGCGTGAGGTCAGAAATGATACTCTGGATCCTGAGAATCTGAAGAGTCTGACTGATATGGAATGGGATAGTCCAGAGGTTGAACCTGAAACAACTCTAAACGAAACGATGGAGGGTCAAACCCCCGAACAAGGTGATACACAATGAGCACTCCAAAAGACTACGTTAAAGAAACTAAACGTCGAGACAGAATCGTCAGTCAACGTGAGAGTATGGAGTTCACGAATAGTGTGTTCGATAAGTACGCATACCAGTACTTTGGAGATATATTCGCAGACAGAGAAGATTTCCTAGTGGATTATCAAGAAACGCTGAAATCAGCTCATATTCCACAAGGTGCTGACTTATACCTTGGTAAAATGATTCTTTTCACGGCTATATCGGCTATATCAACCTTCATTCTTGCACTTGCGTCCATGCTACTTGTGTTCTCAATAGGTCTGCTTGAAGCGGTTGTATCGTCATTTATTGCACAGATACTGACAGTTGTCCTTCTACCATTATTCCTAGGCATTTTCGTAGGTTTTATCGTAGGTGCACTATATTACATACTCCCGTCGTACCAAGCTTCGAGGCGTGCTTCAGCTATTGACATAACACTACCTTCTGCTGTCACCTTCATGTATGCCCTGAACAGAGGAGGTATGAATATTGTTGAAGTCCTTAGGTTGCTTGCTGAAAACGAGGAGGTCTATGGAGAGGTGTCGGTTGAAGTTGGTACAATAATACAGGATATGGAGTACTTCTCAAGAGACCTTATGGAAGCTCTTAGAAGAGCAGGTGAACGATCACCTAGTCAGAAGTTCTCCGACTTCATGGATGATATGGTCGCAACAATTGACTCCGGTGCTTCCACAGCCCCGTTCTTACAGGATAAGTCGGAGGATCTTATCGAAGAAGCTGAGAGAGATCAGGAGAACTTCATAGAGACTCTTAGCCTGCTCGGTGAAGTGTACGTGACTGCTTTCGTCGCAGGACCTCTGTTCATGATAATAATTACAGTTATAATGGCGATGCTTGGAGGAGCTCAGCCAAGTCAACTTGACGGTATTGTCTATGGACTACTACCGTTCATGAATATAGGTTACTTCTTCCTTATCAATGTCCTGTCAGGATCTGAACCTGACACAGCGAAGAAGATATCTGTTGAAAGTCAGGAGGACAGAAAATCAGATGTTGAGGTTGAGAAGTATGCGGACGAGACAGAGGATTCAAGAGTAAAAAATGTTGTAAAGGCGAAGAAGAAGAGAGAAAGAACGGCAATAATTCGACAACCGATTAAAGAGCTGATACGAGACCCTGACAAGACCCTGCTTTTCACAGGTCCTTTAGTACTAATATACTTAATATTGGTACCGCTCATCGGTCCAGCTGAACCAGCAATTAGTGCGTTTATAGATGCTCCCGTCGCACAAACGCTGTACTGGCTTCTTATACCGATATTCATGCTGGCCCTCCCACTCAGTATATTCTACGAGGTTCATAGTCGGAAGGAAAGCAAGCTGATGAACAGACTTCCTGAAGCATTGAAAACATTAGCTAGTGCTAATAAGGTCGGGATGAATTTGACTGAAGCACTTGAGAATACTGCTGATAACACCACAGGTCGCCTGGGTTCAGAGCTTAAAAGAGTGAAGAATGATGTGAAATGGAATCATGATGTTAACTCTGCTCTCATAAAACTGTCTAACAGACTACAAGTCCCTCTGATGACACGGACAGTTAAACTGATAACCGAAGCTAACTCATCAACTGGAGATATCGAAGACGTTATCCAGATAGCTGCGAAGAATGTTGAAACGCAAGTTCGGTTGAAAAAAGAGAGGGCCGCGGCGATGCTCATGTACACAGCAGTTATAATAATAAGCTTCTGTGTTTACATGTTCGTTGTCGTACTACTCGATGTTATGTTCCTATCAACAATCGGCGAGATGGATGGAGCAGACTTCGGTGGTAGTAGTGGCGGTGGAGGAGGAGGCGGTGGAGGAAGTAGCTTCAAAATATCTGACCTCCCCGTTGAAAGATTCAGACTTGTCTTCTACCATTCGACAATCGTACAAGCGTTCGGTAGTGGTATGATAGGAGGCTATCTGACTTCAAACAACGTACGATCAGGACTAAAATTTGCGATAGTCCTCTGCATATTGTCCTCACTAGCGTTCGGGTTCCTCTAATCTGGGCACTAATAATTTTTAGATTAGCCAAACAGAAACAATTAAATTGACCATTACCCCGTAAGCGTATTATGGGTCTACAAACAATCATAAAATGATAGCAGAATGAAGAATCCAAGAAATCGAGAGGCAGAGGACAGATCTGAAATGATGTGTCCAAGATGTCAGACTGAGGGACTGGAAGAGAGCCCGTACGCAGATGAGTACGATAATGAGGCAGCATCCTTACTGAAGGCTACAAGATGCCCAAACGAAGATTGTGAGTTACACGCTGGAGTCCCACGAGAGAAGATTGAGATGCAGATGCCTGATCAAGGATTGATGGACATATTCAACACTCCAGGTGATATATCAACTAAAGATGCCTTAATAATCGTCGCAGTAATTGGAGTAGGTATTCTTATGGCGGCTTCATACGGTATAGGGCCTTTTGGAAGCCCTGAAACCCAAACACCGTCATCTGTCGAAACGAACATACAGGGAAGCGTATTCTCATTCCAAGACGAACAGCCTGAAGTTCTTTTATACCAAGGGAGTAGCCAAATCAATGGTGTCGAAGCTACAAATGGAACTTATAATATCAACGCCGCGGATCTAGAAACAGGTAGTTACACTATTTACTTGAATTACTCTGGTCAAGTTAATCCACCGGGTAAGGAAGTACGGATTGAAGATGAAGGGAATAAAACTGTTGACTTCACTTCCCTCCCAGATCCTGTTGATGTAAACTTGGATCAGAACGCAGGACGCTCAGAGTTCATAGTTAACTACACCAACCCAACTAACATAAAGCCACTAAATCTGAATATAAGTCCAATAGAAGGAGAATCAGTCGAGAGGAATCGGCAACTAAATCAGGAGAGAGAACAGAATATCCTGATGCCTGTTCTACCTGCCTCACAGGAATACAGATTGGACGCTCCATACACGTATGAGACATTTAACACAACTGGTAGTTACAGAGGTCGCCCTAGAACATACGAGATAAGAGGGAACGCTGACGCTGAAAGAATAAGAATATCACTACCAGAAGAGACCGCAGCTGAAGCTATCACAGAGAGTGTTAACGTCCCAGAATCAGGTACAACACGTGAGATAAGCGTCGCAAGCCAGCAGACAATCGGATCAGCACAGATAGAGATAAGTAATGGGACATCTTCAAAGATAGAGCAGACATCAGGGGTTTGGGACAATGATGACAACATAACAGTTCAAACAGGGGCTGATGAGTTTGTCCAAGGAACACTACAAATTGAGCCGCGACCGATAACAACTGAACAGAGAATAGAAGGTTCGATTACAGGGACAGAAATTAATCATGAATTTAAAGGAAATCAGCCTGTTGAAGATGCTGAAATAGAGTTTGTTGGCGGTGATACGGAGGCGTCATTAAGAGGAGATGCTAACTTGAATGTGAACGCTAGAAATGGGTCAACTGGTGTTGTAACTGAGCAGGTTACAAATGTCGACGAAAACGGTAGTTACAGTCTTGAATGGAATCCAGAGTTCACTCAAAATCAGAACCTAGTTGATCTTTTCTATAAAGTTAACGATAACAAAGTGAACGTAGAGAATGAAGGAAGCCAGACATTAAGTCTTTCAGAAGGTGACGAAGTTGTCGTTGGAGGTGAAGCTGAACTAGATACAATGGTTGATGATACAAATCCACCTTCATTTGCCAGTAGTCTTAACTCAGACCTCGAAGTAACCAATTTCGAGTTCAGCGATGATAATCCCGGTACTGATCAAAGAATTAGTGTGTCAGTCACAATAGAGAATACTGCACCTCAAGAGATAACAGATACAGTTGAACTTTACCAGAATAACGAACGGGTTAGCGATGAGAGACTGACTCTTGCGGGAGGGGAGGAGAAGACATTAGGTGTATTTGAGTTCGGTGAACCTGTAACATCTGAAAATGCGGGTCTTGAAGTCTGGAGAATAAACAAGCGTGAACCCATCTATCTCAAAGTCGGTATTAACGAAAGGAACTATGGAGAAGGTAACATACAAGCTGAACTGTACGATGTAGGAACAGGAGGATCTGTATTAGTTGATACAAACGGAGATGGAGATACTAACTGTGAAGCCTCAGCTGACGGAGGTGTATGCGAATTTGAAACGTTCGAATCAGGGGAGAACACGATATCCGTTCAAGAAGACGGTATTGAAGGCACATCCTACGTCATAGAATACACCTCACAAGACAATCCAAGAGGTGTTGAAATGGATGTAGGTCAAGATGGCTTAGTTGATCTTTCTGTACCCGAAGTTCTTGAAGGAACCGTAAGTGAGACTATCGAACTACCACCGGGTGAAGCTGTTATAGGTGTTGAGACCGACAATCAGATACCGATTAGCTACGGACTATCTTGGCAGTCTGGAGCTGTTATAAACAATCCTGTCGTGTACGTTGATGGGGATGTTGCTGTGTCTGACCAGGGATCGTTTGTCGCTAATCGCACATTCGATGTCGGTCAATTATCACAGGGAACCCATAATATAAGATTCGAGTCACAGTCAGGTGGATATGAAGCCGAGATTAAATGGAGGGAAGAGGAGTCCAAAGCCTTCCCTGAAGCTATAATAGACAACACGCGAGCATGCGAAGCACAGGAGTTCGCTAACAATCTCACATGCGTCGAAACGGACGTTGGGGTTTCTCCTGGTCAACACTCACTTGAATTCCAACAGACATCCAATGAGGTATTCAACTACAAGGTTGAACAGGATGCGAGAGCTGTGGCCAGTAATGTACAGGTTAATGTTAACGGTCAGTCTAGCGAATCGTTCGCAAGACCTAATCTTGATCCTGAACCATGGGAAACCGTATCAACAACTAGCGATTTCATCCGAGGTGAGAACAATGTTAACGTAACCGTGGAAGAAGAGAACGGTTTAGTACCTGAGGTGGATCTGAGACTACGATACCTGCTTGATTCCGCAACTGTTGAGAATATTGATATAACTGTTGTTAACTCGAATGGAACAGAGAATACGATCAATCTACCGAGGACTGAGAATCAGCAACAGATACAGCAGACAACTGTCAATCTTGATAAGTCTTGGTTCACAACCGGAAATAATACTGTCAGGTTGGAGCCAGAGCCTGTGGATGGCGTATTCGAGATAAGCGGTGGCTTAAGAATTCATAGTAAGGAAGACTTCCGATTCAGAACTCTAGGTTAGCACCGTTTAGACCTAAGCTTAATGACATAAAAGTAACAAATTATATTCAATGAAAAGACTGATAATACTGTTACTGCCAATTGCCGTGCTAGTTATGACATCCAGTCCAGCTAGCGCAGCTTTCTTTCTCTGTGAGAAAACAGACCCGCAGACAGGAAACGTTATTCCTCCAGAAAGCCCGCAGTATGATAAAATTGAGTATGACACCCAGATAGTTTACCTCCTGCAAACAATATCGAATATAGCTCTGGTTGGGGTATTCCTATTCGGTATCCTCGGTGCTATATACGCTACGATTCGTGATGCGACGTACGCAGGTGACGGAGAACTAGA
>ERZ1034573.704-NODE-704-length-10078-cov-99.737504_pt1 | contig 10078 bp, 10 predicted proteins | sample MGYA00520641_ERZ1034573 | MGnify/ENA primary metagenome ERZ1034573 (study PRJEB33760, sample SAMEA4777724) | hypersaline lake metagenome | biome: hypersaline environment; feature: brines | place: Spain | collected 2014-08 | depth 0 m ...
GGTGAAAACACACGCGCCGGTAGCGCTCGTTGTCGAGGAGGTTGACGAGGAAGCCGTCGGCGTGTCGCGACACCGACTCGTACTCGTCGCCGCAGGCCGGACACGTCGCCGGCGGATCGTCTGGAACGAACATGTGAATGCGTCTGACGAGCCGTTGTACTGGCCCCGTGGACAAAACTCACTCGGCGGTCGTGTTCGAGGTCCAACACACTGGCACCGACCTCACAGCTCGTGTCCGTCGGCGAGGAGTCGCTCACGGACGGCGTCGCGGTCGACCGTTCCCGAGACGGTTCGCGGGATCGCCTCGGCGTACGCGACCGTCTTCGGTCGTTTGAAGCCGGCGAGTCGCTCTCGAACGAACGCGCGTATCGACTCGTCGTCGAGCGAGTCGGCGGCTCCGTCGGCTGCGAGGAGTGCCGCGACCCGTTCGCCCCACTCGTCGTCGTCGAGCCCGACGACGGCGGCTGCTGCCACGTCCGGATGTGCGGTGAGCACCGCCGCCACCTCGCCCGGATCGACGTTCTCTCCGCCGGAGAGGATGCGGTCGTCGAGACGGCCGAGTACCGTCAGCGACCCCGTCTCGTCGAGACGCCCGACGTCACCGGTGTGGAAGCCGTGTGGCCCGAACGGCCCCCCACGCTCGTCATCGATCAGGTACCCAGGCGTGATCGTTGGTCCGCTGACGACGATCTCACCGGCGTCGCCCTGCCCGACGGAACGACCATCCTCGTCGACGATCGTCACCGTCGTTCCAAACAGCGGGCGTCCGACGGTCCCCGGTCGCTCACGGGTAAGCGCCGGCGTCGCAGTCGTCACCTGTGAGGCCGCCTCGGTCATCCCGTAGGTCGGATACACCGGCACGGCGCGCTCGTGACACCGCTCGATCAGCGTCTCGCTCGCCGGTGCGCCACCGAGCAGCACGACGCGCAGCGAGTCGGCCAGTGTGTCGTGATCCGCGAGCATGCGGCGGAGCATCGTCGGGACGAGCGAAACGAGGGTGACGTCGTGACGCTCGAGGTCGGCGACGACACCGTCGGCGTCGAACCCAGCCCGGAGCACGACCGTCGTCCCGTACAGTGCCGAGCGGTACACCGGGGCGAGCCCGCCCATGTGGTGTACCGACAGGGTCACGAGCCACCGGTCGGCCGGGTCGAGCCCCAACCGGAACGCCGAGGCGACCGCCGACGAGAAGACGTTCCCGGCGGTGAGCGGCACCGGTTTCGGCGCCCCGGTCGTCCCGGAGGTGAACAACACACACAGCGGGTCGGTGAGTGACCACTCGTGTGGCTGCCGGACGCTCGACTCGCGGGTCGTACTCCCCTCCTCCGCTCGATCCGGGGCCGCGTCGTCTGCGGCCGCACTGGACGGCTCGTTGAGGGTGTAAAGCGGGAGCGTGTCGACCGCGGCGGTGGCTCGCGCTCGCGTCGCGTCGGTACACGCGGCCGCGTCGAGCTCGACACGGGCCAGTCGGTCGCGGGCCTCGCGGTCGGTCAGCGTCTCACCGATAGGCACGAACACGGCCCCGAGTCGCAGTGCTGCGTGGACGAGCACGAGGGTTCCGACCGTCGATTCGGTGAACACGCCGAGTCGGTCGCCGGCACTCACGCCCCGGGTCGCGAGTCGGTCGGCCACCGCCGTGACCCGATCGTCGAGCGACCGGTAGCTCCAGTGGGCGCCGTCTGCAGCCCGGATTAGCGCCGGCCGATCCGGCGTTATGACGGCCCTGTGTGCGACGGGGTCGTGCATCAACGCGCGGTTCGTCGGTCCGCCGGTCGCTCACGCATCGTCCGACTGTCGGACCGTAAGCACTGGAACGTCGGCAGTCCTGACAACTCGCTCCGTCACGCTCCCGAGGAGGTATCGGTCGAGCCCCTTCCGGCCGTGCGTCCCCATCACGATCATGTCGATGCCGTTCTCGTCGGTGTAGTCGAGGATCGACCGGTATGCGGTGCCGCTCGTCACCGTCGAGTCGACGTCGACGCCGGCGTCCGCGGCGGCCGCAGTGACGCGCTCTGTCGCCGACTCGCCCTCCTCTTCGAGCGCTTCGACGACGATCTCCGAGCCCGCCTCGAGCGTCGAGTAGGCGGTTCCGTCGACGACGTAGAGGGCGTGAAGCGTGGCGTCGTACTGTGCGGCGAGGTCGATGGCGTGGTCTATTGCGGCGTCCGAGGCTGGACTCCCGTCGGTCGGCACGAGGATGTCGTCGTACATCACGCCGAGATGTACGCTCGGTGGCAAATAAAAACCGATCCTCTGTGCCCGGATCCCGGGGTGCGCCCCGGTTGGAGTCGGGTGTGCCCCGGTTGGAGTCGGGCCCGCCCCGATGGGCAGCGGCCACGCGACGGATCACGTCACCGGAATCCCATCGCTTCGATCTGTTCTTGATACCGATTCCGGATGGTGACCTCGGTGACCTGGGCGACGTCTGCGACCTCACGCTGGGTTTTCTTCTCGTTACACAAGAGCGAGGCGGCGTAGATCGCAGCGGCCGCGAATCCGGTCGGGGACTTCCCCGAGAGCAGTCCCTGTTCGGCCGAGACGTCGATGATCTCCGTCGCCTTCGACTGCACCTCCTCTGAGAGCTGCAACGAGGAGGCGAATCGCGGCACGAACTGCTTCGGGTCGACCGGCTTGAGCTCCAGGCCGAGCTCCTGTGAGATGTACCGATACGTCCGACCGATCTCTTTTTGTGGCACGCGCGACACCTCCGCGACCTCGTCGAGTGAGCGGGGGATACCCTCCTGTCTGCAGGCGGCGTACAGCGCGGCGGTCGAGACGCCCTCGATAGAGCGGCCGCGAATCAGGTCCTCGTCGAGCGCGCGGCGGTAGATGACCGAAGCGACCTCGCGAACCGATCGGGGCACGCCGAGCGCGCTCGCCATGCGGTCGACCTCGGAGAGCGCGAACTGAAGGTTGCGTTCGCCGGCATCCTTCGTACGAATTCGTTCCTGCCACTTGCGCAGCCGGTGCATCTGTGACCGCTTGTTCGAGGAGATAGAGCGACCGTAGGCGTCTTTATCCTTCCAGTCGATGGTCGTCGTCAACCCCTTGTCGTGCATCGTCTCCGTGATCGGCGCGCCGACGCGCGACTTCGACTGCCGCTCCGAGTGGTTGAACGCCCGCCACTCGGGTCCACGGTCTATCGTTTGTTCGTCGAGCACGAGTCCACAGTCTTCACAGATCAGCTCCTGGTCGGCGTCGGTGACGATCTCACTCGACTCACACTCCGGGCACGTTATCGCCGCTTCGTCCGATTCCTGCTCCGTATTCCGCTCCTGCTGGCGCTGCCGGCTCGGACGTTCCATATAAGCGTTCTGGTTACTCCCCTATTTAAGACTTGTCCGAAAATATCGAACATCTGGTGCGTCGCGTGCCGCTCGCGAAGCGCTTTTGTGCCACTGCCGGGTGCTGGTGATATGTTCGGCTTCACCACTCCGTCCCGTTTCGACCGGTCGCGTCCCGTCGACTCCGGCCGGGTCCGTGTTCTTCTTCCGCCCGTACGGAACAGCAACGGCCGCCTCGGACTCGGTCGGTGAGATGCCCACGAAGCGATCGCTGGCGGCGAAGCTCGGCGTCGTCGCCGGCTTCGACTCCCCGCGTGCAGCCCTCGAACAGTACCACACGCCGCCCGAACTCGCCGCCCACGTCGTCCACCTGGCGGACCTCCACGGCGACGTCGACGGGCGCACCGTCGTCGACCTCGGCACCGGCACGGGGATGCTCGCACTCGGGGCCGCCCTCCGTGGACCGGCCCGCGTGATCGGCCTCGAACTCGACCGCGCCGCCCTCGAGACGGCTCGCACGAACGAGCGCCGCGTCGCTGCTAGCGCACCGATCCACTGGGTCCACGCCGACGCGACGCGGTCGCCGGTCGCGCCGGCCGAGCCGGTCACGCTCGTGATGAACCCGCCGTTCGGCGCACAGAACAGCAATCGTCACGCCGACCGCCGGTTTCTCGAGACGGCGAGCGACCTCGCTGCGGTCTCGTACTCCGTGCACAACGCCGGCAGCGAGTCGTTCGTCGATGCGTTCGTTGCCGACCACGGCGGCGGCGTGACCCACGCGTTCGCGGCCACGCTCGACGTCGACGCGCAGTTCGCCCACCACACCGAGGAGACGCGCGCGCTCGACGTCGAGGTGTTCCGGATCGAGTGGGCGTGAATCCGGTCTCTCCCGGACGCAGGAACTGTCACAGACCGGTCAGCGACCACGTCGTCCCTCGTACTGCTCTCTCTCGGCGACCCGCACCCGTGTGTCGCCACGGACGGCGTGTATCACGCCGCCGGTGCGACTGAACGTCACGCCACGAAGCGTCACCGACTCGCTCGGGTCCGGGACCGTCGCCCGCTCGGTCGACCCCTCGTGGTCGACGCGGAGTTCGAACCCTCGGTCGGTCGCTGCGATCGAGACGGTTCGACCGTCGACGCGCGCCTCCGCGCTGGCCGGATCGCTCACGAAGAGCGTCGACCGCTCGCGTTCGTGGGCGGCCACGACGCGGTAGGTCGGATCACCGCCCAGTGTGACCCACCCGGACCGCCGAATCGACACCGTCTCGCGCCACCCTGTCCCGCCGACGGCGACCCGTCGTTCGCCCCAGTAGGCGAGTGCCCCCCTGGAGACGGCGGTCGTCCAGATCGCCCGGTCGGGGTTCGCGACGATCACTCCAGAGGTCTGCACCGCAGTCGTTCGGCCGAACGCCTCGACGTCGACGACGCTCACGACCCGGTCGTCGACGTCTTCGGCGTACGTCACCTCGTACCCGTCGACCTCGATCGGGTCGCCGGGGAGGTCGCCGTCGGCGACCGTCACGAGGTTCGGCACGATGCCCGGCCCCGCGAGCCCGCCCAGCGTCGCGACGAGCAGCAGCGTGCCGACAGCGACGGGCGTCGCCGACGCGAGCCGTCCCCGGACCGTCTCGGGCGCAGCGGCCGCGCGGTCCGGCCAGAGTGGCTCGTCGCGGCCAGTCGCTGCGACGGCGACGATCGCTGCGAGCACGACGACCGACCCGAGACCGATCGCGCGGTACAGCTCGTACTGCTCATTGCCGAGGTACCAGTACACCGCCCACAGACGCCGGGAGGCACCGAAGAACGACACGGCGAGGAACACGACGATCGCGGGGTGCCGAACGGGACCGAACCCGGGATCCGTCCCGCGCCTGCGCCCACCAGGTTCGTGCTCGCTCCCATCGAGGGTCTCGACGTCGTCCTCGCCGGTGCGTCGCGAGCGCCGCAGCCACACCGCGGCGAGCACGCCGGCGACGAGCCCCAGTGCGTGTCCTTGTATCGCCACGTTCGCCCAGCCCGGCGGTCCGAACGAGGGCGTCGCCTCCGCGAACTCGACCGGGGCCCGAAGCGTCTCGTACCCGACGTACGCGAGCGTCACGCCCGAGAGCGACGCGAGCGTGCCGACCGGGTACCACACCAGCGCGAAGCCCCAGAGCGCGAAGACGACTCCAGAGAACCCGATCACAGGTCCCAGGACGAACAGCGCAGAGAGCACGCCGAACCCGACCGTAGCGAGCGGGAAGACGACGACCGCCCGGGCGAGCGGCGACGTACGAAGTGTCGCGTGAACCCTCGCGACCCACGAGGTGCCCGTCACTTCCCGTTCGGGTGTGGTTGAGTCGGATGCGGTCGAGTCGGATGCGGTCGAGTCGGATGCGGTCGAGTTGGCGGTCGCCTGCGGCGGATAGTGACCGAACGCGTGCTCTGCGAGCGTCCCCGCGACGATCGCCGACACCACGTTTCCGACGAGGTGGTCCCGGCTCGCGTGCGCGAACGACGACCAGACGAGCCCCTCGGGGGCGGCGTACGACCACGCTCTGAACGGGATCACGACGGGATTCGACGGTGCTTCGATCCCGCGCTGGACGAACAAGTAGACGGCACAGACGAACGCGACGACCACCAGCGTTCCCCACGGCACGCCGTAGACGAGGCGCGAGCGCAGCCGATCGAGTGGCGACGCGGGCCGGTCGAGCGCGGTGACCGCCGCGAGCGCGACCAGCGACGCGACGGCGGCGAACACCAGGTGGACGGCGTGAGCGGGCTCGCCCTCCGCGATCATAGTGCACGATGGGTTCGACGGATAATGAATACGCGGGTCAGCTCGACATACCGGCCGGCGGGTCAGCTCAGATCTTGTTCTCGGCGTCGTCGGCGAGTTCTTTCATTCGCTTGCCGACGCGGCCGGCCGGCGAGAACTCGTCTTCGCTCATGGCGTTCGCCAGCGCGTTCCCGAGGACGAACACCGCGTGTTTGTGCTCGCTCTTCGATTTGTGTACGTGTGAGGGGTCGACCTCGAGCTCGTCGTACGGGTCGAAGAGGTCGCTGTCGACGCTCTCGTGGGCTCTGAAGTGCTCCATGATCGTCACCATCTGCTCGTGGAGCTCGAGCAGCTCGTCTTTGTGCATGATCTCACGTACGGGTGCGCGCCGCTAAAAGCGTTGTTGCGGCGGTCCGCGCCCTCGACGCCGGCCAGCTCGGTCAGAAGACGTACTCGTCTTCGTGCCCCATCATCCCCTCGCCTTCGAAGCCACCCGACTCCTCGTCGTCGATCGGTCCGCTCGTTTTGTACGCCTTGATCCCTGTCGAGAGCAGCTCTTCGACGGCCTCCTCGCGGTTGAGAAACTCGCCTCGCTCGACCATCTGTGTGATCTGCATCTCGAGGTGTTCCGGCACAGTCATCTTCACCCGTGGCATTCTTTCGTGGGCGACTAACAGCATGGGGGATATAAATGTAGCGTCGAAGGCCGGTAAAGTGGAACATCTTGGTCGTACTTCAAAAACAAAATGTGCCGTAGTCGAAACGCTGGGCTGAACGTACCGAATATCGGTCGCGCGACGGCGAGCGGTAAGCCTACGTCGCCGGGGAGCGTATCGATCACTATGACAGACTCTCAGGGTGCCGCCGTCGAGGACCACACCGACCTCTACCGCGAGTACGGTGCGGACCGGGTTCCACCGGGACAGCGCGAGACGGACACGTTTCCGGTGCTCTCGAAGAGTGGCACGCCATCGTGGGGGCCAGACGACGCACTCGAGGTGTGGGGGGCCGTCGACGAGCCGCTCACGCTGTCGCTCGAGGCGGTCCGCTCGCTCCCCGCGGTCACCCAGCGACAGGACTTCCACTGCGTCACCGGCTGGAGCAAACTCGACTGTCGGTTCACCGGCGTTCGGTTCGCCGAACTCACAGAGCGTGCCGGCGTCGACGACGACGCCGTACACGTGGTGTTTCACGCCCTCGACGGCTACACGACCGACCTGCCGCTGTCCGAGTGCACCCGCGAGAGCGTCCTCCTCGCGTACGGGTACGACGGCGACGACCTCCCGGCGGACCACGGTGGACCGCTCCGCGTCGTCACCCCACACAAGTACGCGTACAAGGGTGCAAAGTGGGTATCCGGCGTCGAGTTCTGCACCGAACCCAAACGCGGGTACTGGGAGAAGCGCGGCTACAGCGACACCGCGAATCCCTGGAACGAAGAGCGATACAGCTGAGCGGCCGCCGCCGACGCCGGGATCCGGAGTTGACACCCTTAAGAGCCCTCGGCCCGGATCTGTCGTACATGGAACCGGCGCGCTCGACGTCGTCGCCGACGCTCGTCAGCCGCACGATCGCGGTCGAGGAGCCGGCGTTCGTCCCGACGTTCGACGCGCTGCCGGCCCCGCGGACGACGTGGAGTGCACCGGACGACGCGCTCGTCGTCGGTGGAGGCACGGCGGCAACGCTCACCGCCAGTGGACCCGATCGGTTCACCGCCGTGCGGACGGCGGCCGAGAGGCTCTTTCGGACGGGCGACGTCCACGCGGGGACCGAAGCGGCCCGCCCTCGGCTGTTCGGCGGGTTCGCGTTTCACGCCGGAGCGTGCGCCACCGACCCGTGGACGACGTTTCCGGAGGCCCGATTCGTGCTGCCACGCGTCCAGGTCACCGTCGCCGACAACGGAACGTGGCTCACCGTCACTGATGTCGGCGAGGAGGCGGCACCCGCAGCCGTAGAGCGTCGGCTCGAAGCGGAGCGAGCACGGCTCGCCGGAGGCGTCTCCGACGGCTCCGTCCCCGACCGACCGGGGATTCGTGCTGGCCGACGCACGACGAGTAGAGCCGAGTGGCGCGAGAGCGTCACCGCCGCGACCGACCGGATTCGAGCGGGCGCGCTTCGGAAGGTCGTGCTCGCACAGGCGATGGAGACACAGCTGTCGGCCGACCTCCCCCGTGCGGCGACGCTCGCACGGCTCGCCGAGACGTACCCGGCCTGCCTCCGCTACGGCTTCGAGACCACGGGCGGCGAGAGCCTCTTTTTTGGTGCGACCCCCGAGCGACTCGTCTCGCTACGAGGGCGAACGGTCGAGACGGACGCCCTCGCGGGGACGACGGGACGGGGAGAGACCCCGGCCGAAGACGAGTGGCTCGCCGAGGAACTCCTCGCTGACCCGAAGAACGGGCACGAACACGAGCTCGTCGCCGAGACGATCCGCGAGCAGCTCGACCCGTACGCGGCGTCCATCGCCACCGGCGAGCGACGCGTGCGGCGGTTGGCGACGGTTCAACACCTCCACACGCCGATTACGGCCGAGTTGGCGGCCGACGGCCACGTCCTCGACCTCGTCGAGGCGCTCCATCCGACGCCGGCCGTCGGCGGGCTCCCCCCTGAACGCGCCCTCGAGACCATCCGCGACACGGAGCCGTTCGACCGCGGCTGGTACGCCGCACCCGTCGGCTGGATCGACGCCGCGGGTAACGGGACGTTCGCCGTCGCGATCCGATCGGCGGTCGCGAGTGAGCGACTCGCGACGCTCTTTGCGGGCGTCGGCGTCGTCGCCGACTCCGAACCGAACCGCGAGTGGGACGAGGTCCAGCTCAAGTACCGGCCGATACTCGACGAACTCGACCGCGATGCGGCCGCAGGCGGCGAGCTATTCGAGGGCCCGACGTCGTCGACGTCGGCAGGTGCAGGCGACCGGTCGTCCGGTGTGCACACCGACTGAGACCGCAGCGACAGTCACTGATACATCTTCAGGGGCTCGGCCTGTGTGCTCTCTTCGGTCGCCTGTCGCATGCGTTCTGCGAGCGCCTGTTTCGCGTTTCGGATCTCCGAGGCCTGCTCGACGAGCCCGTCCGTCGACGTCTCCGTGCCCGCGATCGGGTCGATGCCGTCGACGATCAGCCGACGGGCGGCCTCCGGGTCCGGGAACTGCGGGTCCGACTCGACGACGAGCCCGACGGCGTCCCGGTCCTGTTCGAGCGCCTCCGCCAGCATCGCCCCGGTCGGACCGGAGACGAGACCCGTTTCCGGCGGATCGGCGATCGACGCCCGTGTGAGGGCGTCGGCTCCGTCGCCCGTCGCCACGCCGTACAACGCGGGCGGCTCGTCGCCCTTCTCGCGACCGAGGCCGGTGAGGTAGATCGGAAACGCGCCGTGGTCGTCGAACCACTCCTCGAGACAGCCGGCTAACTCGTCGGCGGCCGTCGGCGTCACCGGGACGTCGCTGCGGAGCGCCAAGAGATCCCGTTCCATGTCGGCGTAGAGCCTGACGGGCGTCGAGAGCGACGTATCCGACTCGTGGTACACCGCCACCGGGGGGATGCGCTCGCCGTAGACGTTCGCGTAGTGGGTCATTCCGTAGGTGTCGATGAGGTGATCGGTCGCGATCTTCCCCACCAACCCGACGCCGGGGAACCCTTCGATCAGCGTCGGCGCGTCCAGTGAGACGTCCTCGTCGACGACCGAGATGGTTGCCATAGCTACAGGGTGTGCCGCCGTCGTCATTAAGCCGTGGGGGAGACGCCTCCGTCCCGAAACCGACTAACCCGGTGGGAGTGTACGGCGGCTATGAATCCACTCGAGCGGTACGAACCGCTCGTCGACGACCCGAGGGCGTTCCGGGCCGCCTGTGAGCAGCCGCTCCCCTCGGTCGTTCGCACGAACACCCTCCTCGTCTCGCCTGACCGGGTTCGTGAGGCGTTCGACGAGAGCGGCGTTCCGTACGAGCCCGTCGACTGGCACGAGGGGCTGTTCCGGCTTCCCGAGGGAAACCCCGGCCGCACCTGGCCGCACGTCCACGGCTGGACAC
>ERZ1034573.705-NODE-705-length-10068-cov-64.254070_pt1 | contig 10068 bp, 5 predicted proteins | sample MGYA00520641_ERZ1034573 | MGnify/ENA primary metagenome ERZ1034573 (study PRJEB33760, sample SAMEA4777724) | hypersaline lake metagenome | biome: hypersaline environment; feature: brines | place: Spain | collected 2014-08 | depth 0 m ...
GTGACAATGTTAACTGGGGGACCCGGTACAGGAAAGACTACGTTCGCATCACATTATATGTTTGACGGTTTAAAAAAGGGAGAGAACTGTATGTATATATCTACGGAGGAGAGGCCTGATGAGATAAAGGGTGATGCAGGCCAGTTTGGTATAGAATTTGATAAATACACCAGCCATTTCAGGATACCGTACATTGTACCATCAGATGATATTATGGACGAGATTACTCAGATGGTTTCTGAGGGAGACCATGACAGAATTGTTTTGGATTCTATCAGTGTTCTGGCAATGTTCTGGGGTGAAGATAGGAATATTCGGATGCTGATAAAAGACCTTATAAATCAGCTGAGGAAGAGCGGCGCAACGGTTCTCGTCACTGCCGAGTTACCTGGTGAAGAGGGAAAGCTTTCACGTCACGGAGTGACGGAATACGTGGTAGATGGAGTCATAAAGATGCAAGGATTTGCACTTGGTGAATCATCATTCAGATCCGCACAGGTAGTAAAGATGAGGAGAACAGATATAGATGGAAACGTTCTCAGTGTAGCTATAGATGAAGAAGGTATGCATATTGAAGAAGAAGATACCTTCTAACTAAAATGATTCTGAGAATATAATTCTTTCGGACTTGGCATCATTCTCGATTTTGTCAATTTCAATGTCTTTTGTAATTTCTTCTTGATCATCCACGATACTCAGATTTATGTGTTCGATGACTCCGTTCCCAATATCTGAGTAAGCTTCCTTTATAGGAGGAGCGGTTTCAAATAAATTATTCAAGAATTCGTTTCTCCTCTCATCTATATCTCCCGCTATGTAGACGTCAATTGCTGGTTTTGAATTTTCTCTCGTAACTATCACTTTCCAGGTCTCCACGTGCATGCCGTATGTATCGTCTATAGCTTTTTGCAGGTCTTTCTCGTGTAGTGGTGCTCCACCTAAGTTTATCGTATTGTCTATCCTGCCCAAAACCTCTATCTTCGGTACAGGATCGTCTGGATGCACTCTGATAATATCTCCAATCTCGTACCTTGAAATGCTTACCTCTTTTCTAAGAGGATCTGTTATCAATATAGATCCCTTCACCTTTCTATCTAAATCACGGATGTCTCGAATTCTATCTTGTTTTTTGCCGTTCTCGTAAGGTATTATCTCTATGACAATTCTGTCTAACATGGGAATGAGCATTCCTGATTCAGATTCTTCGATTGCTATTACATCTGCCTCAACAGTTCCATATAAACACCTCAGCTCTTGGAAACCCCATTGACGTTTGAGATCTTTCTTCAGGCTATCTGGGAGCAGATCTCCAAACATAAATCCGATCCTCAAGTTGGGGAATATGTCCTTGGGTGACCCGTATTCATTTTCTATTTCTTCTCCAATTGTCTTTGCTACTAGAGGTGTTGCAAATATTGCCGTAACATCTTTGTTTTCCTTTGATTCAATAACTTTCTTGTAATCATTGAATGATCTGTTTAGAACCTCTGCTCCAAGTTTTCTTGATCCAGATCTGCTTGCCCAACCTGAAATTGAAGTTAGAGGAGCAGCTAGAGTCATAACCGTGTCATGCTCTGCTAAACCTCCGATTTTGAATGCTTTACTCTCGTGTTCTCTCTGTTTATGTAGAATCTCCTCAGAATATGGGATTCGCTTCGGTTTTCCCGTCGTGCCTGAAGATTCAAAAACGATAGCATCAGGATATTCTTTTTCTGAAGTCGATTCTTCAAGTTCTTTACTCGTCAGAACTTCGTCACTTTTGGGTCGTTCAAGATTTCTTACTTCATCCATCTCTAGTATTTTTTCGTATTCCAAATTAGTCAACCTCCTTGAATATAAATTCGCAATGCATATCTCCCTGGAAAGAACATTTATCCTCTCTTGATTGTACTTCACTGTCAAACACAGCTTCTGCCATTGAATGAAAAACACCTCTCTGGAACTCATCAATACTTCTATTAATATCGTTCAATTCCTTAGATCGCCTGAACTCTTCTTCAAAGGGAGAATTCTTCAAGTTTACGCGAAGGAGCCCTTCTTGAGGATTAAAACTCTTGATCTCGGCTTTACCCATTCCCATCACGTTTCCAGACTCTATTATTTCCTCTAGAAATTTTCTTTTGGATACACTATGCTTTTTACCTAGCTTCTCTACACCTAGTTTACCATGTTCTTTCCCTGTTTCAAATAGGATGTTAAATGCGTCATCTCCCTGCTTCCTATATACAGATTCTATTATGTGGGTGAATGTTCTCACAGGTATTACAGCACCTCTTATCCCAAGCATCTCAAACTCTCCTTTCTTGAAATTGAGCTGTCTCGAAAACATCATCTTTTTGATGAATTTGCTGACTGACATGTTATTGTTTCTTCCTCATCAGGTAGTAATTCACGCTTGGCCCACTTTTAGGATCTTTCTGCTGAAGTCTCTCTATCTTTCTGGCTTCTTCTTTTCTCTCCTCTTTTTCTAGTAGTTCCATGAGATCCGATAGTCCTGTAGCATCCGCTCTTAAGTCGCCGCTCTCCACAATCTTCAAATCGGTCTCAGCGACTAGTTTATCCATATCTTCCTCAGGGATAGCATATTGTTTCCAGTGAATTTTGCTGTCTTCTGTATCAATATTCTCCATTATCATGTAGGGTAATCCTTTCTCATCGTCGAACTTTCTATGCTCTGGAAACATTTTAAGCGCTTCTTCTCCTGGAACAGTAATGACCATGTATCCTCCGTCTCTCAGACTGTTCCCAAGATTATGGAGGAACTTAATTGGGTTCTTTGAATCCTGTACGACATTAATAGCGTATATAAAGTCAAAATCCCTAAGTTCTGGCAAAATCTGGTTTGCGTCACCCCCTATCGCAAATCCGTTGTCCAGGTCATCAAGACTAATTATGGAGGATTTAATTGCTTCAGCCGATATATCTATGCCGAAAACATCAGCCTTAGAATATTCACTAGCTAGACTTTTAGTAAGATCTCCTTCTCCACAACCTATGTCTGCTATTCTTAATCTTCTGCCAGCTATATTCTCAAACTCTGACCTATTTTGATACCAATATTCAAGATTATCTTTAGGCAGGCTAATTAGCATTTCCTTAGAGGTGTCATGCCCAACAGGACTTATCCAGCTTAAATCCTCTTCCTCAGTTCTTCCGTTCATGAAATCTAAGAGTTCCATTCTAGATACTATGTGGTCTGGGTCTGCGTAGCTTTTCATATAATTAGATTGATTCTACTTTTACTTTAGTTCTTTCATCTCCCACAAATTCACTGCTAATATACTCTGAATCCACCTCTGTATCAAATATCTCTTGTCCTATTCCGTGAACTGCCCCTTTTAAAAACAGTGAAACAGGGCGGTCAAGGTCTTCAGATATTTCTGAGCTCCTCACCTCTTCCACAAGCGGTGAGTCACTTAATGAAACCTCAAGTACTTCAGAGCTGAAATTCACTCTAACTATCTCTAACTTTCCTATGCCTAGAAGATTTGCTGAGTCAATTGTTTTAGAGAGGAATTCTCTTTTTCCCATGTTATTGCCCTTCGCTATTCTCTCGACAGTGTCTTGCGCCAAGTTTTTTCCGGCGTTGAACATGAAATTAAATATTTCTTCACCGTTTTCTTCGTAGGACTCCTCTAAAAAGGATGCTATGAAAGGTGTTGGTAGTATTATTGCTCTGGTTTTTGAGAGTTTTAGTTTACCCTCTTTTAGCTTCATAACGCCTGAAAAAATCATTTTCTGGGCATACTTACTTATACCCACTTAACTTTCACCCACATCTATTTCGTCCTCTAATGTGTCTACATACATCTTTGTCATCTTAAATCTCCCTTCTTTCAATTTATTATCTGCTAGGTTGAGCTCAAGCTTCTTGTCTTGCATGTCTTCTCCCTGATCTTCTTTTTCTTGTATTGCTTCTCTGACCCTGTCTACTCTTTTGGATAGTTTGTGGTATTTTTGCATTTCTGTGTCTGGTATTTTGTGTGGGTTGTGGTATGTTGGTCTGAAGTCTACAAACCATGGGTCACCATCATTGTAATTGGAGTTCTGAATCATTCCTGTACCTACATCCTCTGAGGAGATGCGCTTTGAGAACTGCTCACCGTACTTCTTCTCTACACGCTTTATGTCTTCCATTGATTTGGTTTGCATTTGTAGTTCTGTCATTATGTTTCCGGAGATGGCTTGTTTGAAGTCTGCTGTAACCTGCGAAGCCATCATCAGGCCGATACCCCATTTACGGAACTCTCGGGCACCTTTTTCAAGCGCCTGGTACCCACCTTTTCCACCGTACTCTTCCAGTAATCTATGGACCTCGTCAAATATTATCAGCATTTCTAGCGTCGGGCTTTCCTCCCATTCGATATCAAATATCTGATCGATTATCTTTCGAACTGCGTCGTCAAATTCTTCCGTAGTAATATCATTAAGTGTGAAGACTGTTATCTCACCGGGCTGCTTTAACTGTTTGAAATCTATGTCAGGATCACCGCTGCTTATCTCCTTAATGATTCCAGGATATGGGTGTGGGTCTGTTTCTGGATCCATTCCAAACCTGCTATAATGCTGCTTTAAATCGTCGTCTTTTAGTTCTTTTACGAATCCTGTCCACTGCGCTGTAGGATCAAACACAACCACAGGAACATCATTCTCCAGTGCTTCTTCTGCTATTACGTCTGCTGTTACTGATTTTCCGCTTCCTGTGCTTCCTGCGACAATTGCGTGTGTTGTTAGGTCGCTTGGGTCTATGTATGCTTCTTTTTCTGTTTCTGCGATTTTTCCAACCCAGTAGTTTTCCTCAGACTTAGCCGGCAGTCTATCATAATCGACGGGAAAAACATAACGAGCCTCCTCTGACTTCCTCTGCTTATACCATCTCCACGTGTAGAATCCTCCCCCGAGTACAATACCTCCTGATACCAGGAGGAGAGCTATCTTAACTCTCAGTGGAGTCCAAAACGGATTATTAACTGTAAACGTATCGGTAGCTCTGACTGTTCTGTTATCCGCCCTAAGATTTGTTTGTACATAGTACTCTCCTACACCCACCTGCTTCAACGGTAGGTCTTGCGTGAAAGAGTTTACCTTTGAATCAATCTCTACTGACTTGTTATACTGATGGACTTCTTCTCCGTCAGATGATCTTCTTATCTCGTAGAATATACTCATCTCTTCTGAATCTCTTGGACTCGCGGATACTACCGTGAAGACACTTATGTTGGATCCTGGTCTTGTGGTATCTGAAGTTGTCTGAACATTCAGGCTTAGAGGTGAAGAAGTCTTGCTTACAACACGGAAGCCTAATGGAACTTGTTGCTGTTCCTCTTCACCACTAACTGTTACAGTACCAGTGTACAGTTCTTTTTCTGCGTTTGAAGTGTTGATTCTTATCCTGAGGCTTGATTTCTCTCCAGGACCAAGCGAAACCGATTCATCAGATGTCTCTAAAATCTCGCTTAAGCTACCTGTTTTACCTATTGCGTATTGACTGGGTGTATCTCCAGTGTTTTCCACGCTTATACTGTAAATCTGCTCTTTGTTTTCGAATACTACATTCAAAGAGGGTATATCGTCTTCTACCGAGAGAGATGCCGCTGAGCCAGACAGAGCAATCAAGATAGCCATCAGCAGCGTCAATCTTTTCATTCCATATCAAGCTCGTCTTTTAGGCTGTCCACATACATATTTGCCATCTTGAATCTTCCTTCCTTCAGCTTATTCTCCGAGAGCTGGAGCTCAAGTTCCTTGTCCTGTACGTCCTGACCTTTCTCTTTCATTTCCTCCAGCTGGTCCTTCAGCTTATCTACCTTTTCTGATAGTTTGTGGTATTTTTGCATTTCTGTGTCTGGTATTTTGTGTGGGTTGTGGTATGTTGGTCTGAAGTCTACAAACCATGGGTCACCATCATTGTAATTGGAGTTCTGAATCATTCCTGTACCTACATCCTCTGAGGAGATGCGCTTTGAGAACTGCTCACCGTACTTCTTCTCTACACGCTTTATGTCTTCCATTGATTTGGTTTGCATTTGTAGTTCTGTCATTATGTTTCCGGAGATGGCTTGTTTGAAGTCTGCTGTAACCTGCGAAGCCATCATCAAACCAACTCCCCACTTACGGAACTCTCTAGCACCCTTCTCAAGCGCTTTGTAACCTCCTTCTCCACCGTATTCCTCAAGTAGACGGTGGACCTCGTCAAATATTACTAGCATCTCTAGGTCTGGACTTTCTTCCCAGTCCTTTTCGAATATCTGGTCAATAATGCTTCTAACCGCCTCGTCGAACTCTTCGGTTGATAACTGGTTCAATGTAAAGACTGTTATCTCTCCGTCGTTTTTCAGATCCTCGAAGTCGATGTCTGGGTCCCCATCCTCTATACTTTTTATAACTCCTCTGTATGGATGTGGGTCTGTTTCTGGATCCATTCCGAATCTTTCGTAGTGCTCTTTGAGGTCGTCGTCTTTTAGTTCTTTTACGAACCCTGTCCACTGTGCGGTTGGGTCAAATACTACTACTGGCACGTCGTGCTCTAGTGCTTCTTCTGCTATTACGTCTGCTGTTACTGATTTTCCGCTTCCTGTGCTTCCTGCGACAATTGCGTGTGTTGTTAGGTCGCTTGGGTCTATGTATGCTTCTTTTTCTGTTTCTGCGATTTTTCCAACCCAGTAGTTTTCCTCAGACTTAGCCGGCAGTCTGTCGTAGTCAACTGGGAATACGTATCTTGACTCTGATTCTCTCTTTTCCCAGTAGTACTGGTATCCTTTCCATCCTCCGACTGAGACCAGCAGAGTGAACAGTAACATGATTGCCGCTCTAGTCATTAGAGGTGTCCAGAAACCTGAATCTATTCTGATGGTAGATGTTTCAAACGTTGACTGTTCGTCAAGTTCAACCACTCCTTGTATGAAGTAGCTTCCTCTATCAAGCCCGTCAGTATTGAAGCTGTTCTGGAAGTTTACATCTCCTTCAAGCACTCTTGTCTCATTAATCTCTCTGAGGATCTCGTTTGTATCACTGTTTCTGAGGTAGTAGGTCAGATTTACCTCAGCAGGTGTTTCTATCTTAAGATCATTGATTGTTGAGCGGAACGTAACGTTTGCTCCAGGTCTAACTGTTTCAGATAGTGTTGTGATATCGAAGTTTAGCCCGTCGATACCTCTATTTGTGACTAGTATTGTGTTGGAGGAGTTCACAGTTCTGTTGTCGTATGTTCCTACTATGTTGCCGTCATACGGCCCTGTGCTAGCGTTCTCAGGCACATTTGCGACAAGCTGTGTTATGGCGCTGGAGTTTACACCTATTCTGAGCGTCCTGTTTTCTGCGGCCAGAATACTGCTTAAATTACCTTTAACGGAAATATTCAGGCTCTTTGGTTCATCGAGACCGTTTTCTATTTCAAGCAGGAATGTTCTCTGTTCACCTCTGAACATTACAGGCTGTGAAATCTGAGGTGACAAAACAAATGCCTCGCTTGAAACCTGTGTATCTGTGAGGTTGCTTGTCTTATCAGTTTGGTCTCCGGTATCGTTTGATTGTCCTCCTGTATTATCCCCGGTTTCGCCTTGACCTCCCTGCTGTGGACCTGAGGCCGGAGCACCTGTGTTTTGTCCTTCGCTCGGTGCACCACTGCTTCCCCCTGATGATCCTCCACTGCTTCCTCCTGATGATCCTCCACTGCTTCCTCCTGTGGTTGAACCATCTGTATCTCCCTGGCTACCACCTTGTTCTTGCTGCTGAGTCTGACCACCTTCGTCTTGTCCTTCACTTGCTCCAGTGGAGCTTAATCTCCCTACAATATAGGAGGACGTGCTATCTGATACAGCAGAGACTACATCATTTGTAGTGTTTACCGAAGAGTTTACTTGTTCCCAATCTTCCGAGTTACAGCTTGAGATATCGCTGAACTCACATTTGTACATTCTTAGTCTGTCTTCTATTCCACTTTCTTCTATGTTAACTCCTTCACTGTAGTTTAGTTCAATCCTTACCTGTTGTGGACTTACGTTGTTTTCAGCTGATATACCTGCAAAGCTTGGTCCTGTAGTGCTGTTAGGCGTCTTATAGCTTAGGTCGTCTTCAGAGCCTGTCTTTGGCGTGTCAAAGCTGAATGGATCTTTTGATTTGATCTGACTTTCCTCAAACTCAACCGTCTGGTTAATGTTTATTCCGGGAACCTCTTTCTCTATGTCTACTGATATATCGTACGTTCTATTCTGGACAGTTAGATTGTAGGAACTATTCAGTTTAGTCTGTTCTAGTGTGGCGTTTGAGTCCGGTCTATTCAGAGACAGGAAGCCTTCTTTGTCGCTCTCCCCCTCGATGTTTAATACTGGGAAGACTGACAGAGGTATTCTTGCTTGACTGCTCTGGTTGTTTACATCTGTAATGTTCAGAACCGCATCGTAATCTCCCTCATAACTAGTATTGGTGAAGCTGGCGTTGAACTTGTTACCGGTTCTGTTGAAGCTTAAATTACCCATGTTCGTGTTATTTTCAAGGTACACAACCTTTCCTTCTACATCCTTAACTCCTACGTTGTCTATTATGTTTGCTGTGAAGGTAGTTCTCTGGCTTTGGTTAACGTCCTCGGCGCTCTTGCTTACAACCTCTGGAGCCGTTACGTCGACATACTGAACTGGTTCTGCTGAGTTTACTTCTAGGTTCTGAGTTTCAGCGGTTACTACGGCTGTGACATTGATTGGGTTGTCTGGAATTTCAGGAGCTTCACAAACTACTTCGTGTTTCTGAATGGTTTCGTTGTAGTTTGTCTCAAGGTTGTTGCAAGGCTGCCCGTCCAGCTCTACACTTAGGCTTGCATTAGGTTCAGGTTCGCTGTTGAATGACAGGTCTGCTGTGAACTCTAATGTATCTCCTTCTGTTACGTTTGTTCTTCCGTTCTCTGCGTTTAGGGCGGTTTCAAGATTTAGAGGTTCTATCCTCAGGCTTATGTTCACATCCTTGGCGCGATCTGTATTAGGATTCAATACAGTGATGTTGGAGCTCAGGTTTCCATTTTGACCCGATGTATTGAATCTTACTGGAACTTCTTTCGTCTGCCTGTCTACAAGTGAGATGTTATCTCTGACTTCTAGGAACTCTGCGCCTTCATTTTCAAAGACTCTCAGGAATATATTCTCTTCCTGGGTATTTGTTATAGTCAATGTACCTGCCCTTCCGAATGTGTTACTCGCGACTGGTTCCTCAATCCTCTCAGGGCTTACTGTGAATGTCAGTGCACCGCTTAATGACTCAGGAGCCTGTTCTCCACCGGTTTTCTCCTGTTCGGTCTGTCCACCACTTTTGTCGGCATTTGGTGCTTTACCTCCTCCATCCTCTATACTGAAGGTTTTGAACGCGAAGCTATCTGTCGTATTCCTGAACTTGGCATCGTCTACAGATATCTTGAAGTCAAACTCTCCTGTTGAAGGCGGTAGGAAGCTTAGGTTGTCTGTTCCTCTATCGTTCGTTTGTGTAGATTTCAGCTTTGAGATCTCATCTATTCCTACAACAGTACTCAGATTATCCTGTCTTGTATTAGTTACGTTTACACCTATCTTGCTAACTCTTTGAGTATCGCACTTTTCCTTGTACTCGTAGAGATCTACTTGTCTCAACTCAAAGTTCTCAGTAGCATCAAGCTTTTCCGTGTAGATACAGCTTTCATCCAAATTAGCCCCGTTAAACTCCGCGTGGAATCTGACAGTTACGTTGCTGTTCACCCATAAGCTTACTCTCTCAACATCGCTGAAATCTTTATTTATGTTAAATGGGTTTGTGTAGTATTTCAAGGCGGTGACTGACTCGTTTGGCTGAAGATCTGTTATGTTCAATCTCAGTCCTAGACCTCCGAACACGCCTCTAATCTTTGAACCCTGAATGTTCTCGCCGTTCCCTCCTTCTGTCCCAACTCCTATTCCTTTGCTGTCGCCACCATTCTCAATATCTTCTAAATTGTCTTTATTTTGGTAGATTACAGTGTTCTCAAAGTCTGTTTTGTACTCTTCATCATCACCTAATAATGTTCTGTCCATAAGATATTTTTTGTCTAATATGTCAATTCTTCTGAGTTTT
>ERZ1034573.707-NODE-707-length-10067-cov-9.799441_pt1 | contig 10067 bp, 5 predicted proteins | sample MGYA00520641_ERZ1034573 | MGnify/ENA primary metagenome ERZ1034573 (study PRJEB33760, sample SAMEA4777724) | hypersaline lake metagenome | biome: hypersaline environment; feature: brines | place: Spain | collected 2014-08 | depth 0 m ...
ACATTTCGACGGCCACGAAGACCGGTGAGTTCGAGCTCTCTGAGGTGTCCACACCTGGTGGGATCGTGTGGGACCCGACGATGTCGACGGTGTATATCCCAGATTACTCTGGTGACGACATCACCGCCTTTGAGGCGCCACTACAACTCGAGACGCCGAGTACGTTCGACGCCGGTGTGAGTAAGCCGATCCCCGGCAATTCGATCGCGAGCTACAACTGGACGCTCGCGGTTACTGGTGGCGAGAACCAGACGTTCACTGGCAAGCAGATCACGATCAGTGACATTGACGGGACGGCAGCGACCCACCTGACCCTGGCCGTCACCGACTCAAGCGGTGATATGGCCACGCGCACGTGGGGGCTGAAGACGACTACCCCGACTGCCGTAGCGGAGACAAACGCGAGCAGCTCACCAGCGTCACAGTTCGACTGGAGTCAGCCAGCAAGCGCTGTTCGCTCGTGGACCGCATCAAACTCGACCGACGCGGGAACGATCGAGGGCTACGAATGGTCACTCAACGCGACGGAACTCAGCGACGACACTGACCGCTCAGATGTGAATGTGACGAAAACAGGTCGGTTCGTCACCTTCTCACCGGATGTTGCTGGGAACTACACGGTCTCGTTGAGCGTGAGTGACTTGGTGGGTATTACTAACACGACAACGACGACGCTCAAAGTAACTGACTCGACGCCGCCAGTCGCAAATATCTCGACGAATGCAACGGCCGTGGAATCGATTGCCGAGCAGTACGTCCAGCCTGAAGGGGTGACCCGGACGTGGAGTGGGGCAAACTCAACAGACAACTACAACGTAACGCGGTATGAGTGGGAGCTGAACGCGACGAGTCTGAATGACTCGGCGACACCATTGTCTGCTGCAAACACATCTGCAACCGGCGAGACGTTCTCGTTCACACCAACACTGGCGGGAAGTTACACTGTCTCGCTGACAGTGACCGACGGTGACGGTAACACGAACACGACTGAAACTTCGCTTCTGGTCCCGGTAATGCCGAGGGCGGTTATCGAGACGAACGCGAGCAGTTCGCCAGCGCCACAGTACGCGTTGACACAGCCCGAAGGAACGGTACGCTCGTGGAACGCGTCAAATTCGACCGACATCGGGGCAGTAGAACGTTACGAATGGTCACTCAACGCGACGGAACTCAACGACGACACGAACCGTTCGGAAGTGAATGCAACGAAGACCGGAGAGTCGGTTACGTTCTCGCCGGATACCGCTGGAATATACACCATCTCACTGACCACAACCGACAGTGTCGGTATTAGCAACACAACAACGACGACCCTCCAAGTGGTCGATACGACACGTCCAGTTGCCAACATATCGACGAATGCAGCTGTCATCGAATCGATAGCGCAGGAGCACGCCCAACCTGAAGGGGTGACCCGGACGTGGAGTGGGGCAAACTCAACAGACAACTACAACGTGACGCGGTATGAGTGGGAGCTGAACGCGACGAGTCTGAATGACTCGGCGACACCGTTGTCTGCTGCAAACACATCTGCAACCGGCGAGACAGTCTCATTCACGCCGACTCGACATGGAAATTACACTATCACACTCACCGTACGAGATCGTGACGGCAACGCGAACTCGACACAGGTGACGCTAAAGGTTGGTGTGGTGGACACCGACGGTGACGACATCATAGACAGTGAAGAAGGCGATGGCGATACCGACGGCGATGGAATCCCAGACAACCGTGACACCGACAGTGACGGTGATGGGATTCCAGATAGCGAAGAAGGCGGAGGTGACACCGACGGCGACGGCATCCCCGACAACAAGGATACGGATGCTGATGGCGACGGTGTTCCCGATGGTAAGGAAGGAAGCGGCGACACCGACGGCGACGGCGTTCCGGACAACAAGGATACGGACGCCGATGGAGATGGCACTCCAGACGGTGACGAGCCCGACAGCGACGGTGACGGCATCCCAGACGATCGCGAAGGCTCGGAGGACACCGACGGCGACGGCATCCCCGACAACCAAGACACCGACAGCGACGGTGACGGCATCCCAGACAGTGAAGAAGGGTTGACCGACACTGACGGTGACGGAGTGCCGGACAGCAAAGACACGGACGCCGACGGCGACGGCATCCCCGACAGCGAGGAAGGATCAGGCGATACCGACGGTGACGGCATCCCAGACAACAAAGACACTGACACTGACGGCGACGGCATCCCCGACAGTGAGGAAGGACCAGGCGACACTGACGGTGACGGCATCCCAGACAACAAAGACACTGACACTGACGGTGATGGGATTCCAGACAACCAAGAGGGATCAGGTGATACTGATGGAGACGGCTTCCTCGATAAGGAGGACGGTGATAGTGACGGCGACGGGATTCCAGACAGCGAGGAAGGCGGAGAAGACACTGACGGTGATGGTATCCCGGATAACAAGGATACTGACAGTGACGGCGATGGTATCCCAGACAGCGAGGAAGGATCGGGCGACACAGACGGCGACGGCATCCCAGACAACAAAGACACAGACGCCGATGGCGACGGGATCCCCGACAGCGAGGAAGGATCGGGCGACACCGACGGCGACGGTATCCCAGACAACAAAGACACAGACGCAGACGGGGACGGCGTCTCCGACGATAAAGAAGGAAGTGGCGATACCGACGGTGACGGAATCCCCGACAACAAAGACACCGACAGTGACGGCGATGGAACGCCTGATAGCACAGACACTGACAGCGATGACGACGGAATCCCAGACAGTGAGGAGGGTAGCGACGATACCGACGGCGATGGAATCCCAGACAACCGTGACACCGACAGTGACGGTGATGGGATTCCAGATAGCGAAGAAGGCGGAGGTGACACCGACGGCGACGGCATCCCCGACAACAAGGATACGGATGCTGATGGCGACGGTGTTCCCGATGGTAAGGAAGGAAGCGGCGACACCGACGGCGACGGCGTTCCGGACAACAAGGATACGGACGCCGATGGAGATGGCACTCCAGACGGTGACGAGCCCGACAGCGACGGTGACGGCATCCCAGACGATCGCGAAGGCTCGGAGGACACCGACGGCGACGGCATCCCCGACAACCAAGACACCGACAGCGACGGTGACGGCATCCCAGACAGTGAAGAAGGGTTGACCGACACTGACGGTGACGGAGTGCCGGACAGCAAAGACACGGACGCCGACGGCGACGGCATCCCCGACAGCGAGGAAGGATCAGGCGATACCGACGGTGACGGCATCCCAGACAACAAAGACACTGACACTGACGGCGACGGCATCCCCGACAGTGAGGAAGGACCAGGCGACACTGACGGTGACGGCATCCCAGACAACAAAGACACTGACACTGACGGTGATGGGATTCCAGACAACCAAGAGGGATCAGGTGATACTGATGGAGACGGCTTCCTCGATAAGGAGGACGGTGATAGTGACGGCGACGGGATTCCAGACAGCGAGGAAGGCGGAGAAGACACTGACGGTGATGGTATCCCGGATAACAAGGATACTGACAGTGACGGCGATGGTATCCCAGACAGCGAGGAAGGATCGGGCGACACAGACGGCGACGGCATCCCAGACAACAAAGACACAGACGCCGATGGCGACGGGATCCCCGACAGCGAGGAAGGATCGGGCGACACCGACGGCGACGGTATCCCAGACAACAAAGACACAGACGCAGACGGGGACGGCGTCTCCGACGATAAAGAAGGAAGTGGCGATACCGACGGTGACGGAATCCCCGACAACAAAGACACTGACGCCAATGATGACGGGATCCACGACGGTAACGAATCTGACACCGATGGTGATGGCATCCCAGACTACCTCGAAGGATCGAGGGACACCGATGGTGACGGTATCGTAGATGCTAACGATACAGACAGTGACGGCGACGGCATCTCTGATAATAAAGAGGGGATGATAGATTCCGATGGTGATGGTGTGCCTGACTCCAAAGATACGGATAGCGACGGCGACGGTATCCTCGACAGTGAGGAGGGGTCAGGCGACTCCGATGGTGACGGCATCCCTGACAGACGTGATACTGACAGTGACAACGACGGTATTCCCGATGGCAGGGACAGTGACAACGATAATGACGGAGTTCCAGACAGTAAAGAGGGAACTGGGGATACTGATGGCGACGGAATCCCCGACAGTCGTGAGACAGACGGCGATAACGACGGGATTCCAGATAGCACTGACAATGACAATGATAATGACGGCATCCCAGACACCGATGAGGGTACAGGTGACACCGATGGTGACGGCATCCCTGACAACCGAGATACCGACAGCGACGGTGACGGTATCCCCGATATTGTAGAGGGTGGCGGAGACACCGATGGTGACGGTGTACCTGATAATCAAGACACGGACGTCGATGGCGACGGCATCCCTGACAGCAAAGAGGGTAGCAGCGACACAGATGGTGACGGTATCCCTGACTACAAAGACACAGACAGCAACGGAGATGGCATCCGAGATGGAATGACACCTCCGAGCCGTTACAGTGGGACCACGTCCGCTGACCCCGATACCAATACCAGCTCTGATAACAGTAGTGGCACTGCAGATGAGCCGCTAATTACAGTCGACAAGGAAACCGTCAGTGATACTTCTGAGTCCAATGAAACTGGAACAGAAACTGTTACAGACCGGAATGAAGTCCGCATCTCGAATGCGAAAGCAGGTAAGACGATCAGTATCTCGTTCGATCCTGATGGGTCCAGTGCAATCGATAACGAGACTGCCACAGCTCGCGCTGGGGCGACTGCAGACTCGAATGCGACAAACCAAACTGTGAATAAAGCCAACACGACCACTGTTGGTGCCGCTACCGAGGCAAATGGGACAAACGCGCCTACCTCTAACACGAGTGTTTCGGGAACAAATACGTCTGCAGCCAATTCGAGTACTTCGACTAGCAATGTAGTGGCAAACGGACTCAATATAACCGTTACTCAAGATGGGACCTACTCACTCGTCGTTGAGAGTCGTGAGTCGAGTGTACTGGTTGTCAATGCATCTAACGATACAGATGTGACGAACCAGTCGAACGTCGAGAACAGCAGTGATGAACCTGGCACGATGGTCACGGTCGCGAATACGCTTGATGAAGACGGTAGTCGATTTGTTCGCAATACGAGTCAACGGCCAGTAGGATACATTACTGTTGAACACAACTTCTCTGACTCGAGGGTTGAGAGTGTTACGCACCTCTTCCGCGTGACGAAGACACACCTTTCAGCTATGGGAATTGATCCTGAGATGGTAACGCTGTATCGTGATGAGCCAAATGGGTTCCGTGCGTTAGAAACGAGAGTCATTAGTGAGGACAACTCGTCTTACCGATTCGCAGCGGAGTCACCTGGCTTGTCGCTCTTCGTGATTGGGGCACCTTCGCCTGTCTTCGAGACGGCTGAACCGACGCTTCGATCGTTCAACTCGACGACTGGGAGACTGGAAACAGCAGTGGTGGTACGTAACGTCGGTAATGGGACCGGTGAAATCCCCATCCAACTAAGACTGAATGGCACTGTTGTCTCTACTGAGTTGGTGTCGCTAGACCCCGGTGAGAGTCAGGTTGTCACGATGCGGACTACTGTAGATGCCGTCGGATCCACGACTGTCGACATTGCCGAGGAAGCACTTGGAACGGTAACACTGAGAGCAAAACAGAACGATACACCCGTCTTCGAGACGGGTGAGCCGACGCTACGATCGTTCAACTCGACGACTGGGGAGCTGGAGGCAACGCTGGTAGTACGCAACGTCGGTAACAGGACCGGTGAGATGCCCATCCACCTAAGACTGAATGGCGTTGTTGTCTCCACTGAAGTAGTATCGGTGGGCCCCGGTGAAAGTCAAAGTATCACACTGCAGGCTGTTGTGGATACTCTCGGGGCGACGACTATCGACATTGCCGGGGAAGCACTCGGGACCGTTACACTACAACCGAAGGCCGACGAGACGCAACAGACCGATAGCGCACCCAAGTCGGCTTCGTCCCCAATCCCATTCGAGGGCATCGATCTGTCCTTCACGGTTACTGGGATTCTATTCTCCGCTTTTGTACTGTATATATTACTGTTGATACGGAGGGTCCAGCGCTAGTTCGCGAACAAATTAACCGCGAGGCGGACCCCGTGGCCCCCTATGGGTATGGTAGCTCGTTTTGCCACCGATTCACGGCAGGACCAGACGCTCTGGCGGAAGGATTCCGTCACGCTACCCCGATATGTGACACCATCTGGCGATACGGCACAGCACAGACGGCGAATGCGACTGTCTCGAGTTCTTGCCAGACAGCGTGCTGATGAACACGTACGTACCCGCCACCCCGGACGGTGCGGACAGATACGTCGGGTAGGTGCACGTCGCCTTGGGTTTGTGCCGCGTCGAACTGGAGGAGCGTCTCGGCGAATTTGAAGACGGTTTCGAGCAAATATCTGGGGTTCGTGCTGTATTCGGTCTCGACGGAGCACCGCACTACAGTCCGTTCTGCCGGTGAGAACCAAAGTACCGGATACCTGAACTGCGCCGCCTGCTCCACCGGAGCGCGGAGCATGCGGGCTGGAGTGGTGAAGTTGCCATTGCCCTACATGGCTCCGGCGTGATCGAATCGGCTATCACTGTCGTGACCGCGCGGACTACGCCTTGCGGTCGGTGAAGCTACCGACTCTGGTAGCGGTGAGTTCGCTATCAGCCACGGACGGGCACTTCACGATGAAGATAGGAGGGGACGAACAATCGACTATAGCCCGGTGCTGTCTTGCGCCCAACGAACCAGTCACTGTGGGACCCGCGCAGCGTTCAGCGGACACGCTCGAGGACCGGCGCCGGAGCAGTCGCCCTTCGGCTACCGGCGAGTCCGAGCCTCGTTCGCCGACGCGGCGGGAGGATCGAACCCCGGCGGTCAGCCGTCCGCCGCCCCCGCCAGCTCGCTCATTTCCGCCCGTCGCGCGCCCCACCCCCCGACGGGACCGAACGCGTCCCACGCCTCCCCACCCTCGACGATGCGGCCGTCGTCGATCTTCGTGGTGACGTGGCCAGGAATCGGCCGCCCGGGAATCTCCTCCCCGCTCGGCGGGATACCCATGTACGCCCGTTCGTGGGTTCCGGTTCCCGTAAAGCCGAACGTGACGAGGTCGCCTTCGCCGTGGATGAACTCGATGTCCATCTGGTAATCCGGGAACGCGTGGTACACGTCCCCGATGAACTGCTTGAGGCCCGCACGGTCGACGTCCTCGCCGTCCGGTCGGAACCAGTGGCCGACGTAGTCTGGGCCGTAAAGTTCGTTCACCACCTCCAGGTCCTGATCGTTCCATACTTCCGTGACGAAGCGCCGTACAATCGCTTTGTTCTCTTCGATGGTCATGGTCAGTGCACCGGTCGCGTGTCGTCGCGGCCGGTGTGACCGACACTACGCGCGGGCTCCTAGTGAGTCCGGTTGGTCGTTCCGACAGTGTGAAAACAGCCCGACAGGATCGGGACAGTGAGTGGCGATGCCGACTCGCGCGCCCTACTGCTCGGCGGGTTCGGCGGGGGCGGACTCGCGCTCGTCGGCCTCGTACTTGCGCTCGAATTCGCCGATGAGCTGCCCCATCTTCGCGTACCAGTCGTTGAGCATGCGCTGCATGTCGTCGGCGATGTCGCTCGGCCCCGCCGGCGAGTAGACGTGGTAGTAGCCGCCCTGGTCGTAGTTGACCTGGCTTTTCTCGATGAACCCCGTGTCCAGCAGTCGCTGGATCGATCGATACGCGGTCGAGCGCTCGCGGTCGACGCGCTCTGCGACCTCGTCGACGGTCAACTCGGTGTCGGCGGCGACGAGCGCCTGATAGCATTCCCTGTCGAGCTGCTTGAGTCCGTGGAAACACTCGAGCAGTCCCTCGCACTCCATATCCTCTCGCAGCTGGTCGGACATCGCATCGGGCATGGGTTATTGAACACTACCGCGTCCACGGGCATAATACTTGTGTATCAATTACACAATTCTGCTTCGGCGAGGTCACCGGACCACTCGTTTGAGCGAATACCGAACGGTTCGCTGCCGGTCGGTCCGCTTGGTTGGATGAGGTAGGTGTGTATGCTGGTTGAACAACCAAGAGCTACCGCGTTGGTGTTCGCACAACCGATATGGGGTATCTCCGCTCTCGATCGGTGTGTCACTCGGTGACTGGTGCCACCAGTACGCGAGCGAACAGCTTTGAGTACGCCTCTACCGCACTGATCACGTTCGGCCCGGATCCGCCGTGCGTAGCCATCCATAACTTATGCATCTCCATGGGTTCGTTACCGGAATACAGTCTTGCAGTTCTATTGCAAAACCATTATACCCACCCACCGGATAGAGGGTGGTGTGAAGATTCCATGGTAAGCACAATACTGCAATTCGGCCTCGATGGGCTGAGCGGGACTGCGCTGGCCGCAGCTCTCATCGGGCTGGTGCTGGTGGAAGCAATCGTACTGTACGTCGGCTACGGGTTCCTCGAATCTACGCTCGGGAAACGCGTCACGGATCTCTTGCGGGGGCTCTGAGATGGAGCTTCTCGGAGTCGCCGTCGAGCTGCTGGCGATGTTCACCGGGTTCGGCCTCCTCATCGGGATCCTGTTCGGATTCTTCGGGATGGGTGGGTCGTTCCTCGTGACACCCGCACTGTTGGTGATGGGGTACGAACCAAACGTCGCGGTCGGGTCCGGGCTCGCATTCGTGTTCGGTACCTCCGTCATCGCGACGCTGAAACACCGCGACCTCGGTCAGGTCGACTACAAGCTCGGTGTACTGATGATCGCTGGGACGACCGGCGGGATCGAAGTCGGGAAGATCGGGCTCGAGTACCTCCAACACATCGGGCTCGCCGGGAGCGTCGTCAGCGTCGCGTACATCGGCCTCCTCGGCGCGATCGGTGCGTTCGTCACCTACACTGCGTTGAAAGGCGGTGACGGCGGGATTTCACACGACGTCGAGGAGGACGACGAGGGCGCCGACGACATCCCCCCGATCGCTCAGAAGATCCAGTCGTACAACGTGCCCCCGATGATTTCCATCCGCGGCGGCTTCACCGTCTCGCTGTGGATGGTGCTCGCGGTCGCGTTCGCCACCGGCCTGCTGTCCGGGTTCCTCGGCGTCGGCGGCGGCTTCATCCGCATGCCCGCGCTGTTCTACCTGGTCGGCGTGCCTGTCCCGGTCGCGGTCGGGACCGACCTGTTCGAGATTGTCTTCTCGGGCGGTATCGGATCGTTCCTCTACGCGCAGTCCGGCGCGGTCGACCTCTCGATCGTCGTCCCGCTGCTGGCGGGGAGCGCCCTCGGGGCGCGCATCGGTGCCGGCGCGACGAACTTGGTCGACGAGGACGACATCAAGGTGTACTTCGGCGTGATGCTGCTGCTGGGCGCCGTCGCTGTCGCCGTCCGCGAGGCGGGCAACTTCCTCGGGGTCCCGTCGCTCGACCTCGTCAGCCTCGCCATCATCCTCGGCGCCGCGCTCCTCGTGAGCGGGGCGGTCGTGGTGAGCAGCGTCCGCACGCTCCGCGAGTCGTCGCCGACTACGGAGCCATCGACGGCGGACTGACCACTGGAAGTACGACGTTGTATCGATTTTCTGCACCGGTCGCCACGAGTCGGTAGCGACCGCGCCCGTCGACGTCGCTCGCACAGTGGAGGCCTCACGCGGGTACAACAAGCCACAGCGGCTGTACTGCCGGGAGTGGGCCGTGCGACGGACGGGGCGCGGATACGCTTGTATTGTGCTATATACCCAAGTCTATTTGTCGCCTTCCCCCGTACACGTTCGTATGGACACGACACTCGCCGTGCTGGACGCGTCGGTCGGGGAGACGCCCGCTGAGGAGAACCTACGGCGCGAACTCGCCGCCGACGTGGAGGTGTACAAGATCAGCGAGGGGGTGTTTCCGCCCTCGGTCTCGTCGTCGAAGTGGCGGTTCGACGGCGTGGTCATCAGCGGGGGGCCGACCCCCCGGTACGGTGACCCCGCCTGGATCCACCACGCGACCGCAAGGGGCCGCCCCGTGC
>ERZ1034573.711-NODE-711-length-10028-cov-7.607139_pt1 | contig 10028 bp, 7 predicted proteins | sample MGYA00520641_ERZ1034573 | MGnify/ENA primary metagenome ERZ1034573 (study PRJEB33760, sample SAMEA4777724) | hypersaline lake metagenome | biome: hypersaline environment; feature: brines | place: Spain | collected 2014-08 | depth 0 m ...
TCGGGGATATACTCGTGGACCTCCTCGACGAGCATCAGGAAGGGCTTCTTGAGCTTCTTCTCCTTGGCGAACAGGTGGCGGGCGACCGACAGCAGGAGTTCCTTCGCCTCGTCGTCGTCGAGGTAGCCCGACACGTCGAGGATGATGGGGACGTTCCCCTCCAGCGCCAGCGACGCGATTTTCTCGGCGTGTTCCGGGCTGACCTGGATATCACACTCGTCGTCGGCGCCCGCGTGTAGCAGTTCGAACTCCTCTTTCAGGCCGTAGTACTCGCCGTCGGTGTCGACCACGAGGACCGGGAAGTTGTTTTCGAGGAGGTTCTCGACCAGCACCGACGCGGTGTTGGACTTCCCCGACCCGGACTTCCCCGTGACGAACCCCCGGCCGGTGAGCAGTTCCACGACCGGGAGCGAGACCGGCGTCCCCGGGTCGGCGCCGGCGTCGCCACCGGGACCGTCGCTCACGTCCGCGACCGTGATGGTTTCCGTCTCCGTGTCCGTCATCGGTTTTCGAGAGACGCGCGTTCCTCATAGTTCCGCGTCAGACGGGCGTCCTACTCCCACCCGTCGAAGTCCGCCAGCGACGACTGGCCGTCGGTCGGCGACCGGTCGGGCGTCGTCCCCGCCGGCGTATCGTCCCCGTCCCAGCCGTCCAGCCGCGCCTGCGCCGCCGCTCCGAACTGCAGGTTCGACACCCGAACGCCGAGTTTCCGAATCGTGTCGCCCTCGAACTCCGCGAGGAGGTCGCCGGCCACCTCCCGGACCAGGTCGGCGTCGGCTACGGGTCCGGGAAGCGACCGCTCGCGGGTGTGCACGTCGTACGGCGGCGTCACCACCTTGATGCCGATGGTGCGGTACAGCGCACCCTTCCCCTCGGCGCGTTCGGCCACGTCCGCCGCCAGCCCCGACACCGTCTCGCGCTGTCTCTCCGCGTCGGCCGTCGCCTCGGTGAACGCCGACTCCCGGGACAGGCTCTTGGGGCGACCCGTCGGCGTCACCGCCCGGTCGTCGTTCCCGCGTGCCCGGTCGTAGAACGTCCGCCCACGCTCGCCGAACCGCTCGCGGATCGCCGTGGGGTCCGCGGCCGAGAGGTCTCCCGCCGTCTCGATACCCATCTCGCCCAGTTCCCGCGCCGTCACCGGCCCGACGCCGTGGACCGCCTCGACCGGCAGGGGGTCGAAGAAGTCGCGCACCGTGCCCGGTTCCACGACGACGAGGCCGTCCGGCTTGTCGTGGTCGCTCGCCACCTTCGCGGCGCTCATCGTGGGCGCGACGCCGACGCTCGCCGGGACGCCAACCTCGCGGGCGATGCGCTCCTTGACGTACCGGGCGTACCCCTCCGCGAGCGGGCGGCCGTCCACTACGTCCCACGCCGTTCGTTCGGTCACGTCGAGGTACGCCTCGTCGACGCTCACCTCGCGCACGCGGCCCGCACACTCGTGGAGGATCGCCTTTATTTCGTCCGCCACTCCGCGGTAGTAGTCCAGGTCGACCGGTCGGTAGTACCCCGCGTCCGCGGGGTCGAGGATGAGGTCCTCGCGGGCCACGGCCTTTCGGGGAAGGCGTTCGAGCGCCTGCGAGACGGGCTGGGCGCTCTCCACCCCGTAGGCGCGTGCTTCGTAGCTCGCGGTGGCGACGGCGCCGTGTGGCTCGCCGGATTCGTAGCCCATCCCGACGACGACCGGTTCGCCCCGCAGTTCGGGCTCCCGAAGCCGCTCACAGCTAGCATAAAAACAGTCCATGTCGACGTGACAGACGATGCGGGGGTCGTCGTCGCCGGCGCCCGGAAGCGTCCCGCCCTCGTCGGTCATGGGTGAGATAGCGTGCCGGCGGCCCTCAAGATTCCGCTATTTGAGGCGTTCCTGCAGGAAGGAGGGATGCGTGGCGGTCACGCCGTCGATGTCGAGGATGTCGTCGTTGATCACGTTGCCAAGGGCGCCGCCGTCGGTCGCTCGGACCTCCGCCATCAGCATGTGGTCGCCGGAGGACGTATAGAGCGTTTCGACGGCGTCCATCTCCTTCAGCGCGCGGGTCACCTCGACGTAGCGTTCGCTCTCGACCTGGATACCGACGATGGCGATGGACTGTCCCGAGAGTTTCTTCGGATCCACCTCCGCGGTGTAGCCGACGATGACGCCGTCCTCCTCCATCTGTTGGATGTACTTTCTGACCGTCGGCTTCGAGACACCGGCCCGGTCGGCGATCTCCCCGTAGGACGCCTGTGCGTCCTCTTCGAGGACGGAGAGAATCCGACGTTCCGTATCGAGCGTACTCATACCTAGCTGTTTCGGTCCATGGAAAAAATATGTTGCGAAGAAAAAAATCGGTTCGCGATCCGTCTCCGGAGCGATACGGAGGCTACTTGTGCCGGTCGAGCAGCATATCGTGGGTTCGCTCCCACTCGTAGTCGTCGTCGAAGTACCGCTCGGCGAGCGGTTCCTCGGGCATCTCGCCGATCGCCTGCTTCTCCTCGGAGTAGGAGGGGCGGTCGCTGTCGACGTAGAACCGGCCGGTCAGGACCTCACCCTCGTAGAGGGCCTGTTCGGCTTCGCTGGCCATCTTCTGCGCTTCCGCCTTGTCCGTCGAATCGTGCTCGTAGTCCTCGGAGTCGTTGATGTCGATGTACGGGACGTACTGCCGGGCGTCCTTGTTCCAGGTCGGACACTGGGTGAGGAAGTCGACGTGGGCGAAGCCGTCGTGCTGCATCGCCTCGACGAGGATCTCCTTCGCCTGATTCGGGTTGACCGCGGCCGTCCGGGCGACGTACGAGGCGCCGGACGTGAGCGCGAGCGAGAGCGGCCGGATGGGGTCTTTGGCACTCCCGTGGGGCTGCGTCTTCGACTTGTGGCCCTTCGGCGACGTGGGCGACGTCTGGCCCTTCGTCAGCCCGAAGATCTCGTTGTTGAAGACGATGTACGTCATGTCGTGGTTCTCGCGGGCGGTGTGCATGAAGTGGTTCCCGCCGATGCCGTAGCCGTCGCCGTCGCCGCCGGCCGCGATGACCTCGAGTTCGGGGTTGGCGAGCTTCGCCGCGCGGGCGATGGGCAGCGAGCGCCCGTGGATCGAGTGGTAGCCGTAACACTCGAAGTAGCTGTTCAGCTTGCCGGAACAGCCGATGCCGGTGACCAGCAACACCTCGTCGGGGTTACGGCCCACCTCGGGCATCGCCTGTTTCAGCGCCTTCAGGACGCCGAAGTCACCACAGCCCGGACACCACGTCGCCTGTGGCTCTAGGGTGGGCGTGAACTCTTCGCGGTCGATCTCCCGGTCCTCACCGATGGCTGAGAATGCACTCATGTTAGTCACCTGCCGCTGGGACGTAGGTCGTCTGCTGTTTGGGCACGTCCTGACCCTCGATGCTCGCTTCGAAGCCCGTGACGATTTCGGCGGGCTCGAACGGTTCGCCGTTGTACTTCAGGAGGCTCGACAGCTTGTCGCCGAACCGACCGAGCTCTTTCTGCGTGAGGCCCCGGAACTGCCCCGAGGAGTTCATCTCGACCACCAGCGCCTCGTCGACGCTCTCGAGGAACTCGGTCATCTCCTCGACCGGGTACGGCATCATGTCGCTGACGCCGATGCCTTTCACCGAGTGGCCGGCGTCGTTGAGACGGTCGACCGCCTCCGCGACGGTGCCCTGCTGGCTCCCGAAGGTGATCAGTCCGTAGTCGGCGTCGTCGGGACCCATGTGCGTCTGCGTGTTCCGGTCGTCGAGTAACCCGCGGATGGCGTCGAGCTTCGACGCCCGACGCTCGACCTGCGTAACGCGGTTGGTCGGGTCCTCCTCGATGTGGCCGGCCTGATTGTGTTCGTTACCGGTTACGAGGAAGTGGCCGCCCTTCTGGCCGGGGACGGACCGCGGGCTGACGCCGTCCTCGGCGTCGTAGCGGTAGCGATGGAACTTCCCGCCGGGGCCGTGGGGAGCGTCCTCCAGTTCGGCCTCGGTCGTGACGGCACCCAGATCGGGGTTCGGTTCGCGGTCGAAGTGGCTCGCGGGCACGTTCATCAGCTCGCCGCCGATCTTCTGGTCGTACAGCAGGATCGCCGGGATATTGTAGCCGTAGGCGAGCTGGAAGGCGAGCCGCGACTGTTCGTACGCCTCGGCGACCGTCCCCGGCGCCAGCACGACGCGGTTCGAGTCCCCCTGGCTCGTATAGAGGACGTGTTCGAGGTCAGCCTGTTCGGGCTTCGTCGGCAGGCCAGTCGAGGGACCGGCGCGCATCGCCTCGACGAGGACGACGGGCGTCTCGGACATCTCCGCGAGGCCGAGCGGCTCGGACATGAGCGCGAACCCGCCGCCGGAGGAGCCGGACATCGCCTTGACACCGGCGTGGGAAGCGCCGAGTGCGAGCGCCGCGGCGGCGATTTCGTCCTCCACCTGTTCGGAGATGCCGCCCACCCCGGGCAGCGCCTGTGACATGATGGTGAACACCTCGGTCCACGGCGTCATCGGGTAGCCGGCGATGAACCGGCAGCCCTCGTCGATGGCGCCGTAGGCGATACTGTCGCTGCCCGACAGGAGCACCTGTTCCTCGTCGTGATCACCCTCGGGGACGCGGAGGTCGTGGGTGAACTCGAACTCCTCGGTCACCATGTCGTGGGTGTAGTGGAGAATCTCCGTGTTGGGTTCGAGGATGTCCTCCGGCATCGACTCGGCCATCAGTTCCTCGAAGTAGGAGAGGTCGATTCCCAGCAACGCGGCCGTCGCGCCGACGCCCGCGGTGTTCCGCATGACCTCGCGCCCGTGGTCACGGGCGATTTCGCGGAGGTTGATCGGATAGACGTGCCAGCCGTTCTCCTCGACGCGCTCCTCGAAGTTCGGAATATCGTCGGCGTCTAGCAGGCCGGTGTCGTAGACGATGACGCCGCCCTCGTTGAGTTCGTCGAGGTTCTCCGCCAGCGGCTTCACTTCCTCGTCGCCGTAGTAGGCGTCCTCTTTGGGATTCCGTGCGAAGGAGTCGCCGAGCGCGAGCAGGCAGTTGAACCCGTCGCCGCGGGACCGTACCGGCTCCGAGCCGGCGCGTACCTCGGTGTAGGTGTGGCCGCCGCGAATCCGCGACGGATAATGTCGATGCGTAAAGACGTGCAGGCCCGCGCGCATCAGGGCCTTGGCGAAGTTCTGGCTGGTCGACGCGATACCGTCGCCGGAGCCACCAGCAATCCGCCACATGAGCTCGTGGTCAGTCATATTTACTTCACGGCCCTCGTGGGGCCACTAACGACACGATTGACGACGGTTCGACTAAAGCCTTTGCTATACGTTACCAAGCAAAAATGATGTAAGACTCCCGATTTCGGAGGTTTAGGCCCCGAGCGTGTGGCCGATTCCCGGGGGGACACCCACCCGCCTCAGAACGACCGTTCGAGGTAGCGGTCCACGCGTCCGACCGTCTCGGGGTCGTACGCCCAGAACCCCCGCCATCGATTGGGCGCCTGCTGGGAGGCGATCAGCGCCGCCCCCGGACCGTCCGACGGACTGAAGACGACACACCAGGAGTTCCGGTACTCGTCGCTAGTGCTGGTGTGGACCGCCGCGTCGAGCCCGCGCGGCACCTCGTCCGGGACGCCGTAGACGTGGACGTCGACGGTTCGCCCCGCGAGTCGCTCGTACAGCTTCTTCGTTCCGAGTTCGTCTTCGAGCCGCGAGAGCTGTTGGAACGTCGAACGAAGCGTCCCGGTCCCCGCCTCGTACGCCAGCCGTTCGATGTGCCGCGAGACGAGGATGAGCAGGAGTTTCTCCTTGTTGGACGCCGGACACCCACGCAGGTCGAACAGCGTCTCGTCCATCCCTCGGAGCACGGCCGGCACGCCGTCGTCGGCGCCCTTGGTCCCCGTCTTGAACCGGTCGGCGTTCACGAGCAGGAACGACTGCATCAGTTCGCGGAGCGACGAGACGGCCGTCACCCGGCCGTCCTTACGAAGGGCGACGACGTCGTCGTCGTCCCTCGGGAGCGACCGCTCGATCAGGTCGACCGTCTGCATGCTGAACGCCTTCGCCAGCAGATCCTGGACGGGTCTCGGCTCCGTCCGATCGATCGTGACGAGCGACACGTCGTGACCACTCGCCTCCTGAAAGAAGTCCTCGATACCCGAGAGACCGCCGTCGGCGACCATCTACCGGAACGGCGGACTGCGATAGTGTATATCTCCGGGGCCGGTTATCACGGCTGAAACCGCTCTACTCGTCGACGTTCCCAGGACTGCGGGGGTGATAGTCGGTTTCGTACTTGCCGGGTCGCCCGTCCATCCGGTCGGGGTTGGCCCGCCCCGACAGCAACAGGAAGTCGACGAGCGTCAGCGCGAGCATCGACTCGACGACGGGCACCCCCCGCGGCGGCAGGACCGGATCGTGGCGCCCGACGACCTGGATCTCCTTCTCCTCGCCGGTCTCCCAGTCGACGGTCGTCTGGGCCTTGGGGATCGACGTCGGCGCGTGGATCGTCACTTCGCCACGGATCGGCTGGCCGGTCGTGATGCCGCCTTGGATCCCGCCGTGGTCGTTGCCGACAGGGATGGGGTCGCCGTCCTCGTCGAACTCCCAATCCTCGTTGCGCTCCGAGCCCCTGTATCGGCGCGCCTCGCGCCCGAGGCCGAACTCGAAGGCCGTCGCCGCCGGGACCGACATCATCGCCTGCCCGAGGCGAGCGGTCATCGAATCGAACCGCGCCGCGCCGAGGCCACGGCGGACACCGCGCATCTCGAACTCGACGGACCCGCCGATCGAATCGCCCTCCTTCTGGTACTGCTCGATCCGCTCGCGCATCCGGTCGGCCGTCTCGGGGTGTGCACACCGCACCTCGTTGTCCTCGCTGTGTTCCAGCATCTGCTCGAAGCTCACGTCGGGCGCCTCGATGTCGCCGATCTGGTTGACGTGGGCCTTGAGTTCGATCCCGTGGTCGTCCAGCACCTTCTTGGCCACCGCGCCCGCGGCCACCCAGTTCACCGTCTCGCGGGCCGAGGACCGTCCGCCGCCGCCCCAGTTGCGCGTGCCGAACTTCGCGGAGTACGTGAAGTCGCCGTGGGACGGACGGGGTGCCGTCACGTAGGGCTCGTACTTGCCCGACCGGGCGTCCTTGTTCTGGATGACCATCCCCAGCGGCGTGCCGGTCGTGTACCCGTCCTGCAGGCCGCTGTGGATACGTACTTCGTCGGGTTCGCCCCGGCTGGTCGTGATCATCGACTGTCCCGGCTTGCGCCGGTCGAGGTCACGCTGGATGTCCGCCTCGGACAGTTCGAGGCCGGCCGGACAGCCCGAGACGACGACGCCCATCGCGTCCCCGTGACTCTCGCCGTAGGTCGTCACTTGGAACAGACGACCGAATCGGTTACCGTTCATGTTCGTCCAGTTCGGCTCCGAGGTCATAAAGCACATCGAAGAACCCTGGGAAAGAGACGTCGACGTGACCCGCGCCCGCGACGGTCGTCGTCCCTTCGGCGACGAGTCCCGCGACCGCCAGCGACATCACGATCCGGTGGTCGTCGTGGCCCGCCACCGTCGCCCCCCGCAGGTCGCTCTCGCCCCCGTGGATCGTCAGGGTGTCCGGCTCTTCGGTCACCGCGGCGCCCAGCGTCTCCAGCTCCGTCGCCATCGCGCGCACCCGATCGGTCTCCTTCAACCGGACGTGCTCGCAGTTGACGATCCGGGTGTCGCCGTCCGCGACGGCGCCGAGGACCGCGATGGTGGGCAGCAGGTCCGGCGTGTCGCCCACGTCCACCTCGACGCCCGAGAGGTCGCTCCGGCGGACCGTGATCTCGCCCGCCTCGCGGTCCCACGAAATATCGGCACCCATGCGCTCCAACACGTCGACGATGGCGCTGTCGCCCTGTGCGCTGGGGTAGGCGCCCGCGACGACGACGGCGTCGTCGGCCGCGACGGCGCCAGCCGCGAGCAGGTACGACATCGACGAGAAGTCGCCGGGGACGGGGTACGGATCGTCCCGTTCGTACCGCTGTCCGCCCGGAACCCGGTAGCCAGCGGCCGTTTCCGCGGCTTCGACCCCGAAGGCGTCCAGCACTTCGAGCGTGACGTCGACGTACGGCGCCGACTTCAGTTCGGTTTCGAGGTCGATATCGATCCCCTCGTCGGTCACCGCACCCGCCATCAGCAACGCGGTGATGTACTGTGAGGACACGTCGCCGGGGATGGAGACGGCGCCGCCCACGACCGACCCGCCGACGACCAGCGGCGCCTGCCCGTTGCCCCGCGTGCTCTCCGCGCGGCCGTCGAGTTGGTCGACGGCGTCGAGTAACGGTCCCTGCGGCCGCGAGCGCAGCGAGTCGTCGCCCGTCAGCACCGTCAGCCCGTCTACGAGCGCTGCACACGCCGTGACGATGCGGGTGGTCGTCCCGCTGTTCGCGCAGTCGACGACGTCGTCGGGGACGCCAGGCCGGCCGGCAAAGCCCGTCACGTCGAGGTCGCCGTCCGTCCGGTCGACCCGCCCGCCGAAGGCCTCGACGGCTCGCATCGTCGCCCGCGTGTCGGCGCTCACCAGCGGGTCGGCGACGACGGCGCCGTCGCTATACCCCGCCGCGAGGATCGCCCGGTGCGTGTAGCTCTTCGACGGTGGCGCGCGCGCCCGCCCGTGGACCCGCGAGCGGGTGATATCCACGTCCATACCGGGCGGTCGGGCGGGGTCCGTATCAGCGTACCGACCGCGGCAGCGAAAAGAGGGGTGAGCGTCGGAACGCGGGAGCCGTCTCAGGCGATGCTGTAGACGGCCGTCGTTCCGCTGACCTCGTAGCCGACGATCAGCAGGGGATCGCCGCTCGGGCTGTCCGTCGCCGGGACGAACGTCAGTCCCTCCGGGGCGAGGTCGCCGGCGACCGACGCCGGTTCACCCTCGTCCTCGATCGCGGTCTCGGGGTCGATGTCGAAGTCGCGGGTGTTGCTGTAGTCGACGAACGACGGGGTTTCGGGGTCGGTCACGTCGAACATGGCGACGCCGCCGACCTCCTCGAAGCCGATGAACGCGAAGACCTCGCCGTCGATCTCGCCGATCGCGACGCCCTCCGGTTCGGGACCGGCAGCCGGACTCTCCTCGTCGATGCCGTTCTCGTTGTCGTCGGCGTTGAAGCCGATGTCGTTGGGAACGTCGTCGGAGTTCCGAACGATCTGCTCGAACTGATCGCCGCTCTCGAACACCTGCTGACCATCGCTGTCGAGGATCAGGTAGGAGCGACCGCCGAACAGGTAGAGTTCGGAGACCGGACCGGGATCCGAAACGTCGCCTTCGCCGAAGCTCGGCGGGCGGGCGGTCACTTCGAGCCCGTCCAGCCGCGAGAGGACGCCGTCCGAGAACGCCGACTCGTCGACGTCGACGTCGCCGGTGTCGGACTCGCCGTCGTCGTCGATGACGATCCGGAAGTCGCCGCCGCCGGTGTCGGTGAGGATGCCCGTCTCGAAGAGGGCGTCGTACTCGCGGGCGTCGCCCTCGTTCGCGGCCACGATGTACGTCTCGCCGCCGACCTCGTACGTCTCGATGACGTCCGGCTGGTACATCCCGAACAGCGGCTCGTTTCGGATGTCGACTTGCCCGTCGTTGACCGCGTCGAGTTCGTTACCCGGCTTCGAGAAGTCCTTGTAGCCGAGCGGGAAGATGTCGGTGATCTCCGGGTTCGACGTGTCGGAGATGTCGATCTTCCCGACCGCGTTGTTCTCCTGTAGGGTGACGTACGCGGTCTGGGAGTCCGGCGCGGCGACCACGGACTCGGGTTCGAGGTCCTCGGCGGCACTCGCGCCGGGGCCAAAGATCCGGACGCCGTCCTCGCGCAGGCTCTGGGCGTCGAAGTTGCCGAAGCCGGCAGTCGCCGACGACGCGTTCCCGGCACCGTTCGACACGTCGACGACGCTGACCGACCCCTCGGGGTCATCGGTGTAGTCGCTCGCCGGTTCGCCCTCGTTGGCGACCATCACGGTGTTGCCGTCCGGCGTGAACTTCACCAGATCCGGCAGGGGGCCGAGCGGGGCGCTCCCGGCGAACCCGTCGTCGCTCGTGTCGTAGAGCGCGACGCGGCCGTCCGCCCGCGGATCGT
>ERZ1034573.712-NODE-712-length-10027-cov-27.458785_pt1 | contig 10027 bp, 12 predicted proteins | sample MGYA00520641_ERZ1034573 | MGnify/ENA primary metagenome ERZ1034573 (study PRJEB33760, sample SAMEA4777724) | hypersaline lake metagenome | biome: hypersaline environment; feature: brines | place: Spain | collected 2014-08 | depth 0 m ...
GCACGGCAAGTTATAGAATAAAACCCAAATAAGTTATGATTACAAGCGACGAAAAGCAGAACGAAGCACTAGAGACGATCATGCAGGGAGGAACCCCTGAGATTTCGAAATCCGTTCACGTTCCTACTTCAGTTGAGGACGGAGAAGTTAAGGGGAAAGCCTACCAAGACCCCGACCAAGATGAAGACGGCATCTACGAACACAGGCCAGCCGACGCCGACGAAGGCGCCCGTTGGTACGACGAAGAAGGGAACGTTTGGGAAATGGGAGGAGGCGGCCCAATCAAAGTCTCGATGTTTGACGACGTTCGAATGCCAATGTTCTGCCCGGAGTGCGATGGCATAATGAACAATCGGCTCGACCGAAAGTTTTGGCGGATCCGTGGAATGTGCATGGATTGCTGGCAAAAAGAGGAAACTCGAATGAAGGTCGAGGGAACCTACGAGCTTTACGAGAAGCGCACGATGCTCGAAAACAAGAAGAGTTGGCTCCGGGACATCAAGCAGGGGATCGACGAGTTTGAAGAAGAGATGACCGGAAGTTTTGAACAAGTCGTTAACTCTTCTGGAGACACGGTCGAGTTTGGCGGGCTCGATGAAGAAGAAGTGCAGGAGATGATCGACAATGCGAACGAATTCATTGAAAATTTTGAAGAGCACATCGAGGAGCTTGAAGAAGAGGTTCAAGAACTCGAAAAAGAAACCAAACAATAATGTGGGAAGGCGTGTACGCTATTGTAAGAATTATAACCGCCATAATTACGGGTGTTCTAGGACCTTTTATCATTTGGTGGCTTAAGGAGAAGTACGAAGACGACGAAGAAACGCCTTCCGAAGAAAACAGAACCGTTACAGAAGAAGTGGAGTTTGCCAAACAAATCTCCGGAGAACTGCGGTCTGTTCGTGAAGAGATCGGATCTGATCGCGTCTGGGTTTCTCAATTTCACAATGGAGGAAAAATTTTGAGATCCGGCGCAAATACCTCAATGAAAAAGATTTCGATTACACACGAAGTTACCGGACGTGCGATATCGAAGGAAAAGTACAAAATCAACGGGATTCTCGTTACGTTCTTTTCCAATATGATCAAGAAAGTCATTGATGAAGAGCACGTTTCTTATGATTGCACTAATGACGAAATCGACCCCGAAGTACAACTTCTGCTTCGAGAGCGAGGAACGAAGCATATGGATATGTTCGCTATGAAAAACATTGACGGTGTTTTAATCGGCATTATGGGGGTTGATTTCACTACTGGAGACGAAAAGTTAAGCAAGCAAGAAATTCAATACTTAAAGGTGAAAGCAAACTTGCTTGCTGGTTACTTAGTTCACGGAAAGTTCACCATACCCGAAAAAGACGAAAACAAACAATAAACAGCTATGGCGTGCAATTGCAACAACAATCAAAACAACATTCGAGAAGCAATCCGAACCGGAGTCCGAAAAGCTCTTCGGGAGAACAGTCGAGAGAAGAAAATTCGCGGCGTCGTTCGAGAAGCGCTTCAAGACCTTCTCTCCGAAGAAGGAGACAACTATGAGGAATTCGTGCAGGGCGTGATGGAAACGCTCAATATCGATGACCCACAAGACTTGACTGAAGAAGGTCGAAGCGAGTTCTTCGATATGATCGGCCGAAACTACGACGAAGAAACCGACACTGCCGACGACATTCCTATGGAAGACATCAAGTCTGTTATGAGTCCGGAGCACTACAAAGACAAATCCAAGTGCCCGGACTTCTTGAAGAAAGAAGAGCAAGTTCGAGAAGCGGTTCGACACGCACTCAAAAATCTGATCAAGTAACATGGAAGTGCTCCTCTACATTTTGGCCGCAATCGGAGTCGTTGGCCTTGCCTACTACTTCGGAGGAAAGAAGTATGCAGTCGGCGCGGGAGCATTTGCTTTGGGCGTTTTGTATCTTGTTTTCGGCAAGCAAAATAACTGGACAGACGCTTGGAAGAAAGCAGACGAAAAGCTAAAGGGCGAGTCGGACAAAATCGACGAGCGAAAAGATGAATTCAAAGAAGACAAAGAGAAAACCGAAGACAAGATCGAAGACTCCAAAGAGCGGGCAGACGAAATTCGAGATAAGATCGACGACGTCGAAGATTCCGAAAACGTTTCGGACGAAGACGCAGAAGAGCTTAAAGACTGGGTAGAATCATTCAACGAATGAAAAACTATCTGATCCTTTTCCTTTCGGTTCTTTTGATTCCGGTATTCGCTAATCCTAACCCCGCTTATGCGCAGGAAAAAGATAGCGTTACCGTTTCTGTCGAAGCGCTTCGGACCTTGAAAGCTGAACACGGGAAGCTTAATGAGAAAGTGGCGCTCCAAGACAGTTTGATTGAAGAACTCGAATATCAAATCACTCTTTACGAGCAGCGTTCTCGACAAGACTCTCTTCTTATTGAGCTTACCGAGCAAAAAATGGAAGTCAAGGACGAACGGATCAAGATTCGTGACGACCGAATCTATAGACTCGAAGACCAGAAGACTTGGGAACAGATCAAAAAGTACGTTTGGACAGCAGGAGCATTAGTAATTGGTTTCTTTGTAGGAAGTGTATCTTAAACACAAAATCAAATTGACATGGGTAAATTCAAAGACCTAGTAACAGGAAATAAAGAGCGGCTAGACGAAGCAGTTGGTGGAGTCGTTTCCACGCCAGCAATCAATTCCGGTTCCGGAGTTGCCAACGGCCGCAAAGGAAACGCTACGCAAGGCGACAGCCGAATTGACACGAAGGGAGAGTTCACCTATAACGCAGGAGAGCTTGAAGGGTTTGACGGAAGCACTCGCGACAAGCCAAACCCCAAGCAGTCGTTTCAAGAGAAAAGCGGCTCTAGCGGTTCTCTCGTTCTTCACGAAGACGATGGCGGCTCTGTCATGATTCGTGAGACTTCTGGAGGGCACGAAGTCGTCGTGCGAGCCGGAAGTCAAGAAAAGGCTTTTGAACTCGACGAAAACGTCGGTGATAAACTCAAGCGCTTTTTCGGATAAATGAGCACTCGAAAAGAGCGTGCGAAGGAGTGGCTCAAGTGCAAGATTAATCCGAAGTACTTCATTCGGAATTACGTAAAGATCGTACACCAGAAGAAAGGGATTATTCCTTTCGACATGTACGATTTCCAAGAGCGTGCTCTTTCGGACCTTTTCAACTATGATTATACCATTACGTTGAAGGCCCGGCAGATGGGCCTAACGACCCTTCTGAGTGCTTATGCGCTTTGGCTGATGGTGTTTGAGGACAACAAAGAGGTGCTTGCTCTGTCGTACAAGCAGAACAAGGCCCGAAATATCATCAAGAAAATTAAGCGCATGAACTCCAAGCTTCCGTCTTGGATGAAAGAATCGACCCCGATTGACAACCAGCTCGAAGTCGAGTTTGGAAACGGGTCGAAGGCGTCTGCAGAGTCTACGACCAGTGACGCAGGTCGTTCCGAGTCGGCATCTTTTGTCATTATCGACGAGGCCGCTTTCATTGACAACGCTGCAGAGGTGTGGTCTGCAGTAAAGCTTACGCTCGACGTCGGTGGAGGTACTTGCGCAGTTCTTTCTACGCCAACCGGAGTTGGAACGTGGTTTCACGAAACGTGGCAAAAGTCAGTTCAAGGAAATCGGATTAAGAAAGTCTCTGAAGACCCTGAAATTTGGGATGGAGTCGGAGAAAACGACTTTCACCCGATCAAGCTCCACTGGAGCCTTCACCCAGAAAGAGATCAAGAGTGGAGAGAAGAGCAGACCCGAACGATGGGCGAGAAAAAAGCCGCCCGAGAGTGTGACTGTGACTTCTCCACCAGCGGTGATACTGTCATTGATCAGGAAATCATCCAGTGGTTTGCCGACAAAGCCGTTGAAGAGCCGATGGAACGGCACCGCCGGGGCAAAGGTGACGTTTGCGTTTGGGAGCAGCCCGAACCGGGCAAAACGTATATTATGGCATCTGACGTTGCTCGTGGAGACGGTGGGGACTACTCGACCTTTGTGATTTACAAAGCCGTCGAAATGGAGCAAGTTGCAGAGTACAAGGGCAAGATGCCGCCTTCCGAGTTTGGAGACTTGCTTTTCACTTATGGATCTATGTACAACGACGCTTTGCTCGTAATCGAGCGTGACAGCTACGGCTGGGCCGCTATGCAACGAGTAATCGACAGGGAGTATCCGAACCTCCTGTATACTTCAAACGACTTGAAGCTCGTTGAAATTGACGAAGACAAAACTGTCGGCCGAGACAAGAAAATGAATCCGGGTCTTGACACAAACCGCAACACCAGAGGTCTTATCATATCGACCTTGCAGAAGTTTATGCGGAAGCGCTGGATTCACACAAAGTCTGATCGTTTCATCGAAGAGCTTCGAACGTTCATCTGGAAAAATCACGGAACCCGGCAAAAGCCCGAGCACATGGACGGGTACAACGACGACTTGGTTTTGGCAACCGCTTTTGCTTGCTGGGCACGAGACAAAGCGCTCAAGTACCGTGCAGAAATGAGCCAGCAGTCGGAGAAAAACTTGAGCAACGTGAAAGGATCGAAGATGGCTTACTCCAGCGGGCAGGGCGCAAACGACCCTTACACGCAAGACATGGGAAGTCACAAAGAAGATATGAGGTGGCTCTTTAATTAAACACAATGACTGATAAACCGTTTGTAGAGCAAATAAGACACGTTTGGTTCGAGCATGGAAACCTGTTTCGGAGCCGAATAAGAGAAGAAATGGATTCGGACCCGGAAGCTATGAAGCTTGCGAACGACTTCGAAAAAGCTTGGAGAGAACTTTACGAGTACGTGCTTGAAAACGCAAATCACGAAACCAAAGAAGAGCGCAAGCGGCGGCAAATCAAAGAAAAGATCAAACCGCTCATACATAAGAAGTTGGAAGAGATCAAAGAGCGTCGATAATCGGCGCTCTTTTTCTATTTACAGTTGAACTCAACACAAACAAAGCATTATGGCAATCACAGGACAGGTATCGCTTGCCAGAGTAGGAGAAGACGTGAAAGTCTTTAACGAAGAGGAAGATATCAACGACATTTTTGATCCGGCGGCTTCTCCACTTCTCCAGCCGTTTGACCACGTTACTCTCTATCCCGGCGACTTTACCGAAATCGAAGCTTTCGACGTTCCGAGTGACGTGTACGTTACGATCCTACCCGGAGCTGCAGTGCGGTATGGGGTCGATAACTTAGGCGACGCCAGTCAGCTTGATCGCTTGAGCGACAGGTACAGAGACATTGGCGGGGCGGTAGAAAACGTAGCTGATCTTAACCTTAGCTCTGAGTTCAAAACGTCCGTAGAGAAGCAATATGCGAGAGTTCGAGTGTACATTCCGGAAGATCAAGTCGGAGACAGATATCCAAACCCTTACTTCGAATACAACACCCTTGATGCAGCAATCGAAACGGTAAATCCCGGAGATGAAGTCATTGTGTTTCCGGGAACTTATTACCCTTCTAAGAACTTGCTGGTCGACGACGTTTCTTGGAAGTTTCTTCCGGGCACAAAGGTCGTGTGGGACCCAGATTTCGAAAGAGACTTGGACACTTCCGACCCGTCAAACAACGTCTATCCACACGGGCTTTTTGACGACTCGAAAGATCTCAATGGACTGGTTGACGGATCTTCTAAATCCGCAAACATTCTTGGAGACGCCACTTTTGTTATCGGAACTGAAGCAGACGGTGATGGAAACGGTCAAAGGCTTCTCCCACGGCTTGAAGATTCCGATTATCTGAGCTACTACAACGACGAAACAGAAGCAAACTCTGACTGGAGAGAGTGGCATAAGTATTCTCTTCTATCGATAAGCAACAACTCTTCGGATGTAACTTTCGAAGCAAGAAGAGTGGTCGTAGAAAACGTGATAGATGGCGTCGTCAAGTTTTCAAAATGCAACTCGTTGGACATCGATATCGACACCGTTGAAGTTAAAAGCGGCCAAGACGCCGGGGAAAACGTGAAAAATATTGAGTACATCGATGGGACTCCTTTGAACCCGAAGGTGCCTGCGTTCTTCATTTTGAACGGAAACCAAAACGCTGCAGCGGCCGACGGGGACGTTGGGGTTGACATTTCAAATTTTGTCGTGGAAACTCAAAATCCATTCTACCTTCTAACTGCGCTTAACCACTCGACAACCGGAGACAACGAACGCTTTGCCTTTGACAATGGTACACTTAGCTTTTCGGTTGAAGAGGCAGAAACCGGAGAAAACTTCGAAGAGGCTATTGGCTTTGCCAAGCACTCTCCAGACGAAATCTCTGTCGAAGACTCGAAGCTCCTCTCCCCGATTGTATACGAGCCTAACGCGGACTCTCCTACCGAACTCATTATCAAGGAGTCTGAGGTGTCTGGTGGTTCGGACTATGCTCTAACTGTAAGCGGAGACGCCACAAACTTCGGCATTTCTCTGTCTGGAGCTTGGCTTTTGTCGGACGCAAACCTTTCGGTCAAAGACGACACGGACGCAGCTTCCGGAGGGGGTTCCACAAATCTCGAAATCAAGGCTTACAAAAACTCTTTCGCAAACAAAGAGATTGAAAACTTTGAAGACGCTCTACACGAAGAGATTAACAACGTCATATGGACAGAAGACGTAGAATCAATTCGTTAACCTCTATTTATAGTAGAGAGTGAAAAGGTTTTATCTAAATAGCTAACACAACTTTATGGCAAACGGACTCCGTGACGCTTTAAGTACACTTTTTTCTTCAAACGTAGTCGTTCACAACGTTGGCGGCGATGACATTAAGGTGGTTGACACCTCAAATATCCAGTCTGTCGCTCAAGCCAACTCCGGGGCAGCTACCCCTCCACGTTCTGGAGGACTTGGTAGTGGCGGCGCGCCTTCCATCGGAGGAATGAGCGGAATTGGCCAAGGCCAGTCCGCATACGCAGACAGCCTTCCAAGGCGCCGCCGATATCACGACTACGAGCTTATGGAAAACGACGCCATTATTCACTCTGCCTTGGACTTCTACGCAGACGAGGCGGTTCAAGAAGACGAGCACGGCGACGTTTTGACGATTGAAACAGAGCACCCGGAGATTCACAAAATTCTCGATAACCTCTACAATGACGTAATCAACGTCGACTTCAATCTCCGGAGCTGGATCCGGGACATGGCAAAATACGGAGACAGTTTCATCCGGCTTTACATCGACTATGAGAGCGGAAACAATATGGGGATTTACAACTGCGACGTGCTTTCTCCATATCACGTAGATCGGGTTGAAGGAGACGATCCATCGAACCCGTTTGAAGTCAAGTTTCAATACGACGGGCCGAAAGGCGAGGGGGAGCTTGGATACTGGGAAGTCGGACACTTTTCTATGCGAGACTCTTCTTACGCCCCGTACGGCAGAAGTTGCCTTGAGGGCGCTCGAAAAGTGTTCAAGCGGCTTGTAATGATGGAAGACGCTATGCTTATTCACCGCATTATGCGTGCTCCAGAGCGCCGTGTGTTCAAGGTTGACGTTGGAAACGTCAAGTCCGGAAAAATCGACTCGTATATGGAGCAAATCATGAACGAGTTGAAAGGGCAGCCCCTCATTGACCCTGAAACTGGCGAGTACGACTTGGAGTTTAACCTGATGAACATGATGGACGACTACTACATGCCAGTGAGGGGCAAAAACGACGCCACCGAAGTAAGCACGCTCAACTCTCTAAGCTGGAACGGCATCGAAGACATTGAGTACTTGCGGAAGAAAATGATGTCTGCGCTTCGTGTTCCAAACGCATTTCTCGGTTATGAGCAAGATATTGAGGGCAAGGCGACCTTGGCGCAAGAATCAATCAAGTTTGCCAACCTTGTAAGCCAAATCCAAAAAGTCGTCGCCAACGAGCTTACCAAAATCGGAATCGTCCACCTCTTTTCTCAGGGAATCCGTGACGAGCGGCTTGTTGACTTTTCTCTCGGGCTTACTCACCCTTCTCACTTCGTCGAGCAGCAGAAGCTCGATCTACTTGAAAGCAAATACAACCTTGCGCGAACTGCTTCCGAAGAAAACATTCACTCGACGAAGTGGATGATGCGCAATTTGTTCAACATGGACGAAGAAGAGATTCAAAGAGAGCGTCGCCGGAAGATCAAGGACTGGAAGCGAGAGTTCGTCAAAGAACAGCTTACAAGAGAGGGAAACAACCCAATCGAAACCGGAATGTCTTACGGAACGCCCGGAGACTTGGCTATGTCTGGGGCTTCGGAACTCAAAAACTTCAATGATGGAGAAGATATCGAAGAAGATCCGGATGACAACGAAGGATATTCTCTCGATCCGGGAGATCCATTTGACGACGCCGACCAGTCGAGCGCAGACTACAAGACCACTTCCGGCGACGTTACCCACAACTACCAAGGCGGCTCGCCGCTTGCGGCGGCCGTGCGAAAAGCGCAGAACAACACCGAGCTTCTTCAAGAAAGCGTGCGGCAGCACGGAGAGCTTATCCGTGAAAGCTTTGAAGAAGAGAAAGAAACCCAAGAGCCGCAAGCAGATGGAGACTTATCGGATATCGAATGGATGCAAGAAGAACAAGTTATTAAAGATGACTTTTAATCCGATATATAACTACTGAAGCGAAGATTGTGTTAACAAAAAAATCAGTATAATAACACTATGCAATCATTGAAGCGTGGAAAACTTATTGATAAAGATACGCTTTCATTTAAATCTACGAAGAAGGATTCATAAAACAAGATTGGTAACTATGCAAAAAATCAATCATAAGAAGTATCGAAATACCGGATTGATCTGGGAAATGCTTACCCGGCAAGTGACTTCCGACATACTTGAAGGGCTAGACGAGTCGGATGCTACGAAGATTTTGAAAGAGTATTTTGGGCGAGATACCGAAATCGCCAAAGAGCTTGAGCTTTACCAGCTCTTGATCAACGAGAACTTTGAGAAAGAGCAGCAAGCCAAAGACTTTCTTCAAGAAGTCGTCAAGACTCGAAAAAAGCTTGACACCGAAAAGCTTCAAGAAGAGAAGTACCAAATTATCGGTGATATCAAAGACAAATACCCGCTTAAAGAGTTTTTCAAGAGCCGGGTCGATAACTACAGGGAGCTTGCGAGCGTATACAAGGTGTTTAAGGGGCTTACGGAAGACGTTGAGTACGACCCCTCTGATCTTGTGGAATCGAAATACACGATTCTAGAGCATGTTACAAACGGCAGCACCGACGGCGAAGAAGAGAAAAGCGAGCTTAAGCAGAAGTTCAAAGAAGAAAGCCGTGATCTTCGCCTTCTAGCCCAAAAGGTGATGATCGACAAGTTCAATAAGAAGTATGGCGAACTTCTTCCCGAGCAAAAAGAAGTGCTTCGCAAATACATCAACAACATCTCCAACACAAACAATCTTCGCGAAGACATAAACGAAAGAGTCGAAACGCTCAAGTCTGATCTCCGGAAGCTCCGAAAGAAAATTGACGAAGAAGTCGTCGATATCAAAGTCAAAGAAGCAACCAATCTCATTGACGAAATCAAAGCGGAGGGCGGGCAAGTCCGTGACGACGAGATCAGCAATATCTTGATGTACTACCAGCTTCGAGAAGATATCAAGAGCGCACTCAAAAAGAAACAAGCTGCATAAATGAAACTCACAGAAGACAGGCTTCGCCAAATCATTCGAGAAGAGTTTAACGAGATGGGGGGAGGCTCTAAGTACGCGATTTATGAAATTCGCGCTGAAGAGCTTCCACAGATAAAAAATGGAGAGCGGGTAGCCGATTTCGGCATCAAAATAAAAGATGGAAGCATTCCGGTTCTCCAAAATTGGGCACAACGCCAAAACTGGATGTTCCGGCCCGACAGGGAAGTCCCATACGGAGAAGGGTACTTCGTTGAGCAAGGAAGAGTTGAAGAGAAGTATTACCTAATTGGCAAAAACAAATAAACAGCTATGAGTCTCAAAAGTCTCATTTTGGAAGACGAAGAGCTTTCCGACGTCGACGTTGAAGAGGGCAAGATGTCCGACATTTTGGGCGTGCCCGAAGATGAAAGCATTGCCGACGCTTACGACG
>ERZ1034573.715-NODE-715-length-10015-cov-6.080622_pt1 | contig 10015 bp, 12 predicted proteins | sample MGYA00520641_ERZ1034573 | MGnify/ENA primary metagenome ERZ1034573 (study PRJEB33760, sample SAMEA4777724) | hypersaline lake metagenome | biome: hypersaline environment; feature: brines | place: Spain | collected 2014-08 | depth 0 m ...
TGGGTCGTGGCCTCGCCCGTGGCCTGGGCGAGGGTGGGGTGACTGCGGTCGAGCCGCGGCAGCACGTCCCGTGCTCGGAACTCTGCGGGCTCGGGGGGCACGGACGGGAGGTGGTCCGTGACGCCGCCGGTGTAGAGGTAGAGGGCCTCGGTGAGCCCGTTTCGGGCCTCCGTGATCCGCTCGGCCGCCGCGTCCGACGCCTCTGGTTCGGGTGTCGCCGTCGGGGTCCCGGTCGGGGTCGGTTCCGGCGTCTCGGTCGGAGTCGGGTCGGAGGGTTCGGTGGAGGTCGGCGCCGGCTGGCTTCGCTGGCCGCCGAAGCAGCCGGCCACGAACGGGGTCAGGGCCACGAGGAACGCGCGTCGGTCCATACGCGACGCCTACACGCGGATCCGGTAAAACGTATCGATACTGTCAGACGTGCGTTAGACGCTACGAGGCCGAAATTAGCGGTTCGAGCCACGCTGTGCGACGTGCGTCAGACACGTATCAGATTTAGATAAAAATCTATAGGTCGTCACCGTCACACGGGATGAAACGATGACCCTCCTCGGCACGTCCGGCGCTGCCCGCTCACGAGCGGCCGCGCTCGTGGTCACGCTGTTCGTCGCTACCGCCGCGTGGAACGCTACGCTCAACACCCTCCTCGCCCGGTCCGGGCTGGCCTCGACCATGCAGGTCGCCTACGAGCCGACCCTCCCCCTCACGACGCTCGGCGCGGTTGGGGGGCTCACCGCCGCCACCGTCACCGTCGTGGTGACGCTCGCGGCGCTGGCGCGGACGTTCGCCCCCGTGTCCGACGGGCTCGGCGCGAGGGGGGCGGTCGGTGGCACGGCGGTCGCTGCCGCCCGAGCCGGCGTCGTCGCCGTCGGCGGCGGCGTCGCGGCGGCCGTCGGCCTCGCGTTCCTCGTCGGCCCCGGACTCGTCGTCCGCGTCCACCTGCCGCTGGTCTTCGTCGCCGTCGCCGCCGACGGCGCCCCCATCGGCCGGGCGGTCGAACGGACCTGGACGCGCGCCGGCGGCTCCCGTGGCCGCGTCGCGGCCGTCGGCCTCGCCGTCGTCGCCGTTCCGCTCTCGCTCGCCGTCATCGCCACGCTCACGACGCTTCTGCCGCCGCTCGTCGAACTCGCCCTCGGCGTCCTCGTCACGGCCGCCGCCTGTGCAGCCGGCGTCGCCGCGTTCGTCGCCCTCGCCGACTCGATGAACGGCTCGAACGGCGGGACTGCCCGGGCCGACCGGGTGTCACCGACGACCTCCCGACAGCTCTGAGCGGTCCCGACGCCCGGATGGCACGCATCGTCCACGACGGCGGCGACGCCGACGCCGACGTTCGCGTTCTCGCCACGAACGTGACCGTCGCCGACTCGTTTCTCGCCAAGGCCCGTGGACTCATGTTCCGCCGCTCCTTCCCCGACGGCTCGGCGCTCGTCTTCCCGTTCGACGGCACCGCCGCCCGCACCCTCCACATGGTGGCCGTCCCCTTCGACATCGACGCGGTCTGGCTTCGCGGCGAACGGGTCGAACGCGTCGCCCGCCTGTCCGCGTGGACGGGCGTCGGGCGCGCCACCGCCGACACGGTGATCGAACTCCCCGCGGGCGCCGCCGCCGGGGTGCATGAGGGAGACACCGTCCGGATCGACTCCGAGTGACCAGCACGGATATTTATGCCCGTTCGCGTCCCCGTGAGGGTATGGATATCCGTTCGTACGACGACACCGAGATGACGGAAGCGGTGCCGGACGTGTTTCTCTCGCAACTGGCTGCGGGCGAGAAGACGAGCGTCCAGGGATACGTCATCGACCCCGGCGCCGAGGTTCCGGAGCACAGTCACCCGCACGAACAGGCGGGCTACGCCTGGCGCGGCGAGGCGGTGTTCGTCATCGACGGCGAGGAGCACGTCGTCTCGGCCGGCGACTCCTACGTCATCCCCGGCGGCGACCCCCACCGGGTCGAGAACCGCGGGGACGAACCGTTCGCGGGTGTCGACGTCTTCAGCCCGCCGCGAACCGATCCCGACTGGCAGGAGTAGCTACCCCTCGCGGCGGAGCCGTCGCACTACGAACGACTCGTCGAGTTCGCCGAGGAACTCCCCGAGCCGCGGCCCCTCCGTGTCGTCGAAGAAGAGCCGGTAGCCCGCGGCGAAGAAATCGCCCACCTCGACGCCGTGGTCGCGGGGAATCTCGTACATCTGCCCCTGTATCTCCTCCCCCTCGTGACCCTCCGCCACGAAGTCCGCCAGCTCGTCGAGCGCCGTGAGGGTGTCGTCGTCGAGGTCGGTCGCGGGCAACTCGGCCTGCAGGCGGTAGTCGTACGCGTTGTTCGTGCGCTCGGCCCACGTGCGTGCGCGCTCGACCCGTTTGAGGGCGGCCTCTATCGCCCACTCCGGCGTGTCGTCGTGAATAAAGCCCTGATTGCGCGCCATCCGCACCCGGAGGCCTCGGTCGTCGGTCATCCCCAGCACCGCCGCGAACGTGTACGGCAGGCGCACGCGTTCCTCGCGCACCTCGTCGACGAGAAGGGGGTAGGCCCGTTCGGCGAGCGGTCCGAGGTCCGCGTCCGCCGCCTCCCCGAAGTAGACGCGCTCGAAGCGATCGAACTCGTCGACGAGGAGGTCGATACGCTCCACGTCGAAGTCCTTCGCACGCTTGGGGTTCCGGACGAAGAAGTAGCGCAACACCTCGGGTTCGAGGAGGGAGAGCACCTCGTCGACGGTGACGACGTTGCCCGCCGACGACGAGAGGGGGTCGCCGTTGAGCGTAAACCACTCGTATGTCATCGGCACCGGCGGTTCGACGTCCAACACCCGGCGGGCGATGTCCTCGCCGCTCGGCCACGAGCCCTCCGCGTGGTCCTTCCCGAAGGGTTCGAAGTCGACCCCGAGCACCTTCCACTGGGCCGGCCACTCGAAGCGCCACGGGAGTTTGCCCTCCCGGAACGTAGCGGTCCCCTCGTGCCCACAGCCGTCGATGTGATCGCCGCCGGCGTCGAGGCCGGAACAGCGGTACGCGACCGTTCCCGCGTCGAGGTCGACGCCGCGAACGTCCTGTGTCAGCTTTCCACACGCCGAACACTGGGGCATGAAGGGGACGTAATCCTCGTCGACGCCGTCTTGATACTCGGCGAGGACCTCGCGGGCCAGGTCGCGCTTCGCCAACACCTCGCGGATGACGGCCTCGAACGCCCCGGACTCGTAGTAGTCGGTGTTCGAGACGAGATCGATCTTGACGCCGACGGCTTCGGCGCTCCGGGCCAACAGGTCGGTGAAGTGGTCGCCGTAGGACTCGTGGTCGCCGAAGGGATCGGGGATGTCCGTGTACGGAACGCCGAGGTTGCGCCCGAGGGCGCCGGCGTCCACGTCGCCGAGGCCGACGAGGGTCCAGTCCGAGTCGGCGAGGGTCCGGGGGACGCTCCGCAGGGCGTCGCGGTCGTCGCTCGTGAACACCTGTCGGACCTCGTGACCGCGTTCGCGGAGAACGGCGGCGACGAAGTAGCCACGCATAATCTCGTTGAAGTGGCCGAGGTGGGGGACGCCCGAGGGCGAGACGCCGCCCTTGATGACGACCGGGTCGTCGGGGTTCCGGGCCTCGATTTCGTCCGCGACGTCGTCGGCCCAGAACGCGTTGTGACCGTCGTTCATGTCCACCGCTCCGGGTCGTGGCTCCCCTCCGGAACCACGTCAGTTCCGGAGTGATCGCCGTGGAGGACGGCCGCGGCGACGCGTTCGGGGTCGGTACCGTCGAGGACGACGGTCCGCATCTTCGAGCGCTCGATGAGTTTCGCCGCCAGCAGATCGACCGGCGCCGACGCGCCGGCGCCGCGGCTCATCGGGGCGACGAGGTCGACGAGTTCCGTGCCCGTGAGTCGGGCGTGCTGTTCGGCGTCGGGATCGGCGTCGGGATCGGCGCTGAACACCCCGTCGACGCTCGTGGCGTAGACCAGCAGGTCGGCGTCGACGTACTCCGCGAGCGCCGCGGCGACGGCGTCGGTCGTCTGTCCGGGCATGACGCCACCCATGACGGCCACGTCGCCGCGGCGGAGGGCCTCGCCCGCGCCCTCGTACTCGTGGGCGGGCGACGGGGCGGCGCGGTCGCCGAGCGCCGAGATCAGCAGGCGCGCGTTGATCCGCGTCACGTCGATGCCGATCTGGTCCAGCTGTACCTCGTTGGCGTCGAGACGCCGTGCCGCCCCGATGTAGTCGCGGGCGACGCCGCCGCCGCCGACTACCGCGCCGACCTCGCAGTCCGCCTCGACGAGACGTTCGACCGCCGCCGCGTGGCCCGCGACGCGGCCGGCGTCGAGACCAGGGGCGAGGACGCTCCCGCCGATGGAGATGACCACTCGCATTGGCCACGCGTTGCCGCGATGCCGGCTTAAGGGTTGTCAAGCGGCTATCGTGCGGTGTGGACCCGCGACCCGCACCCGGTCGAGACAGCGTTAAGGGGCCCCGTCCGCTTGCTCGCCCATGAAGACGCTCAACCTCGTCGGCCCCGGTGCCGTCGACCTCGCCGACCGACTCGTCCCCCGATTGGACGGTCGGGTCGCCACCGTCGAAACGCTCCCCGAGACGGCCGCCCGCGACACCGACGCCGGCGCGGCCTACGGCCTTTCGGCCGACGGTTCGTGGATCGGCGCGGGCGACGGCCACACGCTCTCCGACCTACTCGACTCGCTCGTCCCCGACTTCGACTACGCCCTCACCGCCGGCTTCGACGCCGCCCGCCTCCCGACGGTCGCCATCGGCGACGCCGCGGCCGACGCTCTCGTGACGCTTCCCGACGCCGACGCGGCTCTCGACCCCGTCCTCGACGCCGCCGCCGACGTCGAGCCCCGGGTCACCCTCGAATCGCTCGTCCAGCGGGCGAAGACGTCGCCCCTCGCGGAACGCTCGGGCGCCATCGCGACGTTCACCGGTCGCGTCCGCGTGAAGGACTCCGAGAACGACGCCCGGACCACGCAGCTGGCGTTCGAGAAGTACGAGGGCGTTGCCGCCGACCGGATGCGAACCATCCGCGAGGAACTCGAGGCCCGCGACGGCGTCTTCGAGGTGCTGATGCACCATCGTACCGGCGTCCTCCGCGAAGGCGAGGACATCGTGTTCGTCGTCGTCCTCGCCGGCCACCGGACGGAGGCCTTCCGCGCCGTCGAAGACGGCATCAACCGACTCAAAGACGAGGTGCCGATCTTCAAGAAGGAGTCGACCGAAGAGGCGGAGTTCTGGATCCACGAGCGGCCCTGAACCCCCGAAAACCGGCGTTTCGACCCGATTATATCTTAACTATATTTTGAAGAAACAAACTACGAGAGAGTCCCGTAAAATGTCTCATGGCTTCGTAAAACGTCCTGAATTATTCACGAAACCGGGTAAATCGATAAAACTGACCGAACTGCTCCGAACGTTCCGCCCTTTATAACACCCCTCGGCATATACGCCGAAGCGAGGCGACAACATATGAGCGCAACCGCAGACCCCTCCACCGAGACCGACGACAGCGCGTCGAAAGAGGAGCGGCTAAAGCAGTACCTGCTCTCGAAGGCGCAGGACGGTGAACTCTACTTCAAGAGTAAGTTCATCGCCGACGAGGTCGGTCTCTCACCCAAGGAGATCGGCGCCCTGATGGTCAAACTGCGCGACTCCGCGACCGAACTGTCCGTCGAGAAGTGGTCGTACACGAGCGCGACCACCTGGCGAATCGAACCCGCGTAGGCCCGTCGGTCGTCTGGTCCCCGCCGGGCCTCGCCGTCGTGTCACACGGCACCCCCCTACTTCACGGGTTTTATACGACTGAGCGACGTACCGGCTGCCGATGGACGGAGTCGATGGGCCGCCGTCTGACGCCCTGGAACCGGTATTTTACGTCCGCGACACCGAGAGCGACGGGGACAGCCTCCGCTACTACGGCGAACCGCTCGTCCCCCGCAGTTCGCTCGCCGACGAACTCCGCGAGCCGTTCCGGCGTGCCGGCTACCGCGTCGACCTCGAAGCCGGCCGCGAACCACGCGAGACGGTCGTCGTCGCGACGCCCGCCGACGGCCGGATCGACGGCGTCCCGTGGCTCAACCTCGCCCTCTTCGTCGCGACGGTCTTTTCGACGCTGCTCGTCGGAGCCATCGTGTGGTACTACATCCCGCCGTCGGACATCGCAGACAACCCCCTGCTCGCGCTGCGAGCGTGGCCGTTCACCGCCGCGGTCCTCGGGGTGCTCACGACCCACGAACTCGGCCACTACCTCGCCGGCCGCTACCACCGGGTCGACGTCTCCCTCCCGTACCTCATCCCCTTCGTCATCCCCTTCGGGACGCTCGGGGCGATCATCCGCATGCGTGGACGGATGCCCGACCGCAAGACCCTGTTCGACATCGGCGTCGCCGGGCCGCTCTCCGGCCTCGTGGCCACCGTCGTCGTGACCGCCGTCGGCCTCTCGCTCGACCCGATAGCGATCCCGCCGGACGTTCTCGACTCCTCGGCACAGGTCATCGTCTTCAACAACCCGCCGCTCCTCGACCTGATCGCGACGGCGCTCGGGCAGCCGACCAGCTACGCCGACCCCACCAAGACCGTCCACCCCGTCATCATCGGTGGCTGGGTGGGGATGTTCTTCACCGTCCTCAACCTGCTTCCTGTCGGCCAACTCGACGGCGGACACATGGTCCGTGCGATGCTCGGCCGGCGTCAGGAGACGGTCGCGTCGCTCGTTCCCTTCGCCCTGTTCGGTCTCGCGGCCTACCTCTACTTCGTGCGTGATCTCTCGTTCAACGAGTCGGTCGGCCTCTGGGCGTTCTGGGGTCTGTTCGCTACCGTCATCGCCTACAACGGCCCCGCCAACCCCGCGGACGAGACGCCGCTCGGCTGGAAGCGCCAACTCGTCGGCCTCCTCACCTTCGCGCTCGGCGCGCTCTGTTTCCTGCTCGTCCCCATCCAGCTTCTCGGTTAGTGGCTGTAACCCCGGTCCGGGAGCGGGTCGCCGTCGGCGAGGACGCCGTCGTCGGTCACCCGTCCGATCCGGGTGATCGGGGCGCCGAGCGCCCCGCGGGTCGACTCCACGGCCGCCCGTGGGCCGGTAAAGACGAGTTCGAAGTCCTCGCCGAAAAACGTCGAAAGTTCGCGACGCGCGGCGCCGTCGTCGGGGGCGGCGTCGACGGCCCGGTCGACCGGGAGCCGATCCCACTCGACCGCGACCCCGCAGTCGCTCGCCGCAGCCAGCTGGTGGAGCGAGCGCGCGAGGCCGTCCGAGGAGTCCATCATCGCGCTGGCGACGCCGGCGAGTCGCCGGCCGGTCGCGACCCGCGGCTCGAACCGGAAGAGCTCGTTCCCCCGCTCGACGTTCCCTCGCTCGAACTCGCGGATCGCCGCCCCCGTCCGCCCCAACGTTCCGGTCACGTAGACGGCGTCGCCGGGAGCCGCGCCGTGCCGAAAGACTGGGTCGTCGACCCGACCGACGACCGTCCCGGCGACGGTGAACTCGTCGTGGTCGTCGAGGTCACCGCCAACGTACGCGGCCCCGGTCAGGTCGCACACGTCGTTCGCGCCGTCGACGAACGCCGCGATCTCCTCGGCGTCGAACGCCGGTGCGCCGTAAGCGGCGACGGCGGCCGTCGCCGTCCCGCCCATCGCCGCCACGTCAGACAGCGACGCGCCGATCGACCGCCACCCCGCCGTGTAGCGGGTCGTTCCCCCCGGGAAGTCCGTCCGCTCGTGGAGCATGTCGGTCGTGATCACCAGTCCGTCGATCACCGCGGCGTCGTCGCCGGCGGCGTCGACCCACCCGGCGAGCAGTCCCAACGCACTCCGTTCGTCCATGGCCGGCGTTCGCGGCCGAGGGTAAAAAGGGACGCCGATCCGGTGGGTTAATGCGTCGCCTCTCCAACCTCGGAGGCATGCCCGGCGGACGGATTCGAGCGACGATACTCGGGTTCGCCGGTGCGCTCGCCGTCTTCGCCGTCCTGTTTTCCGCCGCCGGCGTCGACGACCTGCTCTCGACGCTCGCGGGCGCCGACCGCCGACTGGTGACGCTCGTCATCCTCGCCACGCTCGGCTGGCTGGCGGCGTGGGGGTTCTCGCTCCGCGTCGTCCTCGACGTCCTCGGCGTCTCGCTGTCGGTCCCGCAGGCTTTCCTCGTGTTCACCGGCGCCATGTTCGCGAACAACGTCACACCGTTCGGGCAGGCGGGCGGCGAACCGATCACCGCCCTGCTCATCTCGCGCGTGGCAGACACCGAGTACGAAAAGGGGCTGGCCGCCATCGCCAGCGTCGACACGCTGAATTTCGTCCCTTCGATCACCATCGCCCTCGTCGGCGTGGGTTACTTCGCCACCGAAGTCGCGCTCGGCACGAGCCGCCGCCTCGAACTCGCCCTTGCCGCGGTGGGGGTTCTCGCCGTCGGCGTCCCCACGCTCGTCTATCTCGGCTGGCAGCGCCGCTATCGGCTCGAATCGCGGGTCGTCGGCGTCCTCACGCCGGTCATCCGGCGGGTCGCCCGCCGGCTGCCCCGCGTGCCCGTCCCGACCGCCGGCGGCATCGAACGCCGGATCAACGGCTTCTTCCGCGCCATCGAGCGCGTCGCGGCCAACCCCCGCGGCCTCACGCTCGCGCTCGCACTCTCCGCTCTGGGCTGGTTCTGTCAGATGCTCGGGCTCTGGCTCGCCTTCCAGGCCATCGGTCACCCCATCCCCGTCTCCGTCGCGCTGTTCGTCGTCCCCATCGGCGCCATCGCGGGCGTGACGCCCCTGCCCGGCGGTGCGGGCGGCATCGAGAGCGTCCTCGTCGTCCTCCTCGTCACCGCGCCGCTCCCGGGCGTCACCGAAGCCGTCGCGCTCGCCGCCGTCGTCGTCTTCCGCGGCGCCGTCTACTGGACGCCGACGGTGCTCGGCGGCCTCGTGACCGGTGCCGTCGGGCTTCGGTCACGCGGCTCGCGCACCTAATACGATGGGTTTAAACGCCGTCCGGGGGAATCCTGCGCCAATGGTAACCCTCTACGACGTGCCGGCGGACGCGCTCATCGATGCGCTCGCCGACCGACTCGAGGACCGCATCGACGCCCCCGACTGGATCGGCTACGCCAAGACCGGCGTCGGCAAGGAGCTTCCGCCCCAGCAGGACGACTTCTGGCCGACTCGCGCGGCCAGCCTCCTCCGGAAAGTCGCCGTCGACGGCCCCGTCGGTGTCGACCGCCTCTCGACGGCCTACGGCGACCACAACCAGGGGTCGACGCGTTACCGCGTCGCCGCCGCGCACGCCGACGCCGGCAGCAAGAAGATCATCCGGACCGCCCTCCAGCAACTCGAGGACGAGGGCCTCGTCTCCACCGCACAGGGCGAGGGCCGCGTCGCCACGCCCGCGGGCCAGAGCCTCCTCGACGAGGTGGCCGCCGACGTGCTCGAGGACCTCGACCGCCCCGAACTCGAAAAGTACGCGTAGACGCGGACCGTACCGCGGCTGTCGCTCCGGACCTCCACCGTTCCGAGACGGTCGCGTCCGACCGCCTCGGCCTCCGAAATCGTTTTTACCGTCTCGACGGAACTCGTACGCATGAGTGGGAACCCCGACGACGAACGAATCGAAGAGCTTCGCCAGCAGAAGATGCAGGAACTGAAAGAACAGGCCCAAGAGGGCGGCGGCGAGCGCGCGGAAGCACAGCAGGCCGCCCAGCAGCAGGCCGAAGCGCAAAAGCAGGCGCTCCTGAAACAGAACCTCACCGACGGCGCCCGCCAGCGGCTCAACGCCGTCCAGATGTCGAAACCCGAGGTGGCCGAGCAGGCCGAGCAGCAGGTCGTCGCGCTCGCTCGGAGCGGCCGGCTCCAGGACCGTATCGACGAGGACCAGATGCGCAAGATCCTGAAAGAGCTCACTCCGGACAAGAGCTTCGACATCCGCCGGCGATAGCCGGCGCTCACGCTCGCGGCGCTCTCGATCCTTTCCAGCCGTCTCGACGCCGTCGGCGTGCCCCGTTCGATTCGGCGTCGATACGCCGAAGTAACTGCGCGCGAAAGCCGCGCCATGGATCTCATCGAGGCGCTGGCG
>ERZ1034573.717-NODE-717-length-9997-cov-16.545162_pt1 | contig 9997 bp, 5 predicted proteins | sample MGYA00520641_ERZ1034573 | MGnify/ENA primary metagenome ERZ1034573 (study PRJEB33760, sample SAMEA4777724) | hypersaline lake metagenome | biome: hypersaline environment; feature: brines | place: Spain | collected 2014-08 | depth 0 m ...
CGCCGGCATTTCGCTGGCGCGTGCCCGCCGGAGTTCCAGCATATCGGTGGTAGCGAAAGGGTAACTCTTCATCGCGCCAGTGCCGAACCGCAGTGGCATTGTACTCCGCCTCTTCAAGATCACTTCCATCAACAATCAGGACGAATCGACTCCTTGCATTAGATTGCGACGCGACGCTCTGAAGGGTCCGCTTTAGCTCGCTAGACCTGTTTCGTGTGCAAATGACGACCGCCTCGGACGCGGCCTGTTTTCTATCGGGCATTGACCTTGTCGACTTGTGCTGGTCGAACCGAATCAATCACCAGTCAACCACCTTCCATCTATCCGGAATAATATCTAGATTTTCGACACGATCACGGAGCCAATACGCCGGAGCAAGAACTTTCTTCTCTTTGTTCTGATTCAGCCAAGCCCCCCACCAGCTGAAGGTACTGTTCGAGATGATGTTATGACTGCAACTCTTCATCAGCCAGAGGTCTTTGTATGCATTATCGGTATCGTTGCAGTCGACGTAGCTTACACTTTCGTGTGTGACGTCCCTCGGGAGCAAGTCCCTTCTGTTTTCCCTCACCCATTCAACATCGTCCGAAAAGAAGAATAGTTGCACACTTCCATTCGTCCGACAAATCTCTTCAATCGCCGATCTGTAGTATCCAACCGGCAGATCCCATTCCTGGTCGACGTAGTCACTACGGCGAACGTGAATCGAAACTGACTCTTCTTCCTCGACCCGATATCTCCATTCCCGATTTATACCATCTAGCTCCCTTTGTAGCGAAAGCTCCTCCCGCAACGTCTCTTCAATTGAACGAAAGTACTTCTCGGACTGGTAGTACCCGTAGAGGTAGGCGTTTCCCGAGAGCCCAAGCACATGCGGCGTGAAGCAGCGAGGATGCTCAAGGTCCTTGTGAACCCCAGAAATTCTGCCTGCAAGTTTGGGGGTGATCTTGCTCAGAATACTGAATAATCTAAATCGCCCTTTCAGAAGCGCGTCCTCCTCGATCGGATTCCGAATAACGTCTCCCTGGACGGCGAACTCAGAGAGACGGAACGTGCGTGTCGGAAGACCTGGATCCGACGAGTACGCAAATTTTGACTCCTCCAGATAGAGTTGCGACCCTGTCTTGAGCGAGAGGGATCTTCCAACTGCGTACTGGAAGAGTTGATTGCCCAACCCTCCCTGTAATATGACTGTTGGCATCGTGGGGAGTATCTACGGTTGGGCAAATGAGTCTCGGGCACCCCATCTTACCCGAAACGGACAACCCGTTTCGGGATGGGCGGGGCTTCTTGAAACTAAATGATGAATGCATGGACCGTCAGGTACCGCAGTAGTATCGTTGCGCACTTCGACCCCCAGCTCGCAAAGCTACAAGGGGGACCCAGAATGGAACGAGAGCAAGATCAGCATTCTTCGGCTCGGGTTGTGCACATCACAACGGTCCACCAGCCGTTCGACCCGCGCATCTTCTACAAGCAGCTTGCCTCGCTCCGCGACGCCGGTTTCGACACGCATCTCATTGCCCCGCACGACCGGACCGAACAGGTGCAGGGCATCTCGATTCACGCCCTCCCCCAGTCCACGGCCCGCTGGCGGCGGATTGCACTCCATCCCACTGCCTTCCGGATGGCACAGGCGCTGAACGCGGATCTGTACCAGGTTCACGACCCCGAGCTCCTTCCCGTGGCGTTTCTGCTGCGGGAAGCAACGGGCGCCCGAATTGTCTACGACATGCACGAAAACTACCGGGCGAAGGGCCCGATTCTGGGCCGTGCACTTCGGACGCTAGAGCGCTGGGCGTTCCGCTGGGTCGACCACGTATTGATCGCGGAGGCGAGCTACCGGTCGATTGTCGAGGACGGCCCAGTGTCCTCGACTTACATCCCCAACTACTTCCGCCCGATCGGGGATGCGCGTTTGGGAGCTCCCGCAAAAGCCGGCCACACGCCAACGCGCCTGCTGTACACCGGCACCCTCTCCGCGAGCCGCGGCCTGCGTACGATGGTGGAGCTGGCCGCACGCATCCGACGTGCAGGTCGACCGGAGACCATCGACCTTGTTGGGATCTGCCGATATGAGAAGCAACGGGCGTGGGCGAAAGCCCGGGTTCAAGAGGAGGACCTCAATAGCATCCTCTCGCGCGTCGGATGGGACACGTACGTTCCCCCCTCGACCATGCCGCCGTACTATCGCCGCGCGGACGTCGGACTCGCGCTCTTTGAACCCCACCCGAACCACAGGGGCTCAATCCCAACGAAGTTCTACGAATACCTGCATTACGGCCTCCCCCTCATTTGCTCGGACGTTCCCCGCTGGCGGCGCTTCGTGAAGCAACACGAGTGCGGAGCCGTGGTGCCCCCCGGGGAGCCAGAGGCGGTTCTCGATGTACTCGACACGTGGCAGGCCTCTCCAGAACAATACCGGAAGTATGCAGAGAACGCTCGCGCCGCAGCATCCCAGTATCGCTGGGCGTCTGTGGGGCAGCGTCTCGTGGACCGGTACCGATCCCTCTTGGGCGACGGCGCCCCGGAGCGCCATGTGGGCACGTAGTTCCGCCTCTTTTTGCTGAATGCCGTTCTCCAATCCTTCCCGATCCGTGCTTCCGACGTTTCTCGTTATTGGGGCGATGAAGTGTGGTACGACCAGTCTGTATTACTACCTCGCGGAGCACCCCGAAATCGGAATGTCGCACCGCAAGGAGACCGACTTCTTTCTTGCCACGCATGGCGCCTGGGACCGCGGCCGGGACTGGTACACACGGCAGTTCCCCACCGAGGTCCCCGAACGGGGCGAGTGCGCACCAAACTATACGAAGCGCCACCTCTTCGACGACGTGCCAACGCGCATCGAGAGCATCTGCCCGGACGTGAAGCTCATTTACCTCGTGCGGGACCCCATCGAGCGCACGATCTCTCACTACCGGGGCAGTCGTCGGGACGGGCGGGAGCAGCGGTCCTTCGAGGCAGCCGTGGCGGACGTGGACACGAGCAACTACGTGCTCACGAGCCGCTATCACTTTCAGCTTCAACCGTATCTCGAGCAATTTTCGGGCGAGGATCTTCTGGTCGTCACGGCCGAGGAGCTGGACTCCGCCCCCACGTCCACGCTCCGGACGATATACCGGTTTTTGGACGTCAATCCCGCGTTCGAGAATCAGCGGGTGGGACGCCGGTTCAACGATTCCGTCGGGAAAAAGAAGCTGGCTCCCTGGACCCGCTGGCTGTCGCGGCAGGTGCCACAGTCGCTCAAGGACCGCACGCGGCCGTATCTTCCCCTCCACTGGCTTCCGGGCGAGCGCATTCCCCGCCCGGAGGTCTCGCCGGAGACACGGGCACGGTTGGAAGCAGTCTTCCGCCCCGACGTGGAGGCTCTCCGGGACCTGACCGGGCGCGACTTCAGCGCGTGGAGCGTGTAGGGCGCGGCGCGCAACCGACTACCGAATGACGCTGATCTTCTCCACATCGCCCCGAAAGGTCGTCTCGGCCCCCTCAATGTTGACGCGGTAGAGATACACGCCGGTCGCCACCCGATCTCCGTCCTCGTCCCGGCCGTCCCAGCGCAGCGTATTCCACCCGACACGCAGGGGGCTGTCGAGGTGACGGGCCTCTAGCTGGCGCACGAGGCGGCCGGACAGGGTGTAAATGCGCAGGGAAAAGTCGCGAAGCGCCTCGTTCCGTCCGCCCTTCACCCGAAAAGCAAACGTCGTGTGGGTGTTCATCGGGTTGGGATAGGGGTACACGTCCCGGATCACCTGTTCCTGCTGCACGCGGAAGCTGCCCTGATAGGGCTCCACCGCATTGCCGCGCGTGTCTTCGGCCTCCACCTTTAGGGTGTATGTCGAGTCCCGCGTGGCCAGACTGGGCTCAAACTGGAGCCGGAGCGGGTCGGCGGTGCCGGAGTCCGGCGGCACGAACGTCAGGGCGTCGTCGGCAAAGGAAATGCGCCGAAAGTCGCTGCCCAGGCCCGGCCCGCGACTGGGCAGCCCGCCCTTCAGGTACACGTCGACGTAGCTCGTGTCGTCGAGGGCAAGGTAGGGATTGTCGTCGCGCACGAGCACCTCAAGCGTCGGCTCCGTGGAGACAAACGGCAGTTCGGGGGCCTGGAGGTTGGTCACGTCGTCGGAGGTCGGCGGGAGCTCTCGCCCGTTGGCAAGCACGCGGAGGGACGGCGCCTCTTCGTCTGCCTGCACGTAGAGGTTTCGGACCACGGTGTTGTTGCTCGGCAGGCGCTCCGGCGGCCCGCCCGTCGCGGCCTCGGCCCGGAGCACATTGTCGCCCGGGAATTCCGTGCTCGACACGGCGAGGGTGGTTGTATCCCGTCCGCCATCGGGGGGAAGGGCCGAAAGCGTATCGGTGAGCACGGGCGTGGCGACATTCGAGGCGTCCTCCAAGAGTGCGCGGATGCGAACGGGGCGGCTTTCCACCGGGCCGTAGTTGACGACGGGCAGGGCGGCCGTGGCGGGCTCGCCCTGCCGAACCGTGTCGGGAAGCGCGGCCAGGCCGGACGGGTCCAGCACGAGTTCGGGGACGCCCGTGTACGACACCCCCCACCGGTCGAGCTGCGGGGCGGTCCGGGCCGTCGTGTCCGACAGCGTAGCGCGGAGGTACAGGTAGGGGTGCGCCGTCGCGTCAACCGACTCAAGGGACTGCTCCCCCGCCCCCCCGGTGAGATCGTCGAGGAGGACGGTCGAATCCGCAGCGAGCACGTCAAGCTCAATCGCGTCTGCCGTGCCGGGGGTGGCTCCGTTCCAGTGCAGGGTGTCCCATTCACTGGCCGGCCCGATGCGAGGAGAGTGCGTGGTGCCCGAGGAGTACGGAAAGTAGACCTCTTCCTCCTGGCCCACCTGGTTGGTGTCGGGCCGCACCTGTTCCACCGTAGCCTCAGGATGGCCTTTTCGGGCCTTCAGCGTCCACAGGTCGTTGTAGGACAGCGTGTCAATTGCCTCGGAGTGAGGGGGGCTCGTGCCCGAAGAGGTGCCCATATTCTCGAAGAGCGATGTCACCTCGTCCGGAATGGAGGGCCCACTCTGTCGGGCCAGGTGCCGGGTGCGCACGAAGACGTAGTCCCCTTCTCGCGCCACTTCGTCGAGGAACGTCCCGAGCGCATCGATCGCCTCTTGCTGGTCCCCAACGTCGTCCTCGTACTGCTCCTGCAGATCGTAGGTCGGAAAGGACTCGCTGTCCCGCACCTGTCCGGTCGCCCCGTCCATGACGAGCACCCCAAAGCCGAACTGGAGGTACTCGTACTGCGACGTGCCGTCGACGATGAAGCCATTGACCCGCTCCGCATTGCCAAAATTCGATCGGACCAGCACATCGCGCCGGTACTCTTCAAACGCCCAGTCTTGGTCGGAGCGTCGGAGCTGAGTCTGTTCATTCCCCGAAAAAAGCCGGTCTTGCTGAAGCCAGGCGCCGTCGCCCCCATCGGGGGCCGCGGTAAATCGGGCCGTGCGCCACGCCTCCGCGTCGGTGCCGGCGAGTCGGGCGCGCCAGTAGTAGGTCTCGTCGGCGGAGAGGCCGGCGGGCGTCCACGTGCCGCGCAGCCCGTCCACCGCCCGCCTTGCCGCCCGCCGGGCCGGCGAGGAGAAGTCGGGCACCGTGTCGAGCTGGAGCACAACCGTCTCCCGATCGGTCGCCGGGCCGGAGACGACAACCTCCAGCGACGGCTGCTCGGGATCCACCGTCCCGTAGTCGCGCGGGGCGAGGAGCGAGACGCCCGCGTCGAACACCACCTGGCTCCGCTCGGCCGTGTTGTTCGTTTCGTTGGCCTCCTCGTACTCGTTCGTCGGGTCGGCCGTGACGCGGAACGTATTGGTTCCGACGGCCCGCTCGTCCAGGGAGTCCGAGAACGACAGCGTCCGCTCAAGCGCAAACCGATCGAGGCGACGCGTGCGCCGGGTCGTGCGTCCGTCCGGCTGTTCCCAAGTCAGTCGGGTGCTGACGCTGTCGTCGGGAATGAGCCCGCGGTTCTGCACCCGGACCGTGGTGGTGAGCTCGTCGGAGGGCACCGGGGCCGTCGGCTCCGTCGCGATCAGGTCCGGCGACACGTGCAGGTCGGGCTTGGCGGGCAGGGCGAGGGTCGTGGCCGGGTCCCCGATCAGTCCGTACTGCAGGAGGTGCTTCACGTAGAAGTCGCTGTTCCCGAAGTCGGCATCGATCTCCGCCTTCGCCGCGCGAATGGCCTCCCCGAGCACGCGCATCGTGTCGACGAAGACGCGCTGCACGAGGGCGTCGTTGAGACGGGCCGAGGGCACGAGGTTGCCCAGGGCCGACTCGCCAAAGTGGGCGATGCCGCCGTTCAGGGCCCCGTCGCGCGGGGTCCCGTCGGGCCGTACCGAGCCCACGACAAGTTGCTCGCCCAGGGACGGCGCGCTTTTTTCCTCAAACCGCCCGCCCGCAAACGACCCGGTGCGGCACCCGAGGGAAACGACGACGGGCAGCCGGCCGGCATTGTCGAACTCGGCGGGTGGATCCGTCACGATCTCCCACGTCTGCGCCCCCGAGTGGCCGAAGTAGTTGAGCCACCCGGCGCCCCGCTCCAAATCGACGGCCAGGGAGTCCTGAAAGCTGGCGTCGAGGGGATCGTTGACGTTCTTATAGTACCGGAGCGTGTCCGCCCCGGTGTGGACGGGCCCCGTGTAGCTCCGGTTTTCCGGGTCGGCAACGGTGTCCGACGCGATTTCCCCCCACCAGTCAGAATATTTCTGCAGCCGACCCTGTTCGCGCTCGGTGGTCCCCCCTGCGAGGAGGAGCATCCGCTTTTGCCACCGCTGCAGGGGCGCCGCCTCGTAGGTCTGGAGCTTGTCCACGAAGAGCTCGCCCTGTGCCACCGAGCGCACCGGGATGCGCCCCACGGCGAGGAGCTCCGACCAGTCGTCGGGCCCGTCGCTCTGCATCGCAAACCAGCCGTCCGAGGGCGCGTAGCCGAACGAGGGGACGCTCCACTCCGGGTAGAGCGTGTCGACCGAGCCGTCGCGGATCGGGTACTGGGCATCGGCGAAGATGGAAAGGAACTCGGGCGCGGTGGGCCACGCCTGCGTCGACCGCACGAAGCGCCGAATGGCGATGGGGGTGGGCCGGCCGTAGTCGAACTCGTCGAAGATGTCCTGCACGAGGGCCACCTCCACCTCGTAGCCGTCGTGCGAGCGGCGGTAGTCGGCCAGCTGCTGGGCGGCGGGGAGCAGCGCCTCGGTCGTGAGGAGCAGGTAGTCGGCCGCGTGGGCGTCGGGGTCCGACCAGTTGCTGGGCGCGTCCGGCTGGATGGCGGCGGGCGTCTTGTAGCCGTCCGCCCCCACCGCCCAGTGGGGCGCTCGGGCCGTCGACGGATTCGCTTGTACGAACGCGGTGTCCCCCTCCACGGGCGCCGCGTACCGGCGGGCACCGGCGGGGCTGTACACGTGGACCGTGTCCCCCGTATGGCCCGTCAGGGCCACGGTCGTGGCATCGGCCGTGGGGGGCACGAAGCGCTGCGCATCGTCGGCCCGGGCCGCGAGCGTCCGCGTGTACGCCGCCTCCGCCCAGTCGAACAGCACGACGTTGGGGGTGCTCGACGGGTCGGGGCAGTCGAGATCGCCCGAGAAGCCGTCGTTGTAGGAGGTGAGCCGCAGCTCCAGCCCCTCGTCGGGAATGCGGTCCTGCGCGACGGACGCCTCGATTGTCCGCCGGGCGAGGTTCTTCCACTCCACGGTCGCGATCGACTCGAAGGCGCGCGAGCCGCCCGGCTGCCGGAGCCGCCCCTCCACTTCGACGCGATGGCACGAACTGGACGCGCCGTCGACCCGAAGACGCAGGTCGAGCGACGCGCCCGTGTCCGCCCGCCGCCCCACCGGCAGGGTGTAGGTGGCCGAACGGGGCGACGTGTCGTTGTGCCGAAACTGGCGCCAGTAGTACCCCTCCGACTCGGTGTAGAGGGGATTGCCGGTGCTGCTCGGGCGCCCAAAGTAGTACGTCTCGTCCCGCTCGATGCGCGCCGTGTCGCGGAGGGCCGTCGTCGTGGGGGACGCGCCCGGCGACACCTCCGCGTACCGACGCCCCTCCTTCCCGCCCCACGTCATCCAGTAGTGGGTCGTGTCGCTGTAGAGGCTGCGGTAGGCGCTGCTCTGCGCCGCGGCGTCTCCGTCGTAGGCCCAAAGCTCATCCGTGCCCCGATTTCGGTGTCCCACGAACGTGATCGTGTCCGAGGGATCAAGGGTCCCGTCCGCCGCCCCCTCAACCTGGATCGGAACCTCTTCACCGTTTTCGAGGAGCCGGATGGTCCCCGGAGAAATGTCGGCCAGCGTCGTTCCGTCCGGGAGGGCCCCCTCCAGCGCCTCCGCCGGGACGCGGTACACCCCGTCGGTGGTAACGCCAATCTGGAGATGGGGCGCTCCGGGGTCGTACCACCCCGGATCAAAGCTATTGCTCACCTGCCCAACCGCCCCCACGGGGGCCAGAAGCAAGAGTCCCCCTACCACCGCCCACCACAAAGTAATACGAAGGTCGACCATGACGGAAGTAGAAGAGGAGCGGAACCACCCCGATTAGGCAGCACAGGCGCGGCGGTAGAATGCGTGCGTACGCCGGACGAAGGGCGCCGGCCCGTAATGGCTCACCGCATGTGCCCGGATGCGCCCGGCATCGTGTGCGCCCGACCGCATCCGCATCGAGCGGAGGGCTTCGGCGAGGGCGGCCGGCGCGTCAGGGGGAACGAGGCGTCCCGTTTCCGTCGTCACGATGTCTTCGGGCCCTCCAGACCGGGTCGCAACAACGGGCAGCCCCGTCGCCATCGCCTCCACGAGCGCCACGCCGAAGGTCTCGTGCCGGCTCGGCAGCACGAAGGCGTGGGCGTCCCAGAGTGCCTTCCGCACGCCCGAGCGGCCCTGTCGTCCCCGAAAAGCAACGCGGTCTTCAACGCCGAGCCTGCGCGCCCGCGTCTCCAGCGCCGCCCGCCGCGGCCCCTCCCCCACGATGGTGAGGGAGGCTCCATTCGAGGCCCCGAAGGCCTGCGCGAAGGCCTCGAGCAGTCCGCCTATGTCCTTTCGGGGATTGAGCCCCGCGACCGTCACGAATCGGAACGGCGGGCTCGACGGACGCCCCTCGGGGGGCCGCGTAAAGAACGAGGCACGGACCGGATTCGGATGGATCGCCACGTTCTGAGACACGATGCCGTCTCGGGCCGTGAGGGCCTCTTTGAGGCCCGTGCTGACGGCCGCGAGGCCCCTCGCGTGGCGGAGTCCCCGGTCCACGAGCGGCCGACGCCACGGCAGAATGCTCCCCCGCTGGAAGCCGCTAAAGTGCTCGGTCAGCACGTACGGCACCCCGAGCGCATCGCTCATCCGGGCCGCGGCCGCACCGGCCCACCGGGCGCTGTGGGCGTGAATCACATCCGGAACCCCGCGTCGCTCCGCGTACCTGCGCGCGAGGCGCACGGCGCTGCGGATCCGGCACCGCAGGCCGGGCGGCGCCTGCCACCACACGTTCCACCCGTACCGGCGGAGGGTCGGAATCCCGTGGTCCGTCGTCCATTCCGTCTGGCAGTGCTTGCGCCGGAGCGTCGTCGCCGCACATCGACGCAGGCTCTGGTGCTCCGGGTAGACCACCCCCACGTTCATTCCACGAGACTGCAGGCAACGGGCCTGCTCCGCAAAGTAAATCCCGTCCAGGGGCGCCTCCGTGGTGGGGTACCAGGACGGAACCACGAGGACGTGCATGAGGATTTAGCAGTCCGTTACAGATCCCTCCATATGGACGAGCGATGAAGTTACACGCTGCCCTCTTCGGTGTTCGGATCGCCCTCTGGCGCTCGGTCTCCTCGACAAAAGCACACGGGGCTCAATTCGGGGCGGCGGGAGGCCCCCTGAACCTTCCCGAGCGCTCGTATTTACAAGGGGCACCGTCCCAAAAGAGGCGGTGCCCTCGTACGCTCCCCCCACGCACCGGGCCTCGACTGTGCTTCCCGAACGGATTCCCATCCCCGAGTCCCTTCACTCCATCGAGACCGGGGACCCGATCGCCACGT